>Ga0131853_10007300_pt1 | contig 19977 bp, 13 predicted proteins | sample TergutLab28metaG_FD_92764 | JGI IMG/M metagenome (GOLD analysis project Ga0131853, IMG submission 92764) | Labiotermes labralis P1 segment gut microbial communities from Petit-Saut dam, French Guiana - Lab288 P1 (version 2) (version 2) | ecosystem: Host-associated > Arthropoda: Insects >... | reverse complement strand
TCTAATATGAATCTCTACTGGTGTTGCGTTATTAAAGCCATACCGCATTACAGGGATTTCGATTGTCTCTTTTGGGGTAGTCACGCCAATACCCGGCGCAGTTATCTCAGCTTTAACCTCATGGACAGCTAAGCTTGCTGGGACACGGCGTATAAAGTCGTGGCCGATAATAAGCAATTCATCTATAAGCACACCGGCTGTAGAAGTAAAACCCTCCCTTGGTTCTATAGTAACGCTAACAATATCCTCCGGCCCAATAGTCCCTGTGTGCTGACCGTTTGGCAGCTGCAATCCTTGATCAACCGGGCCTACTACTCTAAAGGGTGAAGCGTCACCTAGTTCAAAACGCAGAGCATTACTACCTACACCTACAAAATAAATATTTGCGTCACCTTCAAAACTCTCTATATATGCACGTCCATACTCGTCCGGCTCATACCCCACAAAAACAGGCGAGAAAACAATAGGATCAGGAAAGCTGACATCATGGACATCTACCACAAACGTCATGTGAATATACATGGTAAGGCTGGCATTATCGCCAAGACGTATAACGCCATTGTAGGTTCCCGGCCCTAACATGTTGTGCGGCCAAAAACGCAAGTTCAGCTGTCCGCCATTGGCTGGTAATATGTTGCCGGAAATCTCCCGGCTAAAAAACTCACCGCCCGATATTATTTCGGCTGTTATGCCGCTCATACTGCTTGTACCGTGATTTGTTATGGTCAAGCCGATAGCATGTTCTTCGGGATTAATAGAGTATCCACGGCGCATACTTGGAAATTCGTAGAATAAACGCTCATAGCCGTCAATGTCTGTAAGCCATTCATCAGGAGGTGGATAAACTGTCAAATCAAGGGGAAGTACCTCAAAGCTAATGGGAACATAAATTATAAACCGCTGCGTATCCATATTACCTGCGAAATAATCTATTACTCTTGACCGTAGCACTAAGGTATCGGTGTAGATTCCTGGAGGTAAGCCCTCCCTTGGGCGGATTGCAGCAACTTGTCTAGGTCCCGCCGCCGCCTGAGTTAACGATATCCCGCTTACTGAGGTAGAAACCAATGTGAAAAATTCCGAATCGCCGGTTTGGAAGCCTTCCCAACCTAATCCATCAGGGCCACCATAGAAATATATGGCCACGCTACCGGAGGATTGATCCATGCCCCCGGCTAAATCTAGATTCATATTAACAACAGTGGCAGGTAAAGTTGCCGCATCATAGCCCATATGCAGTGCAGGAATTTCTAAAACAGGCGAACCCGGAGTTAAGTTTGAGCCTGCTACTTGTCCAACCCATCTGAGTCCAGGTGCCTCTGGGGAGGTAACATAAAGCCCGCTCCAGTCATCTATATCAATTGCCAAATCAATAGTGGCAAGTTCTATACCGTTTACATCACGCAAAATGAATACGTCACGATGTTCACCAACCGGCAAATTAGTCAGCTGATGATGCCTTGGTATAATGCGCAACCCCACCGTGGCTCCAGGCACGATAGTCGTGGCCCTAGCCGATGATACGTCGCTATTCACCATACTATGGTAACTCATGTTGCGATGAATAATGAAAGCCTCGCCATTAAAAAACCCGTCAAAACTGCCGGTACTTATATCATTCTCTGGTACTACTATGGTGGCACCAGTATTGTTAGTAAAAAGAAATTCTACAGGGCGAAGTCCGTTAGTGCGATTTTCAGCGCTATCTGGATACATAGTAGAACCTCTTGTAATACCATAACGCCGTGGGTGCCAGTCAAATCGCGTACTATTGCTTAACGCAACAGAATCACGACCAAATGCCCGGACAGTAACATCCGGCGCGTACACTCTAAAGGCTAGAGGCACTTCTAAATAAAATTCCCCATTTCGCTCAAGAATCAAGCGATCCTCGTGTAGTCCAGGTGCAAGGCCCTCTCTGGGCCATATCCTAATATTGGCGGTACTGGCAGCGTTTATGTGGGAAGCAGGCGCACCTGCTGATGTGCTTAATGCCCGGTTTATACTAAAAGGAGACGCGTCTCCACCAGCCAACCTGGCGGTAATACCTGTTCGATGATTGGCAGAGCCTGTGAGATTGTTGCGGAATATAAACTCTACCCAGCCGGTATTATTGTCTGGTAGCCTATATCCCACAAGTCTAGGGGTAAACGTCCATTCTGCACCGGGTTGTACGGTAATATATTCAGGCCATGTTTGCGGTGGTGGCAACACTTCAAATATCAATTGCGCTGTAATCTCAAGCCCCTGATCACTACGTATAGTCATGGTATCCGTATGAACCCCTATTGGTAGCCCGTTTTGCGGCCATATACGTATCCCAAGTATATGAGGGTTAGTGGAATTGGAATTGTTGCGCGAGTTTATAGTTGACCACGCTGCTGTGCTGCCATGATTATTGGTTGAATTATTGCGTGTGAATGTGCGCTGTACTCTAAATAGATTATTTAAACCTTCCCCAAATTCCACCGTTAATCCGGTATGATTCTCGACTGAGTTATTTATGACAAGAAATTCATGCCAACCACCGGTGCTTGCTACAAAATTATAGCCAACCTGCCTAGCTGGGAATTCAAATGAAAATGGATTTATAACAATACCGTAATCTCCGTATACAGTAAAAGAGACAGGGATATCCATAGAAAACCCATTAAGACCACGCACTTGAAGTACATCGTTATATTGGCCGGTAACCAACCCGGCACGAGGCCTAAGAAGAATATTAACAGAGGCGGCACTAAGAGTGCCAGCTGCGTTGTTTGGGTTCATCCTATCGGTAATTACACCGGTAGCTGCAATGGAGGCGCTCCCGCGTACATCCCTTGTTAATTCAAAATGCTCTCCGCTTTCCATGACCGCCCAAATGCCTTCTACTGCGGAAGTTTGACTAAAGTTAGTAAGGATTACACCCCGGTGGCTATAGGTATCGCTCACGCCCGCAGTAGAAAATGATGAGGTAAAGGCCGGATATCCCACCCGCCTGTCTGGGAAACGCAACCCAGTTATATGCACATTATCCGAATCTGGAATACCAGCTAATCTTGATCCAACATTAAAGCCTTCCACTCTCTCGATTACGGTAAAGCCGATTTCTATCATTTTTTCAAATCCGTTATCGCCGCGAATACGCAATATATCCGTATGGTTTCCCGGTGTTAACCCAATTACAGGACGAACTCGGACATTGGCCAAGCCGTGAGGAAATATTTCGTCTATTAAAGCGTTGGTAACAGCGTTAGTTCCAGTACCCGTGCCTAAGCGCAAAAAGCTGGCTATTTCAAAAGGAGAGTCCTCACCTTTATCAAACGTAATACGGTCATCGGTAATGCCTGTAATATGAATTGCTGAATGGTTTTGTATATTAAACTGCCTTGAAGCGTTGCTATCTGGGTTGTTTGTAGTAGCTAGGATTACACTTGTTGTAAAGGCCGGATAACCCTGCGGCCGTTCTGGAAACATGAAGGATTCTGGGGCAATGGTTACATTAAAACCTGTTGAGGCAACTATGGTAACAGATAGGGCAACAGATGCCTCTTGTCCCGCACCTTGTATGCGTAAGGTATCTGTATAAACACCGCTTGGAGTGCCCTCTCTTACCGCGATTCTTATATTAGCAGAGAATGCATTCGTGCTTGGTATTGCCTCTATAGGCTCACCGCTTACAAAGGTGGTGCTGGTGCCAGTGTAAAGCCCCCTTTGGATAACAAAAGGAGAATCACCACCACTATCAAAAGTGAATGCTGGGGTATAAATAGGCGTACGTATACTGTTGTTTCTTAGGTTTACCTGCAATGGGCCTGCGCTGTTTACCATATTGACCGTAACCCCATAAGAGAAGCCTTCTTCTATTTGACCAAAACTTAGGCTTGTGGTTGATACGGCAATACCAGGGTGATTTAATACCATAGCCGTAATAGTTATTTCTGCCTGGAAACCGCTGTCACTTGTTATTACTAGGGTGTCATGATAAATGCCTTCGCTCAAATCCGCTTGGGGGCTGACACGAATATTTACTATACCACCGTTACTAGCTATAAGGTAATGAGGGCTATAAGGCGTGGAATCAGGGCCTACGCTAAAGCCCCGTGATACTCTAAAATAATCAGACTCAACTACATTACCACCACCAGGCCATACAGGCTGAGCAGATGCATCTGATAGGAAGTACGCTCGAAGGTTTAATACTTGCTCTGGGCGGTTGTTAACAATCTCAATTGCTACATGGGGTATATGCTGATAGCCGAGTTCGAGTTCAAAAGTATTATTCGAATGGCTGACTTCCACTCCTGAATTATTTAGAGACTCTGATGGAATATCAGGGTTGCTGACTATATCATCTGGTTCGTATGCTAAATCAGGCAAAGTATCAATTTCACTTGAGTCATATATTAAATCTGAATCGGCATCGGATTCATCTGCTAATTCTGGAGCGGTACTGGCTTCATCCAAATCGTCTATATAGTCTGGATAGGTAGCATAAGCATAGATATCTCTAATCAAACCCATCTGAAGTAATGCGGGATGGGCAAGGGACATAATCAAAATCATTGTTATAAGGGCTGCTATTGCTTTAGAAAAGAATCGCTTCATATGGTTCATAGATTAATCACTCCAATTTGGCATTGCACTTATGTTTTGCCATATTAGGAAGATTTATTCATAAACATAAGTTGTTAATTGACAATTTTCTGTAAATACATCAAGATCGTACCACAACTAACAATATGATATAGTATTGTTGTACTATCCAAATAAAAAAAATAATGGGATGTGATAGTTATGATAGATACGATTATGTTTGACCTTGATGGAACGCTGCTCAGATTCTCACAAGAGGCGTTTATTGGTATTTATTTTAAAGAATTAGAAAAGACTTTCATAAATCTGGGAATGGATGGAGCATTGTCGGTAAAAGCCGTTTGGGCAGGAACAAAAGCGATGATGGCTAATGATGGGAAAAAACTGAACAGGCAGATATTTTGGAAAACCTTTGCAGACTTTCTTAAACTTGACAATAAAATACTCAAGATTGTCGAAGACGCAAGTGACAGATTCTATGATAACGAATTTAACTTAGTAAGCTCTGTGGTGGAACCGAGCGATATCTCGAGCCGACTTGTAAAAGCGATGAATGAAAAGGGGTATAAAGTCGTATTAGCAACAAACCCACTCTTCCCGCCTAATGCTGTCACAGCAAGACTTGGATGGATTGGATTATCGCCAAAAGATTTTATTCATATCACTCACTATGCTAACAGCACCTACTGCAAACCAAACAGCGAATATTACAACGAAATACTTAAAAAAATAAACAAGAAACCTGAGCAGTGTATAATGATAGGAAACAACGCAATTGAGGACATGAGCGCTGAGGCGTTAGGCATCAAATCCTTTTTGGTAACAGATTACTTAGAGAATGAATCGGGTATAAATATTGATATGTTCCATCAAGGCACGTTTGATGAATTGGAAAAGTACTTGCTTTTATATCCTGACATTAAATAAATTTGCAGGAAATTATTCGGATGTTTACTCATATATAAGATATACTCCATTTACAGTTGACATTTGCATCTTGCCTGATTACTATGCTTGTATGTTTTTATTGTAAAAACAAGGGGTTGATTAAAATAGAAAAGAAAAAAAGAAACACAGTGCAGAAAAAAATCATTTATGAAATTTTAAAAGAATTTAAAAATCACCCAACCGTGGAGGATGTGTATGCCGAGGTGAAAAAAACTCATGCAAATATAAGCAAGAACACAGTTTACAGGAATCTTCGCCAACTTGCTGATGACGGAAAGATACGAAAAGTATCATTGCCGGGCGAACAAGAAAGATATGATAACGCTACCGTCCAGCACTACCATTATCAATGTAAAATATGCAATTCTATATATGACATAGGGATAGAGTACCTTGATAGCATCAACGAAACTGTTAGCAAAATGTATGGGTTTCAAATTGATGAACATGAACTTGTGTTTCGAGGCATTTGCCCCAAGTGCGTAGACGCTTACAATAAATCATCAACTACTAAATAAAATAAACCGCGGCAGTTTCATACCACGGCTTACTATTGCCATCAAAACAGTTGTTAGTTAAAACATTTACGTTTATTACTTTTTTGTTGGAAAAGGATGTATAAATACTCTTGAAGCAAGTTCTTTATCTAAGCTAAGCAGTAAGCCTTTGTTATCGCCTATTAGCTGCAACTTATCCACAATATCTGTTGCGCTTGCTTCTTCTTCAACTTGTTCGTTTACGTACCACATCATAAACTGGTAACAGGCATGGTCATGCTCCTGCATAGCAAGAGTCGCAATATCATTAATGCTTTTTGTGACTTTTTTCTCATGCGCAAGAACCATTTCAAAAATCTCATTCACGGACCCAAATAAAGTTGGCGGTTTATCAATAGATGTAAAAGTTGGGGTTTCGCCACGTTCCAAAATGTATTCATAGATATTTGTCCCATGGGCCATTTCTTCTTGAGTTTGTGCAAACAGCCAACTAGCTACACCTTTAAGCCCCATACCGTCAGCTATAGCAGACATAGAAAGGTACATATATGCCGAATAATATTCAGCGTTTACCTGTTTGCTTAGCGCTGTAGTTAATTTTAAACTTAACATAAGCCATCCTCCTAAACTTCTGTTTTCCAAAGGCCATGTAGGTTACAGTATTCATATACAACTACCGGCTTATCTTTTACAGTATTAAACTCGGCGGCAGGTTCGTCTCCGGGTTTAAGCTTCATGAATTGACCGCCACTTTCTGTTTCTACATAGATGAATTGAATATAATGCTCATCGGTCATTGGGTGAGGAGTACTGCCTACTTGTATATCCATCTTATCGCCTGATATCGTTACTTCTGGGAGATGCTTCTCGTTGCTTGCATCGACCGTATTAGCAGCAAGCGCAGTCATTTCTTCACCACAGCAAGACATCACTATGCCTTTATCTATAATAAGACTTGTCAAGTTGCCGCAACGCCTGCAGATAAAAAATTTTTGATTTCCGCTCATACAATTGCCCTCCTAATTTTCTTCAGAGAATTCATCCTTACCTACAAAACATAGTGGGCAGCTAAAATTTTCTGGTATATCTTCCCATTTTGTACCGGGGGCGATTCCGTTATCAGGATCCCCAGTAGCTTCATCATAAACCCAACCGCATACATCACATACATACTTCATACTTTTCCTCCCAATTTGTATTAATTTGGCAAAACCCTAATAATGCGCCTATCATTTAAGAAAGGGGCTGTATCTTTAAATATATCATGCCCCTTTTTAGTTTTTACACCCGTTTGAAATTAAGTTGACACATTTCGCTATTAGACTATAATGCATATATGCACCAAATGTCAATAACACATTGAATGTTTGGCACAAAAAGATTAAGGAGGAAATTATCATGGGAAACAACAAGTACACATCAATCGTAAATCTTGATTTTCAGTACGCACATAGGTTTATGAATTGGGAACGAGAAGCAAAACACCTTCATGGCCACTCTGGCCTCTTAACAATTGAGCTTGAGGACGAGGTTGATCCAGCAACAGGTTTTGCTCACGCTTGCAAAGAAGGTCAAAAAATTGCTTGGGAAATTTGCGACCACTTCCACCACGCGACATTGTTCCAAGAAGGTGACCCGCTTATTGATGCGGTTCTTGCAGTTTATGAAAAAGAAGGGATAGTAAATGATCCAAAACATTGCGTTCCTCTTAAAAAAATAGACCACGAACTTGCTTGGTCGTACCCGGAATATAGAATTGTTGTAACTAAAAAAGTTTCTACTTGTGAAAACCTTTGCGAACTTTTTCATGCCCTGCTAAAGGACCGGCTGCCGATTAAAAAAATTACTTTTCGTTCATCTTTAATGAACGCGGCATCGAAAGAATTTAAGTAAGCCAGTAGCGCGAAACAACAAACGCCTTCACTCCATTGTATTTAGCACAAATGGAGTGAAGGCGTTTTATTATAACTTTGCCACAGGCGTGGAGCTATTTCTTATTTCTACGGCGATATCTACGGCATAACCACAAGAGGAATAGCCCAATGCCGATAGCCGCTAAAACTTTGAATATTTTCTTCCTATGCTCTGCACCGGGATAAATGGAGAAATTACCGGTTTCAAGATTGATGGAGATATCCCATCCCTCTATACTATGGTAATGCCCTGTTTGCTTAAACTCTGTGATACTACCCAAATCGCTAAGCGTAACAAGTGCCTTAATTAGCTTGCCAACAATTGGCACATCCACAGCTTGTGATAAATCATCCCTTGTTTTTGCTAGTTCTTCAAAAAAACGTGTTTCCTGTTCCGTGTTTTCAACCGAATCCAAATACTCTGTAAATAGCATGATCGCATCCTCCAAAATTATTGTCACACTTATTTTATAATGTGAGAATGCAAAACGCAACAATAGCCCATTCAAACATAAAAAAGGGTACTTGGAATGTGATCCAAATACCCTAATTCATATACCTATGCTTCGCTATTATTTTCTTGAATCGGATTTTTTCTCACGCCCACGTTTTATACCAGCTAGAAGTAACGCCGCAAAACCTGTACTCATCAATGCCGAACCTATCACTGTAAACTGTAGTATCGCCCCTGTACCACCGGTAAGCGGCAGCACAAAATTCGGCCAGTTACGGATTATATAACTCTCGCGAGGGCCACTGTCCGGGAAAATGCCAGGCATAACCGAGCCAGCCGGTGCCATCCTAATGTAAAGGCTTGCTAGGGCCGGATAAGCTGCGTCATTAACGGTAATACGCCAATCGCCCATAGGCAGCTGATAGCCAATAGGGGGAACAACCTCAACCAGTTGATAAAACCGCCCAGGGTTTAATTGGAACTGGAAGCCCATAGGCGAATCACAGGTTTCCCTATAGCCTACAAATGTCCATTGGTTAGCGCCAGGGCCTACCATGCTAGATGTTATCAAACTAAGCGGCGGCTCTATGCCAAAACCGTTGTATACATATAAGCGGAATATAGCGTCTTCAAGAGGGGTATTGTCGCTTCCGCGTTTATGGAAGTAAAAATGAACGCCCCATACGGCCTCGAAGTAATATTTTGGCCTTATTATCGTGATACATGACACACACCCGGATGATGGTGCTGTCGGTATTGGATACAGGTCAGGGTCACAGTTAATACATACTGATGTCCACAGCGGAGCGGTAACATCCACAGGAATAGGGCGGCCATCTCCATCAACGGCCATAAAGGGGCGGCCCTGCAGGTTAAACAACAAGTCACCGTCTTCACAATGTGCCAGTTGCAGTTCACGCCAGCCAAGGAATGTTGCGTTTGGCCGTGTTGCTATAGGTATTTGCTGGCCTGTAGGATTTTCGGCCAGGGTCAGGTTTTCTGGTACATCGCGGGAAATATTGGCGGCAGCACCGTTCAACAATCCGCCTGCGGGCAGGAAGGTCATCCTTCCTAACCATTCTGGGTAAAGGTGTGTACCCCTCATAATTGGTGGGCCTGTTCTGGTGTAAATCCGGCGGCCTATGGGGATTGTCGGGTCGTCTGTACAATATTCCACCGCGAACCAACGTGGATTGTTGCGGTCATGAAGGAACCATCCGCCCGGCCTTTCAATAAAACCATGAGCGAAGGGGTAGTTAAGCGGGCCGGTATCAAGGAATGCGTTACCTACAATAACGCGCCTTGCTGGGGTTGGAGAATTGGGTGGGAAGTTAGGAAGGTTAGCGCCCGTATCTGTGCCTTGGGCAGGATGCCAAACCACATACGCATACCATACAGCGCGGTACGCATTGGCTGTAACAATGGGAGTGGTTGCGGTTATTTCCGGGGCGTTGGGGTCCCCGCTACGGTGCCAGCCCCTAAATATTCGGCCTCCCGGCCAATATGGGTCAGGAGGAAAGGTGAGAAGGGGTATGGACGGGGATTGAATAATCGCCGGTACTTGATAAATCAGAAGCTCTGGCACGGTAAAAGTCATATTTGTTACTTCATCACCCGCATAACCGGGATGGAAAGTGACATAGGTACCCCATTGGGCGAAAATGGTTTTGTTAGCGTATATCGGGGTATCAGCGTCTACCCATATGCCAGGGTTTGCTATAGTAGGGACGGCGACTGTGTTCCAGCCAATAAGGTTAAAGCTGGGATCTGCCAGCCCCATTTCCGGCCAATGCCCCCCTACAGGGGTACCCGGTGTTAATGTAGGCCAGCCGCCTCTAGTACCTTCTATAGTGGGTACGCCTGCTGATACAGTACTTGCCGTCCCCTGCCAATTGCCTACCGCACCGTTACCCCATACGTCGCTCCGATTAGGCTGGTGGGGGTGACGGTGGGTGTGTTGAGGCTGGCTTGGCAGGTTAGGGAAATTTGCAGGACTTCTAAGTGACCTGTTTACAGAATGGCCATACGCAATATTTGCGGAACGGACAGGGGGATTAACAGCAAGGCCTGCATTAATCAGGTTAAGATTAAATGTTAAAGTCGCACCCCATTGTAGATATACGCGTACGTATTGGCGGCCAGTAACTGGGTCTACGCCCCCATACTGGGTAAGCAAAGCTTGAGTGAACACCCTGTCGGCTACTGTCCCACCATCGGTTACAATCCTGCTCATATCAAATTCGGGATTTGGGTAAAAATTAAACGCTAATGATGGCCCAATTTGTGTTAAATTGGGGCGTGTAAATATAGTCCTAAATATACCCGGATGGTAAGCGTTATGAAAGTGGGTCATCCCTACGTCAGTACCAAAATCAGGCCATCTTCCAAATGCCCTCTTGCCAGCCTCACCATAAGGTTCGGGGATAGCGGCGTTTCCAGTGCCTATGCTGCCACCAAATGCCATATTGCGGATAACCTGCCTATTTGAGCCATCGTTTGCGCAAAGTATCAAGTCGAAAGATGGCATCCAGCGCGCGTAAAGCGTCATAACACCCGGCTGAAGCACAGTACCGGGGTTAAACCTTGTGCGTAAATGGGCCTCATAGTGGCGAGGCCTACCACAGGGGTCCACACCTTCGGGCCGAGGGAGGATGCAATCGCAAAAACGGTCAGGATTACAGCAGTTTTCACCGGGGAGAGCATTAACACCCGAGGTACCCGGCTGGTTAGGGCAAAGCGGGGCATTGTGCCCGCCGCCTGAATCAAAATACCAGCCCATAAACACATACCCCGGCCTTACGGGGTTACGAGGCATCATTTGGGCTACAATCGTTGTCCACCCCGTAATACTTTGGCCAGACGGGTAATGCCTGTAAAGCACAAGGTCATGGCGGTTGCCGTAATAAACATTGGCATTATTAAACGCATTGGTAGGATGCATAGCGGCAGCATGGGAACTGCGGGTAGCGTTTTCGGAAAGAGCCGGGCCGGGAATAATATTGTATGGCGCCTGCGCGGTCTGTAATGTTGTTGCAGCTCTTGACAAGAAGAAACGGTCTGTAACTACATTATCGCCATAATTTATAGGGCGGTGTGTAGACCAATGGGCGTGTCCTTCAATGAGACAGCCTTCTGTGTTTATGTCCCCGACAGGAGCATTAAGATGGAAGCGAATAGTCGCGCCCTCACGTTCTGGAAGAACCCAGTGGGCCCAAACCAATCGGCTACCACCCTTCCACGGGATGTACGGGCATGCGGGGTTTACGCATTCGCAGCCTATGATGGAGTCGCCTGTAAATTCTGTAGCCCCGGCCAAACTTGGGGCGTTAGGGTCACTGCTGACAGGGATATTAGAACACCACCAACCGTTGAAGTAATGGCCCGCCCAAGTCATGGATTCAGGAGGTGGCATACCCGCCTTCACAACCGTATATGGGTGGTCCAGAACATGGTTTGCACCTGCAATAAAGGCAACTCTGGCACCATGACGAACCCGCCGCCCGTCGTTATTAATTGTACGGGGCGCACCGGGAATAACATCACGGAAATTTTGGTTATGATCTGTGAAGCTATGGCTCCCGCCGCTAAATTGCGTGGCTGCGTTTACAGAAAACCCCTGCACTCCGGCATTTCCACCGTTTGGCATGAATGTGATTCTCCATACATAGTGAGCGTATACAGTAATAGGTTCCGTAACCACTTCTAAGGCAGGAATACCGTGAGCGAATGGGTATCCATTCCAAGTGCTGGTGGTTTGTGAATTGTTAAAACCCGGAAGCGCCCAGCGCGGATTATCAGGCTCGGGTGGGTTTGGCGGAGTGCCCGGTATTGCGGGAAGCGGCCAACCCTGTGAAGGCGCATAAGGATTATTCTCCCAACCCCCGGGGTTAGGCCACCATCCAGAAATGGTCAGTCTAGGCCAGTGACCGGTACCGGGCAAAGGAGACAGTCTAGAATAGGTTGTATGAGTTCCTACTGCCGTAGGTGGTACCCATGTATTCGGGTCTTGTACATTGGGCGCACTAACAGGCCATTGGGTACCCGCGGTAGTTGCAGCAGCTGCGGGAATCGGATTAACAACCCCGGTAGTCGAGTTTTCATTAAAAGGAGACCAATCCGGATGGGGCGTTGGGACGATCGGATTCCATGGCCTAGCCGGCTGGTTTTGTATAAATTCAGGCCCCAGCGGTATACCGGGGAACTGGGTTACAAGGGCAGGCTGAGGGTTGGTTAAGCCGGAGGCAAGTATGTTCATGCCATGGGCGGCCCATCGGTATATACGTTGAGGGAGAGCGGCGGTACCCGTTTGTAAAACTCCGCCTTGCGGTTCAAATGTAATCAGGTGGCGGGAAAACTCCCAGCGGGCCGACAGCTGCATTTCTCTTGTAATAAGGGAGTCATAAAAGTACCGGGTGCCCCCTATAGCATCTGTTGTATCGTACCAGCCCATAAAAGTAAAACCAGCTCTAACTGGGTCTTGGGGGAACACAATACCGGGAGTACTGTCGAAAGACCAGTAAGACATACCAGTCTGTGGCGGCGCAAGGACACGACGGACAGAATAGCAAGTTAAACTGCTAGGGTTAGCAGGGACGTTATAGGTCAAAATAATACCGTTACCAAAAAATCTAACTTCATAAGCCCATACGGCATACACGGTTATTTCATCGTCTACAACAGATGTATGGGTAAATGGGTCACCAAGATAATCGTTCTGAGTGTTCCAGCCAAGAAAGGCTCGCCCGCCACCGGGCCAACCCGGAACAAAGTTCATACGGGCAGGGTCGCCAATGGTACCATTATCCCATGTATAGCGGTATTGGTTATAGATCGCCAAAGTACCACCATTGGGGTCGAAGTTAACCCGCCATATGCCTGATAAAGGCATAATGCCATACCCAAGATATTCGGGGACTAGACCGATATCGTATTCGTCATCGGTATAATCTAAGAAAGCGGGATAATCACCGTACTCATAATCCCAATAGTTGTAGGATTCGTATGATATGAAGCTATATGTATCTTCCGGATATTCGCTGGCTCCATAATCTACATATCCCAATGGAGCCTCGTAATCGTAATAATATACGTGATATGGTACATCCCCTACCATAGCATCTAAGAGATTACCCCCCTGATATGCTGTAAGCATCATATAATTATACTCGTAACACAGATACTGCACATACTGGTTTATGTAGTAATCATTTAGGCTAATAACATCATCATTTCCATAGTCGTAACTATGACCAATGATATACACCTCTTGCCCATGCTGAAACACATCACCAAACACGAAAAAAGTAGCCGCGAATATAGTGATGCAAACAAATAATAACGCTATGCGCCTAATGTGCATGCGTTTAAAGACATTCCTGTTCATTAAAATACCTCCAGTGCTATATGTACGTTGGGGTAGACCCTTTCCTTCTCTATCGTGTACATATTACAGCTGATTTAGGATATTAGCAAGTAGCTAAGTACTTATGGAAGATATTCCATGATGATGGTTCTCATAAAAAATGCCTGTGATAATGATTTGCACGCGCTTGACGCATAATCATCTCGTCGCATATAATACTAGCATAATATGTGACGAGGTGATTATCATGTCTTTACCCTTCGGGCTATTAGGTCTACTAAGATACCAAGACAGTACAGGCTATGACCTAACAAAAAGATTCGAGGCTTCCCTTAACAAATTCTGGCACGCACAATCAAGCCAGATTTATCGCGAGCTTAACCGTTTAGAAGAAAAAGGCTGGGTTACGTCCAAAACCATTTTCCAAGAAGGCAAACCCAATAAACGGCTTTACTCCATAACAGACAACGGCCAAGAGGCCTTTATGAAATGGATGCGCGAACCCGCCCTTTTATTTGAAAACCGCCATACCCCTTTCATGATGTATGTATTCTTTGGCGCAGCTGCTCCGGAAGAAACCTTACGACGCATAAAAGGAGTCCGTGACGCACTTACCGCCGCCATTCGAGAGCAAGGCAAAGAAATGCAAGAAAATATTGATAAACATAAAACATCCTTACATGGAAGTGAAAAAGAAAGCCTGTACTGGCAAATGACCCTTGACTTAGGCATCGCCGAAGCCAAGGCACTTTTAGAGTGGTCGGAAAAATACGCAAAAATATTAGAGGGTAAGCCATCATGATAAAACTATTTGTACAAAACCGAAATTTCCGCAGCCTAACACTCTTTGCTACCTTTGGCAGCATTGGGCGCGGAACGTTTACCATATTTATGATGTGGGCAATACACGCTATGTACCAAAGCACAATTTATACAGGGATCACTGGGTTTATGTTTGGCGCACCGCTTGCGGCCAGCTTTATCGTTGGGCCTTTTGTGGATAGGTGGAGTAAGGTAAAAGTACTTAGAGTTGTTGAGGCTGTCAAACTTTGTATTACTACGCTTATGTTAGTATCGCATTTATTTTTATACCCGGGCGCATGGTTTTTGTTTATTTCCATACTAATTTTTTCTACTGCTACAATGTTTGGCAGCCCGGCAGTAATCGCATTCATACCAAAGATTGTCGAAGACGATGACTTGGTTAAAGCAAATGTATTTATGAACATGGCAGGGATTGTAGGCGGCCTTAGCCTTGGTGGCGTGCTGATAGCTATGTCGGAGGGAGAGCTTAATTTTGCGCGGTTTTACAGCGTTATTGTAGCCACGCTATTAATTGCGGTACTGTGTTCTCTATTATTTCATTATAAAGAACCCGCTAGGACTAAGGTAAACGAAGTAAAAACCCCAACTAAAACATATGTGAGCGAGCTTTTAGAAGGGTTTTCATTTGTTAAGCAAGGGGCAATGCTGTTTTTTGCTGTAGCCATCATGTCCATGAGCTTTTTTTCCGATATTGCATATGTAAATTTTCCTATGTTAATTGAGGTGCATCTTGGTGATGCTTCAAGGTACATTTTGCTTTCATTTCTAGCTCTTACTGGCGGCTTGATTGGCTCTTATATCTGCCGCGCGACAGAGAATAAATTTAAAATAGGAGCTATATTTTCGGCATGCTTTGTTTTGGCCGGAATAGCTCGCATATTATTTGTAAATCTACTGTCGGGTAATTTCACAAGGGCAATTGCAGTGTATATGCTTTATGTTGGCTTTGCCACTACAGTCTCTATGTTCTTCACGATTATAATTCAAAAACTTTCTCCCAAAAATCTTATCAGTAGAGTGACAACGGCAACAACAAGCCTGTCTTTTACGACCGCCGCTATAGGCGCCCTTGTTGGTGGCTTTCTGGGAACGATATTGCATGTTGATACCATATTCTTCATTCAAGGCGGGGCGTATATTATTATAGGTATACTTCTGTACTTATCTAAGCCTATCAGAAAGCTGCCTAAAGTAAGCGAGTTGAAGGCGAGTAGCGGCGATTCTGTTATATCGGAAATATGATTGTTTGTGATTAAACACAGAGGCGAACTTAAACTACATCCGGCCCGGCGCGAAACTCTGCGAAAGATTAATGCAGAGTTTCGCGCTTATTTATAGAAGTTTAAGTTCATCTTTGGTAGCTATCTGTACATATTTACCGTGGGTGGGTATTTAACTCACGAATTTTTGCCATGTCGCATTTAGGGATTCGGTCGTAGGTCAAAAGCCCATTTACCTCTTGCTCAACATCTGTAAGCTGGGTATAGCAGAAGCCATGCAGGGCTTCGGAGGCGAATATCGCTTCCATTACGCGGGCGTAGTCTTCCAGAAGCTGCTCTTCGGATTGCGCAGTGGTGTAACCCCAGCCGGCCGCGCCATCAATTTTGTATGCGATGCCGCCGTATTCTGTCAGGAGAACCGGCTGGCCTTCGTATTCGAAACCGCCTACCAGCAGTTCCCTCGCGGCGGGCCTTGATTTTAGCAGGTTATCCAAGGTTGAAAGGTCTTTCTTATATCTGTCACGCTTGGTGGTTTCATCTTTGTGGCCGTGGTTATAGTTGTGTATGGCTATGATATCACTCTTGGTCATTTCCCAGCCGTCGTTAGAAATTACCAGACGGGTAGGGTCTAAGGATTTTATTAGATAGTACAACCCAAGCGAATGGTCTTGCTCTTGCTTAACGGATTGCACATTGGGGATACCCCAGCTTTCGTTTATAGGTACCCATGTCACTATGCAGGGGTGGTTAAAGTCGCGCTTTATAATTTCTATCCATTCCTTGTAAAGACGTGCGGCGGCAGTTTCTGTAAAGCATGGAGACGCGGCGCATTCACCCCACACAAGGAAACCCATTGTGTCCGCCCAGTACAGGAAGCGCGGGTCTTCTACTTTTTGGTGCTTGCGGCAGCCGTTAAAGCCCATTTCTTTCGCGAATTGGATATCCTTTTTTAAGTCCTCATCACTTGGGGCGGTTAGTAATCCATCGGGCCAGTAGCCTTGGTCTAGCACTAATTTCTGATAATATGGCCTATTATTTAAATACACTTGGCCATTTTGGGTATGGATTTTGCGCATCCCGAAATAGCATTTCACATTATCTTCGGTAGTGGGTGTTATTAGGCGCAGGGTTACGTCAAACAAGTTCGGATGCTCTGGCGACCATACCATCCCGCCATGGTGGAAATTAGAGCGGAAGATTATTTTGTTGAATATGTCGAATTCCTGCCTTATGTGGGCTTCATTCACAGTGAGGGAACTCTTAATAATAGGCTGACCTTTAAACGTGATTTTTACTTCAAATGTGGCACCACTGTAGTTGCCTGTTGCCATGGCTTCAATCAAAACCGTACCTTTTTCTATGTCTGAAGTAAACCTCACATCTTCAATATGAGTTTTTTCTACCGCTTCCAGCCACACTGTCTGCCATATACCTGAGGTTGGGGTATACCATATGCCTGCGGATTTATCCTCCCAGAACTGCTTGCCTCGGGGGATGGTTTCGTCCTTTAGCGGATCGTATACGCGCAGGGTCAGGCACTGTTCGCCACCTGTGGTTAAGTATGGGGTTACGTTGAATGAAAAAGCAGTGTGTCCGCCTTCGTGGGTACCTACCAGTTTGCCGTTTACATATACCCATGATTGGTAATCAACCGCACCAAAGTGCAGGATTATCTGCTTACCCATCATCTCTGCCGGGATGGTAAACTTACGGTGATACCAACACCAATCGGAGGCATCTTTGCATTCTACTTGGCTTAGCTTAGCCTGATACGCGAAGGGGACTTGGATTTTGCTGGATAGTTTTGGGTTTTCGAACCATCTTTCGTCCATGCCTACATTGGTTTTGTCTAGTGCGAAATCCCATTCGCCGTTTAGGTTTAACCACAGGTCACGTACAAACTGTGGGCGCGGGTACTCTGGCCTATACATTTTGCTCATAATACATACCACCTTTGGCTTCATATATATGTTATTTTTCACAGTATACTGTTGGGCTGGCCGATAGTAAAGCATTGCACTTTTAAAAAGGCTTTATGTGTTATAAAATAGCAGAAAAATATCATATGATTGCGAGGGATGACATGATTAATTTAGACAGTTACCTAACCGAATGGGTAGAGAAGATACGCAAAACCGTAGGAAGTGAAAAGGTACTGCTTGCTACGTCAGGCGGGGTGGACTCTTCGGTGTGCGCGGCATTGCTTTCCAAGGCTGTACCCGGCCAGTTAATCTGTGTTTTTGTTGACCACGGCTTTATGCGGCTGGGCGAAGGCGACGAAGTAGAGGCGGCATTCAAGGACAAGCCAGTGAAATTTATACGTATTAACGGTGAGGAGCGCTTCCTTGCAAAGATAGCGGGCATGGCTGACCCTGAGAAAAAACGCAAGTTAATAGGCGAGGAGTTTATACATGTTTTTGAAGAAGAGGCGATGAAGTTGGGACACATACCGTTTTTAGCCCAAGGCACGATTAGCCTAGATATAATTGAGTCCAAAAATGACAAAGGTGCCACAATTAAAAGCCACCACAATGTAGGCGGCTTGCCAGAGAGAATAAACTTTACCGGGATTATCGAGCCGCTTTCGGGTCTTAACAAGGATGAAGTGCGGGCAATTGGCCGGATGCTTGGATTGCCAGAGGCATTTGTTAACCGCCAGCCGTTTCCGGGGCCGGGGCTTGCGATACGGGTTATTGGCGAGGTTACGAAGGCCAAGCTTGATACACTGCGTCAGGCAGACGCGATTCTTCGCGAAGAACTAGGCGCATTGGAGGAAAGGCCGGATCAGTATTTTGCCGTGCTTACAGATACTTGTGCCGTTGGCATTAAAGATGATGCTAGGACTTATGACCCGGTTGTAGCAATACGGGCGGTTAACACCATGGATTTTATGCATGGGGAATATACCCCGCTTTCACATGATTTATTGGGACGGGTTTCTAAGAGGATTACCGGGGAAATAGGGCCGGTTAGCCGGGTGGTTTATGATATAACTTCTAAGCCGCCTGCTACTATTGAGTGGGAGTAAACAAACCGACGTAAAGAATGTTGATTTTACTGGGTTTGTAGCCTGTCGATAACCGCCGTGGCAACAATTTGGCAACATTGCTTATAAATCCATATGAAAAGAGCTAACTGGTTTTGGATGCCGGCTAGCTCTTTTTTATCGTGTTTTTGGGCAGTTATCCTGCCAAGCATTGTATTCATCTCCGGTTATTTCGCTGTTATTGAGTTTAGCCGCCATCTGTATACCCTTGCAGGCAATTATTTTTCAAGCAAGGTCTTGTACTTACATGATGTGATAAAATACTTTTTGGAGTGACAATACGGAGTGGCTCAGAAGAATGAACGCAGCTATTGATTTTATTGACGAAAACACAAATGAAAAATTGGCTACGGGAAAGCGGTATGGGTTTATCCTATGATGAAGGTGGGGATTATATTTTTGACTGCCGTGTAAATTCACTTAGTGATTGTATCGAGGGGATAATAGCGGTTGATACCGGCTTTACGAATTTTACCGTAGTTACATTCCGTAAAAGATAAGCAAGGCAAATAAAAAAGGCCTAAGGAGGGCGTTTGATGATTAGTGTTAAAGAAATGATGGTTAAGATGAAGGATAATGTAGTATGCGATTTCCCGGATGATTGCATTATTTCGGATAGTTTGCTTCATGGTTTTTCCATGGATGATGTTCGTGAGGGTATAAAAAGCTTTTCTTCTCTGCTTGTTCAACTATTCGATGTTATTATTAATAATGCAAGTAATCCGATAATCGCAGAAGAAGCTACGGCGAACAGTATAGGACTTACAAACGTTTACGCCGATATAAAAAACCCTCTATCATTAATGTATTCTATCGGTGTATGCAGCAAGCCCGGCGGCAACGATAGTTTGTTAATCGATGGCGGAATGTTGAATGACTTATACAAGAAAATGCGCGGCAAAAAACCTCTCGAATATATGCGTCTATTGCAAGATGCCGGATTAGTTTTTTCAATAGATTTATCGGCAAAATCCTTGAACCTTAATAAAGCCGGAATTATTGAACTTCATTACCCCGATAATGCAGTAGCTTTGGTTGGAATGAAGGTGTTGGCAGAGGCCGTTTCGAAAATCAACAGGGACATCCATCTAGCCGATATAATCCATACATTTGCGAGATGTGATTACCACGCTC
>Ga0131853_10007297_pt1 | contig 19979 bp, 9 predicted proteins | sample TergutLab28metaG_FD_92764 | JGI IMG/M metagenome (GOLD analysis project Ga0131853, IMG submission 92764) | Labiotermes labralis P1 segment gut microbial communities from Petit-Saut dam, French Guiana - Lab288 P1 (version 2) (version 2) | ecosystem: Host-associated > Arthropoda: Insects >... | reverse complement strand
TGCCACCTAGAGCTTGCCACCTAGAGCTTTAATATTTGATGCAGGAGTACTAACCAACTGCAGAGCAATACTGTATTTATTGTGAGTTGGGTGCATCCTGTTTGAGTTAAATCTCTCATTGTCATTACCGAGATCCTTACATCGGAGTGAGATATGTGCCTTAAAATTATGAGCCATGTGCCAAAGAAATATTTGCAGCAATTGTCTCGGGTGTATTTCGCCTACATTTGAAGCTACTGATTTGAAGTCCTAATCAAATAATGCCGTTTTGTCTCCCGAACATTATGATGTGCTTTCAAGGGTTGCTGTATTTGAGGTTTCTGCAGTTTGTTTCCATTCCATGAATTTGGGTACAATATACAGAAGTGAGTGTGTCAAGAGGATGTGAAGTGTTTGCATCATTATTCATTTTCAAGGCAGATATATAGAATTGTTTTGATTAGGACAGTTCAAACTCAGTGGCGAAGTCATGAAGTAAAGGTCCAAACTCACCTCATTGTTACCTTACATGTACAATTCCTGCCCATTTTTAAATGAGGTATAGAAACTCAGCATGTAAGGATGATCTGACCATGCAACAGGGTCACTATTTCACCAGTTTTTTTTTTTTGTGTTGATGGAGTAAGCTTCTTTCAGGAGCGTCTGATCAAAAAGTTGGGACCAAATGCTTATCCGTTCTACTTTGAGCTGCCTCCTCACTGTCCAGCATCTGTCACACTTCAGCCAGCACCGGGAGACACTGGTAAACCCTGTGGTGTTGACTATGAACTGAAGGCATTTGTTGGAGAGACACTAGATGACAAACCTCACAAAAGGTGAGTGTTCTTTTTGTTACATATGATTTTTGTTTAAACATAAGGATGTGGAGCTGGAAACACATTATTCAATTTAAAAATTGGTACAATTTTTCTTTTCCAAACCACTAAAGACTGAACTGTATAAAACATTGAATGTATTGGTGTTTGTATGTGGTTGTGGAACATAGGCAATGACTTTGAAGAATAAGTATGCACTGCAAGTGGTTTCTGAAAACCAAGTATGCGGGAAAACGTTAACATGTGGGAGGGATGAAGTAAGTGGTGAATGGATGATATGATATGAAGAAGAACTTGTTTGTTGATACTGGTCATTAATGTAGTGAGCTCAAGAATATCATTGTGACCTTATATTGCAAGTCAGTATAGGGATAAGGGAAATATGTACAGAATTCTGATAGGTTAACCACTTCAGCAGCAAGCACTTGAAATCTGGAGAGGGGAGGATCACATTGAGATGAGTAAAACAGTTTGTAAGGTGGGCCACTGGTGGTCTGTCATATTAGCGGTGCTGTGTCAGGATGGGTGATAAGAGATGTCTGGGGTTATAGACTAAGCAAAAATCTGTAGATTAAGCTTTGTTTCTTCTGCAGTTAAAATTCATGTCCATAGTAGGAGAATAAAAATGTGCAGACCAACATGCACATGAGTGTGTGTGTGCATGCACATGTGTGTGTGTGTGTGTGTGTGTGTGAAAGAGAATGAGAATGCACAAGTGAATGTTTCTGTGTATTTTCATGGCAGTTGATGTGCACCACTCTATAAAATCCACACAGATACTCTGTGTTATTGAAGTGCTAGAATTTCTCTGTACAATATTTGTAATAAAGAGTGAGTGTAATAGAGGAGGCCTGTAGAAGAGGTGGAATGATAAAGCACAGAGTACACTGTATGACAGATGGGTATTTGTTGAATGTTCTTTGATAGCCCATTCATGTGTTGGAAACATGACTGTATAGAGTGAATTAATTGGTGAGTTATGAGGTTTTCATGGCAGTGTAACTGAGGATTCTGTCTTCTGGGATATGTTACTGTATCATGGAGTAATGACATCCCAACATTTGAAAGGAACATCCCGCGTTATTAATACAAGTAATATTCGTATGGGCCTAGGAGTTTGTGGATAAATTCGTGAAATGTATTAACATACATTTAATTGAACAATAAGGATGGGTGTAGTATGCACATATTCTGTATTCCATGTGTATGCATGTTAGAATGTCCATATATATATTTAACTGCTTAAATACCTGCATTGCCAAACTGAACACATATTGGAAAACACCCCTGTAAATTCATTTTATGTATTTAGGCAAGAAGGAAATGTGCATTTTTAGGACACGCTGTGTAATTTCTATTTTGTTTTCCAGAAAATGTGATTTATTTCTCAATTTTGTCTTACTGTGTTGTTAAATAATTCACTTTTCGTAACCATGTTCTAAAATTTAAATATCTACCCTAACTGATGAAAGGATGTACCATAACTGAACTTCAGGTTGCGTCCAGTAACGTAGAAAGTCAGTTGGTGACCACTGTAATGCTCTGCTTCTCCCTCTTGTTACCACTTAATTTTATTCAAAAGTAACACAGATGAAAGTAATACCATATTACTGTCTGAACATGGATTTATCTAAAGATTGTGTAAGTTATTACCGTCGAACTTGGTTATGATGAACTTGGTGTGTGCGACACCTTGGCTAAAATTCTTTACATTCAGTGGTAGCAGCTAATTCCGTGCAAGGCACGTGGTTTTCTGCCTTGATTGTGACATACCTAAGATTATCTGCCTCAGAAATAATGACATTGCCAGTCATTCAGTCTTTCCAATATAATTTTCCAAGAAGTAGGCAATTTTGAGAATTCTGCCATCTCCTCATCCTTTTGAGAATTCTGCCATCTCCTCGTCCTTGAGAGGGCAAGCCCTCTATGCTGTCAGGTAGCTACATAAATTCCAGGCATGGGAAATGACAATAGTAACGGTAATTCACTTTTTGCATAAGGTAGCCCTCTACGTTTCCACTCCTGCAGTTAGCTGGAGACTGGTAACATGATAACATGGCTACAGTCACGAATAAGACAAAGGTTTTGAGCATCAAAGGAAAAGTTAAAGCAGTATCGCAAATAGAAGATGAAAAAAAGGAAGCTGATGTGTGTTGGAAATATGGTCTTATATATTCTAGAAACCAAACAATCTGGAAAAACAGGACCAAAATTATTAGTGTGTTTGAACGGACCAGATTGAGAAAAACAATTTTGAAAACCTTAACAAAGCGACGTCAGTTCAAGCGGTGCTTAAGTGTTTTAAGTAACAGATACGTTAACATTGTACCAGTGAGTGTCTTCTCTTCTCATTATAACTTTCGTTCTTCCTAACTTTTAGGGTTAAGTTAATGTATTTTTGTTGTGTAAACCAGTAATACCATATTACTGTCTCAACATGGAAATTTACATTTATAGATGAATAATTCTTATTATTTCTGAATTGTAATTGTAATTTAAATATGAAATCGTAGCGTGAACATTAAGTAATCTGCCAGCAGGCCTGTATTTTACCTTGAAATATTTCTCCTTCACGTTTACCACACACCTTGCTTAGAGCAACACTCGATCATAAGAAACACAATTTATTAGGTCCCTTTGATGATGTTATAACTGAGTTTGACTGTAATTATGCTGCAGTAACAGTGTTTCTGGAACAGTTAGTAGTTTCTTACCTGGACAAGAATTTACATCAGCACTCAAACCTTCCACTGGGTCATTGTTGGAGAGTTCTCAGTCTTTTTCATACCCTGTCAGCCTGTTTCACTAGGAATAGCATCCTAACTTTGATGATACTGAAAATCCAGTTTTGTGTTGTTATCAGTTAAAGTAACGGAGATTTGTGTAATTTCAGTGGCTGAAACACTGTGTGGCTTGAAGTACAGTTTATTCTTCCTACTAGTGAAAAGGAGTTCAGTGCTACAGATGTTTGATGCACACAACTGATATTTATTATGTAATGTATTATTTTACAATGTAAAACAGCAATTTTTCAAATGATGTGATAGGAATTCAGTTCGTCTGGCAATTAGAAAGATTATGTATGCACCAAGTAAACAGGGTGAGCAGCCATCGGTGGAAGTGAGCAAGGAGTTCATGATGAGTCCCAATAAACTGCACCTAGAGGCCTCTCTTGACAAAGAGGTAAGCCGGCTGTGAGTTCAGTAAGTGAGGTAGAGTAAGTTAAAACTTCCTGAGAGCATGTTTTAGAGATATACTTAGCTCAGTCATGTCCAGCCACCAGAAACACTGGAACATACAGATGTCAAGCACTGGATGCCTTCCTCATAGAATTCCATGGTTTGCAGTTTAAAAAACCAGTGGCATGTGGTATGTTGCATGTGTTAAGTGTTTTAGGTGGGAAGATATGGAAACACCACAGAGATATAGAATGGTGCACCCTTCTCTGGTTTGTACTGAACCATGATCTCTGGCTGTCACTACAGGGGAATCTCCCATGTAGTGTGGCACCGAGGTCCAATTCTGTGCACTTGTTCTGTAAGTGACATTGTTCCTCGTTCAAAAGGAAGTAATGGATGATCAGTACAGAGCCTTTTAAAAACAACAGTCGAAGTGCTTTTGTGTCATGTTGAACAGTTAATGCCTTGTGTTATGACAGGTAACTTTATGACAAATATTTCATGATGAGTAACTTTGTAGGCATTAATAAGTTATGTGTAAGTCTGATTAAAAAGACCTGTTCAGCGTATAAAAATAAAATGGAAGTTAGACATTAATAAATAAAATTGTATTTTAATATATTTATTTTCATTATTTTTAACTTCTGGTTATGATGTATTTTTGGATTTGAGTGAATATTTGCACTGCAGAAGTATCTAACAGAGTCTTCAGTATAGAGATGAAACAGCCATTTTTTTTTATTTTGTAAATCAGATGTCAGTTGAGACTGGTGTTTCACATCTTATATTGCTGAATTCGCTAATTCTGAAATAACTGATTTTCTTACAGTGCATTCGGTCACATTTTACACTTTACAGCTCTGTCTTTGTTTGGGAATATATGACATGTTCTGTTTTTAAATGAAAACAACGGTAAATATAAGCTGCTGTTAAATAAGTTTATTACTAACAAATTGCAGTTGTCCATGAATAGAGAAATACTCTTACGTGTTTTGTCTATAAATAATAGCCACAACACACTGGAGTGGTACTCTATTCATGGACAAGTGCAAATTGATGGTAATAAACTTACTGTTGTGTTTCAATTGCGTGGACGATTTACATTATTTTTTAAGCTGAACTTATTGTCCAATAATTGTGAAAATATCAACATTTCCAAAATTTTTGACTGACTAATGCAGAATTCTGACATGGCAGATGAAAATGAATGCTTAAAGTAAAATGGCACTGTCCCCCCACCTACCCCACACCCCACCCCCCTGTTTTTTGTGATTATACTGACTCTGTTTTTTGTGTGGCAGTTGTATCACCATGGGGAGAACATTGCTGTCAATGTCCATATAGCAAACAATTCAAATAGAACCGTCAAGAAAATTAAAGTTTCTGGTAAGTACACATGAACTGCCGTTATCAACAAAACGTTATGTGATGGATGACAAAAGATTTGGATGTTTGGAAAGAATACAGAAAGTCTTGCAAGAAGTGCAGTGAATGTGTCTAGTAGGAGGAATGATTGCGGAAGTACATGGTTGTGGTAGGAGATTAGAACAAGCTTCAAGACTAGGGGTGCACAAATCCCAGGTGCTTGTGGGTCCTTAGTATGGAACCTGCTTCTAGTTGTCCTCCTGACACCTAGAATTTTGAGGTGACTTTTAGATTCTTGGAAAATTTATGCACCCCTTTTCAAGACTTACTGTTCAATGAAAGGACAGCTTCAGGATTCAAGTAAACTTTGTGGTGTGACCTTAGAGACCCATCGCATTTGATGACTTGTAATTATGTGTGCGCATTTTTGCATGTTTCAGTACATGTAACTGAAGTTGTGGTTTTGATTGTATAATTTGTGATGACATGAAAGTGGTGTGAAAACAGTACTGGTTAGTGAAAGCAGCTGTCTCAGAACAACATTATACTCATTCCAACATTTATACTTTGAATGCTCTTATTGTGTGTTCATTGCATTCAGTATTTCATGCTTCAGATTAGATATGGTACAGTTCCTATCATTCTTTTATCTTACATGGAACAGTTAGTGTCTTGTCTTCAAGAGAAGTTCGAAATTATGACTAATAATCTTCCTCAAGGTTATTAATTCATAATAAATTCAGCTATATCTTGTCTTTTTAAAGTAATTTTGTACATAAAAAACAAATCTTTATCACTTCCCAACCAGACTAAATACAAGTGTTATGCAGTCAGGAAACCAAGAGCTGCTTCTGTCAAATGTGTGTTTGAAGATGTCGCACTTCAGTTTCTCAAAAATTGTGACAAGCGGGAAATGTTTGAATCACTGAACCGTTGTGTGCTGTTACTGTCAACAACTAAGTTAAATGTCATAGTGCAATCACACATTGACATAATTTATTGTTGTTTTATTACAAGTTCGGCAGTTTGCAGATATTTGTCTCTTCTCCACGGCCCAGTACAAATGCACAGTCGCTGAAACAGAAAGCGAGTGAGTATAACATGGCCACATCAAATGTTAGATCCATAGAATTAGTCATGTCTGTTGAATTACCAGTTGTTAAGCCAGTGGGTTGTGACATTAATTATGAAGACATGAGGCAGATCCCAGTAATATTTTTAATGTAATTTATTCTGCTTACAGTGTGTTTTGTACAAACAAGACACGTCCAGCAATACAGGGCAGAAGGTCACTGAACACTGTTGTGAGTTGTGAGTCAAATATTTTTGTAAATAGGTTGGTTGAAAAAACTGAGGGTAAGAGGCTGCCAAGGTGTGTAGATGTAGATGGCAGAATGACATCAAAATGTATCATATAGAAGTTGGTTGGGACAATGTGAATGGGGTTGAACTGATTAGGGCTTATTTTAGGAATCCATTACTAAACCTTCAGCATCTGGAACAGGGAATGTCTTGGCCAGTTGAATGTTATATCAAGTTCTTGAGGAAGACCCAGTACCTTGGAGTGAACTGCTTGCAGCATTCACATGCTGCACAATCAGACATTATTTTCATTTTTACTCTTATGTAACTTTATAAGAATTTTTTTGTTTCTGAAATGATGGTACAGTTCTGATGATATATTTGAGGTGTGATATAGCAGGTGGTGTAAAAGTGTTGACATGGGTTCCAGAGCAGGCTGCCCTGTTGGTCCTGGGTTCACACTCTCAAAAGTATATTCAGTGCGACCACTGTTGGCCAATAACAAGGACAAGAGAGGCCTGGCACTGGACGGGCAGCTGAAACATGAGGACACGAACCTTGCGTCATCTACAATGTGAGTTGTGGGGCTCATAGTCACGAGCTGGCTGGAACATTCCATGAGAAGAACAAAGTTCAAATTGATTACCTCAAGAAGTGTTGTCAAACTGTTGTGACAGTTTCCTGATTAGCCCATTGCCTATACAACTTACAATTAGAAATGTCATACCAATTGACAGCATTAAAACGTGACAGTGCTAACATATGAATTGTAGTTCTTCAGATGAATGTGGTGTAATGCCATCATGCTGTTATAACTTAAGTGGAAGGGCATGGGAATTTGTATAAAGCCCATGTAGACTGATTTTTTGGAAGAGTGAGTAATCTCATCATCAATATATGCATTCATTATTTAGGTCTGATGTTAGATCATAGCTGCTAATTCTAATACTGCATATATGAAAACAACATCATTATGACAGTCATCTGAAGACTGAGATAAAGCCAGCTTCGAAAATTTGCATAAAGTAATTGTTATTATTTGCAGTCACATATCTGATTTTAGCACTATGCTGTCATGGTGCCATTGTTTTAAAAGAGTAAGAACAGAATTTGTGTCACAGACAGCAGTTCAGCATTTTGTCTTGAGGTAATTAGAGTCAGACATGACAAAAATTATGCAGTCCAGTATTTATTGGAAGTTGTTCTTCTCATCATCGAACAAAGTCCAGGTCATTATTCTATGGAAGAGCAATCATATTTCTGCTAAGTAATAAATTAAAAATGATAAAGACGTTCTGTCATGTTGACCATTGTGTGCTAGCACAGTCAGTTTACCCCATGATGTGCACCTTCAGGATAATTTTTTTTCTGTTATGTAATGTTTACCTAATTATTTCATGGACACTTATGATTTTGTTATGGTATCAGCACTGCCACTTCACTTTCAGAATGTCTCTGATAGTGACCTCAGATCCTACACCATTCAAGACCACCTTTCATAATTGTCTTTCCTCTGTAAATTTTGTAACGAACAGAACATTAATAATGAATTAAAGAACAAATATATAGCTCAGTCAGTGTAGTGACTATTGTATGGGCTGGATGGCCACGTCATTGTGGTTCATTTTCTCTTTCCACTGCCTCCTGCGTAGTGGGCAGCAGTGTCTCTAGCCCTGGGGACAGTGGTATGAAATAGACCACTCGCCTGTGTCAGGTGTTGAGGTTAAGAGTGCATGGCACTGTACCTCAGCTCTCCCATATTTCTTTTTGTCACAGAAAATATTATGTTCACCTTTATCTTGATGGGAGGTTATATTAAGAGTGTGCACACATTCTGATTCAAATCTGCATTTCTTTAATTTAGCAGAAGCGTGTCCTCAGTTAAAAAATATTCGTGCTGTGCATTTTAAACTGTGATTTCATTGGAGCAGGAAGGAGGTGGGAGGATAATATTAAGATATGTCTCAGAGAATTACACAATAATGGAAGTGGTGGGAGACTGGGGTAAACTTGCTGACTTACTTAGGGGGCCTCGCTGATTCTACCATAGAACATGACCCACTGCCAGCCAGCTATGACATGCATCCCCCACCCAATAGGGGGCGTGTGAGTTATGTTTGCTGTGTGTTTTGTGTGGTGGCGGTTGCTGCTGTAGAGAGGGGTGCCCCATCGGGCCAGGGTTCACGCTGAGCAAAGTTTTCACGATGACTCCACTACTCGCCAATAACAAGGACAAGTGGGGGTTAGCTCTAGATGGACAGTTGAAACATGAGGACACGAACCTCGCCTCCAGCACATTGTAAGTCTGTGCTCGCTCACAAGAAGACCTTTCGTTTTCTGTTATCATTTGCTTCTCGCAGAGCTTTATATTTTTCTGTCAGTGTAATGCATAATGGAAATACCTTCTTAATCCTTTTGTTGCTTACATGACACAGCCTTATGTACTCAGATGTAAGGATGGTTAGGTTATGGGTGTGACTTGATGTGACCAGATATTTTGTACACCACAGTATTACATAAATATTGTTGTGAGATGTGAGGTTCTTATTACACTGACTGCAGATTGCTGTGCTTTGGGATGTGATGCCGTGAGCAAGGTACTTGTCTACCAAACTGCACTGTTACATTTCAGACTGCAGCAGTCCTCATGAGTATTGTTGACTGATATTATTGTGTTACCCTTCTATAATTTATCCCTGGATACTGAAGACAAATTGAGTTCTTTCGTGTTAGGTTTATCTGTACGTATGACAGCATGTTCGTAAGACGTTCTTAACTGTTTCAGCAGTAAGATTTCCATGTTTCTTCATGTGACCTGATTAATCCAAAAAAATACGTGGACATTATGTCACTGAAAAAAAGATAGCAAGATTAACCTTGAAATTATTCATATATGAACCTAAGTGCAGTCTATACAACGTAACATACCTGCATCTGCATACTCTTTTTATTCCACATTCGTAACACTGACTGCTATGTTTGGGCATGATGGAATGGCAGCGAAGAAGTTAAATTTGATGTTGGGTTAAGGATTTTACATTGTTGTGATGTACAGTGAATGACCACAGGTACACGACTGACATTGCGGATTTCTGTTCCACGGTTTTGGCTGGCTTTGCTGTGCTTTTGCGGTCTGTTTCCTATACTGTTTTGTTTCTGCTGCATGTTGTGTAACTGCTGTCATCAAGTTTTAATGAAGTGGCTAATCTGGATTTGCTGTGGTTTTTTTTAAATTTATTTTATTTTATTTTATATTTTACTTGTGGCTTTTTCTTGTGATGGAATCCAGTTTAAAGTGTGAAGTGTGCTGTACACCACACCATGGTTCTGAGTTTTGAAAAATCCCGCAGCAGGATAAAAATATTATGCTTTGAATGTGGATTTTTCCACTTGCATGTGCTGTGATAAACTCACTATGCAAAGGTAGATTTCTTCTTTAATGGTTGAACTTTAAATGTAATGAACAGCCATACAGGTTTGTAAGAACATATTAGGCAGAACTGTGTAACAGCCCTGTGAGTAAATACTACATTAGTACTTTATACAATTTTGTGATGTACGTGTTTTTGCACATCAACTTCAACATGGTGACAGTGTAGTTGCAGATACACATGTCTGGGGAATACAATCCATAAAAGTGTAAATGTTTTTCTCTCTCTTATCTTTAAATATTGAATCTGTTTGCATAAGCTTGTTCTGTGTATAAGTGTGTTGCCTGGTTGTACATAGGAGCTATGAACCTTGACAGGTAACGTGTGTGTGTGTGTGTGTGCATGTGCATGCATGTGCATCACAGAGTCAAGAATAATTGATTGATTTAGTCAGTCTTCTTCTACCAAATGGTGTGCATTTATTCCAGAGACCCCTGTTGTCTGGCCTTCCATACTTTTTTTCATTTTCTCATGCCTTCTTTTATTTTCTGTCCTGTTTATTTTTCTTTGTGTATGTTCTAAATACTATCTTTCATGGTATTTTAATGTCCTATATTTTCTCCGTGTTTGAGTTGCAAACTGTTTATTAGGACATCTCATATATTATTGCATCCCCCCCCAAATACCTTATGTATTGAATAATTTATCTGGGTCTTGCTTGCCAAAATTTCTTCTGGTGCCCTACATCTTTTGTCTTTCATATCTGTGTGTGTATGAATATGTGTTGTCATAATCTTATGAGCTTTTAGTTTCAGATTATTTCTTTTAGTGGTTCAGCATTAAAAATGATTCTTAATTTTAGTTCCTGGTGCTTCTTAAACAAAAGTGTAATTATATACCAGTTTCATTACAAGTTTGTGCTTGTGTTTATACCAAAGTATATGAATTGCAAAAGTACAAATAGAGTGAAATCTGCCCATAGGTGGGTGTGGTTGCAATGTTTGAGAGTTTACCCACCCAGCACCTTATGTTAATGTTGAGAGCCTCTTATTAGGTTTTCAGAAAAGACAGGTTAGGTTTAACGGTGTATTCTGTAAAATGGTTTGTATATGTAAAACACTTTTACACAATTTTGCATTGCTGGCTTTGGCTAGATTCTTCCACTTTGCTGTGTCATTTCTCTAATTTAATTGAGTTCCATATTGTTGAAGTCGTGTTGTGGTGTATGTGTCCTCTGGTTCATCTACATACTGGTAATTCTTGAACTGGATTCCATCATGCAGTGTTGTAATGATGTGCAGTATTGGAAGCTTCGTCCAGTCAAACGTGTTAGACAGCAGAAGATTGCTGTGCTCTGTAGTGATGATCATGACATATTCTGTGTCTTGTTTTCTGTTTGTATGCTCTGATTTTCTTAATTTGCTTTCAGAGTGGCAGATCCTTCCCAGAAGGAGAATTTAGGGATCATTGTGCAGTACAAAGTGAAAGTAAAGTTGTGTCTTGGAGCATTAGGAGGGTATGTTTATATTGCCATCTCTATGTCCCTCATTGTAGCATTGTGGAATGCCATGGTCCTATTTACTGTAATTTTCCCATTTTTATATATTTCCCTATTTTCTACCCCATATACACTAATCATTTACTTTCTGTCATTGCTGTTTGAATTTCTTGTGACCACCATTCTTTCCTATTGTCTTTTTTATTTCCTATACCTGTGTACCATGTTTTCCTTTGTGCCTTTATCCTCTCTGATGACTTCATTTTGGTCTATAGTCCTAAGGTGCTGTTTTCAAGAAAGCAGATGTGTAGCGTAATTTCAGTTACTGCATTTCGTGGGGTATAAGACACGTGTGTAAAATGCATAATAATGTTTCAGGAAGGATAAATTCAGAAATATATTTTTATAAAATATTATTTTTATAGATAATTGATTATTGTAACAAGATTATTATTTGTTAGTAAAAATAAGATTTATAATCTAAAACTTTCACAGTGACTGAATTCCATAAAATATTCTTGGGCTGTCAGTTCGCTGATGATGAGACCAGAGATGGTCCTTGAATTGTTGGTTTCGTTGCAGTTCAACCATCTGGTGTTGCTAGCCTGAGAAAATTTATTGAGAAATAAACATGTTTTTAATCTAATGAACAATAAAAACTGAAACATGGGTAGGCATGTTTATTTTTCATTACTACAAATGGGAGTTTTGAGGGAAATTTTATCTTATACTCAGGATGTACAAGCAGTGGGGATGGAGTTGTAATTGAGTATTAAAATATTTATAATAAGGGTTAAAATCTGAAGTCAAGATGTTAGGTAAAATATTCATTGGTACAAAAATGGGACTTTATGTTATGTACAGAGAGAATTGTTTATTGCTGGACTAAACACAGCAGAGCAGGGGGCATCATTAGTCATTACTTAGCATCATTGTCATCTGCTGTGTGGCGAGGGTTCCAGTGATTGAGAATTTTATGTGTATTTACAGCAGTAGGAGTTATTTGAGAGTTTTGTAAGTGAAGGTAGTGAATATATAGCCATTTCAAACATCAGGGTTTAGTTGGACATACCAAATCAAGAAAAATACAAAGAAGGTAGTAAGAAGAGGGTGGATGTTGACACAAGAAGAGTACTTAAAAAAAAGGGAGGGAGATGAATAGAGAAAATCTAGTCACAAGGCAACCCATCATTATAATACTGGTGGATGATGATTATATAATGGCATAATTAGTAAAGCTGTTTATTTTTAACAACAAGGGAAAGAAACCTTTTTGACATATACTGTGAGAAATATTCAACATGATTAATCCACATAATAATATATGTATTTCATACCAAGAGAAAGACAAGTGAACCCATTTGTTTGGGTCACTATTGCCCAAGCATGGTTATTTGTAGGTTTTAAATGAAGGCTTTGAGAAATGAGAATCTGCTCCGCTGTTGCACTTTCAGAGATCTTGTTGCGGAACTGCCTTTTATCCTGATGCATCCAAAACCAGAGGAGGAACCCCCCTTACCAATCACTGCACACCCATCACCCTCACATGAGACTGGCAACAAGGAAGATGGTGATGATGTTGCTGTTGATACAAATCTGATTCAGCTGGACACGTGAGTGCTTTGACTCGCAGAATTTAACTCGTCTGATTGTGCATACTATGCTGATGAATGCCTAAAGGGGATGCATGGCCATTTCATCTTGCTTGAAAGATTTTAATATTTCATACAAACACTAATGTGAATGAGACAGGAATACAAATTTCATATTTTTGCTTATAAGAGCATACGCAAATATCTCCAATATTGTCTATGCAAAGGATACCCAAATTTATCATTGTTGCCAGTGTACTGCGTACACGGAAGGGTTCTATTGTGCATCTTTCTGATATGCTGAGTGCATTATTTGATACAGAGGGGTTAATGTACTGTAAGAATTAAACTTGTGTGGTTTTGGTGAAGTATAGAAGGAGTCTCCTGTTTTCAGTGATGGTGTTGTGTGCCCAGATCAGGATGATATTATTTTTGAGGACTTTGCTCGCTTGCGATTGAAAGGGAGAGAAACAGAAGCCTGAGTGTTGGGGCCTGGAGCCAGAAGAAGGGCTGTTTCTTCTGCTAAGCCACTTCGTACAGAAGTCTACATTACGTGGGAGTAGTATGGAGGTAACAACCAATCAGGGCTCAGGATTTTACAGCAACAAAACAGTGACTATTATTCATTAAGAAAACAGTGACAGGAATATGCTTGAAGCTATTTAGACGTATGTCTAGCAGATAGTTTTATGGAATTGTATGTGAATGTGAGATTGACTGATTTTACTGAAGTGACTGACATTTCAGCACTCAAGAATTGTGTTCTGCCATTTGTATGAAGATAATGTACAGTAAGCATTTTAGAATTACATTCACATTTCAGTAGAATTGCAAGTAGTTCTGAATATTATATTTGTAGAGCACTGAAGAAAATATTTATTTGAGCAAACTCAATTAGTTTTCCTCCTGCTTGTTAACATTCGCACTCCTTGTGTAGCATAGAGAGCACATTGAGTTGTATATGTATGGAATCGTACTGTATGGTATTTGTGATGTCTAATTTCTAGATATGCAACATTTTTCTTAATTTTTATGCAAAATACAGGGGTGCCAATTTTGGTTCTTTGAAGGATATCATGTTCTCATAATCTGTACGTCAGATTCTATTGTATATAATTTTGTTTACATTTCTACAGATACAGATTTTAAGAAACCTTCACATTGGCTATAAAACCAGTTTAATAGTAGCCATTCTTTGTTATAATGTGACTTAATATCTGTTTACATTGCATCATGGAGGAAGAAACTGACTGACTGTTAATGTTTTTCTGTTACCATGGCTGTTGTCCTGCCCAGTTGTTACAGTACATGATGTGTGACATTGTGTGGCAAGTGGCTACAATATTGTCTGTAGAATACAGTCCAGTGATATATACTCTGTGTGGTTAGTGTGTTATACATGCTGAGTCTGTATGGAAAGGGTTACTAACTTCTGTTATTAAAGTCTAGTCATAGTGGTATAGTCAGTGAAGTAGCTGGCTCTGGGCTGGATGAGCTCAGTTCTACTCCCAGCAACATTAAGGTTTTCTTTTTCTTTTTTCTCATTTCTTTTTTTTACCATACGCAAGCTGATTTTGAGGCTAACCCAGTCTGCTGTCTGGTGGGAACTAGGTGTGCTTCTTCCATGCAGAAGGTGGCCGAGTATGAATTTGACCACTTACCTCCATTCATTGCTGAGGTGTACAATACATGGACATTCACCTCCACACCCCTGTATTTATCATATGGATTGGCTCCTCTGGATTTATATTGCTTGTCATATAATTTGCATTGCAGAGGGACACAGGCCTATACCAAATGAAGTTTATGTAAAGGGGTAATTTTGAGCCCTGACATGTGGCAATTAACCTTTGAAATTGTGACAGTGAGAATGCATAGTGTTTTGCCCTTCTTCAAGTAGTGTTTGTGTCCCTGCAGACAGTGTTGCTGTTTAAATAAAGATGCTGCTTGCTGACAATGGAATGGCAGAAGAGAGGAAGCACAACAAAAGTTTCATGTTTTAGTGGGTAAGGTAATTATATTCAGAGATAACACTAGGAAAATTTTGTTGTCCCTACATGATGAATGTATTTGGATCATCCAGTATGTTTTTCACTTAATTAAGAATTATATGTAAGATGGAAGCTTTTTTTTTTCTGTTTGGTTTTTTTGACTGGTATTTTTATACCACAGATTGTGTGATTTTGACAGACAACTCGAGCACAACAGATTTCAGGCATACGGACGAATGTTCATGGCTAATGACTCTTTATCAGTTTTACATACCCAGTAATTAACTTGTGGTAAAGGAACTTCTTGAGCAGTTGAAAATATTTCTGTGTTAGGGAACCTGTGGCTGATGACCGTTGTTCCAGCAACTTGCCCTGTCCGAACCTTCTTAATCAATTTCACGTCATCATAGCCTATATCCTATGATTATTGTTAAGATTGGCCTCCCATTTATGCCTACGTCTCCCAGATAGTCTCTTCCCTTGTTTACTGATTAAAGTTTGAATACATATTTTTGTTTCTGTCATGCCTGTTATGTGTCCACCCTGTCCCTTTCTTTGTAATGTAGTAACCAAAACAGTATAAACTGTACAGAGCTAGAAATTGTACTGTGTTTGTAGATGCCTGTAAATAAAGTAGCAACCTGGAAGGAGATGGTGTTATATGAGAGTGGGCTGTTCAGGTCATCATCAGTTGCTTAAATGTTGTGTTAACCCGCAGCTATAGAGTGAGCCAGAATTCTCCCTTGCATTGAATTTTGTCCATTTTAATTTAAAATGTGGTGCATCATGTTCAGTTTCACCTTATGTGAAGTGTTGTAAGTTAGTATATAGGTCAGGAATGATGGAACCTTTCCAGCACCTGGCATAAAATTTATGTATGGAGTTACTTACTGGAAGAAGTGATGCCTGCTGCTCCAGCACTGCCCTCGTACACTTTGTAAGATACCTGTTGCTGCACATGTGCAGAAGGTTGTTCAATTCTTGGGTTGTATAATGTTGTTCTGTAGTTCTCAGATGAATTATTAGCAGGAAGCGGTATCGTAAAGGAAATACTATCTTATGTTTCCTTTTAGTTGTCTCTTGGTAACCGCGCTGTTCAATATAATTGATTGAAACATAACGAACAACCAGCACGTATTGCACTGCATGTTGCTGTTTAATGAATTGCTGAATGTTCATGTGACACTCATATTAAAATTAAAATTAAAGTTTAAAAAAACTTATAATCACTGGTGCTAGCTGTAATTGTGTTGGTGCTGGTGGTTTGCTGTCCAAGATGTAGGATATGGAAATGAAGGTCACTTTTTTTTGCAGCCAGCTTTTCAAAACTTTGTTAGGTGCTTGTAACGCGTGCAAAAGTTTCCAAATTGAAAGAATATTGTATATCATCTTAACCGTAAATGAGCTGACATGGAAGTGAGAATTCTGACAAGGAGGTGTGATCAATTCTGCTCAAACTGAGCTCTGCAGAAGGTGAAGTTTACAGCACAAGAAAAGTGGGATCACTAGCCAGATTGCCTTTACCATGAAAGCAGTATACTGAATTTAACCCATAGAAATCATTGCGATAGAGACATTTTTCATTCAAATGAGGCATTCCTTTCTGCTTCGAATGCTTTATAATTATTTATTTTAAGGATTGACCCCTGTGTGATAATACAGTGAATATGCGGGCCATGACCCTGTGTCAGTACCATCTGTGAGAGTCTGAGGTTTCCAGCACTATGATTGTAAAGGTCGTGGTCTTCTGGAATATATGTTGTCGGCTAGATGTATAATGATGTCTCAGAGCAACCTGATGCTTTTGTCTCATGGGAGGCAATAGGTGCACATCTTTCAGTATACACTTTGGAAAGTTGTAGTCTTCTGTGCCATTGAGTTTACATCCTTACAACGTGTGTCTCAACATCTGTTATTTTCCCATTTTCTTCTCAGTACTTATGGCTACTTTTAAAGAATTATTACTGCCAAAACCTTTTGAACACTTCTTTTTTCCTCATCCTCTGACCACTCTTAACAATACCAGGTGAACGGCATTTCACAGGGTACCTTGATGTGTAATATCTACCATTATCTTTGTCTTAGTTCTAATCACTTTGTTTTCAATCACTTAGCTGAGTGTAGGACTACAGCATTATTATTTACAGTATTTCTGTATAGCATAGTTAGTGGCCAGTTCATTACTAAGAATGATGTCAATTATCTGGCATTAACAATAATCAAGATTGAGCTGTTAATGCTCAAAACAGAGTCACAACGCTGTCAAAGGCCTAGATAGAAACACGGAGTAATGTCATGAATTTATGCACATTCATCAAACAGCACTTTTCTTTCACTTACTCATATGTATTTTGAATCTTTCCTAGATGAACATATGTCAACAAGAGAGTAACCAAAGAGGTTCTGTCTGCATTTGTTATGTAGTAGTATACAACATTGGTATGTAGCATAAATGGTTTGTGGAAGCATTCACATGTCTGCAATTACAGTAGGTGATTTTGGATTATTTAAACTAATTTTGGCAGCTGGAGTGGCTTTCAGACACTGTTCTTGGCTCAGGTATCTGCACAGAAAATAGGCATATTTCAGGTTTTCAGAATTGTCTGTCCACAGTAACAGAAGCATTAAGGTTCTCATGACAGTTTTAGGAGACATGTTTTAATATTTTTTTATGACAGTGAGGTGCCAGTATTTCAGAAATTATACATACAGAGATATTAAATACCTCTGAAGTATGTACAGTTTTATCCAATTCTGCAGTGAATATAGCTTAAGAATGATACATCATCAGTGTGCCACTGTAAATTTTGTATACAGCCTGGGAGTTGTTTGATTTTGACTGGAGAGGGCTTGAAAATATACATCAGACTTTCCTCTTCCTAGAAGAGTAAGAATGTTGAATACCTGTGACACAAGTTATTATATTCATAAACCATGCAACATTTTATTTCATGCTGTATACATTCTGTGGAGAAAAATTTGTACAATATTCAGAGCTCCAGTGGGGAAATTTAATGTAGAAACTCTTGGTTTAGTGCCAGCAGAGACAAGATGACTGAAGTATTATTCCTATAAATAATGATTTGATCATGTGATTGTTTATAGGGTGAATTTTTATTTGTTTCTGTTGTGCATGAAATACAAAATTTGAATCTCATGTGTTATGTATTAAAAATTAATTCAACATGAGAAATTCATACTTTACAAGTTTCATTGTGTCTGCTTTGTGAAATAATGTGATGAATCTGAATTCTGAATTGCTGGAGTATGGTGTTTAAGATTTCCACAAACAGTGAACACATTCTTTAATATGTAGCTCACACAATTTTTACAAGGATTAGCAGCATACACTTTTTGGAAAGATTCTGTGGAAAATACACTTGTGGGTGTAAACAAGGTAACTGGCATAGCCAATTATTTCACTGAAAATGTGTGTCACTCACTTATCATGTGAGAAGAAATAAGTGAATTCTGAAGAGCATGAAGGTAAACTTGAGGAATTATTGAGGAATCTTTAAACACTGTGCTGTACATGTCTGTGCTGGGACTCAGAAATGCAAGAATTATCAGTTACAGTACTTCAGTTTTGCAAAGCCTAGACTCAAACATTTACAACTAAAATTTAAAATGAAAGTTTTTAATTTTTATTTTTATTTTAAAGGGTTTGGTATGCAGGTACCATTATTTCAGAGGAACATGCTGCTTCCTTTGTGTGCATACATCATGACAACAGTGCTGCATGAAAGCTTGTCTTATTCTACAGAAGTGGAAACCTAGCTGCTGTAGTAATAGCAGCAAATATGAGACCATCATAGTCTTAAGAGTTTTTTTGGTGGGGTGGAGGAGGGGGGGAGTGTGCAGGCAAAGCAAGTACAAGGGCTTCTGTGTATTGAAATTAAGAATCACCAAAAAACATGTTGTGTCAGCTGCACCTTTCTCTTACTTTGGTGGTTTTATTGAGATGTGAATGCTTCCTGTTTGATTCAGTTCTGCAAGTGTGAGTTGATGGTTGTCCTTGGCACTTCATTTTATTGAAGTATGAGTTCTGTCCATTCAATGAAGGGACTAAGAAAATGAACTAAATTATGAATAATCTTGTATTTTCTTAACACAACTGATATATTACAATATCACATTGTAGCTTCTAGATATCCATATGTACACTTTGTCATTTGAGATTTCTGCTGGAGAGAAGGTTCCAGATATTTTAAGGTCTTTGGGAACTGTAGTCTCTGTTGGTCCACTTGACCTTCTTCAGTATATTTGGACCTCCCACAATATGTACCACCCAGTGGTGATTCCAAGTCAGTTTAGCAAGTGTCTCCTTTATATTGATCATAGACACAAGTGACTTAGTGGTACTTCCTTGCTTCCTCCACATGGTGGATTTTTGTGACAAAATTCTGGTCACCTTGTTTTGAGTATGATAACATCAGAATACTGTTAAAGGATTTTCTGCATGAGAAGCTTACAAGAAAATATTATAGGAAGCATTTGATCTCCATTGGTCAGCTGTAATTCCTGCTTTATATTTAACTCCAATCATAATTTAAAAAAAAAAATGGTTCGTCATATAAACTGGGTACATAATGTAAACTATAGTTATCATTGAGATATGTGACTTGTTTGAAAATTGGTTTCATGTGAGTTGTATTTGCCTAGATATGAGGAAAATTAGTTTAATGTTCGTCACTGTGGTTTCTGTTCTGTCAGTTATGTTTATCTAATAAGTGAGTATTAAGGCCAGTGTGATAAAATTTTGAAGAGTGAATTTGGTAGACACGTGTACTTCAAGCTTGTACACCATTCATTGTTCATGAGATGCATGAGCAACATGAGCAACATGAGCAACATGAGCAACATGAG
>Ga0131853_10007296_pt1 | contig 19979 bp, 10 predicted proteins | sample TergutLab28metaG_FD_92764 | JGI IMG/M metagenome (GOLD analysis project Ga0131853, IMG submission 92764) | Labiotermes labralis P1 segment gut microbial communities from Petit-Saut dam, French Guiana - Lab288 P1 (version 2) (version 2) | ecosystem: Host-associated > Arthropoda: Insects >... | reverse complement strand
ATTAATGTGACTTTTTATAGTGTAACTTTAGCAAGGACGATATGGCTCCCTGATGATGATCCTAGGACCGAAACATGTCGGATCGTTTTTAATGTTTTAATGTGTAAATTTTATAAATTTTATGTATGTGCATTAGTTGTTATCTTCAGGCTTCAGCCTGCAACACGGATACTACTCAAACCCAACCGCACCAAATCTCCAACACACAGCGAAACAAGAACAAAACGACCAATGTGGCAATTCAACAGCATAGTCGCAAGCTCCTGATGATGAATATATTAATGTCCGAAACATGTTGAGTACATAAGAAGTAAAATAAAATAGAAAGTGACATCAAGTTGGTCTTTTATTCTTCGGCTTAAAATGGAAGTCAATTTTGATCATAAAATTTGGTTAATACTATTGACGTAAAGTATAGACGTTATAGATCTCATAAATACTTGGGTTTCTAACCACTAGGACTATGATATTACTTGCATCTCCTAGTGGGTGGAGTGGAGCTTATTTCTACTTATGTCGAAATGGGAGTAATATTCCTAGGGTAAACACTTAGAGAAAGTTATGAAGTTTTCTTCTTGAAAATAGTCTCTCAGTTTATCACCCGAAATATTTCGCACATCCTTCATGTTACAGTGAAATGGGTCTTTGAACAAATTTATTTTCCTGCTATTGAGAATGAAGATACCGAAACAGTCTTGAAAATGTAATTTTACATAAAGGATTCTCTTCTACCCCAACATTTGTTGAAAATACTCTCTAATTTTCAGAATTTAAATATTAACAGCATGACGAATGATTTGAAAAATTGTTTCGCGAATATTTATTTTTGTTCCAAAAGTTGATTCACATTCAAATCCAGACTCAACTTCAAATTTATTTTTCAAATCTTTCGTGTACTTTTTTATATCTGCACGAGAAATTAATTTCCACAGCCACTCGCTCATGGTGGTTACCGCAATTCTTCTTTTTTTTTTCATGTGCAAAAATATGTATTTCGTTTCGGGTTGTAAATTGTTCATAATACTTACTAATGCTAAGCTATCGATGTAGGATTTAAGAAGAATCGCACAATCCGTGCTCATATTCCTCTAAAAACATAGCAAAATGTCGACACTTACGTACATTTCAGCGAAAAAAATGTACTCTTAAAATTTCTGTGTCAAAAACACATAACAGATTCAAAGGCTTCCGGCAAAGTGATAGCTGTGGAATATAACAGGCTTAGTACAAGCCGCACTTCTACTATATGGTTTTGGTCAGCTACTCCTCTCACGGTAATACACATTTTCCTGGCACCATGCGCTGCCATACGTATCAATTACATCTGCTGAAGGTTCAAAAAATTGTTTTCTCATGTGTTTAAAAATGTCCTTGCCCGTAGTAGCCCCACGTTCGTTCTGCAGACGTGCAAAATCTTCTCTTATTTAAAAATCACAGTTCTCTTCACTAATAAATAAAGAAGTTGTGATTTGTCACTAATATCTCTTGTCGCTTTAACTACGAATGAAACAGCTCATACCTGGGCGCCTTTGTGTGACGTAACAGTGACACAGTGCCATACGTCGACTTATATCTTCCGATTCTACAGTCAAATGTGTTGGGAAATAGCCTAAATCTTTCTATAAGTCCTAAAGTTGCTGGGTAATATACACGAGCAATTTTACTGATAAAGAACGTAATTATTTCGCTGTCTGTGTTAAGGTCTTCTGACCTTGGGATATGCATTTACCACTCGAAAACCAGCTCTCTTCGAAGCCACAAATTTTACTTTCTGTTTTTCGAAAATATATTGTTGTGATGACAGAGAGCATTTTATTGCATCCAGTTTATCACCAAGAAGCTTTCATGAACATTTTCTATGCATGTAGGCCTTAGTTTGCGATTTTGTTTTGCGACGATTCACAATAACGTCGGTTTTGAAACCAGAAGGCAAGCAATATCAAAAAAACTATAAAATTTTCAAAAATGTGCAACCATAACTACCGGATTCATGTGAAGGTACAGCACAGCTGATCAGATGTACAGCGTTATCCACATCTACCGTCTAAGTCAATCAGGGATGAAGTTGATTAAATTACCAAATAAGAGCCTCCATGTCTAGTAAGAGAAGTGCAGTGAAACCAAGTTAATGTGAAGATGTCTATACAAAGTAACGTATAGCTATAGCGTTCGAAAAGAAGATGAAGGTAATTCGTACAATGGAAGATGGTCTAACACGCCCTAATGTATGTAGAAATATGAAATTGCCTCCATCGACTGTGAGTACAATGAAGAGAAAAGCAGATTAAATAGAACCCTCAATGCAGCATGTTACGAAAGTATGTGCTACACAAGAGCGTCACATTTTTTTGCAAAGTTGCAAAACAAAATTGGAGAAATTATTGTTATTATGGGTGGAAGACCTAAATAAAGAAACATTCCGTTAACTGAAGCTGTTATGACTCCACGGTCAAGAAAGGTCAATGCAGGAGCCTTACAGTGGTGTTTACAATAACTTTGGTTCTGAGCTTCGAGCATATCAAACTAACTGTTCAATATTCATTCTTAATTTCATTAAATATAATTTTGTTATTTTATATTTCATTTGACTTTAATTTATAAAATGCTATTTTAATACTCTGGACATTTATTTCAGATCTTTAAATACGGTTATACCTATTATATACTTACGTCAATTTTGAGAGGGTCCTGGAACTTAATTCATTGACGTTCGTTATATAATTAGGTTTATTTTACGCCGATTTTTTTTGCAACAGTTCCCCCAGGAACAGAACACTGTCGCCAACCGTTGGTCGCCTGTATTTAGATGCATGTTGCCGAATACTTTATTCTTTAAGTACTGAAATTGTCTCATTACACGTAAGTCACAGCCATTCACCATAGGCACAATAGCCATCTATTGCAAAGTTCAATGTTCTTGAACCATTTAATGATTATGGCTAACCAGAGTTAGATAAAATGATTCAGCTCGTACCCCGCAGTAAACACACTGCGTCTGGATGCTAAAAACTAATCAGTTCGCGTTGCGTAGGGAAATAATCACTCTGTACGGTGAGAAACATACAAAATTTGCAACTGCAATCTGTGCGCAGAATGAAAGCTTTTAATATTCAGTGTGGTGGTATGAATAGCAACCACTAGGGTTTCAGAGGTTAAGCAACCTACTCTCCGAAACAGATTCTCTCTTTCTAATATTTCCGAACACACTAAGCTTAATAACTGGATATCTATTTGGTGGAAAAATATACTTTTCATTTTACAATACTTGATCCAACAATATGCACAATCAGTAATCAACAATCATTTGCCTCTTACGTTTTTCTTTCATGTTTCGACTTTTACAAAGTAATCATAAGACAGGAATATAAAAAGTCACACAAGTACAGCAAATTTTGTCGAAGATATGTGTGTGTAGAGATAAAATACAACATTGTTTGTGACCAACCGCGTTCGACCCACGAACCGTAGTTTGGAGAGACCTGATCTACATTATCATTTTTGACGCTACTGAATATCCAGAAAGACAGAAAAGACTTTGTGCAACTGAAGTAACCACTCGGTTATGGAAATTCAAGGCAAATTGTTATAAACAGTGGAACTTTATCACCCAGAGAGCAAAGGAAAATGACAATCGTAAATTTTGGTCTGAGAAACTTGTTGCATGACGTCGAGTTTTAGGCTGGAGAACTAAGTCCATGTTAAATCAGATTTTTTAAACCACGTTGAAGAATTCTATTATGAGTTTAAGTACAGTATTTTATAATGAAGTTTAGATGTAGACCTACAAATTTCGTAATACAATGAGTTTAGATATTTTTATTGGCAATAATAATCTTTGTTTGGAAAACAGAAGTACGTTTGATCTCATCTGGCCAAAAATCGCGTTCTGTTATTTTTTACTCTTGTTGCTTCCCATTTTTTTCGAGCTATGTATTTATTAGTCATATGGAGCAGTCTAGAAGTTGCCGATTATAAAATATCTCTATACAGCAGCGCCTGATGCTTCATCACATTCTCTACTAAGAACTTGAACTTTTGGGGTATAACATACAGTGTAGTTATTCAGTGAAACTGTGTTTTAGTAATATCCTCATGACTTCGTTACATGAAAGTGCATCAAAGGTAGATTTTCTCATTCAAATGAAGGGGGCAAGGTACACGTAATGCAATAAATTTCAGCGAAAATCTGAACATATTGCTAAGATTTCTTTTGTGATAAACCTGTCACATGTAGAATCTCTTCAGAGTCTAAGTTGCTTAAACTCTCCGACGTGTATTGATAGTATTTGAACAGGAAACCTGATTCTGTTTTTTAATATTATACCTGAAATTTCTTAGTAGTATTATTGAGTTGAAAGTCTTAATATTGTATTTATAACTACAGAATAATTTTACTTTTAATTATTGTTTTCATAATTCCCGAGGGATATATATTATTTAAAATTAATAATATTTCATTTCGCCTAATATCTATCAGCAGAATAACTGGTTGTAATTTTCTATAATGTATTTACAATCTACTAAGTGGAATATTTATTTGAACTTGTTAATTGTGTGCATATGAAACCTGAACGTACTAGTCAGCCTTACTTTTAACACAATGCATGTGAAACATCTTTAAAATATTCCCTAATTTATATTCCTTTATCTTGTTTTTATTCTGTCTTCACAGACGTTCTCTGTGTAATTTTTAGTACCGTATTTACAATTACTTAAGTTCAGTTTCGTCATATTTTATTTTTGTTCCCTGACCTGACTCATAATCTGTATTTTGAAAGGCCATATTTTAATCGGCTGACGTATATTAAAATATAGAACGAATATTACGTCGATTAATTTAGGGGATTCATTCCGCATCATCCGTCACCGACTCATCCATCATCGGTTTCCGAACTTCACTGGCGAACACAGTGTGCCTTTAGGCCACAAAGGCGTTCTCCAACCGTAGTCTAAACATTAATATAAAAAACGACTCCGCCATGACGTTGAAAGCACTATTATTTGGGGGATTGGAGCGGGAAAGCTCCTGTTATCTCTTGTCAAATATCCATTACGGAAGTATCTCGACTTGCCGTTTTATTGAACATCTGATTGCTATCGCTGGTGCTGCGGCATGTGGTTTTAATTTAAACTGTCCCAGAAGCGCCCTTTCAGATATAACCAATATACGAATCACCAATACAACAGTTCGTATGTATTTAAATTCAGGATCATTTTCAAAATGCTGGAGAATATTGCGTGATAACCCATACTTTCATGGTCTTTTTTTTTTAATCCATAGAAAACAAACAGTTTTATTATTAATTCAAAATGCCTGCAGCCATGAACTGATCGCATCATTGAATATATATTTTAATCTATGTATTCAATACAATACAATACAATACAATACAGACAATTGGTAATTTCCCGTGGTGAAGTTAAGGATATATGTGAATGGTAATACAATACAAAAGGTTGGCACAAATGTATCTGATGTACTGAATCACTCCCCTATGCCTGTAGAAACCTTACCATAGCGCTCTTCAACTCCCTCTTTCTACTAGCCAAACCTACCCCACCCCACCAGCGTGACTTCATTACTGCGCCTAGCCAACCGAGTGATTAAAATTCAAATTAAAACGTACCATATCGTCCGTTCGTCCATCGTGGTGATGCTGTGCCTTGGACAGCGAACATTCTGTACAGGCGGACGAACCCCTAGGATACAGTAGGAAACAGCGGGTGAGCAAACCAACTGGATGTATTTCACTGACAGTGAGTTAAATATAAGGGTCTGCCAAACCCTCGTCTTTTGAAGAGTCAGGGTGTCATTTCACGTATTCGTGATAAAGGGGAACTACTATAAGTTGACTTTTATTTAAGCACACGACACGAAATACACACCCATGAATTATCAGCAACATAAGGAAAACACACAAGGACTTAAAGTCTGTAGTAGTTTGATATTTAAAAGCCTGTAGTTTTTCTGCCACGTTGTATGAAGTCTTTCTGAAAGTTCAAGCTGCGTATAAAGGTAAAGCAGTCCCATTGAAGGCCTGGACAGGCCCAGAGGGTTCCAGGAAGTTAAGGCTCCCAGATTTCGTGACAACGGCACAGCATGATGGTAGGTTGTCAGCCTTACGCACCAGCCCCTTTTTACCCCCAGGAAATACTCCTGGTACTCATTTCTGTTAGAAGCTGAATCGACCCCAGGATCATAGTGCGATCGGAAGGATTTTATGTCAATGAAAAATCCACTGACACCAGGTGGGATCGAACCAGCGACCTCCCGATTTGTAGCACAGTACCTTAACCACTGTGCTACCGCGGTCCCCAAACATATTGCTACCAATTGCTGTTATTCGTGCCTCTTAAGCGTAAAAGTCTTCCTTGTCGCACTGTTCTCTACACCCTTAGCTTGTGTTTTCGCTTAACGTAAAAGACCAACTTTTATACCCATACATATCATGAGTTAGTATTTTTTTAGTGTGCAGTTTTATGAATATTCGAATCTTATGGACGTAGAGACTTTCTTGACAACTAAGCAAATGCTAGCATTTTGAGAATGATTGTAACGTCCAAGCTCAATACCGTGGGTCATTTACTGTTGATAAACACGAAGTCGTTAACTGTATACATAATAATGATTATCCCTCTAGAGGGATGTTTGCGATGGCCTGGAAGGTTGCACAGGAAAGTAAGCGATAACACAATTCTTATGACGAAGCTTATTAAAGATGACCACATCGATGAGTGAGGAATACAATGAAATTCCAGCTGTTGCTTTAAAAGCATTTGCGAAGATGCGAAATTTATTAAACACGTGGTTGGCCCCAATGGCGGGCTTGGTTAGGCTTACTATTTATGTTGGACCCTAGACTCTTCTTAGCAGAATGGTTGGTTTATCGGTTGGCTATTTGGCACGGGTTTCTCAGGATACGTATTATCAGATGCAGAGAATGAAGTTGCGAGGAAAGGCGACTTGGAAAACCAAGTGTTGCAAGAAGGAGTAGGTGTGTCCAGTAGGTTTGTCCTATATATGTGTCCGATAGGTGTGTCCTGTAGATGTTTCCAGTAGGTGTGTCCAGTAGGTGTGTCCTGTAGATGTGTCCGATCGGTGTGTCCAGTAGGTGTGTCCTGTAGATGTTTCCAGTAGGTGTGTCCAGTAGGTTTGTCCTATATATGTGTCCGATAGGTGTGTCCTGTAGATGTTTCCAGTAGGTGTGTCCTGTAGATGTGTCCGATAGGTGTGTCCAGTAGGTGTGTCCTGTAGATGTTTCCAGTAGGTGTGTCCAGTAAGTGTGTCCCCTTCCGAGTTCAATATGAGTTTCGAATGCATGAAGAAACAAAGAATATTCTGCAAACTTAGATCCGGTCAGCGGTAAAGATTTGAAGTACGTAAGCCTAACTATAAGATGCCCTATTAATTAGTTCAATAACCTACTTACGTAATACTACATGGAACTCTGAATATGAGCTATCGAATATCATATGTTTCTGAATGTATACAAAAGAAAGGATTTTACAAACGTTTTATTTGTTTAGACGGTTAGATACCAAAGAATATGAGAAAGAAAATATAACCCTCTTTGTCTTTCTCTCTCTCTCTCAGTCAGTTTATCCACGTCAAACACAATAACCAGTTCATTGTATCTTCTATGGTTCAGTTTTCCTAGGAAATACTACTACGTAGAAGAACAGCCCAATATGAAGACACTTCACTAACGACGACCCCAATATGAAATGTTAAAATCAACTAGATTCTATGTGTAAGATTCAAATATTACTTTCAGTTACTTTATTTCAAGATCTTAAATTCATATTCCTCGAGCTAAATAAGAGGCAAAGTCCCAGCAAAAACAGAATGCCTTGAACATTCCGGCTGTACTAACAGACAAATTACGCATTTACTTAAAACTTTTACTTTCGTGGGAAAAAAAAGAAACAGAATGACTCGTGCTGTAAAAGAAGCCATGATCTGGCATGGTTCTACACAACAGAAGAAAAGATAGAATTGTAGGAAATCTTCTGAGAGCGGCTAGTTAGGACAACGATAGATCTAGGTGAACATTAGGAGACTTCCTTTTTTCTTGGTGGTTCCCCGCAGTGCAAGCTCAACAAATTAGCACAATCAGTGGAACGGATGCTGAGTGACCTTTCCTTCTGTGAGACTTTGTTAAAGCAAAAAGAGGGGGGGGGGATACTTGCTGTAAAGCCCCATCAACGCTTTCATTCTGAGTCTCTTGTACTCTTTCATCACGTTACTGGTTCATTTGAGGCAGTGTTCAGAAAGAAAGGCTTTCTACAATATGAGACCGATTTCGCTACAGTTAAACTAATCAGAAAGGGAATTGTTACATATGAAACTAACAAGAATGGAAAAAGCATGCAGTCATATTAGACTTGAAACATTTGCAAATTATAATCGCACAAAATTATTGAACGCAAGGAAGCTGTAAGGAAACAAAGGAAAATTTATTGCACCTTTGTAAGAAAGTAACACAAGTCTAAGCTGTAACATTCTATAGCAGCGAAAGTGAAACCTGCAAAGACGCAATACGTTAAAAATTACCTGGAAGACAAATGGTTTGGATGTTCAATTTTGTCTGCATGGTCGTGTTAATGTACACTTGAATAACTTTGCAGCCTTGCACCTTCTTTGCAGATGACTGATAAAATTAAAAATTAAAATATTTACGTTAATTACCGGCGAAATAGCAATATGCTGCAATGGGTTATGTAAAGATATTATTAAGTTATCTTGTATCAAAGAAAATGAAAAACACGAAGAAATTCTCTTAATTTTTAAGATGTGAAGAGCAAAGTGTCAAGGAAAAAAACAAGGAAGAGTGAGAACAAAGAGAAAAAAGGAAAGAACTTAACACCAGCATTAAATTGTAACTTCATCTACAAAACCAGTAACTTACAGATCACAAGCTCTCTCTTGTCGTCCGTGGAATACAGCCGTAATATTATTGGTCATTTTGAACTACAAACGATGTCACATTTGTTTTGGCGGCCAACGAAACTATGACACTAAATAAAATTCCATTCCCCACTTAGAATCGGATCTCACTTTCCGTCCAATACTGGCAAACCACACGGTTGCATAAAATACGACTTCCATTGAACAGGAGGCCTATACATAATTGCCGACGTGGGCAAAGCGGTAAGTTTCTGGATCGTCGATTTGTTGATACACGAGTTTGGTAGCCAGAAGGAGTTCTCCAGAACGATATCTCCATTTCCTTAATGACACAGGAATTCTTTACGAAAAGAAGAGGTGAAAAAGTAGCGACTGCTGTACAAAACGGGAGTACACTCCAGTGGACAGGAAAGGAAGAGAACAGGAACGCGAGGCATAAAAGAGAAACAATAAAGTGACTTACAAACAAGTATAGAGCTTTCAGAGATGAAAGGGGACAAAGGAAGTGAAGTATGGGGAATAAAAGTAAGTAAATAAGTGATGGGGGAAGTGAGTACGTAAGTATGTAAGTAACAAAGTTTGTAGTAAGAAGTAACAAGTGAAGAACTGAGGATGGGACAAAGTAGAAAAAAGAACGTAACTGCTTGCATAATTTAACGTCTCCTCTTTACCGGGAGCATTACAGAGGCGCTGAGTGTTGTAAGGAGAAAGCAAAGCCAACCCTGTGAGTAAGTTCCACGTCAAGGCTTGCAGAACGTACACTTTATATCCCTACAGTCTGAATAAGAGCGTGTTAAGCTCCGAATGTATTTTCTTGCGGCACCTTCCCTTGTAAGTGGGTAAGTTTCAGATAGGGCCAGGAAACGTACTCAATATGAGGAGAATACAATCATAAGGTTCGTCATCCTCGTTGTGTTCAATAAACTAATAGAGTGGAGTGTATGTCCTAGTCTAACACAACTTTATTTTATTTATTTTGTACCTCCCCCCCCCAACCTCCATGACACGTACGAGGTCTCGTGCCCACCTCATCTCCCACATCCCCACTATACATAGCCCATATTAAATCTTGTAGAACTACTTTCTAAGGATTCATGTACAACCTGAAGATGGCTATTGTAAAGAGCCGAAACATGTAGTTGTAACATAGGTAGTAAATGTAAATACACCTCTACCATCAAATAAAATAAAGTTGTGTTAGACAGGGACATACACTGCACTCTATTAGTTTATGAAGATAAAAAAGTTGATTTGTATAAACAGCAATATTTATTGTGATGCTAATGTTCCACACCAAACGTTTAGCAACCCGCCATAGACGTTACATAATCTGAATAATTTAGAGTATCGTTATATAGCGTCTCTCTATTTTACGTTTTTATAGCAAGATTCGAGTTTTAGGAAAATTCATTTCTATGTTTTTTTTTTGACGTTTTGCTGACCGTGCATCTCATTATATTTATCTCAGTAATTAACCAACTTGATGCACAAAATTTTTGTGCCTCTACATGTGCTCGAAACATGTAGAGGCATGAAATAAACTTATTGTAAAACAAAACTTTTTTGCATCAAGTTGGTTAATTACTGAGATAATTTCTATGTATTTAAGAAATTAGTTTTATATTGAACAACATGACTGACTTCTACAATGTAAGATATTCAGAGCTGTTGGCACATGTTACATCTACAGAACCATTCAAACCCAATCTGGTTAAGATGTAAGTAAATTATATGCATACTTTTATAGCATTCGAAGAATTCTTATTTAAAACGTAAAACGTAGTGAGAATATTTCTTTCTGTTTTGAGAAATTACAGTCTGTTTAAGTCAACAGTCTACAATAACGGCACTAAGAAAACTTATGAACACTTTTAAGTATCTAAGTTACGGGAATTTGAGAAAATGTCACTTTTATCACATTGACTAAATTTATTTGCCTTTGTTGCAACCATCGCAATGTAAGCAACGTGATACAATGTTGTATAATAAACATAGTCCATTGAATATAATGTATGGAACAACGTTACTAAGCAAATCTGAATGTTACTCGTGTTGCTGGGGCGTACTGTAAAGGCAGCATTGAAGAATAAGTGAAATTAGAAGGTCAAAGCAGAACGTACTTCTTTAGTTGGCAGGAGATGTCGCCATAATTTTGTCCGCTTAGTATAATAAAATTGATTTATTATTGTAGAAAATAGGAAGACTCTTTAACACAAGTGTATGTGTCTAGTACACAATCAAGACTATGCAGAAATAAAAGCGGAAGTTATTTTTTACCAATGTTGAAAAAAATTTAAGGCTTACTTTTTTCTTACTTCTATAAATTTCTCTCTTTGAAATATCGAGCGGGTTTTAACGCTGAAACAGGGACTGGAAACCCCTGCACAATATTACAATATTATTTTGAAGAGAACGTAGTAGGTACACAGGAACAGAGCAGCAGCATGGAGGAAGCATTTTGCTTATTGGTGTTTTCTTCAGAGAATAATTTCGTATTCTTGGCTGACATTTCACGTAAAGTGGTCATGATTCGCCATTGCTGAGCGAGAAGAAATGTGGAAGGCAAGTGGAAAGAATGTACAAGAAATATTGCAGAAAGGGGAAAAGATAGTCAATCAATGTTGAACAGTAATACGTGCAGCAAGAGTGGAGGAGGAAAAAGTAGCAAACAAACGGAAGCATAAAGGGAAGAGAGAATATAGTTTCTGGGAAATTGGGAGGAAAACATTCTACAGAGGGATGAAAGGAAACGGGGTAGGAACAGCGGAAATACGATTGGATACAAAGATGAGTATACGCAAAATTGTGATACAGAGATGTGAGGAAGACAAGTGCGGCGATCTGCAGGAAAAGGAAGTGCCTGGGAGGGCTCGCAACGGGGAGTCACTAACACGGTCTAAAGATGTGAGGTGACTAATGAGGCAATCATCTATAGTAATTTTCTGCCGTAAGTACCGGATAACATAATCTGGAGCGTTACTTTCAATCCTGGTTTTCAGAAATACGCACAGTTTCTAGAAATTTATCGTTGAAAGCAAAATAGCTTTCATCCTGATATTAATTACACAATGAATAATACAAATAATTCCTAATGCATATTTACGCGCACGAGCACCGAAGTGACTACAGATGGTAGCCGGAATTACGTGGATAAATAGAATGCTTAAATTGTAATATTGATTCTAAAATGTACACAGTAAATAAGTTAGGACATTGATAACTTAGTAACTAGCTAATTCAGCAAATAACTAACTACTCGATGGAAAACAAGTCCTTCTAGACAAGTTAACGGTCCCCAGTCAAGCATTTCATTGTTTTGAGCCGGATGAATCCAGCGTATGACCTCAAATTTTATTACTTTAAGATCCATTTTAATATAAATGTTCCATCTACGCCTACTACTTCAAATAGGATTATTTCCTTCAGGCTCCTCAGCAAAAGCCTTAATATCTTTCTTTTCCCCTCATGCGTGCTTCATACAAAGCCCATCTCATCCTCCTTTATTTGGCGCGGCTTGGAAATAATTAGGTTCAACATCATACACTTTCCTCCTTCGCCCAGCTACGTTCTTCTCCTCAGGCCCAAATATATTTTTCAGCACCTTATTATCGAACATATTAAGCCTATATTTTTCCCTTAATAGGATGAACCAAGCTTTGCACTTTTACAAAGTAGCAGAACGCCTGTAGATATATGAAATAAGTAGGCAATATTGGAGATTACGTTTAATAATATAAGGTTGGAGAACATTGTTTTAAAGTTTTTTTATTTTTTTATTTTTCGCTTACGCTGAAGTCTGACCTACTCGTCACCAACAAAATTAAGAGAATAAGAACACTTACAGAGCGTGGTTATAGATTGCTTTCCTGGAAAATACCGCATGCAGGCTATACGGTAGGAGATTATTATGACTATTTATGTGTGTGTATGATTGTGTGTATGCCTTGTTATTTTAATGCCGTGGTACCTCACACTCACGTAGCGTATAGAAACAGTCATCTTAATGATAAACCTTCAATTTAATTCACCATGTTAAAGGAGAAAGTAGGAAAAGAGATTCGGATATGAAGGGGATAAAACTCAGAAGAGCGTGAATAAAGAATAACGTTTAAAAGGAAAAATTTCTTGTTTAATAAGAAGAGGTTTTTGTTTGCATAAAATTAGGCAATGTAGATAAGAGCTACAAAGTTTACACACATCTAAAATATTTCTTTGTACTTCCCTTAATATACAAAATACCGTGGAGAAGACGTAAGTAGCATCGATAGGCCTAAACTAATATTTTCTTACAGTTTCTTTAGATTTTTGATAAATTTGCGAGTTCAGGTAAAGATGAGATTCTTGAGAACCAACAGTAAGTAACATAAAAAATGTCAGCCATGTATAGCCAGCTAGAAATACATAAATATGATCATAAAGTTATTCATGTCCGTGCATTAATAAACAATTCACACAATAAAAATCAACAAATGCTCTAATATTATAATTATATTTTTTTACACAATGTTTCATAACCCCGACATATTAAGATCTATCTTGATCATCTTCATGGATTTAACGAACATCAATAAAGCCTATATAAAACATACATACAAACAAATTTTATAATATCTACAAACATTTTATGCGCAAATTTTAATGTACTTAATAATCCGTCCATGTTTTATATAGCCCTTATTGACGTCCAGTAACTCCCTGAAGATGATCGAGAAAGGTCGAAACATATCGGGCTTACGACCAATAGTGTGCAAAAATATGTAATTTTAACATTAATGTGTTTGTTGCTTATTGTGTGAATATGAATATGACTTTTGGGTCTAAACCACTTAGATATTAAAATTACTAAATTTTGGTTTGTGATATTTTGTATTTCGGTACAGAAATACCACTATCAAATAAACGGCTGCCTCAATAGTAAAGTCTGATACAGAAGCAGGCGTCTTTGGTTGTTGACACACACCGGAATAAACGATCTTGCATCGCACAAAAAGTTTCCTAAAATAGAAAAATATAGCGCAGAATAAGGTCAAACAAGAGGAAACGTTCGATGATGGGATAGTGTAAGAAAATGCACGATTATATAAGCCTGCGAAGATCGCTTTCAACAAGATGGTTTCTACAAATTCAATAAAGATTCGGACTTTCCTTGTAGCGAGTAAATAAAAGAAGTTTGCATTCAGTCGCTAGGAAAAAATATATGAAACCCTGTACTAATAATCAATTCACTGTCAACATAAAGCTTTGACCTTTGATTCATCTTTCCTAAATAACGTAGCATTCATTCCTAATAGGGTGTTGGGACGGAATTATACAAAATCAGAATCTCTGTCTTATAATCTATGTGATTCGACGTCAGTTGCATTTAAAAGAGTGCCAAAGCCAGTAAATTTCTTTCTGGCTAATGTTAATAACTTTCAGCGTAATACCACTGTCATTAGCTTTATGGAAACCTCCGTTGAACAAAGCAATTTAGAGAGAATTTCCGTTTTGGCAACAGAGAAGTATATGTGTTGGCATTAGGTAATGTTTCTTTACCCCTGACTGATGAAAATGACTTCCCATTGTTCTATAACTGCCAGTGCATCCATTAACATGGCGACTGGTATAACAGCTGTACTGAACTGCCATGTCATTACTCGTGCTCATCGAAAACAAGCAAATGGCGTCCACGTGAGTTTGAAACATTTTTAGGTGCGGTGGATTTCACTGTCCCCTGATAGTGGTATAACCTAATTCACCGCGAAAAGGCGCATCTCACTATTTGAACCAAATGCAGTACGAATCTACAGCACATGCTTCTTACGTCGTTTAAGAACATGATAAACTGACGATATTGTAATGTATTCCCATATTAAGAATGTTAACTTGTGAAACGTTGCAGCTAAGTTCCTCGCAAACTGATACGGCTGTTTACTGAATATATTTTATACCTTTTATACTGACAAATACCAATCTAGCGAAGATTTGTAGATATTTTTAGATAATTTCCAGTAATAGAAGCATTACGTTTGATGAGACTTTTATTTTTTGGAGATGTATGAATTTAACTGTTTACAACTGAGCAATAAAAAAAATGTAACACTGTTACAAAAGTTAAAACTCTACATCCTGTCCACATAGTGTATTTATGTTTTGCCTCTTTTTCGGACTAAATAGCCATTGTTTTCTAAAAATCACTAACACGATTCTCTTTATAATGGAGATGGGCTGTATTACATGTGAGGCACCGACAGACGTCTAATACGTAAGATAGACAAAATTCATTCTTCCAAAGGTTGCAACAGTACACTTGTGAGCATTGACAATTTTATCTAGAGTGTTAGAAAAAGTATACTACCAAATATATTTTTCGATGTGTTTCTGTTAATGAGAGATAATGCATACAATAATGATTTATTTATATATGTGTAGATAATTTAACGACGATGCAATATCTCACATTAGGCCTACATACCTATCACGGAAGGAATGATGATTGTATAGAAATAAATCAGAGGCAATACGGATGTTCTTAACTGTGTTACAGTTGTGATACTGGCCTGGTGAGACAGGGGAATACACAAGTAACGTACGTAGAGAAATGGTAATTGCATTCAGATTAGAAATACATGCCTACAGAATATATGACAAAACTGAACAATAATAAATCCAGATCGATAGAATAGAGCACAATGGGATCTCTAAAAAATTTTTAATAGATATCATATTTCGTGTTTACGTTAAATGTGGGAAACTGCATTCTGCATAGAAAACTCAATTTTATTGTGACATATAATCCGGCAAATAAATTTCGTAAGAATTTTTATAATACCCTTACATGTACGAGAGTACTTCTGTTATTTGTGTTTGTTATGCAATAAGCGTGTCCAAATCTTTTGGTAAAGTTCCAAAACCGTAATTTTCGGCTAGTTGTCGGGACGTACTTTTAAAAATCTCGATAATCAGTATAACTAACAGCCTAAATATTTGTGTAACTTTATACAATATATTGTATTTACTAATGAGGTCACAGGCCTCATAACATAAGCTGACGGGCCACATAGTGCCACGAACCTCGGATTTCACACTACTTTTATAGAGGAACGACTGCAAGAAAATTATTTTAATTTAAAATGGAGGGTCTTTCAGTTTGAACGTAAAGGACAACTCGAGATTAAGGTTATCATAGCATATTGTTTCATTAAATTTCAAAATATCTTTTCTGAAACGCTACTGTTACAGTAAGCTTAACTCAGACTCCTGCAACGAACTGTCTAATGACTGACTTCAAGAAATGAAGGGTGGCACATGACGTGCAATTTCTGGTGGATCGATGGCTGCAAAACATTTTGTTGAATTATAACCGTGACACGTGAAAATTTCTGGTTTTAAATGTTGCGGGTTTTATTTTCTGGTTTAGGGCACGTTGTAATACGAGAGAGGTGTAATACTCCTTTCTCAGAAAACCTAATACCTCCATCACGAGTAAGCCACATCTCAGAAGAAAGCAACTTTTACAGACCTTCCGTCAGAACCTAACATTTCAATTAAAATATTACAATTAATTATTTCGAATAGGTAACATTTACACGTAACATACACAGGCTGTACTTGTGGCCTTTTAGAACTAAACAGTAGGATCACAACTATTTTTATAGATGAAAGAGACGTCACAAAGCTGTGAGAACAACGAACGCCACGAGAACACTATGACGGCAAAACGAACAATTCAACAAAAAAAAGCCACAAATTAGTTTTCGAAACAAGCAGATCATGCTTATTAGCCCATTTTTCCCGTTACATCTACTGCAAATTCTTTATACACACAAAAATATATGACAAGTATGGTACAGGAATTTGATATTTTTGGCGTATTTCATTGTTTGGAAAAGGGAGATTCTAATGGTAAAAAACACATTTTACAGAAGTATTTCAAAATGAAATGAAATGTGAGTTGTAAACCGTATAAAGAGCGATGTACAGCCCGGATTATATAAAATTGGCAACAGAGCAAGTCAAATGTATGATCTCGGAAGTTCGCAAGCTGCCACATATTGTTCGCCGTTTGTGCAGATTCAGCAAAAATTGTCGCCTGAGCTAAAGCCCAGTACCATAAATATAAACCAGATTTCTTTAACAGGAAAATAGGGTCATGAATCTTACCTAAGTGCTTTTCAGGCATTTCTACAATTTCATTAAAAAAGGGATATATAGCTACTAATATGACAAAGATAAACTTTCGTTGGGCTGATATTTCAGCAGTGTTTATGGGCGACTCGTCCCTCTCCATGGGTGGTTCTGACTGGAGGAAGATTCTGACAAATACTTGTGTCTCTTTTCACAATATCACGGTTCAATTTCTCCGGCCTATTTCATGTAATATCCCTCAAAGGAAAAAGTGGTGTAAGTTAATCAGCAATAAGAATTGTTATTTGTTGAATGATCTCAGTTTGAATCCTAGGACGGGCAAGACACTTTTCTCTACAACAAACCTGAACTTCAGATGTTGGTATCAGTAAGGTTTACAAGAGCGTAATTGCTGACCAACTATCTCCTACCACTCCCAAGGTTATAAATGTAAGCTCAAACTGCCCTATGTCATTATATAATGACGAAAAGCAACCACTTTTCAGACCGGTCTACACACTTAATGAACCACAAAATATTTTTAGTAGTATAAACCTAACGACAACATTTCTTAACCCCTCTGCTCACTCAGTATTGAATTCCATGGAATGACACATGTCTCAACCTGTAATAGTAGCCGGAATTTTTCGCTGGGCGTCACAGTTACATTGCGGGTCAAAGACATTTCATAATTATTTTTTGGATAAACAAGCATGGTTTAAATGAAACATACAATGTCATGAATGGATTCATGGGTCATATGTTCTCAGTCCGTAGTAAGTACAACAATCACATATCCGGGGTGTTGAAGTGTATATCCACGTCACAGAAAAAAAATACTGTGGAGTTCTCATGTACCTTCTTGAAGTGCATATAATAAGCACGTAAATTTTATTTGTTTACATATTATTTCGTGAAATCACAATACATTGTCACTTCAATTTATCAACCAACGAATGTACATATAATTTCACATAAAACACTTTTAAAACACTTTAAAACACTCCGACATGTTTCGATCTTGTCAGATCATCTTCAGGGAGCTTAGGTCCTTGCTAAAATTATATTATAGTATTCACAATTTAATTGGTACTTGCAAACGTGGTGTTGTGGCAGCATATCATGTTTTGTATGAATGTGTTGTGGAGCAGTGGCTAGGTGTGCGTCTTATAATATAACTTTGGCAAGGAACTAAGCTCCCTGATGATGATCTGACAAGATCGAAACATGTCGGAGTGTTTTAAAGTGTTTTAAAAAGTGTTTTATGTGAAATTATATGTGTATTCGTTGGTTGATAAATTGAAGTGATTCTACAAAAATGCACAGTGCTACAATAAGATTCACAATACATTGTGTTTGTAAATGCAACAACAGATTGCGTTATTCATTTTTATTTACACGTGGCTTTTATCCAACACTGTAATACCGTAAATAAGAATTTACATGAAGAGTTGACAGTTTATTCTTTCTTGCTTTTATGAACAAGTTATTTACGCGTCTGTACGTGTTACAGTAATGCCCAGCTCTGTTTTACTGTCAGTGGAATAAAACACATTCGCTGGCTCGTTGGATAAGAACTAAACTTTAAAGAGTGCACTGACTAAATGTGTTTGTCAATAACTTACATAAAAAATGAAAACCTTTGCTAAAGTCCAAATATCACCTGTTTATGTGTCCTTTGCACGAACTCCATAAAATTAATGTATAATGGAAGTTTGTGTCTTAATGTCAGCCAGTAGATTTTATCTGCGAGCTACTGAACGTATTTGGATCAAATTTCGTGTAAGTTATCCAGGGCTGGACCCAAAAGATTAATATGTATGTAAATTTCATAGGCCGCTAATTTTAAACAAGCTACGTCTTCTTAGATATTACCAGAATTTTTAAACGAAACAGCAAATATGAAGATACGGATGATTTCGTCCTGCGTATGTCAGTTCTGACATCCGAAGAAACTTACTGATTTTTCAAGAAAATGGCAAGCATGTGGTAGCACAGTTTAATTAATTTCGGTTTTGTGCCACCAAAAGCGAGAAGAACATTTTTGAAAAATCTTAGATGGAAACAACATTAGCGGAAAAGCGCAGTGTCCAGAGGCGTGTAATGAAGGTTTCCGAAAAAGATGAAACTTTTTAAGAAATATTCTTTTCGTGTAACTTAAAACAAAATCCTCAAATGTAGTCATATTTTTCAGTCCGATTGCTACAATTAATGAATTACTGGAAATCAACTTCTGAGAAGGCCTATGATAAAGTGTTTAACGGTTGTGTGAATATTTGCACACACACACACACACACATATAAGTAATCATGTTATTGCAATTTATAGAATAGGGCTATCAAGCAGAACAAGTAAAAGACAATTATATATATATATATATATATATATATAAAATTTCAAATATAAAAGCTGTGGTGTGAATGGGGTGTAAAGTGTCAGAGGCGTAAACCTGACGACTAGTTTGATTTAATATAGAGTTTAAGAGAAGTGTACGCTATTCCTCCGATCTCCCACATGCCTTCATGTCATTCACAAGGATAGTTTTACCTTTAATTTTGTACCTTATGTTCCACATTCCTATATAACTGATTTACAAATAGTGCTATATGATCTCAGAAACTGATATCGAAAACAAAATTCTTTCTTTTTAATAATTTAATTTTTCGAAAAAGTACTTTCGTTGTTACACTGTGCATGTTGTTGAGTTACTCAATTATTATACCAACTACTGCACATATAAAAAATTTAGAAAATTTAAACATTAAAATGTTCCGACATGTTTCGGTCCTAGAACCATCATCAGGGAGCCATGTCGTCCTTGCTAAAGTCACTATAAAAAGTCACATTAATTTCGCTGTACCAGTTGAGTATTGTGGCAGCATGCCGTGTTGTGTAATGTTATGTTGTGAAGAATGCACTCTTCGCAACATAACATTACACAACACGGCATGCTGCCACAATACT
>Ga0131853_10007294_pt1 | contig 19980 bp, 13 predicted proteins | sample TergutLab28metaG_FD_92764 | JGI IMG/M metagenome (GOLD analysis project Ga0131853, IMG submission 92764) | Labiotermes labralis P1 segment gut microbial communities from Petit-Saut dam, French Guiana - Lab288 P1 (version 2) (version 2) | ecosystem: Host-associated > Arthropoda: Insects >... | reverse complement strand
AAAACTGCATTTGTGGGGGAAAGGGAGTGGGGAAAAGGAACAGAGAAAAAAGAAAAAATAAAAATAAAAATGGGGGGGACAAAAAAAGAAAAGCGAGAGGGGGGGAAAAAAACAAAAGAGAAAGGGGGGGGGGGGGGGGGGGGGGATAGGGGATTTGTGATGTGATGCAGTGTATTGGATACACAGGTACAAAGATTTTAGTATAACATGCTACCTCAATCTGCAGGGGCACATGAGTGAAGCGGGGTATCAGGTTCCCTGAGCATGTATATTTATACTTACATGCTAAACCACATATGACATCCCTATAGACTCTTCCTACATATTTGTACTGTTCCTAAGATTTCTATCAAATGACTTGGTACAAGAGGTTGACAGACTCCCTTATAAAACTGTTATCACATTCACTTGTAACTTCCTCCAGAGCTCTTTCCATCTGTGGTGGGTCCATTTTAAGTGAAAGAAAGAAAGGAAGAAAGAAAGAAAAAAGAGGCAAAGGTAGACACATTCCAAAACATTAAGCATCTGCCACTGAGCCCCACTCTCAAAGTAAACACAATTTTGATTGGAAACATCTTCTGCACAGTTTCAAGGAATGGTAGGATCTGAGAGATGTAGCCGAATCCTGGGTATAAGGATAGTTTTTCTAGGGCCAACAACTGCCACTGCTACAGAATGCGTGTGCAAGCCTGTTACAATGTACTGTCACCACCCAAGGCCAAGGGAAGCTATAATTTCATAGACATGCCATGGCTTCCAGTAGAAGCATCACTATTAATATTTAAGGGGAGTTATTGTGTTAAAAACCAATTTTTGAGAAGGCATTAATAAAATCAAAGGAGAATGACATCCATGCCACATCATATGCTTTCTAAAAATGTCTGTTGAAAAGATCAGTTTGGTGGTTCAGCAGATCATGATGTCACAAACAAACCTTATGGTATTAATACATGATTCTTCAAAACTTGGTAATGAACCTACCAGCTCCACAAAAGTAAAAAGTAGTGGTATTCAAGACATGATTTAAAAACGGATAAGAAGACAGTGTGTATACTGGCACAGCTGAACTGCACAGTTTCAAGACAACAGCCTATAATCTGACAATGCAACATATAGCAATATGATTACGGTACATGCTGTTAATAAGGTGTTGTGTTGTACAGAGTGTTACATCTTGAAAAACACCCTGTATTATACATGGGATCAAAAAACATCAGTAAGAAAATGGAGAACTCTAAATAAGATAATTATTTTAAAATGCTCTTGGTGCAAGTTGCTTTTCAGAAAATGACCACCACTGCTTGGAGAATTTGGAAATTAAAACACTGCATTCCAAAAATAAACTTAAAATCCCAACTGATGTAATTACGTTAAAGTTGCAAAGTAAAGGTAACAACATTCCTCTTGTCCTTATCTGGCACAACACCATTAAGATGTACAGGGGAGGAGTTTTAACTCTGGCACTAGAATGTGCCAAGCTGTTAGTTTCATATCCTGGCAAGTTTAACTTCTGGTTCCATTTGGATAAGAGATCTCGTGGGTCCCAGAACTGAACAGTCACACCTTAAAAAAAAAAAAAAAAGAGATGTCTGTCCCTGTCAGGAATAAATAAAATTCTAGTTGTTCTGCCTGCATCCAGCCAATGTACTGACTAAGGTAAAAAGTTCAAGTGAAAAATATTGGAGGATATGCTCAAAATCAAATGAAACTGGGGGGGAAGAGTATTTGGACAGTCAGGACATCTGATGGTGATGGATGAATCTAGTGATGGAAAGTGATGCATAAGGAGACTGTAGTGATGAAAACATGGGATGAGACAAGTCTCTTCCACAGGCAATCCATGCTGAACAGGAACAACTTAAGAACTGGGGAGAAGGATGGGAAGGAACAGAGAAATTAAAAAAAAAAAGTTTATTTTAATTTTTGGATAGCACACATTTTACACTTACATTGTAACTGGAGTGGCCATTGCAGGTTCCCAGCAGCTGGGAACGAAAAAGACGTGCAAAGTGCACGAAGTTTGCAGGCTCACTGTGAAGACTAAGCAATGCCCTTATACGTGGTCCCAGTGCAACAGCAAATGACCAGTTGGGCAACATGTGGTCTGCCTCCCATGTGCGAAGAATGTCGTAGAAACCATCACGTTGCTTGCGAAAAATGTTAAATGCCTGGTCTGTTGGGAAGTTCTGGCGATTGTCAGTGTCTGATTGGAAAGAGACATTGCCCTGGATTGCTGCAACTGAAGATGCACATGTTCTTGTCTTCGACATGTCAGCAGTAACAAGCCCACTGATGAAGTCATATAAATCTGGTATAAATGCTGAAATGTATCTGTTATCAGCAAGCATTTTTAATGTAATCTTGTCAAAGCACTCTAAAATCTTTCGTTGCTGGTTCAACACTGATGTGGCAAAATAAACACAATTGTGCACTGTGTTAAAATAAACACATTTCCTTACATTCCACACTCCAGTGTCCAAATTATGTATGGCTTTATCATCGCATTCCATGTGGGAGGAATTTAAACCATCTGTTCTGCGTCCAACAGGGACTCGAACCACAAGCAAACTGACCACAAAACACAGTTCTGCCATTACATTTAAAACCAAATTAAAATTCATCAACTGACAGTACACATCTGCTAAAATCTGCAGCTGTTCTGAGCACCTCACCAAGCAAGGCTCTGCCACAATGAACTCGCTAACATAAGAGCCAACCACTTTTGCAGGGGACAGACTCACATTCTTGTTGTCGCACCTCTGTCTGAGCCGTTCTTTCTGTAACAGTGTTCTCTCCTCATCAAAGTTCTTACTGTTGCTGGTTTCAATCAGCAGCTCACAAAATGGGGCCCTAGGTTCACACGTCCTTGTTGCTGATCCAAAACATGTATCTCCATCTACAATACACACCAGCAATATTACCAGCATACTGCATATTATGATTAACGGTCAGAAATTAAGACATAAAACAGCAGCAGAGTTAGTTTTCATTTTAGTGACATCATGCAAATCCTGCAGAAAGAAATACTACAAATTAGTCATTCAAAGCTCTTTATATATATATATTTATTATTATTTTTTTTTTCCCCAAGTACAAACTTGTACTACATGTCTTGGCCACAATTCGGCCATCATCAGGTACTACACTGAAAAAATACTGTACAATCAACAGCCTATAATTAAAATGAGATCTCATTTATCACAGTTGTCATACTCATTAAAAAGCCAGGTACAATGATTAGTAGAAGCTTTTTGATCCGATATAACAAACAACTACAAGCATTCCTAAACAACAGTTATAAATGAAAGCTCACAGAATATGTCTTAGAACAAAAACATCATATGGATACCACTGAAAATGCTATGGAAATATTACACACAATAAGAAAAAGATCACACCTTAACACTATAGAAAAATTTTACATTTTGAGGGACTGTAAATAATTATCCACATAATGATCAATGAACTACATAACCCAATGCCATTTTCAAAGCCATACTCTAATTTATTTATTTACTCACTCCAGGAAGCAGAGTCCTTCTTGAGAAGCTAACCGGTTTTCAGCTACTCAAGAAATTCCCTGTATTTTATGGAACTCAAAGGTTCATTACCACATTCACAAGGGCCCACCACCTGTCCCTATCCTGAACCAGCTCAATCCAGTCCATTCCCCCACATCTCACTTCCTGAAGATCCATCTTAATATAATCCTCCCATCTATGCCTGAGTCTCACAAGTGGTCTCTTCCCCTCAGGTTTCCTCACCAAAACCCTGTATGCACCTCTCCTCTCCCCCACATGTGCTACATGCCCTGCCCATCTCATTCAGCTCGATTTTATCACCCAAACAATACTGGGCGAGGAGTACAGATCATTAAGCTCCTCATTATGTAGTTTTCTCCACTCCCTTGTTACCTCATCCCTCTTAGGTCCAAATATTCTCCTCAACACCCTATTTTCAAACACCCTCAGCCTACATTCCTCCCTCAATGTGAGCAACCATGTTTCACACCCATACAAAACAACAGGCAAAATTATAGTTCTGTATGTCTTAATATTTAAATTTTTGTATAGCAAATTGGAAGACAAACGATTCTGCACCGAATGACAGCAAGCATTCCCTGACTGCTATCTGCTCTTAATTTCTTCCTGAATATAATTTTAATTTGTTAAGGTTGTTCCCAAATATTTGAACTCCTCCACCCATTCAAAGTAACTATTATCAATCTTTATACTGTGACTTCATCCTGTATTCTGATCTCGAGATTCTGAACTGTTACGAACACAAACACTTGCAATACTTCAATATGATTCATAATACATACATGTAAGGTTCCACTAAACTTTAAGTCTCAAAATGCAGCCCAACAAGTTGTATTACACAGCCTGCTAATTATATATATATATATATACACACACACACACACACACATTCAGTGAAACTGCCTCAGACTGTCTAGAACATTTTCAAGGGGATATTAGATTCAACAAACTGTGCTTCATTGTTGTAAGTATTTACAATCATACAGTGACAGACTTTACTCTGCCAGCCAACTACAGAGCAGAACTGACATGCACAACACTATTAGGATTGGTACAGCAAAAATATTAAATTGGCATGTACAGAACCTCTCCCTACAGACAAACTAGGCTGCTGTAATGCCATGCTCAATTATTACAGCAAATAAATACACACCTTTAGATTTCCCAGGACCCAATCGTGTTGGATTGATCCTTTTGCATGACTTGCTTTCCTTGCCACAAGATGAGTGTACTAATTCCTGCAGCCCTGTGCTCTTCTTTTTACCAGATCTTGCTCCTTTCACAATGAAATCCTTTAAAGTGAAAGTCCTCTGACTAGTGTCAGAGTTGCTGTGTTTGTACTCCTGCACAGGGCTGCTTTGTGCAATTGGTTTCCCAAAGTCACCATCTGCCACTACTTTCATCTTCATTGCATCTGCACTTTTCATATTCCACCCCTCCTCAGTTCCTGAATTTGAAATATCTGATACTTCCAGCGACTTCATCCCTGCATTAATATCAGCAGGGTCATGATGATTTGAAGGAAACAATGCTATGCGACTCTTTCCATTGTTTTTCCTTTTCTGCAGTGTCCTGCTCACCTTACTGGGGGTAGGGAAACTGCTAAGCTGCAAGATCCTGCAATATCAAGAAACTAGATAGCATATGTTTTCTCTTGGTTCCCATGGAATTATTTTTGTAACAAATGTAAGTTTTAGCCAACCAATGACAGGACCATCACCAGGCAATTCCTGTCCATGTTTAATCACCACACACAGCAGTGCGCTGCTATATACCATTACATTAAGTTAAACATAACCTGGAGGGTTAAATGTTGACACCAAATGAACAGAAATTCTATTACTGCTTTCAAATTCTTTATTATTGGTCGTAAAATTCTGTATACTTAAATAGACAAACCTGACAGGCAAAAAACATTTTAACAGACAGTACCTCTAACATGGTCATAAATTTGCTATGCAGCTAACATTCTTACAAGTTTCTGCAGCATATAAAGAGAACTTGTACATGTACTTCATCTGAAAGGATTACAAATGTACATAAATATATATACAGAGTCTGGACAGTGTTGTCGCTATAGTGACTAACCTACAGGCTTAACTATGTAGGTTTGAAATCCTGGCAAAAGAAACACATTTTTTTCTTTGCCAAAATGTCCAGGCCAGCTATGAGGTCCAGCCAGCCTCCTGTTCAATCGATTCCAGAGGCCCTTTGCTCTGGGGTACGAGCTGACTGTTAACCTCCATCTAATGTCAAAGCTAAGAATATGTGACACTACATCTCCACTCCACCTACACGTCTTCATAGCATACACAGGAACAACTTAGCAGACTTCCCAAAAGCTTTTGAGCATAAAAACACAGAATGAGTACCCTGCAGTTCAAAATTACAGTTGTCCATTAATAAAAATTAGTAAAAGGTAAAGCAATCCCATTACAGGCCTGGACAGGCCCTGAGGGTTCCAGGAGGTTGAGACTCCCAGATTTCAAGACAATTGGCACATGAAGGTGCTATGCACCAGCCACCTTTACCCCCCAGGAAATATTCCTGGTACTCATTTCTGTTAGAGGCTGAGTCGACCCCAGGGCCACAGTAAAGAAAATTAGTGCCGTCTTTTCAAAGAAGGTCCCAACAACAACATATTAACCATTTTCCTACACAGGTAGGTATTTAAATTTTTGGAACATAGTTATGAAAAATGTATTATTTGAATACAAAAGGATAAAATTAGGAAACAAAGGCATTTTGTGGAAAAGAAACACAGACTACACAGCACATCTTAAAAATGCAGTAAATTTCCTTGTTGCCTAAATATATAAAACAAATTTCTAGGGGTGTTTTCTTATGTTAGTTTGAAATGTGAATCCTGTTCTTTAAAACATCAATTTAATAAGGTGCATGCTGTACTGCTGTTGTCATCCAGCACATCTCACAGAAAAGACAAAAGAACTGTTGTAATGTGAGAAATACCCAATACCTAAATGCAGAAACAGGCATTAAGAGCTCATACACTGTATGATTAAACTCTCTCTGACCCACAGAGCTGGGGTAAGGTCAGGGAATTATGTGGTACTATACTGTTCACCATGAAAACAATGTCACATGGAACATATATATATATATATTTAGTTCCACAGCTATTTATGAACTTGTCTGTACAAAATATAATTATTTATGCTGTATCATTTTGATGGTTGAATACATTAAAAAAGTATCCCAACAATGCCAAAATTATTATATATTTTCAAAATTTGCCTGTGGTAAATTATCACTACATGGTGGCACTACTAAAAGCTTTAAGCAAAGGATGTGTCACAGCCAACAGAATGTGTGGCCAGGAACACTAAGCATTATCTGCTGGAGATACTACTTGGTGAAAATCATACATTTTAGAGACAAAAAAAAATCTTTCTCATGAAAGTTGTATAGACAGCTACATCACATATTGCATATGCCAGCAAGATAAAAGTGACATACCACATGTGTCAACATAAAACACAAGTTAATTATTCTATACGGAGACAGCAAAGATGGATTTATGTAAAATACTGCACTTACATGTATGTGTAGGGGCTAACATAAAAAAATAATGTAAATTTCAGTAAGTGGATAAGAAACTATTCCCTAGCCTATCATCCAATTCAGTGACTGGCAAAAACAATGAGCCCTACTAATGTGGGCAAACTGATGTAAGGTATATGGGAGATTAAATGTTTAACAAAAACATGAGCTTTATATTCTGACATAGCAATATACTGAAATGAAACACTTCACAGTCCACAACTTCAGATGCACAGGTCACAAAGTTATGACCCATGCCCAACACAGAATTCATTAATCATCATAATCTCACAATAGAGTCAATTCCAAGTGACATTGGCTCCATAACACTGAACATTAGGAGATCAATCAGTATTTCCTTTGTTACCTCTTCCTTATGTGGGCATATTTTGATGTCTTGTCACCATGGAGGTGTAAGGGATGGAAGGGAGGAGCAAGTCTGGTTTGGCAATATTACTACCTTCTTTACTGTTCACTCACTACTGTACAGGCCAGTATTGAGGTGAAAGCTTTTTCCCCTTGCCTGTTTTTCTCTCTCTATGGAGACTGCCTGTTCCAGTAAGTTGGTGGGCAGAATGGCTATGTATTCATGTGGCTTATTTTAAGTAAATGGGCTTTTTATTCTTCTTTGTTGAGATTGTTTTGTTGTGTGTGGTGCCATGCTGTTAGTCCAGCCACAGAAGGAATGTGTTGGCCTCTAGTAAACAGAAGAGAGCTGGGAAAGTGGAATGTTCAACCTGCATGAGTAAGTCGTCAGTGTATGATTAAGTTTGTTGTGACATATTATTGATCTATTAATGTAAGTCATCTTAATGTTCAGTCTTAAGTCATCTAGCTGAATTTCTATTATTGGGAATGGCTAATGTTTAGATGCTGAATGGGCTAACAGGAGTGTTATAATCCAACAATAATTCTGCAGTTATTACAATTTTTTCAATGTTTATAATGTATTGTTATAATACACAAACTGTGAAATGTTTGTTAGGGTTTCTGGTTGGTAATTTCCCCAAGGTGCAAAACCATCTTATTCATCTTAACATCAGAGACAGAGTCGGGTTCAAATTATATAAGCTTAGCATCTGGAAGCATTGTTCAATAAACCAACATAAATGTGAAAGTTCTGTGGTTAGCAGTCTGCCATACTATTTTGGAGGTCATAAATCCAAATCTCAGCTGCAAAACTGCCTATTCCAAGTGAAGTCTCTCTAGTACTTCAAGTAAGGCCATGACTGCTGCCTTAAACATCCTTTGCAACCCATCCATTAATCAAACAACCACTCAACAATACACAGATGAGCTACTTACAGCATCACTAGACAAGCCAATAATAAATAAATTAATTAATTAATTAAATGAATACAGGTACTCCCTGACTTACAAAAAAAGATAGGGTCTGAACACCTCACAGTGAGTTCAATTGGTTTTTAAGCTGAAAATATGAAATGAGGTGGAATATACACCCTCCACCAGGTCAAGAAAGATTCATATGAGTAGTCCTTCCATTATCCCACTAATGGGCATTGCAATAATCAAAACTTTGTGTGCACAATTCAAAATGTAGTTCAAAATTAAATTTTAATCATATTTTTATAATGGTTTGAGTTGAAATGTTTTTTACAGACATACTGCCATAACTTCAGTTGGCTGTGAGGGACTGGCTGTAAATAAATCACCTTCACTGCCTCCACCTCCATCACTACTACTACTACTACTACTACATTACATAGCTTACTGGGCTGGAGATACACTAGCTTGATAGTTCCAATGCTGCAAATGTACAAAACAACCAACTACATTTACCATCGTCATGCAGTTACTTGTCCTATGGTCAGAATTATTCTCTATGGGCTAGATGACTGAGAAAACATGGTTCAATTCCCAATACAGGCAAAAGATTTTTCTATTTTCAGAGGCATCCAGACTAGCTCAAGAAATCACTCAGCCTGGTAGCTCTTTCTTTAAGGGTAAAAGGATCAGGACATAAAGGTAACCCTCACTTCCATCCAGTGCCCAGCTTGAGAATGCAGGAACTACACGGTTTCTCAAAAAGCTTTGGACTGATTAGATAAAACACAGTATGCATTGGATAAATTTTATTAAATGTTAACCCCTTTCGAACTGTCTGCCCCCGACTTAATACAATGAATGCAACAATAGTGCCTTTCCCCCCCCCTAGCATTCCGCATAGGATTCTGAAGAAATCCAGATACACTGCTCTAGCATGTTTTCTTGTATTTCCTCCATTCAAATTAATGTCCCCTTAACCCTTAACAGCCAAACAGGATGACACTGTTCCAATAATTGAAATGTCCTCAGGATAAAAGGGAAAACAGTGTCCTGCAATGCCATGACATTTTTAAAATTTTCTGTATTTATATGTACAGGTTTCTCTCCAGAATAATTGTCTGTAAGGCTTGTATGTGCATCAAAATTTGTGTGAAAATTAATTCTAGTTAAAATGCCCATTTATGAGGGGTAATTATTTTTACTAGCTGTTCTTTTCCTCAAAAGGGCAAAACTAAACAAATGCACATACAAACACTCTTGCAGCAAGTTGCTTCTCTTTATTAATGCCTCTAGTAAAATCCACACCCCCTACATCCCTGTTATTTAATCACAAAAATGCTACTGAAAAATATCAGTTCAGTAATTAAATGACATAATTACTTATGTCTGTGTGCTCTGCTTTTGTGGTTCAGTGTCAGATGGTCCTCAGAAATGGAGGTGGGTGTGATATACTTTGAAATACATGGTTGCAAAAAAACCCATGTTGCATTCTGTACATTCATAATTCATTCTTGTTGCTTCATTTATAGCAGAACATGCACAGCACCCAGTTCTATTGCCTTCCAAAGGCCAGTGTTTGTTGTGTCTTGTGTCAACTCTGTTTAGTTGACTAATGGATGTGGCTTGCTTTCTTGCCTTGAGGTCTGAGTTTCAGGCATCCTCCCATCCTCCCCACCTCCTGCATTTGGTCCCTCACCAACATCAGTCTGAATGGTGAGTGTTATAATTCTGAATGTAAGAGGTTGAGAATGGTAAAGTCCATAAGTTTCAAACTTGCCTCTGCTCTTCAGTCATTTCACTTGTCCTAATCTCAGGGAATCTAAGTGTTCGAAGCAGCAAAAGGGTAATTTCATAACTAATTGATACAACATATTTCTTTGTATTATTTCACCAAATTATTAAAGTTTACAGATGTTTGTGTGTATGGATGTGTCATTGAAAATTTATGCACTTCTAGTCTTCGTGTAACTAAAAACACGACTTACCACATTCTGGGTAGAAAACATACTACTCACGTGCATTAGGTTTCCAAACTTGCAGTTTCAAATTCATCCCCCTCTTAAATTTTCTTACTGTTCCCAACTGGCTGTTAAATTTCACTGCTCCCTGATAGGTCCAAAAGTCAAAATTTTGAATACATTATCTCCAATGGCTCACATTTAAGTAACACTGTTTTTCATGTTGTAACTTGTATGAACCCTTACATACGTCCTACTGGCTTTTCTTAATGTGCAAGCGTGACTAATATGGTATCCTCCCCAGCAAGATTTAAGACATCCAAAAGCTGTCAAAGTATACAATTTTGACTGTTCCTTCAACCACTATTTTGACAATGACATACTGCAAACCTGCTAGCTCACTATACCCTAACTGTAACTCCCCCCCCCATGCTGCTATACAGACTCATTACAATATCCTTTCCACCCTAAACTAAACTACTAATTTTAAACAAATCTATCCTATCCAGCAAATGTATAATTTTGACACCTAATAAAGGAAGTAAAATACATATAACAGTTATAAGACTGAAAAATAGATTCTGTCCATTTAAGGATCATCTAATAATGGCATAAGGTTCACCATATGGTCAGATTTTTCCACTTACCCCATACATCTATTACAGTCTAGCACTCAGAGATTTTCAATTCTCATTATAGAAATTACCTTCTGCTGGTATGAAAAGCAAGTTTATCAAAATATTTACATTTTGCTGTCTTTCCACACCATGGCTGTCACGTTATAGGTCACCCCAGTCTCTATGTCACACTGCTTCAGTTTCATTTTCTGTCCAATACGCTTAGCCATTACTATTCCACTTGGCCTACCAGTCCCACAGCAGTTCATTGTCTCAGTATGTATTTCACAAAATAACTCTGAAGATGAACTGTCTACATACAACTTGTGTCCCGTGCTTTCAGTCCGGTTACAGTTGCACGAGTACTTGTCATTGAGAGAGTTGTGCATTCCTATCTCTGTCTCAACACACAGTAATATCATACATAGGCCTATAACTCTTAGAATAGCACAGCTTATAAATTTTACGCCAACGTTTGTATATTTCTTTGGTACATACTGTTTCAAAATGACACTGCTTTCACAGAGCACAACAATTTCAAATTCTAAATGTTCAGTTAGCTCTAATATTTGGTTTGTGAATCGCTGAGGTATTTTTTACACTCCATCCATCATATTTTTTGAATGTACTGTTCGGTTCATTTTTGTTGAAACTCAAAGAAAAGATCTGAGTATCTGAAAGAATCTGCCTTGACATACAATTTATAACACTGCACAGTGTTTCAGATAAACATTCACCAGTCAGCTTCTACTATTGTTCTGTTATGTCACAATAGTACCTCACCATTCCAATGCATAGGTAACAAATACATGAAGGCATGCCAGTGATGTATACATCTCAAACAGTGTGAGTGCCACACATATTTTATGGCTTTGACTGAACAAACTGAACTGTTGGGTAGAAAGAGGCAACTTCAGAGGTCACATACAAATCTTTACAGCAGTATGAAGTAAATTTGCCTCTAGTGCCATATTGCACTTACCATTTCCAGAAAGGTTCATTGGGGATTCCCTCTCCTACTGATTTTGAGAAAGAATATGACCTCATTCATTGACACTCAGCCAATATTCTTAGAACCATAAACAGTTGATGAACTACACAGCTTGTTATATGCATGTACAGCTGACTCCAAATTTTGTACCACAGTGTACTTGCCTCACATAGGTGGATATTTGAAATGAATTATTCCATACACTAAAATTTAAAATTAAAATGAAGAAATTTAAATAGGATCCTACGTTAAGTTAAGCTAAAAACAGTGGATTGTTTTGAAACTTGGGGAACAGGTACAGTGATCTGTTCTTAAGACTGTACTTTTTATTTCAAGATTTAAGGATTAAGAATTATGAAACAGAAGTCATAAAATCAGCAGGCGCAGCAATGGCCATTTAAAGCAAAAAGAACCCTGGCTGTTAGTGGCTAAATTAGGGTTTAATTTTCTCACACTTGAAACATGAAACTACCTTCCAATTTCAGGAGCAGGAAAAATGTTGCAGGAGAGAGTTCAGGGCTGTAGAGTGGCTGTGAAACCACTGGAGTTTAGTATTTTGTGACAAACTTAGAGACAGACAACTCCAAGAGTGTGGGAGCCATTGTCATGGTAAGGAAATCAGCTGTGTTCCTGCGAAAGATCTGGTTGTTTCTTTAACGCTGACTCTTTTGGAAACCATAAAGCAATCAGCTAGAATTCCTGACTCACTGTTTGACCTCTAGGAATGAACTCATAACACACCACACCTCAACAGTCAGAGAAAACAACAAGCATAGCTTTCATATGCAATTGACTATGTAGTGCTTTTTTTGGTTTTGGGGATCATTTTGATTTCCACTGTAAAGACTGCTGCTTTGTTTACTTAGCAGTCTTCATGTCTTAATAACCTTTCACACAAATGTGCTGTTTCATTTAAATTTTTTTAAGTCAATGATGCACACATTCTGTAATTTATATTACTGTCTTTAATGAACAACTCAACAAGAGAACATGTCAGGAATAAATGGAAAACAGCAACAAGATCCAATCTACCACACCATGCCCAATCATCACATGACCATAATGTGACTCTAAAAGGAGGCTGTGTGCACAATCAGAGACCTTTCTGAACAGACTTCGTATACCTCCACCGCCATATGCTTTCCTGACACGGTGCTTAATTAAGCACAGTGACTTTACCTTAACTTTTGCTATACTAAGCAACAAAAATTTCAACAGCTGGGTGCATAAGCAAGTAAATCCCATTGGTTCTTGCTTACAGCAAATTGATTAGTAAAATTACAAATGAATGTGTATTATCTGTCCATCAACAATTCATTAACATGGCAATGATATTGCTCTTTCCTGCCACATTCAAATAAGTGCCAATGAGCTGACAACATGGCATGTCACTTAACCACATCCATATTACCTTGATGTCTGCTCCCTCAACACGTTCAAAAAGTAAGGCACAAAATCTTCACTGCTACATCTCACATTTTCCAATGCAGCGGGACAGCCGCTCTGCAAAAATTGAGTTATCTAGTTAGCCACAAAATTATTTGCAACTGTTCAAATCAAAGGAGCATCACCTAGTACTCTTCTACGATAGACCTATCCAATTAGCATGCGAACACAACATAAAGTATGGCAGAATGGTTGGGAATGACTAAAAAAGACACACACAACTTATGGATGATACACAGGACAATTTCGTGGCAGCCCAGTTTCAGTGCCCATGCACCTCACGTAACACACTCAATAATTATTCTTCAATCAATACAAAAAATGTTAAAGACTGTTTCATGGGAAAGGGCATGATCTGCACCACTCTTACATTAATGACAATAAGAGTTCTGTGGTAAACACACTACAAGCTGATAAGATAAACTGACAGTCAGCTCCAAACATGTTACCCAATAAAGTAACACACAACAGATGAGATGGCTGGGGATCAGTGCCCTCAGGTATACTACAAGGGACTGATTCCTCACCCAATGGGGACGAGGCATAATTTCTGTTGCCCAAAATTTGGGCTGCCCAAACAAGTAAGAAACTGATTCACAAGACAGCATACATAACAGATAATAAATTTATGTATACCATCAATGGACACTTTTTTCTTATACACAGGTAAACATGGGTAAAAAGTAGACCCATTTCATATGTCCCTGTGCCACTAAAACAAAACCTTAACAGCCTAACCTTGTTGCTAAAACCTTTTTTTAACTGACCTATATTGTCGGTCACTTCCTGTCTGCTCACTTACTAAAAAAAACCTAGCCCAGCCACCAGCCTACACACAGTCATGTCACTGGAAAGACGTAAAACTACATTTGAATCCATGTTGAAAACTCCAGTCACAAACTCTATAACACAAATGAAACAAGACTGCATTTTTTCTGTTAGCAATGAATCTTGGTTTCACTTCAATGGATATGTGAACTCTAAGAGTATCACATACAGGTCTGCAAATTCCATGTTAATCTACCAAACACCCTTGAATGATGTTATGGTAGGTGTGGTGTGTTGGTGGTTAGAATTACTGAGCCAATTTATATTCTAAACAGCAAATCAACATAAATATGTTCCATATACTCTGACATCTTTTCTAAACACAGGTTCAACAATACCAGAATCTGTGCCTATTTAAGTAAGACAGTGCAACAGTTCTAACTTGAAACAATTCTACTCTTTACAGAATTACAAAATAATAAGCAAGGGATTGCTGCCTCCTTGTTTGTCAGACATGAACTCATGTCATTTTTACTTGTAGGCTATGTTAAAAGATAAAGTGTACTGTAATAATCCTGGTACTGAAAACAACATGAAGAAAAGCATTCAGAATTCAGTCTTCAGTTTCACCAGCACAACTTCTACCAGCCATGAAGAGAGTACTTGTTACATGTGACATATGTCTACAAACCAACTGCAACCTTTTTAAACATTGTGGATAAAAACTCAACATGAATTGTAACATAGTGAACTACAACTTTCCAGCACATTCCTCCAATGTGGTGAAATACAGCTAATCGCTCCTACAACATATAACATTAAAATATGCGGATTCCAGCTCAAGGCAAATTGGTACAGTTGTCAGAAATGCCCAAAAACAAGGGTGAAAGAAATAATGTCCCTATATTAAAGTCAGCCTTGCTTGAATATACTTTGTTTCTCATACATATCTGGGACGTTCAAATTCAGTTTCTGCTACCAACATGGAACCCATAAGCCTAACTTTGATGAATGAAATGTTGTTTTTTGAGGTATATTGGATATCAATTAAACTTCAAGGCCTAAATTTGGTTGAATACATTCTTTTGACTATACTACCTGTCAACAAAATGAAACCTCAGAGCGGAACCATGCTACAATATCCTGACCAGCCTTGCATATGTTTCCAAAAGTAAACACAGTACGGCACTAAAACAAAACAGTAACACCCTATATCACGAGACCAAACATCTTATTTCACGTATTTTAGCTGGCTGCCCTATCAGACACGTTATGTGATTCCCTCTCACCACAGTATGGCATGCCTTTAGGTTGAGGATGCAGATGACGCCCTCCAGATACGGACACTGGTGAGCATAATGAATAAGCAGTCATGGACAGCTAGCTCCTTGAGTTCAGAAGTTGGATGATGGGACTAACAACTCCTCACCATAAAAAAATCAGCACGTTGAAAATGTTACACAGTGTCTCAGTGACAGATACTTTGGAATGATACACACAATACAAAATGGATATGAGGTTTGGAACTTGGAATATGAGGAGTACAAGGCAAGTCTGTGTATCAGTAGTCTGATTGCTAAATACAGTTGCAAAAGAATTCGCAAAGATTTTGTTAGATTTGTAACAGTGCAGGTTATATGGGAATAGGATGGCACTCTACCTGAATGAACGGCATTTTGCTAATTTCAAAGGAAAAGGCAATCAGAATAATCAGCTATGGATACAAATTTTTGTAAAAAAAAAAATTCATACATTGTTTTGTGTGAAAAATCTAAATTCAAGAGTCTGCTTGGAAGGCCTACGCACTTGGGACAGTATTAAAAAGGATCTGCAAGAAACATGAGAGGCATAAACTGGATTCTTCTAACTCAGCATTGGGACATATTGCAAACTCTTGTGAACAAGGTTTTGAAGCTTCAGGCTCCATAAAATGTCAGGAATGTCTTGTCTAGCTGGCCTTAAGGAGTCTGCCCCACGGAGCTGATGGCATCCTCGATCTATGGTCTGAAGCGTATGAGAAACAAGTCCTAAAGACAATCATATATTACACTTTTATTACCATTTTAACTGGAAACTCTTTGGGCAATGGAAATATTTCGACGCGTTGGTGAAGGGTTATCAAAAAACCGTCTCAGGAGACTAATCACTCAGGTTCCTTTTCTGCATTATAACCTACGACTGCTACTTCTTTTATCTCTCGCAATTTAATCATTCCCAGTTCTTATTGGTATGCACGTCCAACATACGATTCGCAGACGCCTGGAACGAAGATTAATCGTTTCTTGATACTGCGTTTCGTTTGTTACTGAACACGAACATCACACCTTATGCCCTCCCATCATGTCAACCAACGCATATTAAAACGAACCCTGCATAAACTGAAGACAGAACAAACACTACAATACACCAAACCCGAACATGTGAAACCGTTGTCGAGCGTACTCGGGTTAACTTTTCTTCGCATTCCAGACCATACTACTTATTACAATCATATTATATGAACTAACATTAAATTGTCACATTCAGAAATTACCATATGATCCGCTGTTAACCATTTGATTAAAGCATCTACAGATATTTTGCGACACATTAAACCATTCAACACTTCTGCCGCCATTCTTAATAATCAGTGTCACCACAGCACACAACACTTTAGTCCAGTCTAGCCATAACAAACTCCAAAAGAACAAACAGTTTCCGTGCGTTTGCTCACACGATACTGCTTTCGGTACAATTTCGATCCGATTACGATACAATAAAATACATGTGCCAGCCTAGGGACCGCACATGCTGGCTTGAAGCAATCCATTCAGATGAAATGCATTGCTTCAGTGTTAGCGTGTAACAGAAACAATATCTGAGAATCCACGAATGTAAACGCACCTCAATGACAAAATTTTCAGCGATAAATTATATTTCTGAATTTAATAAATGAACTAGTAAAATACACTGTATCTGGAAAAATCCCTTATGGTCTACACTATGCAATGTATTTTGTTACTTAATTCATTGAAATACACGGAAATAAACAATAGCATTTTTTTTAATAAACTTTATTCTTAACGTCCCGTTGTGATGATACATGAAGTATACATAAGTAATCCGTCAGCCACAACAAATTTGTTATTGTCATCCGAGATTTTGTGTACTTTACATTTTTCGACCAACTTGGCCATCTTCAGGTAATGCGATGCACGAAATGCTTGGAGGGAAATTATTAGCATAAAGTTCTATAAAAAATAAGATTTTAGTTCTATATAAAATAATAGTAATATTGAAGATAATGTTAGACAAATCAGTCTTGAATTATAAGATACTGCAGCTGTTTAGAGTTCTATCTTCGCCAGTTTTAAGTTACATTACATAAAATGCTTGATTATGGAGTACAACTTTTTACATATTTTGTATCGTAACATCTAGGTTTAAACTTTCATCATGCTGAGTATAAACTGGATGAAGGTATTATGACTGTGGAATATCTCTTCAATTACGTAATATGTACGTTGTGGTTATACTTGTATAAAATGTGGTTTTGTATGTGAGATATGTGAAGATGATTTTGTTTGTATTATGTGGGTTTCTCTGACAACAGTAAAAAAGGTTTTGTTGTGACTGACCGATAACTTCAAAATACTTCCAGTATTTTTTCTTATGACCTAATTCTTTCCATATGTTTTCTCACAGCAGATCAAGTTTGTCCTTTTTTTATATCTGTGATCTTTATGACCATACAATGCTAACCAACAACCTCCACAAGTTTAATATTTACTCCTATGGTCCATGACATTTACTACATCACTCCTGCTTACATAGCCTAACATAGCCTGTGGTACTTTTGCTTTCTGTGGCATCTCTAGCGACATGTTTGTGAATAAGTGTTAGAAGATAGAGCTTGCTAACCGTTATGATTGTCATATTGTGCAAGGTCTGATATGAAAATTAGTGCACAATTGAACGTAAGCTAAACACATCAAAGTATTATTGACATCGTCTCGTGTGCACTGTCCCAGTGTGAAATGATATGTTTATGATAGGCCAATTCAAATGATTAGCACACTGTATTGTCTGTCAATCAACGTAAACAAATCGTCAGAAATGCGTGAGCGAATTGAATTTTTAACACTTCCTCCTTATTCCAAACAGAATTTGTATAGTCCTGTACAGAGTGGGATTTCCTCAAACTTCTGCAGTCCCCATGAGATTGGTTAGCATTTTTCCAAGTGTATATTGTGCACAGCAGCCAATAGAAATGGACTACGGTTGTGTCCGAAGACCACCCGGTGATGCCGGCATATGTGGAGTCTTCTCTCCTTTAAATTCTCCCGCCATAGGAATCTGAGGAAGTAATGATCCTTCGCAGCTACAGTAATTCGAAGAAAAGAACGTTTTAGATGTGAGATGACTCAAATTCTTTCTTTTCAGAATCCCATGATCATTGGAAGAAATTCTTCTATCAGGTTTGGGCCCTTTTCAAGGATATCATTCAAGGGGATATCCTTCTCCCTGCATGAAGTGTCAAACACCAGTGTGATCTTGCTTGTGGAGTTCTGCTAGAACACACTTGATGTGGCAAGTAGTAAGCCAGATTTTTAATTGTTCTGTATTCTGTCACCCACTTATCGAACACAGTTTTATAATCTACCTGCCTTTAGCTAGCAGTCTAGTTGCTGTGGAGACACAGAGTTTCTCACAGTGTATATATTCTTTTGTAGAGTTTCATGAACTTTAAGCCAAGGCAAACAGACTTCACAGTGCCCATCTTCACCTGTGTAACATTTTCTTTGAAGTGGTGAAGTGCAGCCCCTTCAGTTTCTTGTCTGGATCGTGTTTCTGCCTGGTATCTGATCCTCATTGTATCTGGTCTCCATAGCTTAGCATCTGTAGCATTTTGGGTCAGCAGAGTTCACAGCTAGTGTTGATACCCCTCGATTTTTCTTGTCAGGCACCATGCCCACGTTCAATTATCCTGGCGTCGTTTCTACTTTCACCAGTCCACACTTCAATTCGTACATCTGTACAGTGAACAGTAGTTGACAAGTGTTTGCTCCTATCAACATTTCTATGTTGGGACATCCCTCTCGATTGTAAGAAAGCCGTTTATTGTATTCTTTCAATGCCGTTTTCCTGGGTCCTCTGTTGAGTCTTGGTATCTTCCTGCAGATGATAGCTTGATCTAATACCAGTATTTAAAAACCTGCCATCCAAACTGTTGCCCTTCATACTGCATAGGCAATGACCTTGAATTATCGACTTAACACCACCAAACAATATATCAGTCACGGTTTCAAACCCCACAGATTGGTACTGCATCTGTCACTGTTTGCTTTAACAATAGGAAGGCTGGGACCCACTGTCAATGACAGCCATTACTTTCTGCTCATGCCCATTGTCACCTGTCAGTTTCACTATTAAAGATGGCAGAACAACTTCCCGTGAACAGTTTTGATTATTTATGTTGGCCACTTATTGCTCCTTTATCCCTTCTGGACTCTTATCAACATTCTGACTAATCGGCAATTCTGTGCACATAAGCACAAGATGTTGCTTTCTGCACATCATACACTACTTGTCTGATTTGCAGGAAAGTTACCTATGACATTATTGAAGGCTCTGAAAACAGCAAACATCTTTCTTCAGGGTATCCTTCTTTTCTGTTAAAGTCATTCCTTGGGGCTCTGTAGTGGAATTGTCATGGTGTCCCCCCCCCCCCCCCCCCCCCCAAAAAAAAAAAAATATTTCTTCCCCCCCCCCCCAAACAAAAAAAAACAATTTATACCATAAAAAATAAAAAAAAAAAAAATATTTTTTTT
>Ga0131853_10007293_pt1 | contig 19981 bp, 13 predicted proteins | sample TergutLab28metaG_FD_92764 | JGI IMG/M metagenome (GOLD analysis project Ga0131853, IMG submission 92764) | Labiotermes labralis P1 segment gut microbial communities from Petit-Saut dam, French Guiana - Lab288 P1 (version 2) (version 2) | ecosystem: Host-associated > Arthropoda: Insects >... | reverse complement strand
CTCCTTTGTGTCTTTTTTTTTTGTTCTCTGGGGGTGTTTTTGTTTTTTAGTGTGTTTTTGTTGTTCTTTTTTATATTTTTTCTTTTTTGTCCATATAACAGATATTTTTTTTTTTTTTTTGTTTTTTTTTTTTTTTTTCAGCAGAATCATAAACTGAGTTTTTTTTTTTTTTTTTTAGTTCAGGATTCCATTTCCTAATAAAGTTGGAATGAGATGTAAAACTGTTCTGTATCATTATACTTTGCATTTCTTTTGTCTGAATAAAATAGATTTGTATATGTTATTAATTCCATGTATTTTAAAAGTGTTAGATGTACTTTCATCCATTTACACATGATTGTTGAGATGACAAATATGATTGATTTTGTGATTATAGTTTTTCATGATCATTGTCAAAGGTTACACTGCAGATCATACTTTCAAGTGTGACATCCCATTGTGATATAAATACACAGAGGTAAGGAAGTTACTGTCAATCCGAACATTCTTCATAAGGTGTAACACATGTTTGATTTTACCTTTGTATCTTACTGCCAGAAGATGGCTCCTTAAAGGTGCACAAAAACGTGTATCTTAATAAATTTGGACTTAAATAATATATGAAGATTACTGTGATTGACAGTGCTTTCCTTGCCTTCGTTGATCACAGTTATTTTGAGGCTTAATCCATTCTAACTAGCTACATTGTCCAACCATACAAGAACACCCTTGCGCATAGGAGTGGCATGTCTCATGTATTGTCTGCACTATTTAAACACCATGGTCCAAGAGTGTCCCTATCAACAGATAAGACATGCATTCTACCATACTAACCATTCAGCTGGGAACATAAAATCATATCCATTTATGGACAAAAATATGCAATTTATTACAAGCTTTGTTTGATACCTGCCATTTTAGAAATACAGTGTGGAACATATTGAAATTGGTTCTAAGAGAACTGTACATTTTTGCTTCTAATGTGTTCAAAACAGTAGAATTATGTTGCTTGTGCTGTGCTGTGTACAGATGCCAAATATAAAAATTTTGAGCTTAGGTAACTGTCGTTTGGAATATGATTATATGTAACCTGGTAGATGTGTGTGATTGTTGTGGAAGCTAGGTCTACCCTTTTGATGGCCTGTGAGAACTTCAGATCTCAGTGTACAGAAGTTACATTTGGTGGGATGTTATCTGAGTCATGAAAAATTTGGAGGAATTTTTACCCCAAGCCTTAAAGATCGAAAGGAGATTTAGGACCAACCTACTCCATGTCAAGGTTGTGAATGGATAGAGGTTGCACTTTCACCCCCCTTCTCTGCATGCATTGGCATGTCATGGGGTAACCTTTACCATTTAGGGCCTAACCATGACAATTGAAAAAGGCAGCTTGGCACTGTAGGAACTAATTCTGGCACTTCTAGGGTCAAGTAAAGAACAGTCCCCTATAAAAGGCACTCTTTCCGGAGAAACAGATGATTACACAGAAATTAAAGAGAATAATGTAATTTACTTCAACCCTTACTTTCAAGCGAATGGTGACACTTTGAACGTTTGGTAAACACTGTGAAACCTCTTATACCAAAATTTTAGCTAAGTTCCTGTCTCGAGGTTTTTTTAATGGTTCTTTCTACTTCTTAAAAGTGATGGCTGACACAGTACCTTCATGCAGACGAGCAGTCATAATTGTCACACCATCCCATCTGGAGATGGTGTAGTAGGTCTGTGATAGGCCACTGCGCCAAGGGACTTGGTCCCACCCCCCTGCTGTATATGGATAAGTAATAAGCAACAAAAACTTATACACTGTTTTGATTCCTTTACATGTATTTCACTGCCAGACTGTCCACAAGTGCCATCAAGAACAACCTCATGCATTCTCATATCCATTGGATTGATCAGCTCCAGCGCTATCTGTGTTTGCAACAAGCTGTGTTGGCAAATTTGGTTAATTTTGAATGACAGGAAAGCAATGGATCTTCACACAGGTAAATGAATATCATCAACCAATAATCCAGCTTATTATGACTGTTCTGCTCCTTCAGTGCATTCACAGTCATGAAAAGTGCTTGCTAACTTCATCGTGTACATCTGTCTGTCCACTGGTATTAGCGCGGCTGCCACTGGACATCTTTCGTATTGGGGACTAAATGAAAATCTGTCAAGGAACTCCACATTTCATCACAATCAGACGAAAGTGTTGGATGCAATGCCTGAAGACCAAAATGTGTTTCAGGTTGTTGGCAGCTACATATATAGCACAACAGTAGAAAGAATGCATTGTTGTGTTACCATGACCGCTTGCAGTATTTATTACATTTTTGCAGCAAAGTGTAGGTCAGCAATACAGTGGGAACACACTGTTGCTTTTCCATGGCAACAGTGGGTACATGAATGTGCCAGAATGTACCTTGTCTTTCTTGTTTCATTTCCTTCCCAAACATCCTGTGACATTTCCTTGCTCATAAAATCCTGTTTTGTCATTAGATCAGTGGCCTTACGCACAGATTCACTAATCATCATATGCCTCCTTGATATATGTATATATATTGGCTCTTGCTTATGTTTTCTGTGGATTTAATTTTCCGCATTGATGGATTTTGTGCCTATAAATTGTAGCAAACTCCGCCAAGAAATATATTTTGATAAATACTTTGCATCACTTGTGTTATGAAACAAAAATTTCAAGTGTCATAAATGATGACACATTACAAGAGTATGATTGGAGTGACATAAATTTGTTGTTGTGACTGAACCATCAAGTACAGTGTGTCACTTAATGTAAACAGATGTGCTTGGTAGTGTGCCTGAAATGCATCATGCCAGTCCTTCATGCAACGATGTTAATCCAGTTAAACCTCTATCCATTTCCCATTTGCATTATTTTCCCTCAGGTATTCATTTATTCTAGTCCTGAAGAATTACACATATAAATATTGTGTAATTATATAGCATAGATCATTCCCTGAGGTGTCACTTTACCACAGCAGTCATTCATAATTTTTGTCCTGACCCAAATTTTCCCAGACTGTCTTTTATGAGAAAAAATAGCAGATGTTACATGATGTTTTTTGAAAGTAAAGTAGCTGCTCATACTGGTAATCACCATTACTGCACTAACAGGACTTAACAGAATGTCACCATGCCTTGGCCAAGTGAGGCATGTCAGTGGAGTGGCAAGGTTGAGGGGCAGATGCTGAGAAGGCTGTAAATGTGCACATAACGGTAATTTTATTTATGCCCGAACAATTGTATATGACCTTCCCTGTGACAGTTTTCATGAAACTCACGTATTCCTAACAGCATTGTGTTCAGATATCTTACACAGAATTTTACCCACATTGGACAATAAACATAGAAATTGTGGATATAAATTTGGGCAAACTTTCATTTTTGTCCCTAAGTCACATTGCACCAATTTTAACCAGATTTATGCACACTCAACAATTTTACCTGAAGAACTACCATACTGAATTTCTTGAAAATCTGACTAGTTCACAGCCAGATTGTCAGATGTCTCCACATTAGGTTTTACTTCATACTTTGTGAAGAGTGCCTGTAAAATTTTTAGGCACACATATATTAAAGTAACTCTTTGTTTGTTGATTATTTTGCAGGTTTAAGTGGAATGTGTATAATTTTTTTTTTTTTTTTTTTTTTTTTTTTTTTTTTTTTATTTTTTTTCAGGTTTAAGTGAAATTTTTTTATTTTTTTTTTTTTTTTTTTTTTTTTTTTGACATATTTAATGGTCACCCATAACTATCCTCCTGCAATTGTCTCCTTCCTCCCCCCATGGTCCCTTCAGAAACAATGAATGGAGGTTTCACTTTATATGGTTTGCAATCCTTACTGCTTTACAGCATGCTTGGAATGGGACATGCCAATTCTACGTGAAAGAATTTTAGTTTATGGCTTGCAATTGTCAATACTTGAGGTTAGCCAGACCTTAAGTCACATGACTTCAGTGTTCACAACTTAGGCATATGAGGTGAAGAGGGACTTAGTTTGAAATTTCATATTGTTTTAGGGTGGTAATAAGTGACATTTGGGTATTACCTAGGAGCAAATTTAAATTTCAAATGAAGAGGGAAAAGACAGAAGTTTAATTAAAACACCCATGTTGTATGCTTTTTTCTGGGTAATTCCGCGGTGTCTGAATTCTATATGCTCTTGATACGGAGTTTTTCAAATAGTCGAATGTGTCTTGCAGTTTCCTCCCCATAGAGGTGAATTATTCTTGGTTTGAAACTTTCGCCATGTTTTGAATGTTGTATGCTTTCTTCTGGGTAATTCCCTGGTGTCTGAATTTTTTATGCATATAAAATTCAGATGTGGGGGAAAGCGTACAACATTCAGAACACTGTGAAAGTTTGAAATCTAAAACACCCTTGTTCAGAGTGACTCACTTAGAGGGTACACCAAATTAAAAACTATAAGTTACACATTTATTTACCTAGAATGAAATGTACCTTTGTAGATATATTCCAGAGTCCACAGCTCCAACCTGGAGCTTGTCCAGTTCATGTAATTTCCTTTCAGTCTATGATTTCATATGTTATACTACAGTGGAATGTTTATAGTATAGTAGCATGTTTTACTTGTATGCTTGTATTGCATTGTGGGATCATTCAGACAGTACAGGGGAGCTTTTTGAAACTTCTTTATCTCTACTGCAGCACCATTGAATAGCATTATCCATAATAAGTTCTGGAAGCTGGACCCTGCGCACTTAGTATGAAGGTGTTGATCACTAACATGGTGCAGGACATGTAGCAATGACTGCTGGTTTTGCCTGGAAAGTCATTACTTTTACTGTTGTATGAGTATGCATGTCCTATTTATCATGTCACAAATTGGCTAGGAGAGAAAAGATTTACCAGTACTGTGTTACAGTGGTGCCCCAACCTCCTGACATGCAGAAAAGAGTGGCATGCTACCAACAGTTTCAAACATGTGGTGCCCAATACTCAAAACAGTTGGGACATGACATTGTTTTTAATTGAAGCTTGGTTTCACTTACCACAATATGTCAGCTACACAATACATATGTGAATATTCCATTCATAGAAAGTGTAGGTGCGGTGTGCTATTCTGTGTTAATATGTGCTTAAGTAGCCCCACTTTTTTTTTTACACAACCCTCAATGGAGTTGTCTACCTAAACACTTTCCAAAAGTCTGTAAATAAGTTGGATAACTGGGTTCTGACAGTTATTTGCATGTCCAGTCAGGCCCTAGTAGGAAGCAAGAATATCATTCGACATAGTGTTATCTCAGAAGGATTTTTCTCTGTTCAAATCTCCAGTTGGAACTGTGGAAGATTTCTTCCTGTGATATCTTCTAATGGGTAGGGTGTTCAAAGTCATACATCACACTATAAGAACCTGAAAAGAAACTGCTAATGAAATGGGTGAGTTCTTCATGCTGTGGTGGCTGCAGCTGTCATGGACGTGGATCATTATGCTTGTGTGTGTCTGCAGGTGAGGCAAAGACACTTCCAGCATCTTCTGTAACCCAGTCATTTCTGCATGTACCAAAGCAGGCATTTACAAATGAGGGGATCTGGTTACCTGGGCAACTAAATTTTGAATGGTGGTGCTTAATATTTTCAGCATAATTATTGCAGTTCCTTTCCTTACATGCAACACTGTGTATCAGTTTGTATGCATTGAGCAGTGAACATCAGATAATGGTGAGGTTCACATATCACTTCAAAACTGTGGGTTCCCATTATGGACCCTGCTTCATGTCACCCTTCAGGCATCAAGAATTTGGAGGTGGCTTCTATATTTGTGGGAAACTGGTGGACCCTATACCAAGGTAAATGCTTGCCAATTAATCACCCTGTAGTTTTCTTTATGCTTATTGAATTTTATTACATTTTCCAAAAGTGTTGTCATATCAAAAAATATGTAACAAAACTGTTACTTTTTATTGTCTCTTACATTGCAGTATTGTACCTGAGATTGTATCTGGGCTTCACTGTGTGATGCAGCATAAGGAAAAGTACATAAATATTTGAGGAAAAATATGCGTATACCAGTAAAAAGCCCAATACCTAAAGATCCCATATATTTTGCTCACACAGCAAACTTTGATAAGGAAATTTCAGTGTGTGTGTGTGTGTGTGTGTGTGTGTTCATTATTATGTTTAGGGTCAGGGGGCATTCAGTTCCTATGTAGCATTTTGGAATGAATCAGTAGTAACAGTAAAACTTACAACATTGCAAAGTTTTTTGGCACCATTTAGGTTCACTATAGTTGGAGTATGATGTGAGGCCAGGTGTCTTCTGAAGAATGATTGTTGGTTGAGGTTTACATTGGAAACTTTTGGATATTGCAAATATTTAGCAAAATTTCTAAGTCCTGTTATTTCATCAGCCTAAATTTCAAACATTGATCTTGTTTTTTTAAACTCATTTGAACACAGTACACTTCTACTGTGTAGGATCACATACAAGAACAGAAATAAGAGAAACATGAGAAAGAATAGCAGATTGCAGAATATATTACAACGTGGAGAGGCATGAAGGTGCTTACAGAATTGACAGAATAACACAAGGAAAAATCTGAAGTGTTGATGTGTCATGTGCATCATTGGAATGTTTCAAATTTTCTGATTTGCATTGTACTTTGTAAATGTACAGTAGTTCATAAAGTTTGTTTTGTTGTACTCTACTGAACAGGTTAGCACTCTGTGCTGTGTTTCAAATTTTACTTTCTTGTATCCATATGAATAATAGGTTAGTGCTGGGGTTTAATACTCCGGAGAATGTACACTTATTCATAATGTCACTTTTATAAACAAGGCTAATGGTATTTGTCAAGTTGGGGGAAAGACATGCAGAATCATATACTTTCCATTTTGTACAGTTTTATGTTCAGAAGTGTTTGTGCTGCATGGATTTGTGCGTACAGTAGGCACATGTGGGCAAGTGTATGAGTTGGTACTGACACACAGATGTCCATTGAACACCTCATTTCCAGGGCAAGTGAGAACTGTTTTCATTCCATGAATACAATAGAAATAACTATGACAACCAGAGCTGTAATTCTGATAGAAACCATTAAGCTTATTAGCACAGTCTGGACTGTGTGTGGGATCTGGCTCAACTACTGATGAAACACAGGCCTTCATACTCGCGTTCTCAACACAGGTTGACCCATTAAACACCCTCCCATCAGGACAAGTGTGAATTGATATCTGCTTCTGATCCTTGCAGTGAATGTATTTTTGACACCTGCTGCCTATAAGTGCAGAGAACCCGTCTGGTCGTGAAGCACAAATGTGTTCTGGGGTGGGATCAGGACACTGGAACTCTGAAGGTTCCACACAACTTTGACCATCAAATATCTTACTTCCTGCACATGTAAGAGTTGTTATCTTATCACCTTCTGAACAATAGAAATATTTATGACATCCAGAAACCTTGTCATAATGATACCCATTGGACAGAAACATGCAATCACTTGAGTTGTGTGGACATTTGTAGCTGCTTGGATTGACACATTCTTTTCCATCAAAAACATAAGAACCAGTACATACATATGTGAACTTATATCCCTTGGAGCAATAGTAATATGACCTACAACTAGAATCTAGATCGGCGTAATAACTGTCGGGTTTCTGGTTACAAACATCATGCTCTGTGTTTGGGCATTTATACTCAGATGCAGATACACACAACTTTCCATTAAACAACTGACCTTGAGGGCATGCAAGCTGTGTTCGATTCCCATTCTCACAGTAGTAATAGTAACGACACTGAGAACTTGGGTCTTGATATAGTCCCACTTCCATGCCCACACATCCTGGCCATGGTTCAGGTCCCTTGCAAAGGAATTTGCCTTGCTCTACACATGTCTTACCATTCCACACCTTTCCTTCTGTACATGAGCCTTCCATTACTAATTTCCTTCCTGAACAAAAGTAATAGCCCCGACAACTGCTGGCATATTCTGTGTGGAAGCCATCTGTCTGAGAAGTACATTTGTTACTTTTATTTGAAACAGTTGCTAGAGAGGTCAAGGGACAGGTGAATAACTGAGAAGGAACACACATATGCCCATTGTACAGTGTGCCTTCAGCACAGGTCCTGCGTTGTGTCATCCGACCACCCATACAGTAAAAATAGTTCCTGCATCTGCTTGTCAGATCTGTATGAAAGCCATCAGAACGATGTAAACAGTCTGATAGACAGGGCGTTTTTGTTGCATCTGCACAGCGTCTGCCATCATGACGAAATCCAACAGGACATCGAAGTGTTGCAAGGTTTTGGCCTGCTTTACACAGGATGTAGCTGCGACAGTCATCATCCAGTGCAGCAGTGTGGGTGCCATCAGGGAGATTCATACAGGGATTGGATGTTGGCACATGAATAGCCACGGCAGTGCTCTCAGGAGCTTGACAGGGCACTGCATCAGCAGGCAAACATGTATGACCATTATGTAGCTGTCCAGCTGGGCAGCCATGTACAGCTTTCAGAGTACCACCAGAGCATTCAAAGGATCGCTCACACTGGTGTGAGGTATCAGGATAGTGGCCATTCACTCGACCAGTGCAAAGTGGCTCATAACACAAACCACCTTGCAAACAAGCCTGCAGAAAAAATAAAATTTTTTAATGAATATCATGATAGAATTAGGGTCCATTGACCCTTCAAGACGGGACCAATAAGTTGTCCTGAAACGTCGATGAGAAACTATTGTACGTTGCATAAAATCCCAAAACACTGTAATCTCAGAGCATTGTTTGTTTGTTAAGATGTTTAATGATCACTCATATGCAGTGAAAGCCTGATATCACAGTGACTTTCATTGTTCACGATGCATAAGAGATTATCTGTGGAAACCATACCTAGAGGTGGTATTTGTGAACATTTCCCATTGAATATTCAGTGAGTGTTCCTCTTATTTTCTGTTTGTTAACATTACTTCCACATACCTAAATTTAAAGGCCTTCTCCAAATATATGTTACTTCTTGCAGTTTCATTCCATATTCATATAGGTTGTGATATCTGTGATTTAATTCCAGATGAGCTTCTTTACTGGCCTATTTTTCTACATTATTATTTGTGTTATTTATATTCCAGCACTTCCATGTTGGCTGTACTAGTGGTACCCTGTAGAAGGCTGATCTTAGGGTTTTAGGACTGATTTTAGTGTAGGGAACTAAGGTGGCACATGTGTGGACTGCACTTTCCCTCATCTCAGGTCATGAATAAAGCAACATAAGAGTCATTAGACTGTACACCAACAAACAATGAATTCATTAATAAATCAGCAATGTGCATAAAACATATCATTTTAGAGAGCATGCCTGCAAAATCGTGAAAACAAATGCCATTGGCAGATGAGTCAGAAAGGATTAAACAGACTCTTGAAACTGTATAATAATGAATAATGTAATGATTAGCTATACTGCTTTCATGTTTGGAAAGTACATAAAATTCCTCATATTATGTTCTTCTGAAGTATGACACCATCTTCGAGTCTGCTAGGACAGTACCAATGTTTTGGAGGAGGAAATTGCCTCCATATTGATAAATATGTTTTCCCAAAACCTTGGTGACCACCTTTCAGACTACACACAGTGTGAATTAGCTCAGAAGACCACATTGAATTTGAACTGCCCAGAAAATTTCAAATTTTTTATTACAATTTCTGCTCTCCAAAACATTCTTAGCTACTTCATACATACTCTTCCAAATTTTTGCATTTTCATATCCAGAAAAATAGTTTTCCTTAGGTCATTCATTTTTCAGATTCTTTAAAAATTGTATGAGGTTATTCTTGAATCATTATTGGTCTATCAAATTTCATTGTTATAAATATTTCAGGCTGACAAACAAGTGAAAATTCTTAACAATATTTATGTCTAATCTTTTCTGACTCACCTTGCAGTTAGAAAGTTTTTGGTTGGGAGAGCCACAAACTAGACCTCTGCACAGGATGTGGTTGAATGGTCCAGAAAGTTAAGTAACTCTGGGCTAGAGAAACAAAATCAGAATTTAGATTAGCTGGAGATAATGACCACATTTCTGCTAAGTCTTCATTCTGAATATACGTATCATGTTAATATTTTACGAAAAACCTTTTATGATAGTCATGTGTAGCATGATCATTGTGGGTAAATTTACTATGCCAGAAGCATGATGTTATATAAATTCTTATTCCCCTTAGGACATGACTCAAAAAATCATTTTTTAAACTAAAAATGTCAAAGCACATTTTTTGTGTGTCTATTTGATATTTCAGATTGCATATGTTTGGTTTGCTTGGAGGGTTCACCCTGAATTGCAGGTAGATATACATATTGATGTGTTCTAATTTGGTTATTATGAATGCTTTTATTTTGATTTTTGTACATGCCTACAATGTATATGGCCATAAAAAACTATATTCTTGTGCTTAAGTAACTAAATAGAACCTAGTCTCTCTTCAGATGCTAATAGTTGCTAAGCTAGGAGTAAAATCCCCAGCATTTAATAGCACTAGCAGGTACTGCACCTTATTCACGAAAACCTGCCACTAGTCTAGATACTGAGCCACTGAATCCAGCCCACATCCTTGTTTATTTCTGTAAGATCTCGTTAATTCTGTCATCCCGTCTGTGATTAGGTCTTCAAAGTGGTCCCTTCTCGTTATCTGTTGATGCTTGTATGCATTTCTCTCCCATGTATGCTACTTGCTGTGCACATCTCATGCTCCTGTACTTGATCGTGCAAGTTATATTTGGTGAGGAGTGCAATCATGAAGCTCCCAATTATGTAGTTTTCTCCACCCATATTTTACTTTCTGTCTGAAACACTCTCAGTCTCTGTTTTTCCCTTAATGTGAACATTGTGTCTTCACATCCATACACAACAACAGGCAGAATTACAATTTTGCATTTTTTAATCTTGCCATTTTGAGAGACAAAGTGGAAGACAAAAGATTCTGGATGTAATGCTGGGAAGCATTTCCTGAATTTAATGTATTTAATTTCTTAGTGAATGTTATTTTAAGTACCCTTCTTTTATCTATTTTATATCTCTCTCTCTCTTCACATTCCTGTATAACTTCCTCATTGTCTGCTTTAATACAGGGTTAATCAAAATAAATGCTGTAGTTTTAAATGTTAATTATGTATTCAGAGTTATGTATAGCATCAGTGAAACCAGATGCAGTGTTTTTCCTATTTTCAGTTATGGTTCCTCTTCCTCAGGCCTTCATCTGGGACAACCCAGCATATCAGTACAAGACACTGATTGTGTACTAAGAAGTTCCCTGCATTCCAACAAATTGTTAAACACACTCAAGTGTGGAGCTTATCATTCTGTCCACAGGGTATGAGATGCTTATGCATCACAAGATGCCGCACCTCCAAGCTTATACGCTCCAATTAATGCAGCATGTCACTGCAGATGACAGGTAAAATTGGTGTGAATTCATGACACCATGTGGAAGGCTGGAAATGGACAACCATTTTATTTAATAAAATCATTTTTAATGGTGACCAGTGTATGTGGAATACACACAGACTTCATGTGACACAACTATGATTGTTGAGAAAAGGAATTTTTTTTTGTGTCAGTGGTTTGCATGCAGCTGTTAATATAACTCACATTTAAAACTCCAGCATTAATTTTTGTTTCTTGTCTATTTCCGTCTGTAATCCACACCAATCTTCCCACCTAGCAAAAGTGTTCCATTTGTAAATGTAAAGGGTTATATTGTAAAAGGCAGAAAACTGAGGTATGTCCATGTCTATTTTTGAGGTACCTCATTTAAATCTGCTGGTGCCATCTAACCTATTTGAAAAATTTGTGTCTGATTTGGTTATCTCTTCACTCCGATCAGTAAAATACTAGCACAAAAACAGTCACACTTTCCCTTGCTTTTGATTTTTGCAGCTCTTTTCTCCCAGAAATGCCAGACATTAAACATGGTATTTGAGTGGGTAGCATGATTTCATGTTTGGGAGGTCTTGCATTCAAGTCTCAGCTGATATATGGGGTGTCTTGACTGAGTTTTCTTGTGGTTTTCCTCATTCTTTCCAGAGAAGTGTCATGACAGTATTTCAAATATGGCCATGATCCTACCTTCCATGTTTTCTAACTCATTCACTGACAGGCAGAACTGTTGACAGCATTGTAAAATAAACCATAAATAAATTAATGAACAGAGGTGTTTGTAAGTTTCCTATCTCCAATTGTAACATTGTTCCTCTAACCTGTTTGTGTCTGTCATAAGCTGTGGCCAGTGGACAGAGGTAATCAGTGCGTTTGCCCTGGTTACAGCTATAGTATGCACGACAGCCGGTGCCTGGGATGATGTAGAAACCATTGCCAGCAGTGGCACAGTGTGCCTCAATGCATGTCACTTCACTGGATGCCATGCAACCTTGTGCCACCATGCTGAATGAGAAGCCTGGTCCACAGGAATAGCTGCTGGTCAGTGCATGATCCCTGCACCTAATACATTTTAACATGTACGACATGTATCAGAAACTGCGCTATTTCATATCATCTTGCACAAGTCTGTAAACTGGAATTTTACCTGCTGTCATTTAAGGAAATAAAATAAACTGAGGGTCTTCTCAACTGATATTTTGGACATTATCTAGTGTTCCAGTATTGGGCAACCACATTGTTTCAATATTGGTTTTGTTTCTACAGGAGTTGAGGCAGGCTATGTCAGGGGACCCAACAGAGCTGGATTTCTTATGTTATCCAGTCACCTGATAAAGGAAACAGAACCTTTATGCAATATGTTGTAGATGTTATATAATCTGGAAAAACTGGGATGCTGGACAATGTCCAAATGTAAATTAAAAATTTGTTATAAACAATTGTCAGTAAATGTCTGTCTTAGCTTACAGTAAACTGAGAGTGCTTGAGAACAGGCACCTGAGCAGAGTATTTAGACCTAAAAGAGAAGAAGTAATAGGAGGCTACACAGCATGGAGCTCCTTAATTTTTATTTTTTGCCACATGTGGGGATATTTCCTTGAGAGGTGTCTGCATATTGTTAACCACTCACACAAAATATTTGGATGCTCCTGCCATCAAGTCAGGCTATGAAGATTCAAACAGCAAGTGGAACTGAGAAACCTGCATGCCACATATTGTATATAAAGTATACCCATGCTGCTGGGGCTTGTGGTGGCACAGTTGGGTGAGGGACTGTGCTACAAGCCAGATGATCAAAGGTTTGATTCCTGATTGTCATTGGAATTTTTCATTGACAATTTCTCCCTCACCCTCTAACAGAAATGAGTACCAGGACTATTTCCTGGGGGTAAAAGCAGCCGATGCACAGGGCTGACAACCTTACCACCTGTATGTCCTGAAATCTGGGAACCTCAACCTCCTGGTACCCTCAGGGCCTGTCCAGACCAGTACAGGGACAGCTTTACCTTTACCTTAAACATGTTGCTGCAAATGGTTTGTGTTGCTACACATTCCGTACACATGCTTCATGCATTCACATGTTGTATGTTCTCTGGCAACAGAATACACTTAAAACTAGAAATCCTGCTTTAATGGATTTTCAAGGAGTATGTTCAAGCACACCACCATTCCCACCTCCCAGTAAGCACTATGCATTTCAGTATCTGCCATCCAGTAACAAAACTTCAAGCTTTACTTTTCTCTGAGATTCACTCTTCATGTGGTTACTGTACATGAACACCTGTTGTTTATGCTGCATTTCACATAAGACATTTGGACATGGGACATGATGTGACTGAGTAGTGAAAGACTGCTTGTCACACTGGTCAAGTACATTAGCGAAAGTTAAATAGTGTGGTGCTCAGGTTATATGAATGGCTTGAATTTAACACACACACATACACTTTATTCAGAGTCTGTTCACGAACTTACTTGCATAAAATTGAAGTCAGTTGGATAAAGTGAGCACTGGGCTTGAACATTCTCCTGGCAACAGCAGACAACATATGCAAAATTTTCTGAGTTACAGGTAACTTGTGCATATTTTGTGTTCAGGGTTTAGAGCTGCCAGTTCTATTAGCAGTCAAATCACTGCAGCCCATCGTAACAAGCAGAGTATCTCCCTTTCTGCCCAAGTAGTTAAATAGTTTGTGGGAATCTCTAACCTACCATTATGATTAGATGAATGAAGTTACATTAAATGAGAGGGATGAGGGATAAGAGAGACTAGAAATGATCACAGTATGTCAGTCATGTAACCTCAGAAGAAGAAACCACTGTGGTGACCTTTGCATAGATGGAATTATAATGTTAAATAGGATCTTAAAACAGCCATCCAGACAGTACAGAGGATAATTTAACAGTGCTGTCGCTAACTTTTGTGGCATCAAATGATTGGATAACAGTGACCAAGAAACTGGAAGGATGTAGAATAAAGTATACATGGCATAATTTAAGATACTCTTCCAGTATTTGCCTGAAGAGACAACAGAACACATCACATACCTAGCCAAAACCGTGAACTGGGCATCTCCCAAATACAAATCTGAAATATTATTGCTTCACTCAATTTGCTTAGTACTGTACAAGAACTCTTCTAATTTCAACAAATAATGTACTTTTACTGTGGCTATATGGTTCCACATTTATTAATTTGCGAAGAGAATTAGAATTTCAGAGAGTGAATGCTTATGATGTTTATAAATAACTAAAAATGCATATACCTGTAATAATCTTGGCAGCTGGTGCTGTAGTTTGCATATGTACCATCTCCTCGCCTTTTACATGGATCAGATGTTGCCTCAACACAGGTGACATTAGTTTGTTCTTCACAGTGGCCTGTTTTTGTATTAAACAAGTATCCATCAAGACACTTGTATACCTCTCGATGGCCATGAGAACACCTGTAACACAATGTACTACAGTTGGTTGAAGAATATTCCAACCCTGCATCACTTTGGAATATTACTGTTGTCATCTCCTTTGCAGCAAACACGAAAGGCTCGGTTCCAGATCATCAGACAGTGACAGAGAGAAAGAAAACAAAGTTGTAGCATATATTTTTTAAATGTGCCATCCCCATTGTGTGTAGTAATTAATAAGTAGGGTAATTACAGTGAATAACACAACAGCGTATATCTAATTGATGTTTATTAGAAAATGATAAAAACTGTTTCGGCCAACATTGGTCATCATCAGTTTTTTAATCCGAAAGATTTGTATGCTGTAAGAGTGGTTATATAAAGCATGCAGCCGTGTATCAATGTCAAGATCTCATCATCAAGGATTTTGAGTTAAACATGGCATATAGTCTGTGTATGGAACCTAGCCTAGTGATGTGGGCAGTGAGCAAGTTGGGGGGGGGGGAGTGCATTGCATTGTAGGTTAGTGTCCAGTTTGTTCCCGTTGTAAATGCCATTGCTTGTTACTCAGCATAATGTCTCTCCTTCATAGGTAGCTGTCATTGATGGGATGTTTGCTTATTGGGTTCTTAGTGTGTAGGCTTTTTATCATTTTCTAATAAACAGTTAGATATACATTGTTGTGTTATTGACTGTAATTACCCTACCTATTAATTTAGCATATATAATGTATGTAAAAGAATGTTATTTTGGTCATGCTTTGTTTATATATTTTAGCTGCTGGTTTATGGTGGTAATAATTGGTAGCTTTAGAAATTACTGAGAATTTTCACTGGTTTAAAGTAAGTCTGTAAAGCCTCTTTCTAAATACAATGCACACTTTTGAGTAATGTATTGATAATGATGAAGGTTGTATATGTTTCAAAGTCACAGCATTTGAACTGGATCTTTTGACACAACTTTTTTAATGTAAATGTGGGCTGTTCACTAGTAACATATAAGGTATTCCACTAATTAGCTATATTCTCATGATACCAATAACTTCTGTTTGAAATTTTATGAATGTTGTTCCTACATGGATCTACACACAGTCTTAAAATTTAACACAACTTGAACAATGATATTAAATTTACACAAAAAGTTTATGACTCTACTGCATCCACCAAGAGCAATTAAATTCAGCCTTGTAGATGTGTGTTATTTACTGACTGTTGAATATTGTACGTTTCATTGTTTATTTCAGGCATCACTTACATGAAAGTCATAAGTGAATAATGAATTAAATGAGGGGTGCATGAATTTTCCAAAAAATCTAGGAGCCACCTCAAAATTCTGGGTACCAGAAGGGTAACATGAAGCATGTCCTGTACAGAGGACCTAACAGTATTAAGCACTCGCATAGAAAATTTGATCGTCACAGCGACCTGGTGCCTGGGATTTCTGCACCCCTGATTTAAATAATTTTCAGTGTGACATTAACATAAAAGGGACAAAGTGTTCATCATGTGAATTGCAAGTTACGGTTTAAATGTTGCATTCACATCATCTCACCTGTAATAAAGGCTGCAAGAGGATGGATCTCGATAGACCCCATCAGCTCTCTTGGCACAGGAGAAGGACAAGTAGGCCACTTGAGAGCCAACAAGAAGAGCCACTGTAGCCCCATCAGAACTGTTTCCTTCCCCAAGAACCTGAATGTAGCATAATTTTAAACAGGTAACTCTTCATTCACCATTCTCTTTGAAAGACCACACACACACACATATATATAAGTGCTTTAAACAGATATGCACTTGTTGTAACATAGATATGTATCCAAGATACATTTTGTATATCTTACACATATTGTACAAAGAAACTCTAAGAATGCATGTATATGTTAATGTAATGATCAGTATTGTATTAGTCTTGGGTTCAGATGTGTGAAGTTCACACTGTAAAGCATGAGTTGGTCAGGCATGGAATATGCCCTGTTTGCTGTCCTCTGCATAGCAACCAAACTGGTTTTGGGGCCCATCCAGCCTCCTATTGAGTGATATTACCAGGGGCTCTTTACCCATGTGTAAAACTGTTGGGGTATGAAGCTGGTCACTCACCTGCATTTAGTGTCAATGTTAAGAAAGAGTGGATCTTTACCACCACTCTCCCACATACCATCATGGTGTACAAAGGGACAAATTTACCTTTGCCTTTCACACAACTCTCCTAACTTCTGATAGAAATGCTTCACCACTTACCAGAAGCTGCTATACCTGCTGGAATTTAACTTTACTGCTGCAGTAGGGTTTTGCATATCTGATGTATTTTTGGTGCTACTGGACAGTGCTCTGCAGGGTTACATAGCTTCAAATGAAATTAGAGTGTGCAAAGAAGGAAGCAACTAGGTCTGTCTAACAGTGATATTTGCTTGAAATTGCTGGTGTAAATTGCTGAAACATCATCTTGGATAGCCATTGGCTTGTGTGGGTTTGGAAACAGATATCTCCTGAATATAAGTCATGCAATACCATGACTACAGCCTAATCAGTGACTTTAAATAACACTGCCTTGAATTATTAAATTAATTTGAAACAGGCATTAGCATTTACATGTTTGTTTGATTTAATTGCTGACTTCTCTCAGTGTTCTTAGTGGGATACAACAAAAGAAATTGATGCACACTTTATTCATAAACTTAATATTATTCCTTGTACAAGCAGACTGTGATTAAAATAGAGACCACAATTTCTTGTTGCAGAAGAAAAACATCCTTTATTTGTTCTCCACATACAAGGAATGACTTAGTGAGGAGATATGTCACTAATAACTGGATTTTCATGCATAAGGAAATGCACATTTAGAAAACATGCAACTGCTTTAATATTATGATTAATGATACAAAAATGCATATTCGCAACTTCTCTTCACAAAAGTGCTGTCACTTCAAAATTCAAGTAGCTAATGAATTGTGACATTATTTATTTAGCTGCACAGACATTTGCATGTTTTAATTAATAGCATCACATGTATGAATATACAATAGCTGCAGGTCATGTATCTTTATGTTGAATGCATAGACTTGAGAGTAATGCAATAATTTATGCTTACACTTACCCACAGTACACCATCATCTAGTGTTGGTGCAGTACTGATTATTGGTAGAATGCCTGAAAGGAACATATATGTAAATAACCAACAACCTGCATCATTAAAGCTGTCTGTAGTGCATTCGGGGACGTCCCTTATGTCCTCTGAATGGAAGATTGCATGGCTGAGCAAAAATGTTTAATTAATAAACAGTATTGTTGGTTTTAATTGTGCTTTGTAAGATTTTAAAAGTACAAATTTCTTGCTTCAAGTACATTTATGAATATTATAGCTGAAGTCTTTAGTTTCATTTATATCCAAGTTATGTGCCTTACCCATATTTTCAAAGACAATTTTTGTGTGAACAGATTTTGGGCATCTTGTAACCAATGTCACGGATTCACCAACAACATTGTTTTATTTTTGTGAAGTAATTCCATGATTCAAAGACTTTGGGAATACTGTAGTCACTCAGCTGATCAAACTGATCAGGAAAGCCCCTGCCTTACATGGAGTAGCTGGTATAGCTCAGTATGGGGATTACACTGTGGGATTGACTACCAAGGAATTGGGGTTAGATTCGTGGCAGGGGCGAGAGATTTTACCTTTCTTCAAAGTATTCATACCAGCTCTGGGGCCCACCCAGCCTTCCATCTGAATAGGACCAGGGGACATTTCCCTGCTGATTAAGTGGCCAAGACCATAATCTGACCATTTATCTACATCTAGTGCTGAGGTTAATTATGCAAAAAGGCGTACCTCAATTCCGCCATATTCCTTTATTGCTTGGTGCTTGATTAAGTTTTTATAAAGCATGAAGGTTTATTATTATGTTAACAAGAACCTGTGAGTAACTAATGTATTGAGCTAGTTGAAATCCAGTTTACTTCCACCCTTCTGATTGGAAGATTCATTTTAGGCATATTTACACAGTTAAAACCCCTTATATGGAGTCATATTTGTCCGTCAGTCTGTGGCCTTGTATCAGCCACTAAATCGTTTATCGGATTTTCATGAAATTCGGTATAGGGGTTAATTACAAAAAGTTATCTAGCAAGCATGATTTTTGTAAAAATCGGTTAAGTGATAGTCACACTTTAATTAAGAATGTGAAAGAATGTATAACTGTTCTTTGCACATTTACTGTCTGATTGAGGTGAAATTCTGTATAACAGTTCCTGCACATAATACTTTTCACCACGTATGAGTTTCATGAAAATCGGCCCAGGGAAGCCTGTACTTTTTCTGTGGGCATAAATGAAATTATATTTGTATAATGTGAGACCGTGCGAGGTTTGAAAGTAAGAACGCCCTGATAAAGTCTGTGTAATACGTCATGGAGTATACCATTTGCAGTCTTGTTATACTATCCTATCAACACCTACATCTCTTCCCTTCAAGGTTTCAGGTTAAAACTGTGTGTGCATTTTTTCATTTCCCCCATGTGTGGTTGGTCTCAACCTAAGTGCTTGCCCTAGAGCCGTGTTTGATGACCGCCAAAAAGAACTGGTAAAAACGAAATTTTGTATATTTAAACCCTTAGAGTTTTAAATAGTTGGAAAGACAAAAGAATTTCCAGTTTATCGGTGGTGCATTAGTACGAGGGTTTGGGCAACACCCCGTAGAGAGACTACTGACAGTTATCGAAGCCCTAGCATTACATGCATGTTCCATGGTCCAGAATATAGAATACTTACAGCAACAAAATAAATTAATATTAGTGGCCGAAGTGCACTTTTTCAGGGACATGGCAACATGCAGACTAGCTGACAGAAAGTGCAGTGGACTAATATGATGGGTAATCAAGATGTCTTTGTTGATGTCTATAATTGAATAATACCAAGAGAAATGATATGGACATTTCGTTAGAATGCACACGAACCATCTACCAAGGAAAGCACTGACCCATAAAACCCGTGGATGACACATTCAAGGACGCCCACTACTAAGATGTAGTCAACAATTTTAAAATGTTATATTCGGAAACATAGCAGACCAAATTGCATAACCACTGTCATGTTGTGGTGTTAGTGTGTTGTATTTCAGTATTTTAGACAGCAGACTGTTTTTGTGAACGTAGCCTATTTAAGCACACTACAAATGTTGTTGTTGTTGTTGTTGTTGTTGTTGTTGTTGTTGTTGT
>Ga0131853_10007291_pt1 | contig 19981 bp, 11 predicted proteins | sample TergutLab28metaG_FD_92764 | JGI IMG/M metagenome (GOLD analysis project Ga0131853, IMG submission 92764) | Labiotermes labralis P1 segment gut microbial communities from Petit-Saut dam, French Guiana - Lab288 P1 (version 2) (version 2) | ecosystem: Host-associated > Arthropoda: Insects >... | reverse complement strand
TCTTTTTCTCTTCAAAATGCAGTTTGTTTCATAATTCTAACGTATTTGGTTCCTGTATTATTCACATTTTATATACAGGATGTGCTAAAATTAAAAAAATAATTCCGGCGCCAAAAGGTTAATGACTTGTGTACAGTCACTACTTATCTGCGCACTGCTACACCGCTTCGCCTTTCAGATACCTTGTCTGCAGGTACGACGCTTTTTAGCAGGGTGTAAGTAGACATGTCTTTCAGAGGGCGCGTTCTAAACGCAGGTACAAATTAGAATTTTGCTGGGAATCAATTGTAAATTTAGCCAACTCGGCGCACATACTTCTAAATATATTTATTTTCTCCTTTCTGCATGTTTCGGGAATCTATATGCCCATCAGGAGAACTTACTGTATTTATGCGACATTGGTAATTGCCACTCTGTATGGGTGGCAAATACCAAAGTCGCATAGATACAGTAAGTTCTCCTGATGATGGGCATATAGATGACCGAAACACGTACAAAGAGATAATAAATATATTAAGAAGTATGTGCACCGAGTTGGCTTAATATGCAAATATTTATACAAGGATGAGCGGTGTTAAAAAAAAAAACATAAAATTCTTCTAGGAATGTTTATGGGCAGAGGTGAAACTTTAACTAATGACGGCTTCACGTACTTTCTGGAAACCAATATCCCCCCCCCTTCTTCAAACCTGAAACTGCAAGCATTTGAAGTTACTTTTTGTCTTTCAGAAAACAAGTTAGAGAATCTTTTGGTTGGGGTTTTTTTTGTAAGTCTTTGTTCTTGTGTTCCTAGCTGCCATTTTTGTTCTGAACTTAAGCGAGATTTGATTTGTCACTGCTCGTGTCTTCTTGGCCTTAGCACGCTGATGTCTGCCCACGGCAGTTACAATGCAGCTACATTAAATCACTTGAGCCAAAGTGTTTGGACGATGAGGGACGGTTATGGCAGGGAGATCGCTTTTCATTTGTTTCGTCCGCCAGTATGATGAAAGTCCACTGTGCAGAATCTTTTCTTCAGCAGCAATTAACACGCGCACTAATTAAAAAAAAGAGCAGATTTCAGTTTTATGTCGTACTGGTTATATTGCCGAAGCGTAGAAAACGGCTTATTTGACTGAAAATGGTGGCAAACTGTTACACGAGAAAATTGTGTTGAATGTATAGGGCTGTATTGTTATTATTAAGGAATTGCAAGAGGTAAAATATAGGACCACGAATACTGCACAAGACAATGCGTTGCACCGACATGAGTGACTGGGCCGCCTGGAGGAAAGAAAATTTCCCGATTTTTCGACAATATTTCCAGTTGTCATATTCAGGGTTTCGGGAGCTCGTAGAAATATGTGGGTGGTAAATGCGTGGGAGAGTTTTGGTCCGGTTGGTTATTACCCTACGCATTTTTTTCCTTTCTTTCTTAGTCATGTCCTCTCTCTACTTAGTCGCTGTAGGTCTACAAGTTACTGTTGTTCTTGATCACACTCAGACACACCACACTCAGTGGGAATCCTCTGGACGAGTGATCGGCCCGACGCAGGGACCTCTACCTGACAACACACAACACTGACGACAGAGAATCGAACCCGCAATCCCAGCAAGCGAAAGGTCGCAGGACCACGCCTTAAGCCGCGCCGTCACCGGAATAGGCCTCACACCCTAAAAATACAAATAATTAACAGCCAATAGAATAATTCGAGGTAGCTGGGATAGCGTTGTCATTATATTGCGTAGGGTTCGCATACCGGCAAGGGGACAGGTGTTGTGTTATCAAAAACGTCCAGACTGGCTCTGGGTCACAATCAGTTTCCTATGAAATGAGCAACGGGGTTTTCAGTCGGAGGTAAAGCGGGCGGAGCCTGAAGTTATGCACTCACCTCTATCTATTGTCGATGATGAGAAGAAGTGGAGCTGTACTCGTACCGTCCCCATACTCTTTCAAGACGTGGTCAAGAACAATCTTTGGAGATGCTGCAGCCAGGACAGCGAATCTGGTAAATTTGGAAGTGGAATATCGGGACTAGAATAATTAGTTAATGAATTGTGTTACGGGGATGCGTATATTGTTACTGTCATCATCATCACGAAGCTGTACGCCTTCCGTCTTTCAAGACAGCGTGTACAGTTTATCATCGCAGCGCAGTCTACTGAGAGCAGATAGCTGTGTACAGCTTCAAGTTTTCTTTGTCCAGAGTGTACTACCTGAAGCAGAAGACAACATGTTCGGTTTTCGCTGTCTTTTTATACGGGCGACTCGTTCGTAGGCTTTCGCCTGAAAGTTTCACGGATCGAAACGTTTCGCTACATCTGTAACTGTCACTGTCGCTGCTTCTGACATTGTAAAGCTTGATTCATGCCACTCGCCTTCGGTTGTTGACACCTTCATCCATTCGCAATTGACACCCAAATTTCGCTAAATTTCGTCTGCGAACTTTTGTGCATATAGACATCTCTGCGAATGAGGGAAAGGGCTATTTGACAGATAAACAAATTCCAGTTTAGGGCCGTTCGCACTACTGCTTCGATTTGTATCCGTGTGATTAAGTGATCCCTGTACAAGCCTAGACAGACCCTGAGGGTTCCAGGAGCTTGAGGCTCCCCGATTACAAGATATTCGGCACATGAAAGAGGTAATTTTGACAGCCTTATCCCCCAGGAAATATTTCTCATATTCATTTCTTTTAGGGCCTGTGTCGACCCCATGGTCATAGTGTGGCCGAGAGGATTATGTCAATGAAAAATATTCATTACACCATCTGGAACCGAACCCGGGACCTTCCTGCTTTTAGCGCAGTGGCGCCACCGCTTTCCCCCTCCCCCGTGTGATCAAATAACTGAATATTGAGGTTTGTTACTTCAGGTTGCACGACCGGGTTCTGATTTTTGGTAGAAAGCCCTAGCAATTCCAGTTCTACTGTCCAGCAGACCCACACAGTCTGGCCGGAGAATTACGCCCATCACTCATGCCAGTATCAACCTTGCGATTCCCACTGTGGAATGATCCCACGCAACGTGGATATGTTACATCGCTGGTCGTATCAGCACGATAGGGCGGACAAATGGCTTTAGCGTGACAGGTTTCAGTACCGGAAACTAACAATAGCAAACTGTCAGATAATAGCCACACTAGCACGTGACCTGAATGCTTTGTTGATTTAAGTGTCGTTTAAAAGTGAGTCAGTGCGTTAAGTTTATTTAAACAAAAAAAGAAGGATCAGAGTGTTAAATGTTTAGAATCGAGTTTAGAAAAACAAGAAGAGCAAAAGTGTATTGCAAAAACGTGCAAAAATAGACTTTTTTTTGTCTTTAGTGATCTTAGATGAAATGGCGTAATCAAATTAAAAAATTGAGTTATATAACTTACCCTATATAGAATTTCAACAAAACTTACGATATCTACATGGAATGTGTCGAAAATAATATTAGTGCTTTACTCTTAAACTGGGCTTTATTGTAAATTTTGAAAATTAGCTATCCTCAGTATCTACTGTTGGAAGTGCCTGATATCGAATTTTATCAGACCTTCTTAACTTTAATTCACAGATTGTGCTCTATATACGTTTCCAGTTCAGGAGTGCGCGTTGATGAAACCCCAAAGTGTATTTTGCATTGGGCCCAGACTTATCTTATACCTTCCCCACCTACAAATTTTAAAATGGGGTGGGGGATAAACAACGTCCATTTATGGCCTTCTAACATTCGGTATGAATCGTCCTGTGGCTGAAAACCTGACTTCCCAGACAAACTTAGAAAAATTTTCGTATAAAGATTTTTAGACATATTGCTGCAGCGTTTTGGAAATTGATGTCAAAACTTAGATGGACAGACAGACAGACAAATATTACCACCAAACAAGGTTTTTAGTCACTTTTCGCAATATTGCGAAAAGTGACTATTAGTTTCGTCATGTCTGTCTGTCTGTCTGTCTGCCTGTCCGCATGCAACTACCCAGCTCCCACTCGACAGATTATCATGAAATTTGATAACTGAGTATTTTTGGAAAAGTCTGTCAAGAAAAAACAAGTTTCATTAAAATCTGACAAAATTAACGGGTACTTCGCAGGAAGACCAATAAAAATTATTGGTCATACCTCGCTCATTTCTTCTTAGAATGAGAAATATTTCGGAGGCAGTTGCAAACAAAATCAAAACGCCATTTTGTGTTCAGTAACGTTTTCTTTCGAAAATCTTGTCGTCTGAGATAATGTGAAAAATTATAGCAGAGACGGAGAGGCTGCAGATGACAATATGGCGCTTGAGCGTTGCATAATGTATGCCTAAGGCTACAAACACACACTCAGAATATGTAATACGTATTGCTTTTCTAATTCAACCATGGTTGAACTACAACGCCTCAGCGTTACTTCATACGTGTATTGTCCGTCTATTTTTCTAATATCCTTTATAGAGTGTTATCTTAAAATCGTCCCCATATTTACACAGCTTCACACATCAACACTTCAAAAAATGAAATTCATCAAAACAACAAAAAAATTCGCTTCACACCTTACAGTAGAAAAGAGGGCGTCCATAGCGATGCGAGTTAAGTTTTCAGTTTATTCTAAGAAACACATGCAACAAATAGACCCAAACAAGTTGCGTGAACAAAACGCACTAATTTTAGTATTGAAGTAGGTGGTGCACATCTTCGTGAGAATAATCACAGGTGCAGTTTAAAGGTTTATTTATTAAATGAGCCTAATTTTTAAGGTAATCTTCATACTCGTGCTAATAAAGATATATATATATATGAATGTAAAGTGATACTGTTACAGGTCCGGTTTGGCCCAGAGGGTGGGTAGAGGTATAGCCCTACTCTTCCATGACCGCGACACTAGAAAAGGGTGAGTGGTCAGCAGCACGCTCCGGCCGCACTTTACCCCCCGGAAAGACCCAGTACCCATTTTACAGGAGGTTGGGTGGGCCCCAGGACCGGTTTGGACGGACGGAAAATCTCGTCCCCACCTGGATTCGATCCCGGACCGTCCAGCCCGTAGTCAGTTCATATACCCACTGAGCTACCCGGCCCACACACACACACACACACACACACACACACACACATATATATATATATATATATATATATATATATTTGGATGGAATATTTCTGTACTTTGTTAGTAGATAATTCTCGCATTAGCCAGTCCAAAATACTAAAGATGAGCATAGATACCTAAAAACAATAATTTTACTATTTGCTTCACGCGGCTATGGAGGATGAATTCTTAACACGATTGTAGCCCTCAATAAAAAGAGTCGAAGAGAACTTATCTTTGTACGTTTGAAGTTAAAAATTCAAGATATCATAAAACAGGAATCTTGGGACATCTATTCCCCATTTTTTCCTTCAAGAAATAAAATATATTAGGCTACAACGGTACGAACAAGTGTCTGCGATAGGGAAGATAATGAATATACAGCTATAGGACATATTGGTGGGAAAATTTCTTGGGCGTGGGTCCTCGTTTGGAAGGAAAACAAAGGGTGTGGATAAAATGTGGCTGTGTGAAACATGATGAATGCAGTGTCATGAAATAAACCGTAGAAGGGCGTAGACAGAAATTCCCGGACTGTGCCCGTAACGGAAATCGGCGTATTGCTGCTATTGGTCGGTATCTCCCCCTTCAGAATAATCCCTTTCCGTGTGTATAGAGCGAGGAGAGCTTGTCGGCCAATTCCGGAACTGACCCTCTGGAATCACGTAGGACGGTCAGAGATCATTCCTTAATTTCACGGCCATAGAGGAAATGACACATTCACGGAGAAATGATGAATCACAAGGGCGAAGTCGGGCAAGTGAAGAGGGGGGAGCACACCAACCGTATTTTTGAAGGGTTAAAGTTGCTGCTGTCACGGAGCGGTCGGTAGAGGCGCAGTGTCGTAGTAAGGCAACCTGTCCTGCTTCTGACATCGTCCCGGATATTTCCGATAAACACGCTCCCTCGGACCTTGTAAAATATCCCGCTAGTTATGGGAGGATAATATTAATATAGATCTTCAGGAAGTGTAAAGTGGGGGCATGGAGTGGATCGAGCTGGCTCAGGATAGGGAAAGGTGGCGGGTACTTTTGAATGCGGTAATGAACCTTCGGGTTCCATAAAATGAGGGGAATTTCTTGATTAGCTAAGAACTTCTTAGTTTCTAAAGAAGAACTCTTCTCTATGGAGTTAGTAAGTATGTATGTATGTAAGTAAGTAAATAATGTTGTCTAATCTTTTGGTCAGGATGAAAAACTGCCAATTAACAATTTTGTCACAGTCAAAAAAGATAACCACCCCACTTCCCCGTCTTCCCCCACGCTCATGATAATCGACCTGACTTGCTCCGCTCTTCCAATGAGAAGCCCGCTGATACTCTCCTTGCCGTAACACTACATACACGCTGCGTCTCATGTTCTGGCGATGCTGTTTTGCCGAGTATGAAGGCAAAACTTAAAGAAAATCCTCTGTTTCTCCAGTTAGCCATTTGAAGATTGCGGATAGCAAATAATGACACAAAAATAATCAACCGTTAAGATGCGAAGAATAGAGTCATTGCTGCAAAACTCACTGTACTGGCTCAGGAGATGACGGTCATGCGGCACCTAGAGTCAGAATCTGTATTACATGCCGGTGTTGGTCCTAGCTGGGATTTATAGAGCTTTGGGATAGAAATTCGTATTTACTGGATCTAAAGGGACTAGGCTGTGAACAAGACGGCCGGACTGGCTGATACGTAGAGTTAATTAGTAGAGCTGCTATCTTTTCTGACTCAAAGGCTGCAATACCATCTGCGGCACCAACAGAAACTAAGATATCAACAGAAGCCAGAGACTGCCAGGACCTAATACAACAACTTAAGGGAAAACACAAACAGATCGCACTGCAGTGGATACCAGGACACTGACAAATTACAGGAAACGAACAAACCGACGTACTGGCCATGAAGGGCGCCAAATATACACAAATATATATCAGAGAAACACCCTACCACTCTATTAAACTGCATTTTAAGCAGGCATTCAGAAGCGTATAGAGACAAGACTATCCCATAAACCGTGGACGCAAGAAATATCCAAGGTAACAGAATGGCCTAGAAGAATGGCAGTTGCAGAGTTCCGACTGTGCGTTGGGCATGATTGCTTGGGTGCGCATCTCCATCGCATTGCAATCCGCCCTGACCCCTACTGCACGCTATGCAGCCTCCACGAACCCATGGATAGAAACCGTCTAGGACAATGCCGCTTTATCTAATAAGACGGAATGTGGGCGATACTGGGAGGCTAGGAAAAAAATTATGGAAAATTGACTTTGTTATTTTATTATTACTAATTTTTTTTGTGACTACCCGTTAGCATTAGGACATTATATGTTGAATGTTTCCTTTTTCTTTTTTTTAAGTGTAATTATTTTTTTCTTTTTTTTTTTGGGATTTTACTTTTATTGGTCGCATAGGTCAATGATAAACACCCAATGTTCCTGCCATTAGTAAAATATATAGAGTTAACTAGTGTCAGGGAGTTTAACATTCAATAATAACATTTGTAATGACATTAAGCCGAATTTCCACGTTTTACCTCACACAGTTTCATAAAGTTTGTGGCCAATTTAATTAAAATTGTTCAAATTATCCAGAATTTTAAATAAAAGTAAGTCAGAAACCTATATAGGCAAACAATTGCGTCACCAATGGAAAAAGTACGCAAACACACAGAACAAGTTGTTTTTGAATCATGAATTTGTTGTTTTTTTTGGACTCGCAGAAGATACAGTCTCAGAAAAAGAAGAAAGCGAATCTAAAAATCAGTCATTTATTTAGCCTGAAAGAGAGTGAAGGAGCGCGTCACAGCAGTCCCGAATATTTGAGCAGCCGCCCGGTCTGTAAAACAACTGACATCCATCTGCGGGTCTCAATGGGACGTGATTTCTAGCACCAACATGTCTGTTCTCATTTTGGAAACTGGCGCCAAGTTAATCAAATGATATCACGACCTAATACCTTGCACTGGAAATGGCAATGATTAAAAATACTGACAGGTGAAAATGAGTGCATTATGTTTGCCATATTAACTTAAATAGCGAAGGAAGGCAGATGAAAACAACACGTGGCACTCTGTTTCAAAACAAAGTGTCGATGTTAGTAATCCAGTACAAATTTGTGGGCAGGCTTCAAGAATGATCTCCGTTCCAAGGACCCTGTAGATCTGCATTCTATATTGATTTAGTTGCCATTTTTACGTTATTCTTTGATCTTGAATTGTTACTGCAGACAAATGAGTTGGAATAGCAGATGTCTTTGGTAGATTAAATGTGAAATGTGTCTGTAACTTTTGTGGGAAACACTCGTTGAGATTGTTCCCTTCGTAAAGGGTGCTTGGTATTTAGTTTACATGGTATTAAATAAGACCGTAATTTGAAGCTTGAGACTCATGACGAAAAGTATTTTTATTTCTTTTTGATTAAAAATTGGTCGAGACTGAGTCAGGCTAGGTCCAGTAAGCGGAACAAGATTGTTTAGATAGTCGCTTGAATGGAACTGGCGACCCCATTTTTGAGATCCCTAGTCTAGAGCGTCACTAATACAATAAAATGTAAAAGTTAAAATGTAATTTTTACCCTAGAACAGGCCATACAGGCCTAGAGGGAAATTACATGTATTGATCTACTCTTTCTTTAACCTCTACGCTAGATAGGGTGGATGGACATCCCCTCGCCAGAGCCGCTTTAACCCGAGTAAGAGATCCAGTACCCATTATACAGTAGGATGGGTGTGCCCCAGGCCTGGTCTGGAGTAGGTGTGGAAAATATCGTTCCCACAGGAATTCGATCCCCGGACCGTCCAGTCCATAGCGAGTCGTTACACCGTCTGAGCTATCAAAAAATGTAAGTCACTATTTTGTAGTACCGAAAGTGTTAGGCTGTACTATTTTCACGGACCAAGATTTGTGTATTCTTTATATTAATGCTGTAAAAATTGAGAGCACATTAAGTGCGGCAATGTTTCATCAGGCAAGAGAGTTTTCATGTGCCTCCAATCTGAATGAAAAACATTAAGACTTAAGCCCAGGCTTACCAACTTCAAATTTTCCTCTTGGTTTATACTGATGGTGAAACTAGGCATGTTACTTTAAGTGAAGAAGTTAGGTCTGTTAGAAGGAGACTGTTTCGGGAAAAACAGCTATGGTAATAGCGTATTCGAATCTAACTCGGAGTAAGTAAAGTGTGGAAGAATAAACTTAACTTTAGAACTGATTTGTTCAACATGCATAACTACCTTTATGGCGAGTAAGTGAGATGTCAGTAAAAATGTACTGAATGTGTCTATCCTGTGTCACCTTGTCAAAGTTGCAATATAAACTAAACTAGTTTAACTCCGCTTCTATTAAATATAAGGCCATTATTTTATCTGCCAAATGTGACTGATTACCTCCTGCCATTACTCTGGTTTTTTTCGTGAGTTGTAGTCCAAATTCGCAGCTCGGTGTACTGTGGTTGATATTAAGTATTTAATGTTTACTTTAAATTAAAGAAGGTTTTTTTCGGATTTATTCGAATACATTGTTGTTAACAGTACGTTCTTACACAGGGCATCACACACACACGGTCCGCGCCGGCTCGCAAGCAATGATCACATTTGTCAAACACACTCTTCATTTTTCATCGACGCCTGTTGTTGAAAATGAAGAAAATGCAGCTTAATGTGTTTCGGACTTGACAACGTGCGTCGGATAAGACAAGATAGACAAGTCGCTGACTGTGTCGCGCTATATACGATAAGCGAGTCGACAGGAAGTGACTAGCGTTATTTGTCACAGAAAGTAATGATATTTTTTATTTTTAAATTGGGTCTGTAGGCTACTTGTAGGAGAAAGTTCAGTTTTATGGATCTATTAGAAACAAACTCAAATTTTGTGAGACAGAAAAATTCTATGGTACGCTGCCCTAACAGGTAGGCGCATGCACCTCGCTACCTTCCCAGTGTAGACAAGACTGAAGAAGCAAAATGCTACATTCTTACAAACAATCATAACTACAAATAATTCTTACTGAATTGCAGTACACTTCAGTAAAGGCTAAAGTAAAAGGCAAAGCAGTCCCGTTACAGGCCTGGAGTGGCCCAGAGGGTTCCAGGAAATTAAGGTTCACAAATTACATGACAACGGCACAGGATGGTGGTAAGGTTGTCAGCCTTACACACCGGCCGCCATTGCCCCCAAAAAATGCTCCTGATGCTCATTTCTGTTAGAGACTGAGTCGACCCCAGGGCCATTGTGAGATCGGAAGGAATATGTCAATGAAAAATTCCAATGACACCAGCTGGGATCGAACCAACGATCACCACTGTGCTACCGCAAAGGCTTAAGTATCTGACGTTATTAATATGAATTAAACTAAAGATTTGGTCAAATGTAAGCTTTGATTGCAGGAATAAAATAGACTTTATATAAATCTAGGCCTCCATCAAACAATGAGCAAGTTAATTTCATTCTTGGAACAGCCAAAGAACACATTTCACCGACATTAAGTATATAAAAATTTTGTTCAGTCCACATGTCAACTGTGAGACAGAAATCAATGGCAAGCAGTCAAAATTATGTGCAGCAGAAAGAATCATTTACAGAAGAGTTATAGACTGAGACCAGTAGTACTATAGACTATTGTGGGATGAATACTGATATAAACCGTGCTAGAAATAACAATCCTGAACCTTGCAACATATTTCGTACCCTAAGGTGACAGTAGTGATTTGTTAAACAAATTATCATGCATGTGGTAAGACATGTGAACGAAGCAGGATAAAGTGTAGACGTTGTTTGTGTGGTTTCCAAGAAGGGTAGATAGGTGAGTTGCGTATTTAAACTTGTCTTGCAAACAAATAGGTCTACCGTGCGTGCAGATAAGCTTAGGAACAATAAAACTTTGGAAACTGGTACAAACCTTGAAGATATACTTAAAGTAGTAGAAAACGTGCCTGAGACATGATTGTCACCGAATTCTTCGTCAATAGGACTACAACTGTTAACTAATTCAGTATGCTACCATTCTTTGGTCTATTAAAATTTCACAACCACCTAAAAGTAAAGGTAAACGCTTTGTATACATCATCATGTTATGGCGTTTACACACTATACAAACAGCGATAGAGACTTCGTAGGCATAAAAATCAATACTACGTTTCCATTGTAAAAAAATAAATTACGCATCATCCCCAAGACCGACTAAGACTGTATTTCGCCTGTAGTATGACTTAGTGAAAGAAGTTCTACTAAAATTTAAGAAAAACTGTCAAAATGTTGCTTATCAAGGATCGTCAACTTCAGGTCTAGGTTTCTGTACGATATCAGTCTATGTTATTTGCGCACTCAGTCTCTTACTTTCACAGATTTGAAACGAAATTTATACAAATCACAGAGCTGGACATATAGCAGCCAACAGGGCGTCAGAAACTGTTAAATTGCATTAATATGAGACCGAACGAAAAGAGTTGCGTTCCACATCGGGGAGTATATTAATAAATGGGAAAGACTAGTGACTCTGCCAAATAAATCTTTACATGACTGTCACATTTTCTCCCTGTTTAAATTCGTTTGTAGATCAAACGACAATTATAAGGAGGTTATTAAAATTCAATAGGAGACTTTACCATAGCGCTTCTCCTTAGTCAGCTTTCAGTAGACACCACATAAATTAGGACCAACATCCTTCGAAGCTGAAAAGGAATAGAGGCTAATTGAAAAGTGTGCTTACCTGTGAGACGCTCCTTGACGACTTGGGACGCGAAGGCTGCAGCAGCGGCGCTTCTCTGCAATGACGTGGGGTCTAGAGAGGCGGCAGCGAGCCACGGGAACGGTGCGGCTAGAGCTGGTACTGCAGCACCCCCTGCCCCTGAAGGGGCCCCCAGAGGTGGGGGCGGAGGTGGTCTATGTGCTGGTACACGAATAACACCTGCAGCCGTATTATAAACGAGTCCCGCTGCAGCGAGTGCTGCGGTTGGTAAGCCTGCAGATACCGGACACAACCCTACGGAAGTATTTGTCCGTGCACCGGAAGTCGTACCACTAAACTGCACAATAGCTGGATGAGAGTACAGAGATGTGATTGCTTCATGCTGCGAGAGAACCTGTCCTGGAGGGTGCAACAGTAAAGAAGACGCACCTTTTTCGCTTATGGTTGCGGAGACCGAACCCGGTCGGCTGCTGTTCAGACTGTTATTGTTTGCCTCAAAGTCCGCACCCAGGAGGCGTGAGATGCTAAACGGTAACACCTGCCCAGCTGAAGACGCACTGCTGGGTGGCGGTGAGGGCGACAGACTCCTTCTGTCGTCATCAAGTCGTCTGTGATGCAGATGATGATAGCTGTTGGAGGGAGAGACGTCCTGGTGATTATGCTCAGACCTAGGGCTCATCAGAGAGCCTCCTCCGTCACTTCCTGTAGCACTACAGCTACGAGCACCATCCACGAAGCTGCTGGTGCGGCTGTCATCGTCAGCGGTGGCACTGCACCGGCTGTCGGTGTCAACGTTGATCTCCTGATCGTCTTCTTCCTCCGTCATGATGTCCCGGTGCAGCTCCATATCTCGTTCATACGTCATGACAATGGTTGTGCATATTGAATTTCGTGCAGACGATTGTCACCACTTTTGCGGACAAAAGAAGAAGAAGGGTTAGGTACAGAAGAGTCTGTTGCAAGAAGATACGAACATTATACAGTATGCATCTCTTAATGTTTGGTTTTTCTTTCATCAATCAATTATCAGTTAAAAATTGATAACTGAAGGATTCACAACGTCCACATTGATAACATAGAACCTTTTCATTAATTTCAGAATGAATAATGTAAAGAACATGGGCCACCAAAACGACAAATATGTGCAAATCACTTTCGCATAATTTTGTAGGCCTACGTGAATTATGATACTAAGTAATGGAGATTTTCCACAGACACATGAAGTGTCTGGTGCCTTACATTAGACTGCGCCTTCTGTCACTGGGTCCATAGGTGAAAATCAAGGTTAAATGTGTGGTAACATGGCTAGAGGTGTTGTTTCTGTCACACACCCCTCGTTCCTTGACGACAGTTATGTAGCTGGAGTAATCTTCCACAGACTCACTCTGATAAACCATCTTCTGTGGGCCTTACAGTAGGGCGCACCCAAGTATCCATTTATGCTGTTGAAATTTTCTCTGTACTTCCCCTTTTCTTTTCACTTTTAAACCCATGCGAGGGCTCTTATTTAAAAAAAAAAAAAAATAGGCCCTTATGAGAAGTGATTACAATAACGTTTAATTTCTTTTCTACACGCCTCCTTTCAGATCCATTCACGATTATTTATACTATGTACTACCAAACAAGTTATACGCATTTGTGTTAGTTACCATTTCTGCGTGGCGCACACTTATGTACACACATCAGCACGGACAGCATGTTACAGCTGGTCACCAGCACAATGCTCTCAAGTAGCGTTACCTAAACGAACTGACCCCGAAGTCGCACGTTTCGTTCTAACCCCGTTTCTAAGTGACTGAAAACTTTCTCCCCTGCTTGGAACACAAGCATGCCGGCTGGTTGTGGAAACCAGTCGGGAGGTAAGGGGAATTATCCCCTCCATGCGTGCACTAACCCAGCGCACACTAACCAATCAGAGTTGACCGTTTCTCACAGCAATCCCGCCTCTCTTGAAATTTCATTGGTCAAATCTTGTGTCATCGGGAAAAGCACGCAAATTGAAACACACTTAACTTTGTTGTAGCGAGGTTTCCATACGATGGCAGCGCCGCACTGTCGGATTATATAGAGAATTAATTATGCCTCCTACCCTACTCTGCTCGTCTTTTTCTTACTGTCTGCTATATTTCTTCTCTTAATGGAGGGGAAAGTAAGGAAGCCATGTTTCTTATTCTACGAAATGTATTAAGTCAAGTGCTGTAGAAAAAATTGTCCGAAACTCGTTCTGAGTTAAGAATTCAGAATTATTTTAGTGGCTTACAGGAGGAATGGCCTATCTGCCGCTGAACAAGCCCAAAGCAAGCATGATGACATATCAATTGTGTAAAGAGAATGAAGTTTACAGGACGCCACAACCAGTGGTTCACTTGTGAGGTAGAACTGGACGCACAATGGAACTGTAGCTGCTATATGCAGAAACTGCGGACTGGGATTTGGTTTGCAAATTGTGTCAAGGTGTTTTATTGAGCGATGCTGAAAGGCGCTAAGATTATACTGCGTCAGTGGTAGGTGAATTAAATACGAGTATGGAGCATTGTGGAATTGTAAATAATCAGATATACTGCCTATTCCGAGATAAACGTGTGATTTACAAGAAGATCCAGAAAAATGGGTCTAGTCTAAGTGATAAAAGAAGGCGTTTGACAAAGTCGTGTAAATATTTGTTAAAAAGATTTTAATTGCAAGAAGACATTACTTAATCTTGTGAGTTATTGGCCTGAATTGTTATGGCTGCTTCAGTCACCCCTAGTAGTAAAATTATGCAAACTTTTATGCGGGATAACGGAAGGTCGCGGGTTCGATCCCGGTGGGGTCATTGGGAGTTTTCATTCACTTAATCTTTCTGGCCGCACTATGGCCCTAGGGCTAGCTGAGCCTCTAACACAAAAAAGAACCAGGGATATCTACTGTGGGGTAAAGGCAGCCGGTACGTAGGGCTCACAACTATGCCATCTTCATGTGCCGAATCTGTGGGAATTCTGGAAACCTTAACCTCCTGGATCATTAAGGGCCAGTCTAGTCCCGTTATAGGATGTATTTTACCTTTTTACCTTACGGATGGTAGCAGTGGCAAAACTTGAATTAGGTCTCTTGTGACGAACAAAAGGAAACTTGTAAATATAATTCGATTTACAAATAGTCCAAAATAGTTTAGACTGGACTTGTGTGGGTATTCTAAAACAAGGAGCTGCCAGACTTCCCCGGTGTCGCAACTGGAAACCGACACCACAGAAAGGAGCAGTTTGGAGGCAGAAATTATGGGAGACCAAGGATCGAGTGCGGGGTGTAATGCCATAGGATGGACGAGTGGCTATTCTGTGTGTATGTTTATATGCGTGTATGTATGTATGTATGTACGTGTTTACGTATGTATGTATGTGTGTACGTATGTATGTATTTTTAGTATGTATGTATGTGTGTGTACGTATGTATGTATGTGTACGTATTTACGTATGTATGTATGTATCTATGTATATATGTATGTATGTGTGTATGTGTTTATTATGTATGTATGTATGTATGTGTGTATGTATGTATTATGTATATATGTGTGTATTATGTATGTATGTACGTACGTACGAATGTGTGTGTGTGTGTGTGTGTGCGTGTGTATGTGTGTGTATGTATATATGTAGGTATGTGTGTATGCATGCATGTATGTATGTATGTGTGTATGTATGTATTATGTCTTTATGTGTGTATTATGTATGTATGTATATACGTACGTATGTGTTTGTGTGTGCGTGCGTATGTATATATGTATGTATCTATGTATTTATGTATGTATGTATGTGTGTAGGATACATATGAATCACAAATCCAATACCTATGAATTTTTTTTGGCGGGGGGGTGTGATTAAACATCATACATGCATATTATCTTACGTTTTATACATCATATATTTAATGCCTGAAGATGATCAGTTCGGCCGAAACATGTATCGTGCGTTGATGGGACCAACAAAATTTGTTGTAGCTGACGGCTATACGTTTATCCGTCTTAATACACATGAATATATTTATGTATGTAGGCCCATACACTTGTATGTACGTATTCTAATACATATGTACGATACACATGTAAGTATGCCTTTATATAAGTATACATGTATATGTACATTTACGTATATGTGCTCACGTGTGTAGGCACAGCTGTACGCAGGTATGTATTAATGTGTGTGTATGTGTATCTGTATGTGTTTGCTTATGGGTTTAACGACACGCCAGCACAAGAGGCTATAGACACCTACCTAAAATTCGATAAAGGACCAAAAGCAAAGTTTAGAATAAATACAAGAAATGTTGGACTTTATAAAAATTAGGCAAATCTACTTCAGGTACGTTGTGTAGCAGTAACGTTGTGTTATGTACACAAGGCGATAAAAACCACCAGGCTGTAGACGGGTCTATCTTCACAGCTAATATGCGTGCACTGACAGCAAGAGATACACTGTTCTTTTGCGTTGGACTACAAATGGTAAAAGGGATTTAAGGAAAAATGATTCGGATCTCAGTGTCTGTACCATGAAGCAGTGTCAAAAGTTTTCTAAACGTCAAAAAATGGTATGCAATGAGTTTTGTTATATATGTATTTTTTTACTGAACTCTTTGGAGGAAAACACTGCGTTTAATCTTCCTGGTTAATGACTATAGACCTGCTCTTAAAGAATCCATGATTCCCTGCAAGTGTTCTCTTGTATTCTTTCTTTTGGGTGATTCCGCCACGTCTGAATTTTGTGACCACTTTTCGGAACACTTTGTCTGTTCCATCTTCATACGACCTATGAAGATGGAACATAAAGAGTGTTCCGAAACGTCGGCACATAATTCAGACGCTGGAGAATCGCCTGAAAGAAAGAATGCAACAACACAACACAGCGAATGTTCTGGTCTTATTTGCGATTATTTTATTTTATGTGCCCCAGAAGACATGTTCAAGATCTGGTGACCTCAAAAACAGGCCAATGGACCAAAGTAAATAAGAGGAAGGGACAGTACATTTTGTCATATGGCAGTAATATAAAGGTGTCTTACATCGACTGATGCCTTTCAGTGTGCTGCGGGAACTTGATACAGTAAAATGCTCGTATAAATTTTAATACGGTATTTTTCACTCAAAATAACTTTTATAATATAATTTTAAAGGGATTTCTTTTTTACTGTCACGGCCCACCCTAGTGGAGCAGCGCCTCCTCATTGTCGAGTCTTCACGATCACACTCAGACACACAACAGTCGGTAGGTCTCCTCTGGACGATCCACCGGCTCGACGCAGAGAGGTCTACCTGACAACACACCACACTCACCAAAGTCGGACACACATACTCCCGTCAGGATTTGAACCCGCAATCCCAGCATGCAAGAGGCCGCAGACCCACACCTTAGACAGCGCGGTCACTGGGATTGGCAACACTCTGAAGTTTACTATATCTTACACAGAGCACTAGGTATACCTAAAATTGTAGTGTCAATTTTATCGGATGGTAACCAATTTAGGAGACAAATCATTCGGACAGACCCCTTAGGTTTTATTTGGTGTTAAACATTTGATTCATAGTAGGACCTCGCACTCTTGAGGGTGGTGTTTTAGGCTGCATAGACTGTGTTGCTGTAGGCATGTACATTACCTATAGGCCTATTGAATACCGTCAGGTTACATTCAGTCTTATGGCTGAATGTAACCTGCTGTAGACTTCAAAAATAAAGAAACGCAAAATACTATAACGTAACAATGAAGGCGCGTTCATGCAACCAAATTTGCTATGGAAAAGCCATATATATTACATATTCCGAGTGTGTATTTGTAACCATCCATCATGCAATGTGCATGCTGCATTTTGTCATCTGTGTCCTGCACGCCTCTACAACGTTTTTCCACATTATTCCATTAACAGCATGATTTTCGGAGGGGGGGGGGGAAGTGGGAGTTTTTGAACATGAAATTTGTGTTTTGAATCTCCTACAACTTTCATCTGAAACATTTCTTATTCTAAGAAGAATTGAGCGAGATAGTATCAGAAATGTACAGTACATCGGTCTTCATGTAAATTACCGGTTATTCTTGTCACAATTTAAAGAATATTCTCGACAGATGTTCAGGAAATACTCAAAAGTCAAGTTTCATGAATATCCTTCGAATTGTTCCATGCAGACGGACGGACGGACAAACGTGACGAAACTAACAGTAGCTCTTCGCAATTTGCGACAGCCCCTAAAAATGCTTCATCGACATTACGACATACGATAAGCCATGTTATCTTACACTATCTTATTGTAAAACTGCACTCATTTTCTGTGATTGTTCTTGTACTTGGCGCCTTACCTTAGGGAATAATTCTGTGTTCTATTTCCGGGGCGTTACAAGAAGACTTTCTGGAGGGCTATTAGGAACCTTAAAGTCTGTAGTAATTTGGTGCGTGATGGAGTAACTGAGGTCAATAAGAGCAACAACGACGTAACGCGCAGCACCCTAAACCTATCTGGTGCAGAGTTCAGCGGCCTATCAGAACAACAAATTGCAAAATTTTAGGTACAACATGTGTTCACACCCCCACCACTTTACGGTCCACTGGAATAACATATTTTTCCGGATTACGGATAGAGGAGTTCATAATATGGTCGGGTTGTCAGCTGGACGACCAAGCAATCAAAGTATTTCTGGCAGAAATAAAGAGAATTTGACGTTCAGTTGACTGTGCATCGTGATATATTCCTATAATAAAATCAACTAGACTCACTAATTTCTCAAATTTGTTTTTTGAATAAAACTCTACATGTTTCGGACAGTTCCTCTGTCCATCATCAGGAGTTTTTCACTGTACACACAGCAAAGGTATATGTCATAGAAGTTTTCTGTGTGTACAGTGAAAATCTCCAGATGGTGGACAGAGGAACTGCCTGAAACATGTATAGTTTTGTTTCCAAAAATAAATTTGAGAAATTAGTGCATCTAGTTGGTTTTATTATAAGAAATAAGGAGATTTTTCTCTTGTGCCTTGTGTTCGGACCGGATATGAAGCTCACAACATCTTGTTCATCGGGTGCCGGGTAACATTATCACTTGGAGTAAAGCAATGTGGTCATCAATTTAATCAATGCATTCCATCTAATGCCGATTTTCAGAAATTAATAAAGACATAAATATAACTCCATTCCAAATGGTGCCTTCGAACAAGGATACCACATTAAACACAGGAACAATTTTATCTAAGTTTTTTCTCGTAAAATAGAGCAAAATTTTGGTTTCCGCGATTTATTCTTTCTTTAATAATTTACGTCAGTCGAAAAATCCTAAAATGAGAATAATTGCTCCTTCTTTCTTGTGTTTAAAATTTGATTGGTTTCGTCTATCAAAACTTTGTTTCTGGACAACCAAATGTCATCTCAGTACATCACAGAACGGTACCTAAATATGAAGAAAACAGTAAGTATTAGTGATATAAATCACTGTACTTAAATGCCAACACAGACATTGATCATTCATACACACTAAAACACGCACAAAATAGAATCATGTGTTATACATTAACTTCGACACTCGTACATGTTTCAGAGATAAGTCGTCATTCTCTGTAAGATATAAATACAAAAGAAATATATAATATATAAGTAATATTATATAATTATATATTTCTTTTGTATTGAAGTCTCCCTGAGGATGGTGATTTATCGCTGATACGTCTGCAGTGTGGATATATATAAAAATAAATATAAATAAATAAATATATATATATATATAAAATATATAGTTCTACAGTTTGCGTATGTTTGTATATATAAATTATTGCAAGCACAATGCACAGAATAAATAATGTTACATCGTTGTTATTAACTTGTGCTGCGAAAATAAGGAGCTCTTATAAACGAAAATTGGCTTGTAAATTGAAAAACAAGAATTGACTTTGCATTCGTATACGCGAAATCGCGCACCCTGAGGGACTATTTTACTTTCGTCCCTTCCTTCATACCTTTACTGTATACTAAATATGTCGTGAAATAAGCGACAGAGAAATTAAAGATATGATAGCCCATAAACTAAACTGATCTGTATTTGGGGAATTAAAGACTTACTTGCCTTTGCTTACTCACTGCCTGTTTGTTTAGCGTTCCGAAAAGTCTTATGATTGCGGCTTCAGAAAGTTTGTAGTGCAGGTGTACGCAGGTACCCACTGTAGGTCAGTGGTGCAGGTGTATGCATGTACCCACTGTAGGTCTGTGGTGCAGGTGTATGCATGTACCCACTGTAGGTCTGTGGTGCTGGTGTGCGCAGGTACCCACTGT
>Ga0131853_10007290_pt1 | contig 19981 bp, 15 predicted proteins | sample TergutLab28metaG_FD_92764 | JGI IMG/M metagenome (GOLD analysis project Ga0131853, IMG submission 92764) | Labiotermes labralis P1 segment gut microbial communities from Petit-Saut dam, French Guiana - Lab288 P1 (version 2) (version 2) | ecosystem: Host-associated > Arthropoda: Insects >... | reverse complement strand
TACTTCCTCATCCACTACCCTGTCTTACTCTCATACTGTAATACATATTTTCACAGACAAACAGCCAGGTGAAGGATTAAAACATACATTGGATGACATCCTCATCCACCATGCACTTGTACTTTACACTGTAAGATTTACTGCTTACAACAGCTCAAGGGTTAAAAGATTTACTGGACTTTTTGTGAAGCACGATAAAGTGATTTACTGAACACTCAGCAGGCTAGGAGGTTTGCTTGGTGACTACCAGATTGTATCAAATGACTATGCAAAGCATGACAAAAGTATGTTGCTAATGAAAGTTGATGTTATGAAGGCACCTGTGTCTCAGCTAGACTTCGTACTGCTGAAAATGTGATGCAGCTCCAGTCCAAGGATTTTCTGATGTTCTGCATACTTGATATAGTCATCAATGTTTTGCACTACAGAAGTTCTATGTTTGCAGAGGTTCTTAATGATGTTGTGGCTGAGCACAAGACACATGGCACAGTGTCAGTTCCAGGAATAACCTGTACCACTTCTTTGCTGGACTCAGATGAGAGCCTGAACCAGTGCAAACAGACTACAGGGTTCCCAACTTCCACTTATCTACAGTTCTACATACTACTGAAAAGAACATTCCTGTCTACTATTAGGGACCAGGTAAGATATGTCTGAGCTTCCAAATTATATGAATATTTAAGATTCTAGTTCTATGGTTTGCTTGTTCAGAGTGCCACTGGCCAACTTCCTTGTCATTGATGCCTTTTGGAGTGCCTCCAGCTGTATGCAAATCTTCTGAGTGTTGCTACCCCCTCAGCCAATGGGGAAACAGTAGTTCACAATCAGACATGGGACAGTACGCAGGGATGTGGTGAGGTATACCAGTTGTAGAACGTGTTTAAATATTTGGTCATATGTGTCAATAATTTTCCAACAAGATGCAACAATATAGAGTTTATTTATATCTGCAAACTGCTCTACATGTTTCGGGTGGTATTTCCACCCATCATCAGGAGCTCATATCACTGTATCTACAATATCTGGCATTATTGAGACTGCAAATTGCTAGCAAATGTTTATGTTATATTACATGTTATTCAAATTGGATGGATTTTTTTTAAAAAACATTGGTAAGTTAAAGTTAAATTACAGTGTTTAATAAAATGTAGGATAAAATAATTTCTGTTGGAAAATGCAATAACTCTTATCAAATATAAAATATGTTATAAAACAGTTTGATGTACATACCTGTTACTGCTACCTGTTGTGAATGTGACTGGATGGGAACTGGTTTAGGTGTACTCGTGCTGTGTATTGATCAGTACAGGGGAGGTCATTGACATGAGGCCAGTGTCGATGGCTGATTGATACAGGGGGTTTTGTTCACCTGATCCCTGTCCTGCTACGAGTCTGTCATTATGATGGAATGTTTGAATGCATAATTGTTCATAAAGGGTAAGCATTGATGTCCTGTATATGGGTTTGAGCAAAGTCATAGTGTCTACCATAGGTCTGTATTCATGTAGATTTTGTAAAATATGTTCAGCATAGGCTGACTGCGGGTCATTATTCTTTATATAATGAATATGTTCACGGTATCTGTGTGTTAAGTTCCTACTAGTTTGTCCTATACACGACCTTTCACATTTCTTACACGAAAGTTTATATATTCTGCTCCTATTGTATTCACAGTTTTTGTCATGCTTCTTAGGTTTGGTATATTGTTGTATTGTGGTTGTACTTTTGAATGTGATGTGTATGTCTGTTTGTCTAAAGAGGCTGGTACATTTTCTGATTTTTGGACTGTAGAATGTAAATGTTGCCCACTTTTTGTTGCTATTCTTTTCTTTGACTATTGTCCCTTGGGTTTTGTATTGTGTTTGTGTTTTCAAATTTGTTATGAGTTTTGTCAGAAAGTTATTGTTTCCTGCTATGGTAGTATCATCTCCCATTCTGCTTGTTGTCTTTCTATTGTTAGCATAAGTGATAGCATTTTGTTGATGTGGTATCAGTAAGCGGCCATTTGATGTTCAGTAGAGTGGTTGGAAAAGAAGTTGATAGTTGTGTCAGTTATGGTGGGTTTCCTGTATATATCTATTTCCAAGTTTGATTGGTTCCGTACTATTAAGAGGTCTAGGAAACTTATACTATTGTTGGTTTCGTGTGTGGGATTCAGTTTGAGGTTTGGGTGTAATTGGTTTATGTACTCATTAATTTTATCAAAAGTTATGTGTTTTGTGTTGTATATTAGTAGAATGTCATCTACGTGTCTTGTATAAAAAGCTAGGGTTTTTGTATCCATTTGTTGTTTCAGATGTTTATTTTCTAAATGCTGTAAGAATATTTCCGCTATTGTGCTGGAAAGAGGGGACCTCATTGAAATCCCTTATTCAGGTTGGAACATATTATTTTGGAAAGAAAAGTAGTTTTGTTGGAAAAAGTTTCCAATAAGGAAATTATCTGCTCAGTTGTTGCTTCTTGTTGGATAATTATTGACACATATTACATGATGTATGGACCATTGAACATAAAATGAACATAAAAATCTGGTCATATGTTCATAACGTGGATGGAAAATTTCACTTTACCTCAACACCACTTGCTGAAATGAACACCTCTGACCATAAATGGGACCTAAGAACAATTAAGAAGCTTACAGTTTGCTATATTTAATGCACCATAACATGTGCAACAATGAAGTAACTTCAGACATGTACAGAAACAATTCAAGATTACTGCCATGTATGGTTGTTTACTTCTTGGCCATTGCAGAACTGTAGTAGCCTAAAAGTATAAATTTGTATTGCAACAACAAGAAGTGTAGTGTGTTACTTGTTTTCATTTTTTAAAAACTGATGACACTGTTCATAATCAGTTTCAAACCAAGTCTGGAGATAAATCATCTTAAGAGTGGTCAGTAAGTCTTTGATGTGACAACTTTGTGATGAAAGGCTGCATTGCCAAGGTAGGAGCTTTAGCCAGCCACTGGTAAGTGAAACTGGGTTGCCTTCATTTGAAGTCCATAGAGTAAATCAGAAAAGCCAGAACTGGGCTAGGACCTTTATGAAGTACCATCTGGAGTGTCCTCCAAACCTTACAAGGTTCAGTTACTGCAGTGCATTTCAGAAGATGGCAGGGTCAGAAGAGTGGTAGTCAGTGAGGATTTAGTTGTTGAGTGGAAGAAGACAGAACCTTTGACATGTACCTATTTTCAGCAGAGAAGATATACTTCATCCGAATGAATCTGTAAAGAAACACTGTGCTGTGAAGATTCAAGTCTTCTGAGGTACTACACCATGGTAACTGGTAAACAATTACTGACATTTTGAAGAGGCGCAGTGCCTTCATCTTAAGGATCGAGCACTCTAGCTCTTCTTGAACTGCTTGACCCAGAAGATGGAGGCACTACTATCCTCTGAAATATCAGTAACTGTTTACCAGCAATCTGATTTATCTTTGAATGCCTGACCTTGAAGAAGGAATTCCAGCAGGTCTTGGCATCAGTTGATTCTTTCTGCGTACTTTTGAAGACAAGCATTTACAGTCAATTCTCATTCACAGAAACACCATTTCTAGTGTTGTATACCTGGACACGCTAGAGCAGTGACATGAGCAGCTGTCCATAAGATGGGTAGTGACCACCAATAGATACGAGTACAGACTGGATATACCTCGTGACTTCTTTTCCTAAGTTTTCATCAAGATCTTAGCTATATGCTACCAGTGTTACACTCCCTAGCAAAATTATGGGAATGTCAGATACCACTACCGCAAATGATGCATGAGTCATACGTCTCTATCTGTTATGATGTACCAGGTGACTGATGTTGTTATCGCTATAGCAAAATAAGGTTAGGTCAGTACCATAACACAAGTACCAGCTGTCAGTGTTTACACTGTGTGTCCTACAGATATTAACATTTCAAATTTCCATGTCTCATGCAGACATTCAAGTTCACAGTGAGGGAACACAGTCTGATTAACCACTACATTTGAAGTTCTTGACTGATGTTAGTTGATGTTCATTGTTTTCTTGTTTTGTAGACACTGACACAGATGAGGTTCTTATCTCACATCGTGGTTGGCCTGCTTATAGGGATGATTTACTTTGGCATTGGTAATGAAGCCTCCAAAGTAATAAGTAATTCTGGATGCATTTTCTTCACTGTACTCTTCCTCATGTTCACTGCCATGATGCCAACCATTCTCACATGTAAGTAATGTTTCTTGCTACATATGTTCTTGTATATTACAGTTTTGAATGATGATGAATTATGCATGATATGAAATGATATGGTTCTGGCATACTTTAGAGTACTAACTAAAAACTTATTAGGAGGAACTGACAATAACTACAAGAAACCTCAATTCAGAAATACAACATGGTATTTTGTGTTGTTGTAACTGAATTTGGTGTCAGGTGTTCTCAATCCATGAGCACTTGATATTTTGAACTCTCTAACTACTGTTGTACTTTCATGCCTCCTCTGGCCTATATCAAACAATTCAAGCACTTAACATTAACAAACATCATGAGGTTATCACAGTCAACATCCTTGCAAGTGGAATGGCAAAATGACTGGAGGAGAATGCAAGGAGATTTGGTGGAAGGGGAAGTCATGGGAAGTGGCCAATCTGTGGAAATTCTTTTTATGGTCTGAGTATTGTAATTATGTATCTCATTATTAGGATTTTTTTCAATCAGAGGTTTCAGCAACAAAAAAACGAATTTCATTTACAAATTAAAATATCTGTTGTTATACACTGGAAACACATTGCAAGACCAAGGATTGCAGAAAAGCAAATATCAGCTTCTTTTGAAAAAGGTCAAAGATTATTGGCAAATTCAGTAGTGTAATAACATTCAATTTCTTTACTTCCTTTTGAACAATTTAAAGTGTACAAAAGCAAGTTTTCTTTCCATTGAATATATTGCTTCTTCTATGGAATTTCGTCAGTATTATTTATTGCGGAAATGGAACAGAATTTAGGAAAGATTCTGCATAAACATAGTTCACAGAAGTTGAGGTGTCTGTTGTTAAATGGATATCTTTGTTACAGGCAGACATGATATAAAAGAGTGAATTGTAATTATCTACAAGTTTCCCATACAGGAAAGAGAACTCATGTATATTTATTTTATTTACAGTTCCAGTAGAAATGGGTGTGTTTGTCAGAGAACATTTAAACTATTGGTACTCCCTGAAGTCCTTCTACTTTGCAAAAACAATGGCAGACCTTCCTTTTCAGGTAAGAGTCATAAGAAAAGGCTGTTAAGCCTGATGCCCAAAGCATTTTATTTCTGTCAGATATATGCCAAGAAATGACCAGTATTATCACAAGTTTTAACAATGATCATGGATTTCAGGTTGTGTTTTCTATCATCTATGTGATAATTGTATACTTCATGACATCTCAGCCACTTGAAGCAATGCGATTCATCATGCTCCTTACCATGTGCATTCTCACATCCCTTGTGGCTCAGAGCCTTGGTCTTCTCATAGGAGCAGCCATGAGTGTAGAGGTATGTATAATCACTTGACCTTGAACTTAAGAGAACATTGTTGTGCCTGATGTTCTAGAAAGTAGGACTCCTGTGCCAAAGATCTCAAGTTCAATGCAGATTATTTCATGTATTTACCCTAAATGTCAAAGCAGTATTGAAGTGCATTAGAACTGTTTAAGTATTCAGAATCCACTCACATTTCCATTATCTCTCTGTATTTTGGTCTTCTCTTTCCATAAAATTCACAGAATCAACAAGACGGTATTTTATTTAACAGCAGGTTGTATCAACTGAAATACTGATTGTTTCTCTTGTCAGAAATTAATTCTTTCATTCTTCCCATGTTGTCAAAGGACAGAAAACTCAAAGAACCATCAATTAATTCATTAAAACACTTTTAAAACATGGCCTATAAGAGTTTTAAAAGACTGTGGGATCACAGTGTCAATAATTTGCAGTGCAGACACTTGCTGCCTTACGCAGTTTCCAGTTACACAATTTCAGACTGAAATTTAAAAAATTTAAAAAATTGAAATTATAGCATTCTTGAAGCATGCACCAAATGTATCCTTGTGGGAATAAAAGCGCAGTGAGATTAAGGTGGCACAATACTGCTTGGCAATAACACTGGGGGGGGGTTAGTGCACGCTGCAACTGATCATATTCCATTGTACTGGATTTCAAATATACTCCTTTGTATATACATATATAGTTGACAATATGTATACTTAGTTCCAGCTTGGGCAAAGTTTGACTTGTGCTGAACCTTCTGGAATGTAACTACTGAATAAGACAGGGAGTGCCGGTACACAAAGCACATAAAACAACACTCATTGTAAACTCACATGAAATAAAACTGTGTGTTGAATATTCAGTGTTTGCAATGTACAAAGAGTACCAGTGTCAGACAATTTTCAAGCATATTTGTCATCTCTTTTGAAAGCAAATTTCACAAACCAAACTATGACAGTTGATAATTTACCAGTATGACTTTTCAAGAATTCTACAATTCTCTGTTATTTTAATTGTTACATGCAAAATGCTGCATTGTGTGTCACACCTAACTTGATTTATGTCTGATGCTTCTTTGAACTGTAAACCATAAATTCAGAACATTTTTTTGTGTGAAATGTAAATACATTCATATATAAGTTTTATTAAGGGAAACATTCATAATACATTTTTTATCTCTTATTATTATTCAAGAACATTTTCAAAGAAATATCTGCAACAGAATGCAGAATTTTACATTTTCTATAAAAGTAATTTTTCCACAATAAATATAGTTCTGATTGATACCATAAATATAGAATTTTACAGTACAGTGTTTTCCTTTCAGAATGGAGTGTTTTTTGGGCCAGTAGCTTCAGTGCCAATACTCCTGTTTTCTGGTTTCTTTGTGAACTTCAACACAATACCTGGCTATCTACAGTGGGTGCCGTATATTAGTTATATCCGATATGGTTTTGAGGGGGCAATGATCTCAATATATGGCTACGGTCGAGAAAAGCTTTCGTGTTCAGAAGTGTATTGCCACTTCCGAAGCCCGACAAAGTTCCTTGAGGAGATGGACATGGCAACAGCAGAGTACTGGATTGATGCTGTCGCCCTGGCTGGTTTCTTTCTACTGCTCCGTTGTGTTGCCTATTTTGTGCTTCGCTTAAAACTGCGCTCAAAGAAATGAAGAAGACAAATTCCATAGCAGAATGCAGTTTATTTTACACCAGTGAATTTATTTTTTGACTGTCTTCCCACTACAGTTCTACAGTTAAGTACTTACACATGTGGAAACATTACTGAGTGATATGCTAATTGTGACATTCTTGTTCACTGTACAGACTGTTTACAGTGAATATGAAATAAGATAATGAAGGAGAATGATGGTGTGATGTTGACATAATAAATTTCTGCTATTGGTGGCAGAGCCGTTCAATGGGAACAATAAATGTCCTTGTTGTAGGGAATTACAAAGTTTTGTACACTGGCTTGTTAATTTTATAGATTTTTACGAAAGAATAATGCATTCCAGCAATTGATGATTTCAAGTTATTAGATGCACTTACACAAATGTGGTCACATGAAAGGAATTTAAAGAAACATACATGAATAAAATTCCACCTATAAGCCTACACAGTATCAAATTCTGTTACATCAGCACTTCTTTGTTTTCATTTTTCTTCTTCACAAATCAAGATAAACTTATACACTCCTTAAAGGCAATACAGTATTTCAGAATAGGAAGCCAGAATCTTACTGATAGTTTGCACATTTCATGTCTTAGTTCCACCATGTCCATCTGCCCACCAACAACAGCACCCAAGTGCCTGACAGACACTCCCTGTCTTAAGAAAATATAATTCAGTGCCATAAAATATTTATTCCACTGGACACTGCATTGTTTTGTCTAATAACTATTTACTTTATTTTGTTTTTAGGCAGGGCAACATAAGAAACATTTTCTTGCAATATGGAGTGAAATAATAAGGGAACTGTGATACCCAAAGGAATAGGAAAGTGTTTTAATGAGCAATGTTGCATGTAAGCATGTCAATATATAGTCATCAGTAGTGATAAGACAGGAAATCATAATAAGACAGTTTGCTTTTGTACTTCAAATATAGAATTCCTGAGAATTAATATGCAGCCAACCAATGATGCCTCTTAGTTCTATGTGAAAAGGGCAGGAGAGTTTACATTAGAACTGAGTCTACATATTATTTGTGATTAAAATATTTACTTGCCTTTCCTAACATCAGGTGTATCTCTGTTTCTTGATTTACTTAATGGCTATGTTAGTGCATACAAAAACATAAGTTGAGTGGACAAGAAAGGAAGCTGCTAACATATCTTAAAGCACTTCTCCAGTATTTTATACATAGTAATCTGTTTCTCTGTTTAACCTTTGCTGGAAGACTTGTATAGGCAATAACTAACAGTATGACCAGATTAACGTCCTCTGATGGTTGTGGGACATATGCCCTTTTGGGTGAAGTCATGCATCTGATGGCTGGCTGACATGGGGACTAATTTATTTGGTGGCAAAGGTGCAATCAGATTGCACTGAAGTTTAGCCATAATTTTGTGGCGTTTATTTAAAAAATATTTTTGTGCTTTTGTGTGGGTAGGATGAGAGGTCAAAACTAATATAGTCTGCCTGTGGGTGAAAGTCCCCTTTCTCAGATTTCAATTTGACATGTGACAAAGTATGTTCAAATCCATTACCATAGTAGGTCTGACAATTCTAAATTTCAAGCTAAGTTTCCTGACATTCAGTGGCATACCGCTCGGTACGCCACTGCTGAGATTGGACTTAGGGGTATATTGAAAGACATCAACCTCACTGTGGGTTGGTTTTAAACCTTCATGAGACTGAGTCTGACAAATTTATAAAAGAAAAACAACTGGCACTGGTAGTGTTTCATGCACTGAAACAAATAGATCTCAAACAGTTGATGGTCACTATTGTTAAAATGCATTCACATCTGTGAAGACTTCTGATCTGGAGGTCAGTTCTAGTGGAAGAGTCATTGGAAGGTATTGTGTACCCTTCTGCTTGACCTGATTCCAGATCAGTATTCGCCACTGACTCACTTCACTTGCCTCTTAACTCTTAGTGAAGAACCTGCTAATTCTGTCACAAGGACCATGTATGGCCAGTATGGGAATGTGTGTGTACTGCTGGTGTAATATGTATCACAGTTATTCCTGTTATGTATATATGACATCATATGTATTTTCATATTTGTACGTAATCAGGTACATGATTTATAGTCAAAATTCATACACATAGCATTGTATAAATAATATTCAGTATTACTAATATACAAAAAGTGTGATGTTGTCAGTAAGAATTTTCATAATGTGTAAGCAGAATATTCCTGAAAGATAAATTCAGCCAATCTATGTAACATAATTTAAGATGAAGATATTAGAAGTCAGGCTCTAGATGTGAACATTTTAGTTTGCATTTGACCAGCTTCATATTCCTTCAATGGTGGCTACAGTGCAAGGTACAGACCTTTTGTTTAATGGCCTCACTACACTGTATTGTCAAGAGTGTACATAAGGGTACTGTATATTTAAAACTTCGCCATCATAGGTAGTCATTGTAATTTAACCCCAGCACCATTGAAGGGTTAAATATTTTTATTTACTTTTCATAAATAAAATCATTTCAAGTGCTGGTTACACTATGGCTACACTATGGTTACACTATCAACAAAACCCAAGGATGTCTTTAAACCCTCACAAGTGCTTCTTCACCATAATGTTTGTTTGGTTTCATTTAATAAGTTTCAGGTCTTCTTGGAGGTGATGATTTGTTGTTGAATGTGTAGTTCCTACTATCAGAGGAGCACAGTGCTAACTGAAGAATAAAAACCAACTAGATGCCACTTATTATTTTATTGTACTTCTTATAGGCTCAACATGTTTCAGGCACTACTATGCCCATCATCAGGAGCTCGCAACTATAATGTTGATTACCACATTGGTCGTTTCGTTCTGCAAAGATGGAGGGGGTAGCATTAATATAAAATTATGGTTCTTAGTGGTGTATGTTCGGTGTGAAGTTATTTGTCGCTTGGTTGTACCTGGTTCCGTGTTTCTATTAATTTTAATAGTTATGAACATTTATGCGTGGTGATCATAGTGTCCCCTTGTGTGTAATGTGTAGTGTATTGTTAGTGTTAATTAGTATTGTGAATCCAAAATTGTACATACCTTGGTTTGCTGTAGGTTGGAGGTTAGGTGCGGTTAGGCTGGAGTAGTGTCCAGCCTGCAGGCTAAAGGACGACTGGTCTTTTCATGTAGTATGTGGGGGCTGGGGGTTAATGGCCGTCTGAAATAGCGGGTTTAGTTCACCTGGGTATTGTTCTGGAATTCTTGCCTTCTTGGTGGAGGGTATGAATGTAGTATTGTTCATAGGGAATGAGCATGCTTGGGCTACTGAGAAGTTTCAGCAAGGTCATTATACTGCTCATCTGGCCATATTCGTGTTGATTTTGCACAGTGCCTCCATCTGTTGGGTCAAGTAGTCCAAGTTGAGGCAATTCCTTTGAATCATCAGCACCTATATACTCAACAGTTAAGTGTCACATCTGAGAAGACTTGAATATTCAGCAGCACTGTTGTGAGAATGCCAAATCACTTATCAAATTAAGTTGACAAGTTTGGTTTAAATACTTTAATGATATCGAGATCATAATCTGCACTTTCACCAAAACATCAGTATTTTTTCTGCCACCACATGTGGTCAGAGCTGACTTTGTTTAAGAACTGAGGTTGCAGGGTAACTGTTGTTGGTCTTCACAATGGGTGGTAGCTGATTAAGGTATTAGTGCAAGTACAATTGGGAGGAAACACAAAAGTACTTGAGGAGAAAACTTCCTTGGTGCCATTCAGATATTAGAGCAGTAGTTCCTAACTTTTCTTTTATGGTGGCACCCTAAAATTATTTTTTGTATCTCAAGGAACCCCTACCCATGTGAGCATAGCACACCGAGATTATGCCAGTATTGCCAGTGCAGTAAAGTTTACCCTATAACCTGCCATGAAGGCACAGAGGAAGAGTAGAGATATATTTACTCTTTGTTTAACCTCTGTGCTAGATGGGGGTGGGTGGTTAATGCCATGCCCCGCCCACTTTAACCCCGGGAATTACACAGTACCAATTGTATAGAAGGCTGGGTGGGCCCAACAGCTGGTCTAAACAGGTGCAGAAAATCTTGCTCCTAACGGGATTCGATTCCCAAAATGTACGGACTGTAACCAGTCTTGACAAGTTCAATATCCAGCCTTGTATGGATCTGACGAACGCACAATAAATACAATACAATACAATACAATACAATACTATCCTGGCCAATAGCCAAACAAATTCCTTGTGATATACTGAGGGACATTTAGAATTTATTTTACGTATTTGAATATTTTTATGTATTTAATCTACCATTTCTTGCAAAACTCCTGACGGTGTTCTGTATAACCATGGTTGGGGAAACACTGCTCTAGAGGATGCTGTGACTTCATTTTCAAAATACAGTAACTTGCAGTACCAATACTAGCATTGGGAGAATAATAGTAATTACAATTTGAGCCTGCAGAATTATGCCACATTGTGTAAACTTTCAAAACTTAATATCCTTTCTTCACCGAAATTCTACACAATTGGTCCCAGTCTCCAATTTTTTGTATAAATTTGAAAATAAATCTTTTTATGCAAGCAGACTGAAGTTTAACTTGCTGTGAATTTTGATTTCCTACATCCAGTGACAATCTTTAAGTATATAAGTGCCATAATTCTGAAGCTTATTTCAGGGCCACAATTAAAATTCAGATTCAATGGTGAATCAGCCAGATAAAGGAATGATTATAGCAGGGAAAAATGCATGTGCATAAGATTGTGTCAATAGAAGCAGTACATATTGCTTGAGCTTATGAACAAATTTTCTGCTTCCCTTTAAAATTCTGTGGTTAGCATATACTTGTATACTACCAGGTTTAACAACACTTCCACCTTCACTGTGAGAGCAAGAGGTCTCACAGTTTATTTAGGTATTCTATATCCATCTTAAAATAAACATCACTTACATCCCAACACAGCATTCACTAAACTGGTCTTGTTAATAGAAGCACACCATGTTCTCTGTGAGGATTGAACTGAATCTGATAATATAATGTAGGTGTACACTAAATTTAGTAGTTGAGGGTTAATGGAACTTGAAGATTCACACTTTCCTCACTACAGCCAACTGGTTTTTCTTGTACTTAACCATTAACCAGATGATATCTTCACAACCTGTTTTATCATGATCCATTTTAAAATAGTAAAGACTACAATAATGTATTATTTTAACATGTGGCACGCTGTTGCATCTGGTATCTTTGAAATAGCATTTGGTCTCCCCACAACAATGCTGGAGAATAATTTACCAAAAGTCTGGCCAAATATGCTGAAGGGAATTGACCACTTGGGAATATTGGCCATAGTTAGAAGGATAATATTAAAAGTTAAGCTTAAAGAAATAACGTGTCAAGTGGAGGACTGGTCTTACCTGGCATAGCATGCATTGTACAATTAGCATTAGCCTCTGATAAATGCAGTACTAAACTTTAAGGGTTTTTAAAAGACAAGGATTGTCTTGGCTACCTGAGTGAGCATTAGCTTCTCAACAACTCTTGTCCATGTAGCCAACATGTTTGATGGCTGAATGAATGTGATTTGAAATTCCCTCTCAGATTGATTCATCTGGCTTAGAGACTCACTTTCACATTGCACTGAAACATTTTTAAAATGCCAGAATGATGGTGTTAATCTGACAGAAAAGATATGGTGGTAACATTATCCATGAATATAGGCCTACATCCACAATTTTTATGATGCTCCACTAGCCAGAAAAAAAAAATAATATGCATTACTGACATGTGGAAGAGACAGGTTGGTGAACAGGGTACACATTGGACAACCATGGAAAAATGGTTTGACTCCTGGCAAGGGCAGGAGATTTGTCTCCTGCAAAATGTTCAGACTGGTTCAGTCTACCATTCAATGGGTAAAGGAGGTAAAACAGTTAGTGTATGCATATGACCACTAACCTACACCTAGTTTCAAGATTAGAAATGAGTGGAGCTACACCTTTACTCCCCCTGTATGCCTTCATGACCTGCACTGGTGCATCTTCACATTTACTATATATGCTGCCCATATTCTAGATCAGATTAACCTAGCGCATGGAGGCAACATTGTGCAGGACTTCACAATGTAGTTGACTCCATGACACCGCTACTTTCTTATCCTGGTGTTCAGATAGTTCTCAGCACATTTTTCTGAAAGTATGGTGTCTTTACTGTACTTTAAAGATTAAGTTAATTTCATATTTATTATACCATAGAGTAACTGAAATAGAAGTGTGATGGAAGAGCGATTAATTCAAGTTGAACCACTGTGTTGGTACACAGGGAAGAGGTCACAACAAAGCCCTGCCAAATGTGTTCTTCGTGAACAACGTTTCAAATAACAGTAATGTGAGAGGGACTAGATAAAATTATTAGCTGATACTCAGTTTTCATCTAAGAGCATTCCCCTTTTCGGTGCTTTTACTTATAGCTAAGATTCTTCCTACACTATGTATGTTATGTTAGATAGTATGTATGTGACAATGTCTATATCCACAGGATTGTATCCTACTTTGGAGTTACAGAACGCAAATAAATTACATTACATTATGCGTACTAGTGAAGCATTGTCGCTAAAATTAAACCCCTTTAAAATCACTCCTGCGAAATATGTACATTTCGAAAACATACATATTTTCACATGGCAGTTATAAACCATAACATGTAAATAACAAGGAAGTAGACTTTAGGAACACTTAATATTATTTTCTTGGCTATATAATTCATGTCTAACATACATTTACACAACTGGGTTCTGTTTACCTTTGCCATTACTGGTCTATGTTATTGCTATGGCGTGTATCACTCCACATGATCAGTGGCCTGTTTGGGTGGAGGTTAAAAGACTTCGTTCGGTGAATGTGTTGTTCTGTTTGGGTAGTAATTTTCCCGTTATGGACTTTACACTGTTTTGCAATAAGTTATCTGCGTATTTTATTATAGCTCTGGTTATCTGAGAAACACGGAGGCTGGATGTACGTGAAAAGTAGGTTGTGCACAGTCCTACTTTTCAAACCCTATACAAGAGAGAGTTGAGTGGAGATAACTAGTTGTCACTTGCGTATGCAGTTTTCCTCAAAATGGAATCCTTCATTCTCAACAATAACAGGTAACGCTAGTTTAAGTACGTGGTGCATGAGTGTGAAAGCATCCATTGCATATCTCACCAGTTTTGATATTTTTTGGCCTTTGGTGCCGACGTTGTCACTCCATGAAATGAGGGAATTATTAAAACAGATGACGGTTTAGGGTGTATGACTACAATATCAAATGACATTACCCCTTAATAAGATACAGGTAAAGATGTCATTCTGTGCAAACCCGCCCAAAGGGGATTGCATCACTCTGAATTTTATACTTGGGACTGCAATAATGTAACCTATCATGTATGACTAGACTAACCACAGTTTTACTTGTGTCAGGTAGTTTAAGAGCACAAATAAAACCCTGCTAATGTTCAGAGAGTTTCTTTTGTCGCTCACCAGAGCATGACAGATTTGTGACATAGTCTTCATCCTTCTTGACATCGTATGATAGCTGAGGTGCTCAGGTCAGTGATCAAATATGTGCTTTGTATAATTCAAAGGGCACTGTGATTGCTAATATGGTAATACCAAAAGTTGAAAGTTTGTGTTAGTGTTGATCTAATATTGGCACAAATACTTGACTACATCAAGGTAATGTGAAAATTGCACTCAACATGAAGGGAACCAAGAAAGTTCAAAGTGCTTATGCAGAGTTTTACTGCCTGCTGGGTTCAGTGAATGGGCTACATAAGGGATGTAATCCTAGCATTATTTTACATTCTTAAGAGGCACTTGTTGGCTATTGTACTTACCAGACATGTTGATGATATTATTGTATAATGTTGCATGTGTATTTTTTATGTGATATCCTGTCTGATTGAATGTGTGTGCTGTACTTCAGGCAACAATTTGCCTGTGTCCACTTGAAGACTCAGAATGTAGAAAATGTTTGTGTACATCATCAAATGCATCTGCATGGCATTTTGTGGCCAGATGACTGCAGTATAACATGCCAGGTGAATGATATACAGTAATTAAGAAGTATTTTTAATATTACTTTTTGCATCGGGCGTTTTCTTATAATGGAGAAGTAATTAAAATATTTTGAAAGTAATGCAGTGGAATAGAGTTTAATATTAAGCAGTATTTGTGCAGCATATTTATTTGGAAATTGTCATAAGAGTTTACTTTGCTGTTGGTACTACAGCGATGATACGTAGGCTTTTTTTTTTAAATACGTGGCTCTACTGCAGGGTCTTGTTCTGTACACAAAAGAACAAGAATACAAGCATCTACAGGTGGGTCGTTAGATGCTTCATATATGAGCTGCAGCCCATTTTAGAAGAGAAACATTTGGTGAGTGCAGTGGCCATATCTCCTTTGCTCTTCCTCCGTGAGATCTTGCCATTTCAAAATTAAACATGAAGTTTATTAGTTTTCTTTGTGATGTGACAGTGTTGCTGTGGGAATCCACATGTTCCGTGCTAAGCTAACATGAATGAATGCACATTAAGATGGCTTATGCATGCATCATGGATAAGCCATACATACAGGAATGTTGTGGCACATCAACTTTACCAAGAAGCATTTTGTGGTTGCTAAATTTTTGACAGAAAAATTTGTAGCATTGATTGGTACCTTAGTAAAAGGGGGACATGTGCGTTCATGGCAACAGAGCAAGGAAGATGGTAAGCAGTCCAGTTATTAGAGCTAAGAGGTTGAATCACAGAATATCTTGGCTAACATCCAGACACCAGCACTCAGATGATTGCAGCTGCAGGGCAGTGTGGCTGTTTTGACTGTTTGCTGGGTCATGCATGAGCAACTTCTGTGTGCTTATCACTTGCAGCAAATGTAAGGCCCATTCCCACTGTAGTATCCTGGAAGGGCAGAGTTTGTGTATGGCTGCTGCAGAAATTTGTCAGTTTTCCTTCTTTGTCTCCCATTGCTGTTAATAAAGGATTCAAGATTTTACATGTTATGGCAGCATGACCTTTTACAATAACATTCATTGGCAGATACTGGTACACAAAGTAGTTAGCATTTACCATAAACACAGCTATTTCATTATGTTGTATAGATTGTAGCTGCTTGTTTCAGCCACTAACTGGTCACTGTCAGACCATAAAAAACAGATAAAAAATAAAATTACAATTGCAGCATCAGTTATAGGAGTTCAGATTCAGGGCTAAATCTTAGATGTGACAAATTCTTCTTCTTCCATTGGCACTACAGCCCACTGTGGGCTTTGGCCTGTCAAACAATGTCCTTCCATTTTTTCCTATCTGCCACCAACTCTCTCCATCTTCTCACTCCCACCACTTGAAGATCTTTTTCTGCTTCCTCTTTCCATCTTTTCCTGGGTCTTCCCGTTCTTCTCGTCCCTTCCAGTTCTTGAGTGAAGATCTTTTTGGGCATCCTATCCTCCTCCATTCTCTCTAGGTGACCTAACCAGCTTATCCTTTGCCATTTTATCCATTTTGCTATATTTTCTCCTTTGTTCATCTCTTCTAGTTCTCGATTCGTCCGACTTTTCCATTCCCCGTTTTAATATGTAGGACCATATATTCTTCTGAATATTTTCCTTTCAAAAATTAACAGAGCTTCTTCTTCTTTCTTCGACATGTGACAAATTGCATGTCATTAAAATTATTTGTGAAACAAAATATATGGCATTTAGGGATAAATCTGGTCAGTGTGTTGAGGTGGTACAGTCAATTAAATTAATTCTGGAAGATACATAGTTGTGCTCGCTGCGTGTTGTCATAAAATGCGGCATGTTTTCGACATGCTGTGCAGTGATACGTTGAATGTATCTGTTGATAACTACATTTGGTTGGCATGAAACTTGTTATTTATTTCGAGATGTCATATATATCATGTCTTATTTTACTGGGGCTGATTTTGTCAGTGTTTGGACAGGGGTTGTGAGGGGGGGGGTCCCCCCCCCCCCCCAGAAAAAAAGAAAATAGAGAAACTAGTACACTCAATTATTCTGTCATGACTTTAGCAGTGATTTTCTGTAAGTAGTTTTCATACAAGGAGACCAGTTGCCTGGTTCAGAATATCATGCGAATTAATCTCACTGGATTTCTTTTTGTGGGATCATTTTAAAGTGTTGTGTATCTTGCAGCAATTAGTGATGTAGTGGAACTATAACAGTGAGTAGGAGAGAGATGCAAGACAAGTTACATGCCTGGAATTTTTTAGTGATGCAACAATTGTTATTGAGACCCTGCACCATGTATGGAAGCACAAGGACATTTGGTAATCTGTAACTTTGGCATCATTGACTTGTAAACAGATGCTTTCCAGCAAACAGGTTTTCCCCAGTGGTAGAGTAGCTGGCACATGACGCTGATCACTTACCTTCATCTGGTACTGAGGTTAAGAATGAATGGAGCTATACCTCCGTTTTCACACTTGCTTTCATGACATGCAAAGGGACAACTGTCCTTTACCTTTATTCAGGGGTGCACAGATCCCAGGTCCAGGTCACATGGTTGACTGAGTATGGCGGCGCCTTATGTTTATTGGTCCTCTTCACAGAATTTGTTTTGTGTTACTCTTGTAGAAACTAGAATTTTAAAGGAGCTCCTAGGTTTTTGCAGAATTTGTACACCTGTGCCTTTGTTGTTCATGGGGCAGAGTTCCTATATTTAGGCTGAAAGATTAAATTGTTCAGAATGCTTTCTCAGATGTATTCACTTTTCCAAGGATTTGCTTCTGGCATCTGCAAAGTCCAAAGTGGAGCATGACATGAAAACATTTAACGTTGTGTTGGTTTATGATTACATTTTAGTGGTGGTAACTGAGTAGAACACTTATTGTATATAAGTTACCACTGATCTTCAGTGATTAAAGAATTAACAGTATTTGCTGTTGCGCTGTTTATAGCAATGGCCAGAGTTTCTGGCAGCATCATTAAACCAACTTGCATAGGTAAATAAAATATAGTAATTTTATGGAGCTGTACAACTCTTGATGTTGGACCCCTTGAACAACAGTTGCACTGCACGTTCGGTTAATCCATGCTGGGTTGTGTGTTCATATTCCTTGTTGATAAACTACTGGGTTGGCAACTGCTCTGTAAAGATCAAGTTTGTGTCTTAAATTGACTAACAAACTTCTGACTGTGTGAAACACTTCTAAGTTGTCTTCTTCCATCACTAAAATACCTGAAATTCCTGCTGTATGAAAATTTTGTGCTTAGGCATTTAATACCAATCTTTTCAAAGGCATAAAATTCCATTGCATTGTATTTAGTATGGTCATGTATTGTATACATTAGAACAAAGTACTGTGCATTCAGGTTTTCATTCTTTCCATGAAAAAGGGTGAACAGTTGCTTGTGAACTAATGAAGTGGAAGGGAGAAGAGAGAGAAACCAACAAGATGCAACTTATCTGATGTTTATTATCAAACGTCTATCTCATCACATTTCAGGCATCATTATGCCCTGTCCGAAACATGTAGAGGTTTATGCCAAAAATAAATTTGAGAAATTAGTGCATCTAGTTGGTTTTATTATAAGAATGTTGAAACTGAATTTCATATTTATTATCAGCTTATCTGAAAAGCAGGCTTCATTGGACATCTCCCGGGCATGAGACGCATTTGCAGAACATATTTTTTTTTCCATGTTTGAATACACACACATAGACTGAAAGTGATTTGTGGGCTAATTTTCTGAGAGGCAGTCTCATGTTCTTGTTTCCTATTATGATCAGTGGCGCCAACCCTCACGCCCCCTCACTCCAGCATGCAGATCCTCCGCAGTTTTCGATGAAGTTTGGGATTCTGGGAAGGTTTACTCTTGTTTCCAAATATAATATATTCCTTACTCTAATGTGAGCTGCTTGAAGATTACACAGGATTTGTGTGTGTGTGTGTGTGTGTGTGTGTGTTTGTTTTTTACTTGCATCCACTTTCACACAGCTGCCATACTGCGGTCCTTGACATAGTTTGTTGAAGTTTTCATACAGAATCCCGCCACTTTAGCCATGTATTTCACTGCATCCTTGTGTCAGAGCCGGTGCTCGAACTATTTGGAGCTGCCGTGAAGATTTGTACCTTGTTCTCCCATAGTGGATTCTTCAGCTGATATTTGAACTTGAGTTCTATTAAAGTACACTGATCCCTGCACATTTTATAAAAATTTGGAGATTCAGATGCTTGAGTTAAATCTTCAGGTGCATCTAAATCTACACCTGTTTTTCTCCGAGTTCCGTGAATATGACTGAGCTTCTCTTTCCCCTTCATATTCTGTCGTCCGTTTATATTTATTTGCCTATTAATTCTAACATAATGGAGCCAAGAAATTTGCACCCATTTATTAGCCCATATGCAAAAAAAGTTATCATCTGATGCGGTTTAAAGTCAGCCACGAACGAAACAAATCTTCTTTCAGGTACCTCGTACCGTCTTTGTGTTTGATCCATGCAGCCTTGTTCTAGGAGCAAACGATTGTCTAAACGTAATGCTTGCAAAACTCTAGACACAAGGACATGATATTTTGGAAATGAAGCAGAAGAAAGGATTTTGTAACTGGCTGCAACCAAGGATCTTTGTAACTGGGTCGGTTTATGTAACAATTACGCCCAACTTATACGGCTTTCATGATGCATATCGGCTTAGAGCTGTATCACAAAAGAAAGACCGAGAAGACAAAGGGGAGTCATTTCTGTCGGAGACGGTACATCGACCCTTCCCCCCCCCCCCCCCGGCCCCCCCCCCTGGGAAGCTTTTTTCCCCCCCCCTTTTTTCTTACTTTCTAAACGGGGCACTTTTT
>Ga0131853_10007289_pt1 | contig 19984 bp, 11 predicted proteins | sample TergutLab28metaG_FD_92764 | JGI IMG/M metagenome (GOLD analysis project Ga0131853, IMG submission 92764) | Labiotermes labralis P1 segment gut microbial communities from Petit-Saut dam, French Guiana - Lab288 P1 (version 2) (version 2) | ecosystem: Host-associated > Arthropoda: Insects >... | reverse complement strand
TTATGATAAAATACAGTATAGTAGTGTGTTCTTATGGTAATATACAGTATACTAGTGTGCTGTTATGGTAAAATACAGTATAGTAGTGTGTTGTTATGATAAAATACAGTATAGTAGTGTGTTGTTATGGTAAAATACAGTATAGTAGTGTGTTGTTATGGTAGAATACAGTATAGTAGTGTGGTGTTGTGATAAAATACAGTATAGTAGTGTACTGTTATGGTAAAATACAGTATAGTAGTGTGTTGTTATGGTAAAATCCTGGTAAATGTGGCCGCATATGTAATTCTGCAGTGAATACTGTAAAATATAATAAAATTTAAAATAAATAAATTAAAAATATAACATTGTAAGGAAAATGATGAATTATATCGATTGATTAGATGAAATTACCTAGGTTAGGTGTGTGTGTGGTGCGCTGGTCAGGAGTATACAGAAACCGGAATTGGGTATCTAGTTATGTAATGCAACGCCTTGCGCCAACTTGTAAACTCCCTGAAGATGGTGTATTAACGCCGAAACATGTCAGGGTAATTTCAATACCAATTTTACGCCACCTGTTTGTGCATATGTTGGTATTATAATAATAAACATTAATATTGGTGTATGTTCTCGCTGATGATGTCGGGTGGCTGCAGAAACATGTAGATGCATTAAGAAACAGCATCTCTTTGTAAACCATAATGTGAAAGTGTTGGTTTTAAAAGTAAGGAGATGAAATCCCGTTACACGCAATGAATTTTATAAAGATTCTCGGAACATATTTCTCCCCGAGAAGACAGTAGTTAATCAGCCAGTCAAGAAATTTGCCACATTTTATGGAACCCGGAGGTTTATAACTGTTTTCACAAGAGCCCGTCATTAGTCTCCATTCTCAGCCAGATTAATCCCGTTTACCCTCTCCTATCCTATGTTTTTTAGATAAATGTTTATTCACTTTATTTTTACCAACTTATGCACTTGTATATCAATTAATATTAATGCTGATACATTAAAATATTAAAAGATAAACTAAAATTATTTAAAACTCCGACATGTTTCGGTTATTTTTTAAAAACCATCTTCAAGGAGTCTCGTGTGCCTACTAAAGTTACTTGTTATCTGATATTACCGTTGAGGTATGCTTCCAAAATAATTTTATAGTTTATCTTTTAATATTTTAATGTATCAGCATTAATAGTAGTTGATATGCAAGTGCATAAGTTGGTAAAAATAAAGTGAATTGAATCAATATGCACGGTGCTACAGTGAAAATAAATGTTTATATTATCCGCCCATCTACGCCTATGTTTTCCACAAGGTGTCTTTTTCACTGTTTGCCATTAAAGCTCTGTCCCAATCGTGCTGCATTCTCCGCCCATCGTCCTTGATTGCCAGCTCTAACAGTCTTTTGGGGATTACAAATGCAAGAGCTGACATCATGCAGTGCAAGTGAACAGCACCACAAACTTGGATAGAATCAGTGCGCAGAGAACGGTGTGCTTCTGTAGGTAGGATAGGCTCCTGCTCGTGATTTGCAGTCCTTATTCGCGCTATTCAAATAGCAATTCTGTTACAAAAATTGAAAAATTATCCTCATGTCAGGTGACACTCATAATAAAAAGTCAAGGGTTCAGACTGTCACAGACCCTACAAATTGCACAGAAGTATGACTTGGGGGTAGTAAAAGTACTGCTGTTCCGGGCAACTCGAAATGAAATACTACCCACACTTTGTTTTACGTCGAAAAGAATTTGTGAACGGGAAGGAGGTTAAGCCCAGTGACATTCATCACAGCTGCAGGTTAGAACAAACGACGAAGACGAAGACGCCGGTAGTTTGTCCTGTTCTTGCCCGCCTGACCTTTTACACAAACTGCGCTCTGGTTCCAACAAGCGCTGACATTTTTTGTTCGCTTTCAAATAGCACAAGTTTAAGAGAACGACATAATATCTCGGGTAACATTAGGGGAAAGTTTGATATAGTGACATTACAAAATAATCTTCAGGATTTTGAAGGTTTGTGTTTAAAATGCCACGGATATGTTTCTCGAAGTTGGTTGAGATATGGTGAAGAGAGAGAAACCAACAAGATGCAACAAATGATGCAACTAATCTGATGTTTATTATCAAACCTCTATCTTAACATGTTTCGGGCATCATTATGTCCATCTTCAGGAGAACAAGACTGTGTACTACCGCATATGGTGTTCTGCACAACACGAAGCGGTGCTAACTATCCCCAGTACACCGGCGAACTTACTGAGATTGCTGATGCACACTTGTCAGTCACCTCCTCAATTCTTAGCTGGGGCGCTGGTTGCGAGCGACATTCGCCCTGCTTCGATTTCATTTGGGTTGACGTCTTCTCGAATTTTACTTCATGTATTTCAAGTTCAAAATAGCCTAACACCATCACTGGCAAGTTGAACACCCAACTGAACAAGAGTCAGTCAACTTGAAGAGGGAGACTGTCCCACCGAAACGTCGGGACATTCAACCGCCACACGACAGAGCAACCAATAAGAGATAATAAACATAAGATCAGTTGCATCTTGTTGGTTTCTCCCTCTTCACCCTAAGCTCAAGTGCCTAAAATTTGGTTGAGATATCTGCTGACCGGCAAGGAGATTGTAACACTTCAGTTAAATGCACATTGAAAAACAATAGTATATGAAACATTGAATTGTTGCTGATTAATGCGACGTTTACACCTGCAAGAAAGCACTAAATCCCTTGAAAATGGTGTTCCTGAAAGCGCTTCTTGATTTCACCTTGTGGGGGTGATGCTGTGTTCCATGTAGTGGGAATGTGCGACAGTAATTGGGTTAAAGGAGAGTTTTTGGAGTTTGGATAACGTGAATCAGTCTGGTAATGACTGATGTCAAGTCAAAGATCACATTTATCCTGGCAAAGCGAATGTTTGCCCAATTCACCAAGGAATTATGTAGTTTTTTGTTAAACTTGGAAGCCCACAGAGCTCTCCAATTAATCAGCCCACGAATAAGGAAATTTTAGGAGACTAGCTCACTGAGACGGGATCGGAATTTGATGCACCAGTACAGAAACAATAGCATTACAAAACTTTTCTTGAGCACAAGAATTCCTGTATATACAGCCAAATGTAGTAAAGTGTGAAGTGAAAAATCTTTTTATTTCTCTGATCGACAAAATACTTTTCATGCCCCTGAGCGCTCAAATGTTTTTAGTGTAATGATTGACCAAAATACTTTTCGTGCATTGAGGGCCCAAACACTTTTTTCTTTTTTTCTTTTTCTCGTCGACGAAATATTTTTCGTGCTTCGAGCGCCCAAACGTTTTTAGTGCTATGATGGATGATGTTTTCACGCTTTGAGCCCCCTGATCGAAAAAAAAATATTTTTCTTCTTTTCATCTCCCACTGTCTTTGGATAGAATTTTACCCAAGGGCGGAGGAAAGTTCTGGCGTCATCAGTACAACTAACTGATATCAAAATGCTTATACAGTTCAACTGGCCATTACCAAGCAAAATTTAATAGGCGTTTATATTAGTTAATATCGGCCCTAGACGCTTTATTAAATTTTATGTTGTTGTTCCACACCTGTTTCAGATTAACATTTTATCAAGAATAAGCGAGATAATATAACGTCCGTATTAGGTCGCATGTAGGCAGTGGAGCTTAGGGCACACTATATGTACAGGCACAGACTCAGAAGACAAACAGATGTTAGTGTCTAACGACATTTGTACGACATAAAGGAGAAATATACATTATCGCTATCTACACAAAGAATTATCCAAAAATGATGCACATAATAACGTATGTTTTTGTACAGTACAACACCCATATTTTGTGGGAGGAGATGTGGTGATCGTCCTTAACCGTATGTAATATGGTTACTGGCGAGTCTGCGTCAACAGATGTGACATACTGTGGATGGTTATTCTGGAAGTCTCACTTAGTACTAATGACTCCATGGAGGCTCCGAGCAGGAAAAAGGTTTTGACACGCAAATTAGGTAGGGAAATGGCACGTAACCGTATTTAACGGACCGACTTCTTTGATGAAATAAAGAAAATTCCCATTAAATGATTAATTTTAATGCGAACACATTAATCAAATTCAACAGGGAAGAGTACTTCACGTTTAAGTCGAGCGTGGCAACCCATAACCATATTACTAAAACAAGGAAGAGTGGCACCAAAAGAGAAGCAAACCCACGCGCAACAAGCTGCTGACTCCACCCACTATTGACTCGCGTCCTTGCACAAGCCCCAGCCTGGTACTGCTATGTATTGCGGACGGTCCGAGTGTCGAGTCAGATTAGGGCCCTTATGATTGCGACAGACCTTTGTGACCCGACGAGACTCAAATCAAGAAGATTTCATTACACGTTAATCAACGGTTCTTGAAAGCCCTACAGAAAACCATGTTAGTGTGAAACAGGCCTCGTGTACCCTATTAGGCAAATTAGACATATGATTATCTAGCGTTATAATCCCAGTTCGATAAAGGGTCTGAACACATCGGAGGTCCGTCCCCTATACTTGAATTCATATTTTTGCTCGTGAATCTTCAGTGCAGTTATTTAAATTGTTTATTCTCCAGACCAACAAATGCAGAATATATATATATATATTAATAATATTTTTATATCAATATCTAAGTACTTCTAAGTGATCTGTACTCCTCACCCAATATTGTGCGGGTGATAAAATCGAGAAGAATGAGATGGGCTGAGCATGTGGCGCGTATGGGTGAGGAGAGGGGATGTATAGGTTGTTGCTGGGGAAACCGGAGGGAAGGAGACCACTGGGAATGGGTGGATAATATTAGAATGGATCTCCAGGAGGTGGGATGTGGGTATATGGACTGGTTTGGGCTGGCCCAGGATAGAGACAGGTGGCGGACGCTTGTGAGTGCGGTAATGAACCTTCGGGTTCCGTGAAATGCAGGGAATTTCTTGACAAGCTGCAAACCAGTTAGCTTCTCAAGAAGGACTCTGCACCATGGAATAAGTATATCTAAGTACTTGCGATATATAAAATGTTGTTAATATATGTGTTGTGCATTTGTTGGTCCAGATAAAAAACTGTACAAGATTCGCGGTACATACATCAACATAGTTATTTAAATTGCCCGTCTTATTTATATTCCAAAGATACTACTTCGATGAGTTGTAAGTTACTGGGAGGACAAACAAAACTGGTCTATATAAAGATGCTGTGCCACACTTTTGCATAGACCGAAGAAGTCTACGTAAACCATATCAGGATAATTTTGTTCTGGTCCAGACTCTAACCGCGTACCGTCAATGTACTTACTATTTGTGAGAGTTAACTTCTCGAGCTGACATGTTTTGCGACCTATCATTTTCTGCATTAGATTGTCCCATCTTTGCTGCCCGCGAAACACGTAATCGGCTGGTGTGTTTAGTTGCCAAGTGTGATCCTGCCATTTGTGTTCGTTCCATGCGTTCTTGATATCTGCGTGACTTTTCAGTAGTTACTTGCGCATTACTGCGGCTGTCTGAGACATCAATATTAATTGGTTTCAGAGATGGGTGTCTGTTCCCTTGAGCAATTAAGCCAGATTACGAAGAACAGTGACATAAAGTCATTACAAGCACTACGACTTAAAGTTACTTTGTAAGACATGCTTGGATACGCCGTACATCAGCACAGAGTAGCGCATAAAGTATATTTTTTATTTATCGGCTCTGTCAATGCCTCAGATTTTATATTCTCATAGCATCGAATAGTGGGAAATAAATTAGTTATGAATTGATAGCGATTTGGAAGTACTTGGTTCTACCCAATTATGCAATATATACAATATCCAAGAATTTCCCTGGACGATCTGAGAAGAAGAAACTTCCTTCAGAGGAGCCGTTGTTCCTAGGCCTATGCAGAAAACCAGGTGGAAACCTTACCGCTTGAGCCAGCGTGCTCGGTCTGATAATGTCTTCACAGTATTAAGGAGCTGGAAAATGTAAATGTGAAAACATTCAGCTTCACTTGTGATAAAGTGAACGCTAGTCTACATAATTTTGCTGAAGCCAGTGTGAGACGTAACAACGAGACATTAATACTGGCTTCTACTTTGTGGTAAAAACAGATCGAAAATATACCAAGTTTAATAAACATAACTAAGGAACTACTCGCATTAGCTAACTCGCCTGAACTGTAACTGCATGGACTAGAACATGTCTTGAGAAGCTGCAATTACTGCATCAAATAAATTAATCTCCGGGTTCTGTAATGTGATGACAAGCACCCTCTGCCGAAGGGGTGTGGTTGGGTGTAGCGGCAACGCTGCGAACTTTTATTTGGGGGATGCCTGGTTTGAATCTTGGCTATCCTGACTTTTTTTATTTCTCGGCTTTCTTCTGTCCCACCAGGAAAATTCTAGAATATTACCCTTACTTAGTCAACAACCGCTTCCTTCCGAACACTGTTTCAGTTCGTTATTTGTGGATCATTCTAACATTTGAAGTTATATGTTCTTCTGAGGTGTGCCATCCCCGTTGTGTGTTTAAACTATATGGTGAGGTAAATTCAGTCACAAAACACAACTATAAATATATGGCTAAATGATGGTGTTTATTAGCAATGGAAAAACTACATGTTTCGGCCTATAACGGCCATCTTCAGGTTTTGTAGTAGTAGTTTTTCCATTGCTAATAAACACCATAATTTAGCCATATATTTATAGTTGTGTTTTTGACTGAATTTACCTCACCATATAATTATGTGTTCTTAGTTGCTGGCGGTGTCGTCGGCTGATCCCTTCCAGTGCAGAGCCCAGAGCCCACCATCTGCACCTATATTGAGCAAGTCGAATCTACTGTGTGTCTTCAAGACCTGTCTTAATCTTGTCCTGCCTTCGGCATTTATGTCTTCCAAATTCTTTCTTCATCTGGTCCTTTCATCGGCTCTTATGTCTTCTTAATCCTGTCTTCTAATCATGTTTTCCGACTAAAGACTACACGTGATGCCAATCTGTGTGTGCGTTCTTCGTGTAACACCCATACCTTTTTGTCTGAATTGATAACCTTAGTATGAATTTGATGACGTGTACAACTTAGGAAGCTCCTCATTGTTGCATTTGTGTCCAAACTCTTGTTAATTCTTACCTCTCAGAGCCACGTATTATTCTGAGCTTTTTATGTCAGAGTAGCATGTATTGGCTCTTAACGTTTTCGGTCACAATACTTTGGTATGAGAGAGAAGAATTAACGGAAGGTTGAAGAAAACTGTGCATTGGCGGTTTACTCTCATTTACCGAGACTCTCTAAATTTCTGTCCCATTCTTCAGTTTGTATAAAATCGTACTGAATATGAAATTTATACTCTGACGTCAGTATAATATTTTTTATTGCGCAATAGCCCCTATTGGGCCTGCTCATTATCAAGTCTTTACGGTCACGCTTATTAGACACACAACACTCAGTACGACTCCTCTGGACGAGTGATCAACCTGACAATGCGCATGTCTCAAAAGAAACAGACATCCATGCCCCCGGCGGGATTTTAACCCGCAATCCCAGCAAGCGAGGGGTCTTAGGCCCACACCTTAGACCGCGTGGCCACTGAGGCCGGCTCCGTATTATCTATATATATATATATATATATATATATATATACAATTTAATGTTTGCAATGAGTTCTATTTAATTATCATCATCATCATCATCTTCCTCCATTGATTAGGTCGTTTGACGTGTTCCGGCATCGACGCATTGCCATCGTTTCCTGGGACGTCCACGGTTTCTTCTTCCTCGAGGTTTGTAGTTGAGGGCGTGTTTCGGGAGTCTGGTGTTGTCCAGTCTTTATTCTTTCTATTTAATATACTACTAAAATCCAGAATCTTTGATAACAGTTCAAAATTCAATTCATTATACCGCACAATGTCTGACAACAGGCCCTCGTCACCCGTAACAAAGCATCACGTATCTCTGGTGAATACACTGTAACCATACAGTGTGACGATTTTCGTAGTCTAGTCTACCTAACATTACACACAGTGTCTCTACGTACAAGTAGAGTGGATTATTTTAAGTAATGCGTTATTAAGTACGGGGTAAGTTCGAGACATTTCGTGTGACTACGTACTAACTACAGTTCATTTTAATACAGTTCGCTACCTCAAACTTATGCAGGACGTTATAGTTAGCAGTAGTGATGGTATTCGTCAGTAATGCAATAGGAGTTCTTGAACAATGTTTCAAGGAAGGAAGCGTAATATAAGCTATTTCCTGAACTGCATTATTACATGCAAATTCCAAGCTATAGTTTACTAAACTCTCAGAGCCCTCACACTTCTGTCTCGTGACAAGTGACCCAACTTCCACTCTGTTCTGACACGTGGTTGTATCGGAGCCCGGCCCATGACATCTGTTTCCCCACAGTGTCACATTTCTGACGCGACCTTTTCAAGTCCTTCCGCAGTCTAGGGGTCGAACTGCCATGTGTTCTGTTACTGACGGAGAGTAAAGGTTGAATCTGTCATGCATAAGGTATGAAAGGAGAGATGTGATGTGAGTAATGGCGCACGTATCTTATCTCATCGTAATGATTAACTGTTGTAAATTCTGAATGGATGTAAGCAGGCAGATTTCTCTTGTCTACAGAAAATAGTATCTGTTGTTTGCGACATTTGAGGTTTTCTAACCGGGGTCGATGAAGGTACAGGTGTTCAGGAATATGATTCCGTGCTGACTGGTAATTATTTACTAACGCTTCCTGTATTTTTTTAGTTTTAGTCTTCAGTGCCCAAGAGGTTCGAAAAGAGTAGACTGCTTAAATTAGAAAAATGTAATAGGCGAAAGCAAGCTTCTGCAAAACGAAGGCAACTATTTATGAATTTAAACGGTGTTATGTTTCAGAAAACTTGAATATACGGGCTTGTTTTTTGTTCATGGCTTAACTTCGCACTGTGAATGCATTAAAAGTTGATTATAATGGTTATAAGACTCGACCTTCCAATCAAGGCGCTCTAGTAAGTAACCTTCAGCTCTTTCATATTCTTACATCATTAGAAATCTATACCATGTTGATTGCATGATTGTGCGTTGCTTAAAGGTACATTCTCTAAAGGGCAAGCCCCTCCCAACGCCGCCATGGCTTCGTCGCTCTCGAGGATTCTAGATCACATACACAGTGATGCACCACAGTCGGTGTAACTCCTCTGGACGAGAGATCGGCTCGTAACAAAGACTTCGTATTCGAAACCACAATACCAGCAAGCGAGCGACTACAGGCTCACGCATTAGACCGTGCGGCCATTGGGATCGGCTAAAGGCAACTTATTCGCCTACGTCATACATTTTACAAAAATAAATTCCGCAGTAGGACCTTGTATGGGCTGTTCTGCAGAAGGAAGTGTAAAAAGTGGCGACTGCTTGTTCTGGCTGTGGCTGTATTGCTGCCATCACACTGATCGTTCTCCACTGAACCAATGTTGCACCACCCATAACCTTTTTACTTCGAATTAAATAAGTTCACGAAACTGAAAACAGTTGAAGTGCAGCTAAATCTAATAATGTCTTAAGATTCTTATACTTTCTGTCCCGATTGTCCACTTTGCATAGACATATGGGGATTCATATTTTATAAAAGATAGTAAAGTTTGTGCCGGTACCAAATAAATATTCCTACATAGAAATATTTAGAGTTAATGGCAAATCTCAGATTCAAAGCAGAATTAACATTTGGCAGTAGCAAAAGCAATGCTCTGACCTACTGAGAGGGAACGTTTGGCCAAGAATTATGCTTATATACTTGTTAAGAGCTCAAAGTAATTAAAATATATTGATTTCGTGCCATGATAAGTGGGTCTCTGTCACCGCGGTACGGCGCGTCCTCAGGTTGCAGGTGGTGAAATGACCCTCCAATATGGAGGGTTGCTGCGATTATATTGAATCAGCAGTCACCAACAGCCGACAAGGGGTGAGCCTACAGATTGGGGTTTTGGCGAGGTGCTAAAAACTCCTCACCGTAAACACTGGCTTTGTTACAAAACGGATACATGCCGCGGGCCTGGACTGATCCTTTGTTACGACCTGATAAGGGCACGTGTAAACGCGGTAATGAACCTTCGGGTTCCGTACAATGCGGGGCATTTCTTGACTAGCTGATAACCGGATATCTTCTCCAGGTCTGTGCTGTATAACGTAAGTAAATGTTAATTTCATGAGTTCGTGTCAAAAAAAAAACCAATAGCGATTTCATGTTCTTATGTTCTGAACGCTTGTTTAGTACGTGTTCTAAGTAACTGCCTCTAGCACAGACACCGTTTAAAGGCTAATGATTGCCAATCGACGCTTCGGTTTTCCCGCCTTTAACAAACCCGAAGTATCACGGACTTTTCTTAGGGTCCGTTGTCAACCTCTCTCCTGAGGCAGATGAATTCAGACCACTTATGCCCATTCTCACTGATACAAATTCCAATATTATCCTTCATAGGCCTAACTTTTTTGTCTCTACAGTTGATTTTCAGAGTTTTACGCTAAACGCCTTTTGGTACTTTTTTATTTTCCCCCTGCAGCGTCCCACGTATCCAGTTCATTGCATCCTCATTGGTTTACTCTTCCTAATGTTTTGTGAAGGGCAGTTCCTACGCATTTTCTCCATCTTTCTGTCACTTTCCTCTTCGTAGCTCCAATTACTCACCCCTACAACTTGTTTTTGAACTCTGTCAAGCCATGTACAGTAAGGTGAGAGATCAAGTTTTGTAGCCATATGAAGCTACGCATAGCAGTATGGCACATTCTTGAGCTACTAATAACTCAGAATTATCCTGCTGCATCTCACTAGTTGCTCCGTAACATTGTGCTGGATATGTGGTATTGTGGTGTCCAACTCCCACTTTCTTCGAACGTCTCTTTAATTACACCAAGCAATTGCACAATATTTATTCATTCCACGCATTTTAATAACCTTTCTTATAATAAAACAAACTAGATGCACTAATTTCTCAAATTTATTTTTAAAATAAAACTATACATGTTTCGGACAGTTCCTCGGTCCTTCATCAGGAATTTTTCACTGTACACACAGCATGGTATATGTCATACAGGTTTTTCTGACTGATTGCGAGCAGGATCAGGACGGAACTAGTTTGGTTCTGCTGCAGCAGAACTAAACCAGTTCCGTCCTGATCCTGCTCGCAAGCTGTCAGAAAAAACTGAAAGACATGCAGCAAAACCAAACCAGTTCCGTCCTGATCCTTTTCGCAAGCTGTCTGCAAAACCTGTTATGACATATACCATTGCTGTGTGTACAGTGAAAAACTCCTGATGATGGACAGAGGAACTGTCTGAAACATGTAGAGTTCTATTCCAAAAATAAATTTGAGGAATAAGTGCATCTGATTGCGTTTTATTATAAGGATTTATCACGATGTTGCGCGGTAAGTTGAACGGCATTTTACTGTGTTTTACTTCATATTTTGTTGTTATATTCAGCATCATCAGGGAGAACTTATGTGCCCCATACTTAAAACCACATTTTTGTAACGCAGCCTTGTCTATGGTTACTACATTAGTTGCATCCTAATTTATAAAAGGCACAACTTTGTATTTACTGCAGTTACATTGTTCGTACAAAGGTCAAAATCATCATTGTTGCACAATTGTGCTAAATGTTAAAAATCCTACAAATTCTGTGATTAACATCTTCTATGTATTACACGTATGTATGTACTTGACTATGATCGGCTGTCGTTTTCAGAGTCTTGACAATATGTGTTCATTGTTCTTCAGGTTATGATTGGGTCCGTTGGATATAAAATCCGAAGAAGACCCCGTGTCTATAAGCAAATACAACCGTTTGAGTTTTTACATAAAATCAAGTTATTACAAATGTTACACTACTTACGTATATATAGAGTCACGGGACTCACCGTGTTTTGGTTGAGCTTCCTGTGTCGTTGCTTTCTCGTGTTTTCCAGTTCGGACATCCGCGTTTCGGGATTTTTAAGTCATTTTTCAGCGCCTTTTCATTCATTCCGGTGCGACTGTCACTAGGCACTACACACACTCTGTTTACGCGATATTTTTAGAGTTATTAGTGGTTAACACTGCACTATGTTTTCACTCATGGTGCTGTAGATCTGGTCAGTTTCGTGTTTTCTGCGTGTTGCGTTTTCCACCTGTTCGTCTCCTTAGCCATATTGTTTGTTCTTGAAATCCACGAGGCAATTCATTGTCAAATTTTCCAGCCTTTGTGAGACCTAAATATTCTTTACTATGTTTAACCTAATTGAACCAACCACTGGACATTATTCACAGCCAGAAAAATCACATAATCTACGTTTTACTGCTAAGTAACTAAATTACTTACTTACTTATTTACATACTTACTAACTCCATGGAGCAGATTCCTTCTTGGGAAGTCAACATGTTCTAGGCTAGTCAAGAAATTTCCCATATTTTGTGGAGCCCGACTGTTCATTACCGCATTCCCAAGAACCCGCCACCTATCCGTCTTCAGAACACGTTTTCCTGCTTCCGAAGTAAATTTACTGTTACTTGTAATGTCCTACCGCTCATGCTTCCCGGTAGGCAATACCATCGCGGTATCCGGATTGTTGTTTGTGACACCTTGCCATACAGCGTTAAAAGAAAAATGTCAGCGTTGTTCTTCCATATAAGAACAAGTTCTGTGCCTTTGTTTCTGTGTGGTAATGAGCCGTTAAGGAAGCATGGCTGTGGCTAGCATATAGTGCATGTGCCTGAACACGTCGCAGCCACAGAATACTGTTAGGATGTACTGACACTGAAGAAAATTGTGAATAATTATGATGAACAAGTCGAGTGGCCATGTGCAGACACGCAGATTCTAATGGAAAGGTCGTGACCTGGTGTGACCCTACTCCACCAGTGCGCGCAAGTATCGACCAGTACGGCGAGGTGGTACAGCACAGGTCTCTGCATCTGGTTCGCTGACAACAGGTAGAGAAATTGTTGTTCGGAATTAACCTCTGTGTCCAGAGCGTTTTGTATGGAGTTATGCTGGGTAGGCTGCGATTCGGTTTCGTTTTAGACCAGTATCTCGTAATTCTGCAATATGAATTTCGGAGCTATTCGTGAACAACGCGAATCCGAACCGTAAGAAAAGAGTGATGGTTCGCGTGGCAGCGGTTAGATTCCTTCATTTGCATTATAAATTGCTGTTATTCACCATCTCCAGGCTTCCCTCCAGTGGTATGCAAAGTCTCTGGTGGGGATTAAACCGGCCAGAGCCTAACGCTGAACACATCATCGACTCCAAACTCAGTTTATATTTATGGTGTAACGTTTTGCAAAATGGACGTTTTTGCTACATGGGCCTATTACAAGACAGCAAACAGATTACTTCAGAACCCACAAAAGACTTGTCTTGTGCAGCGCAGTGCTCGCCAGGAAAGCTTGTCTGTTTTTGTAAGGGATTGCTGTGTGCACCTCACATACATTCGTAATGTCTTAGTTAAATGCGACCACACACACATAAATGCATTTGACCGTCACGATTGAATCTTCATTCATCTTGCTGTAACGTTGTAACATATTTTTTTAAAAAAGTGTAGCAATGTTCTTACTTCGACATTGAACACCTTCTATGGATATAAACTACTTTATGGACCGAAATATGTACTTTTGAGGACTCCTACTATAGTCTTCAGTGTTATGAACATGTGTCGTTGTCCAGTACGTGGGTACTATTTCAGTTAAATGCACCGCTTCTATCTTCAGAGTTAAAATGAAACATTGTATGGAGGTGGTGTCGTCCTTCGAAAGGTTACTGCTGGGTGCCACAAGCCAGCAGGATGCAGTCTGAATCTCTCTGCAGCGGAAATGATGAATCTCGCGTATTTGGGGGGAGGGGGGGGGGCTGGAGTTAGTTATCTCCATAAATGGCAGTTAACGGCAGTTTGAGCAGGGAGAATTTATTTTTTTTTCCAGAATATACTTTCTGAATTCCAGCAGTTTGTGTAGGTTCAGCCTAGTTAATATAGGTTCTGTACAGGGACAAGTCTTGGTAAGGGTCGAATGATGCCATGAGATAGAAAGTGGTAGAGACAACTCAGCAGTCACTTGGCCTTTCAGTTGGCCTCACTGCCTCACTTTTGTTATTGGCAAAGGACAATATTGTTCTTCATCTTTTTAATCTCTTCATATATTTCCTCGAAAGCTATTCAGATGGCTGGGGAGGGGGAGGGGGTGGTGTGGGGGGTGAGAAGTGAAAGCGTGGGTAATATCGCCATCTTCCCCTAAGGAAGAACAACGCTTTCAAACGTTTTGTTGCGAAACGCAACTTTCATGTCTGGAATTAAAATCAATACAAGCTTCATAAAGATAAAAACTTGTTTCATAAAGCTTACCTCCCACCCTTCGCCCTTATAAATGTATCTTAAGAAGAAAAGTATGTTTCCGAACGTATAACTTCTATAAATGGGAAAGCTCTTTCTTTTGTAGCTTATAATTTTGTTTCCAATGCAATAAATTCCGGACCTTTCGGAACGTGTATTCAATCATTGACATGACATTGTTTTATTCAAGGCACGATCGGTTCCTTGTTTACAACAGCACTGTATAGTGTATGTTGAAACTTATTACACTTTGTGTAAGAATTAAGTAAAAAATGATAGTTTAGGCTGATTACACGTTAAGGACCCATGCAGTATGACAACAGGTAACCGTGCGTAAATCTCGGGCTTCGGGCGTTATGTCAATGAGGTCTGCGCCCTTTTTGGGTAGTACGCAGTGCAGAATGGCAGAAGTTTATTCTTCTTGGACTGTTTGACCTTTGAGGATGGGATCCATATGTTGTCTCGCAACTGTGACAAGAAATTGCCATTCTACTCTGCGGAAAATGCCAAAAGAGCGCATATCTCAACTGTGAGTTACTACTGTGCATTACAACTGGCGCTACTCGCGACTCGCAGCCTAGATACCAAGAACCACTCTTTAGTGAAGAAGAGTGTGTAGACAAGGATGATCTAGTAGAAACTAAATATTTGTAATTGCACGGATTGTTTAGAAAGGACAGTAAACAATTTACCCACACTTATATTACTTACCGGTAACGAAAAAGCTTTTGGTGTAATACACTGGAATAAACTGTGGTCATTAATGAAAGAGAAGATGCATCCTGCATATTTAACAAAAACGGTTCAGAGAATGTATCGTAACACAAAATGTACACTTCAAGACGGGCGCCGAACAGGCAGTAAGCACATCAACGGTTCGAATCGCGACATGGTCAAGGATTTAAATGAGATATGGGTTTATATTTTCAGGAAGATCTGGCAATATTCTGTGTTATCACTCCGTGTAGTGTGGAAGCTCAGACTGGAGCATTTCCTTTCGTATAGTGACAAGATGTAATTTTAATCTCTTAATCTATTCATTGTGTATGTTTACGTTTTTGTATTCGTGCAACAAGTAGAACATAAGGGAGCATTGTTACTTGAGTAACCTCTACAAATTTCCAGGGATGTGGCTGCTATCTCCAAGTTGTCTGTAGTTCTGGCCCCTGGTCTTAGGTTCTCTAGTGCCAAGATACGGAATGCGAGTCATGTTTTATTCCGTGTGGTATGAATTTGTGCTGTGGTGCGTAGGGATAGCTTTAATTCTTATTTTGTGTCAGAATATGACAATGACCATTGTTATACATGCCATTTTCAAGCACAATCTGTATAAGAAACGAAACTACCATCTTTATAATAAAGACAAATATTAGCATTTACGATTATTATGCAATGAATAAAATACTTTTAGGCGCTTTAACAAAGTTGCGAAAAGCGACTATTAGCTTCGTCATGGCTATCCTTTCGTCTGTCCGCATAGAATAACTCGACTTCCCCTGGACGGATTTTCATTAAATTTGGTATTTGAGTATTTTTCGAAAATCTGCCGGAAAAACTCAAGTTTCATTAAAATCTGACAAGAATAACTGCTGGTACTTTACACGAAGACCAACGTACATTTTTTATCATATCTCGCTCAGTTCTTCTTATAACGAAAAACTTTTCACACAAAAGGCGTAGAGAAAATCGAAACTCATTTAATTTTCAATAACATTTTTCCGAAAATCGTGCCGTTTATGAGATAATGTGGAAAAATAGTGTAGAGCGGAGCAGGCCACAGATGACAATATGGCGCATGCGCATTGCATGTTTGATACCTCAGGCAACAAACAAACATTCCGAATATGAAATACTTATTACTTTTCCACTGAAACAATTGTTGCACGAAAGCGCCTAAATGTCACGTGATACGTACATATCCTGTCTTGTTATGTAACGAAATTTCATTATAGTAACTTAAAAAATACAAGTATCTTTGTTGGCTGTATAATGATCCAAACCAGATATTTTTAGTTGAATAAAGAGAGACCAACTTGATGTCACTTGCTTTATTATTTCATTTATTTACTGCTCAACATGTTTCGGATGTTAATACATCCATCCTCAGGAGCTTGCGACTTATTTGATGAGTTATTTCATGAGTTGTATTGTTCTGGTTCGATATGTGTTGGTGTTACATTGTGGTTTGGCTGGGGTGGTGTGATATCCGTATGCAGGCTGAAGCACTGTAGCGCTTCAGCCTGCATACGGATACCACACCACATGTTGAGCAGTAAATAATGAAACAATAAAGCAAGTGACATCAAGTTGGTCTCTCTTTATTCAAATATCAAGATGGTGCAGGTCCAATAACATAAGAGATATTTTTACTATACATTTATTTATAACACACATGTTGACGTAGCAACACAACTATAGACAACGTTTTGCATTATGCAATTAAGTTGCGTCTGGTTTATTTTTGTGCATTAGCATAATTATAATATATACAGTTGTAAGGGAGATTTCTCTTTTCATCGGTGTGACAATTAAAGGTACTTGGCTGCTATTTTAGAAGTTGGCGCCTGATGGCGACTCTCAGGTTTCGAAATATGTAGTGTTTTTATAAAAGCGAACATTGCTTTTTAGTAAAACATATTTGTATTGACTCAGATTGTCCTTATTAGACCTATTTCGTTTATGATACACAATTGGATATCTGCTTTAAGAAAACTACCATCACTTGTGTAGGAATGTATAACACCCAGTTTCTTACTTCGAGCATTCTCTGACACCACTTTTCCTTTATATTATCGGATAGAATGCCCTTTTACTTAACCCTTGTTACTGTCCTCATAGACAAAGTTCGTATAGCTTTTGGCTTGTAGCATTTGGGAGGTCGTCGATTACTCTGACGAAAGTTATCATGATTTCCTTCAGTATATGCATGCAAATGTCGGGATACTATTTTAAATTAGGCAATGGCTGCTCCTTTCCACACCATTTAGAATTTATAGTTCACTGGTCACCCTACCATATGACGCTACATTGTCCGAGGCACCGAAAGCTTTGTTAAATGAACCAGAAACAAAGAGAGAAGTAAATACATTTGGATCTGTTCTGGAAACTTGTCGCCTCCTGAAACAATTGAACTGTGTGTGGTGTGTGTGTGTGTGTGTGTGTGTGTGTGTGTGTGTGTGTGTGTGTGTGTGTGTGTGTGTGTGGTGTGTGTGTGGTGTCATAGATACAGCTTTCTCCTACATTTTGTGTTATCTTTTGACTTGTGTATACCTCTTAGAATAGCTGCGAAATTTGATTTCATCATTAGGGATTTACATTTCAGAGATGTACAGTAAAACAGAAGAGAGATTCATTGTTCCTTTGACAATTGTGCAGGCGGCCTGTTTCTTGTCAGCCGAGTAATTTCATATCCTTGTCGAGTTTATGTTTTGCTTGCCTTCCTGTAGAGCTACGTTCATACAAGACTCCGGATATCTCCTAATTGTGAGCCGGAAATTAAAAAGAAGGGAAGAATCATTTAGGAAGCAACTCATATCTCCCAAGATGTGCCACTGCACAGTATTTACATGTAACAGAAAGGCTGTACCAGTGAAGTACCTTCAAATTGCATGGTTATTCGCCAATCTTTGTACAGAACTCGAACCAGGTCAATAGCATGTTGGAAATATTTCGCTGACAAAGAGGTAGGAAAATGTAAAAAGGAAGCTGGAGAACAATTTTATGCAGACATTTCTTAGTTTAATTCTCTCATCGTATCTTGCTAAAGAAAAATTATTCATGGCTACATAACTCGCCAGCAAAGCTGGCAGCGCTAATAAATTCCTAGTCACGTAAATACGAAACTAGAAGCGTTGTTAAATAAAGAAACCTACAGGGCACGTGCTGCTGTTCACCCTTCGAGAATGTTTCTTTTCTTCTTCCTGCTAACTGAAGCACGAGGAGGCTCTGGCCGCAAACGAACGTATACACTCTAATTTTGTTACTTATCACGCATTTCGTTTAGTGCCTCATTATGCAGTGGCTCGGATAGAGGCAAATACACCACATTCATCTTTATATCAAGATAGTATACCGCATGCTCGACAGTTGACCTCATGAGACGTCTAAGCGAAGGAGGGAGGAAATACTAATATGTACCTTTTGAACGCTTTGACAGATTTTTATGAAACTTCGAACGGCTGGTAGGTAATTTGTATTGTGTGCGTCTTGCAGTGTGTGAATGTAACTGACTTTAGTTAGCTTAAGGGATTACATTATTTCGAGGCGTAAATACATCACTGGGCTTGAGGATGTGCCTTCGTAAGCAGTCACCACAAGAAGAAAGTACTGTAAAATACACATATTACAGCTTATGCAGTGTTTGTACAACTGTCTCTGGCTTATAAAAAATCGCTAGTATGTCTGCATTTATAGAAGGGTTCATTATTAACCTTTAGACGCCTAATGTCAACTATAGTGGTCGTACCGCACCGCTAACCTCTAAAGTTGCATTTTATATATTTATTCAACAAATATAGGTACAGAATATTTTAAACATTGTGTACACTCTCCGTTTTTTTCTCTTCAAAATGCTGTTTGTTTCATAATTCTAACGCATTTGTTTCCTGTATTATTCACATTCTATATACAGAGTGTGCTAAAATTAAAAAAATAATTCCGGCGCCTAAAGGTTAACTACATGTTATCCAGCCACCTGCTATCGTCTTACCAACTACCTGTTACCGCTCCAGTGTATAACGTACTGCGTATAAAGACAGATATCCTGCATACACAAACGCACATTTACAGTGCGATTCTGAAGCATATTTGCCTATAGCCTGTGTGCACTGTAATCTGACAGATTGTCACTGAACTGCACTGATATTTTGGACATTTATCCACCGTTATGATTTAGGGTTATTGCTTACGGCATGACACGGAGGAAGCCAGTAAAATGCAGCCTTAAGGTGACAGGGGAGGACGGGGCATTTGGACATGCAGGGCAAGCTTGTCTTTGGTTTTTTTTTTTACTGTTTGCCAACTTTGGCTTAATTAGAGGATAGGCTTATGATTGGGTATTTTTGGCGGCAGCTAGAAACGAGATATCGCTGACACCTGATGTGTCTTGTACTGGGAGGTTCTTACTGTATCAGATTTGTCGGATATATGTTTAACTGCATTAAACATGGTGTCAGGTAATATAAAGAATGCGAAATTGATAGTACTGCTGAGGGGAGAAACTAAACCTTTTTCTCACCATGTGATTTCATCTACTTGATTGCAGTCTGGGAAAAGGGCTTGAGTATTTGCGTCTCATCTCGCGTCTGCGTACCGATAAACATGCTCTAACTAACACCTTTTGTTTTTAAAAACTAAAATTCGGTTCATGGGCTTTAGTTGTCAGTATTACATTAATGGGACACCATATAGGTCATCTGCATGCCCGTACTGTAATTAGAGCAAGTTCGGTAGTATTTATTTCCACATCTTCAGATTCAGTTATTCCCTGAACGAATTTGTGTGATATTTTAATTTTTAATATAATATATTATATTATAATATATTATATTATATTATATTATATTATATTATATTATATTATTATATTATATTATATTATATTATATTATATTATATTATATTATATTATATTATATTATATTATATTATATTATATTATATTATATTATATT
>Ga0131853_10007287_pt1 | contig 19985 bp, 13 predicted proteins | sample TergutLab28metaG_FD_92764 | JGI IMG/M metagenome (GOLD analysis project Ga0131853, IMG submission 92764) | Labiotermes labralis P1 segment gut microbial communities from Petit-Saut dam, French Guiana - Lab288 P1 (version 2) (version 2) | ecosystem: Host-associated > Arthropoda: Insects >... | reverse complement strand
AGGTGCATTGGATGCGGGTGATCCTTTTCGACTTTGGGAAGAAGATAATGTTAGGCAGAATGGTGTAACAAATATCATGGTAAGGATTAATGCCGATAATGAAGTTGCGGTTAGAATTGGTGACGCCACCGCCGGCCCTGATATTTTCCTTGCACCATAATTCTTAACTATGGAATATACCGCAGTATACACATATATTTTACACACCATCATCTTCATCCTCGGTATCCTAATCGGCAGTTTTTTAAACGTATGTATCTGCCGGATACCGGAAAAAAAAGAGATTATCTACGGGCGTTCCCACTGCTTAAGCTGTGGGAACGTTCTGAAATGGTATGAATTATTACCGATTTTGAGCTTTTTATTGCAAAAGGGACATTGCCGGTCTTGCCGCGTGAAACTATCCCTCCAATATCCCCTGGTGGAAATGACAAACGGGTTGGTATATGTCTTGGTTTACTTTAGGTACGGCTTGACTATCACCAGCCTTTTATATTGTTTGTGTGCATCGGCCTTAATAGTACTAACAGTAATCGACTGGCGTACATTTGAGATACCGGTAGGGATAAATATATTTATCGGCGTTCTGGGTATCATAAACTTAATTACTGACTTTGGTAATTGGCTTAATTATTGCTTGGGTTTTGTCACCGTCAGCGGATTGTTTATCATTATTTTTATGATAACAAAAGGCCGTGGGATTGGGGGGGGTGACATCAAGCTGATGGCCGTTGCCGGCCTGCTCCTTGGCTGGCAGAATATTATCCTCGCGATGGTGATTGGGGCGGCGGCCGGTTCGGTTATCCATCTTTTGCTCATGAAAATGAAAGGCAAAGGCCATGTTTTAGCCTTTGGCCCTTATCTATCCTTTGGTATTTTCATAACAATGACAGCCGGTACTGAAATAATCAATTGGTATTTGAAATCGTTTTTATAGGTATAAATAACGCATGTTAGAATAACGTTTGTTATTATTAAAAAGGAAAAAAATATGATCCAAAACCTTGTAGCAGCGAAAAACCTCTCTATTTATATTACCGGTGATACGATTCGGATTATCGAAGGCCGGAAAACCGGCGGTACTATCTCGGTTTCAAAGGTTATCACTACCCCAACCCCTTCTGGCAGTGTCGATGATGGCCTGATTACTGATGTCACCAGAATAGCACAAGCAATAAACAGCGTTCTCGACAAAAAAGATATGGCAAAAGCAAAGCTTTACTTTTCCGTATATTCGCGCAAAATTGCCGCCAAAGAAATCGAAATGCCCTATATGAAAAATCTCGAAGCTGTTGGCGCGATGATCAACTCAAATATCGACGATTATTTCCCGATGGGCAACATGGACGATTATATCAACCGCTTTACCATCTTGGATACGGTCGAAAAAGAAGGGCGCAAAAGTTATCAAATCGTCGTTTATGCGATATTGAAAGAATTGGTTGAATCTTATTTTGAACTTGCGAAAGCGCTTAAAATGCCGCTTGAAAGTATTGATTACCAAGTCAATAGCCTTTACAATTTGGCCAAAAGGGAAAGCCGTCATTCGACATCATTATTTTTGCAGATTGACGACGATGTTACCCATATTTCGATTTTCCGCGGGACTTCCCAATTGTTCCGCCGTTCGGTGCCATATGGGGCTGATTCTTTAGTCGAAGCTCTTGCGGCAAGTAAGGGAATTGATGAAAAAGAAGCGCGGGCGATTCTGATTAAGGGGAAAACCAATGACGATACGGGTTATCAGATTGACGATTATTTGACCAGTGACGAATATCAAGATATGATGCAGGATTTTGCCTCATCAATAACACGTGTTATTAATTTCTTTATCAGTAAAAATCCCGATATTGTTTTGGAGAAAGCAAAGATAATCGGTACCGGTGTCAGGATTGTGAATATTGATAAGAGTTTAGAACATATTCTTGGCGGTATTCCGGTAACATTGATTAAACATTTGCATCATGTCCATATCCGCAAAACTAAAGGTGAAGCTAAACTTACCAATGAGGAACTGACAGATTATCTCCCGAATATCGGTGCTTTAATCCACCCCCTTGATTTGCGGCTTACCGAAGAGGTGAGTTTCGCCAAAGGCGGGATTGGGTATGGTTTGATTTTCTTCTTGCTTGTGCTGGCGATTTTAGGGGTTGGCGGCGGAAGCGGTTTTGTATTTTGGCAAAATAACACCTTGGAAAACGAAAAAGATTTTTTGATTAGATTCAATGAAAGCCTTCAGGCGGCCGAAGATTATCATTTATATTATCTTGGTGCCCGGGATTTTATCAATACGCTTTCCGGTTATGATGCCGGTACAAAAAATGACAGTGAAGCCCTGCTTCAGTTGATTGAAACCTTAGAAGATATCATGCCTAGTACGGTTCGTTTAAATGACCTTGCGATTGAAAATGGCAAGGTAGCCATTAGCGCCAACTCATATAGTGGCAAAGAAGGGGCGGCAAGATTCTTAATGGAACTAAAGAAGCAAGATTTTATTTCGAACATTTTTATCAGTGATATTACCGATACCTTAGACCGGACTTACAATATAGTGTCACATTTTAGTATGACTCTTGAAATATCTCTTCCCGCTGATACCGAAATTTTAGAAAACGAAGGAGGGGCCTAAATGAAAGCAACTGATGAACAAAAAAAATTGTTATTACTTTTATTGATTGCGATTGTGGTTGCGATTCCCTATTTTTTCATAATCAGGCCGCAAATGGATAAAAGCGAAACCTTAAGGGCAGAAATTGCAGCACTTTCTGCGCGCCGGGATGTCCTTGAAGGATATTTGGTTAAAATGCCGGAATATCAGCAGGAATTAGCCGCGATGGAAGGGCGGAAAAAAGAAATTTTTTCTCATTATCCCTCCGAGCTTCCGCAAGAAGCAACGTTATTGTTTATTGACAAAGCTGAAAAAAACATTCCTATTTTCATGCGCCAGGTTGCCTTTTCGCCAGATGTTTTAGTTGAAATGATATCGCCGGAAAGTGCCGAACCTTTTATAGAAGTGATGGAGATTGCAAGTAATGAACCGTTGATTCAAGGTTTGGATGGCCTGAATAATCTTACCGCGATTGCTTTTGAGGGTAGTTATGCAAGTTTCAAAAGCTTATTGCGGCATGTTGCAGAATACGAAAACCGATTGGTTATCCCGAATTTAAGCGTTAATTATAGAGCGGATACCGCTTTGGTATCCGGTAATTTTACTTTACGCCAATTTGCTATGAGCGGCGAGGGGCGCGAAAGGGTGATTTCAGTTGAACCGGTTATGCGGCTTGGCGCACCAATTATCTTTGATGGCCGCTTAGATTAAAAGCCAAGGAGTAAGATTTGAAAGCGCAAAACACCTCGCCGAGTAATGTCGGATTCAGTATAATCGAACTAATGATTGTGATAGCAATAATCGGCATTCTTGCCGTTATTGCTGTTCCGTCAACGATTAGAATGATTGAACGCGGCCAGCAGAACAACCGGATGAATATCGCGCGGACGATATATCTTGCGGCGCAAAATCAACTAACTAAAAGCTATACCGAGAATAATTTGCAAGCCACGTTAACCGAGGTTTATTTCAATTTAGGGGAAGCTTGCTGCCCTAATCATACCAACCTTAATAATCTTAATAGAGTAGTAGACAGACTAGGGGACCAGTTAAGCCTTCCGGTTAATGAAGACCCCCATTTTATCCGCTTTATCAGCAAACCGGCCGGAATCCTCAATGGGGCGGGGACCCACTGGGAATGGACTGACCCGGACGGTGTGGTTATAACTAGTCCCGCAGCCCCGGGCGAGGCTGAATTTTTTCGCTTGCTTAGTGAAGTTATTATTGACAGGGAAATCCTAAATAATGCTATTTTAATGGAATACAATATCATGACGGGGATTATCCTGTCGATTTTTTATGGGGATGGCGGGCAAGTTGAGTTTGTTTATGATAATACAGCGGAAATTAATAATATCCTGGGCACCCGCGGCCTTAATAATGGTTATGCCCATGCGGCCGCCCGCCGGCAGGGATTTTTCGGTGTTGAATCAACCGGGGTACTTGATAACCGATTGATTGACGGAAATTTGCGGGAGTTTGTCTTTGCTAATATTTTCGATGGGGCGGATGAGCCGCTTAGAATTGGCTCGGGAGCTGCGGCGCAACACCTTACTAATGTCCTTTATGCGGAATTTTTTATACCGGAGCCGCTCAACCCGGCGACAGTATATACTTTTACCCTTAGGGGTGTATCAGCTTCGTCGAGGCCGTTAGCGATTGCCTTTAATCAAATCGGGAATGAATTTCTTCTTGCAATTACGAATGCCCAAATAAATAATGATATCCCGACAATTTTCCGTGATACAAGTTTTTCTGCTGCCGAGCTTCAAGAATCACTAGCCCGGTTTGGTATTGATACTAATATTGATATCAATTACAACCGTTATATTTGGATAATTGATTATATCTCCGGGCCAGGCAATATTGTTGATGAGCGTGCCGATATTATTAATATTCCGCAGTTTGTCCATGCCGAGATTACAAATGAAGCCGGGGCAACAGTACGTTCGGTGACGAGGGCCCATTCGCATTTTGCCAATGTAACGGGCAGCCGGTTTGAAGTAAGGACAGTAAGGCATCTTAATAATATCCGTTATATGCCTGACGGAAGATACCGGCAGACTGCCGATATTAATATGCTTGACCCCTTTAATCCATTTAATTCTGTCACCGATTTCAGGCCGATTGCTGGAGCAGGGTACAATCCGCTAACAGGTCTGTCCGCAGATATCCATCCGCTTTTGCCTTTCAGCGGTGAATATTTTGTCATGCGGACTACTGCTAACTCAAATTCGCGATATTGTATTATTAACGGGCTTTCGATAACTGCCGACGGGCTGACCGGCGATGTTGGGTTGTTCCGGGTAACTGCCGGGGCAGATATTCAAGGGCTATCGTTATTTAATGCAAATATCATCGCCCCCGGTGCTGCAAATGTCGGCGCAATCGCCGGTTTGATGACCGGCCGCATTATGACCGGCGGGATAGTCAGGCAAAGCACAGTCAGTCAAAGTTTTGCGTATGCGAACGTTAATGGCGGGTCCGGCAATACCGGCGGCCTCGTTGGAAATATTGAAAACGGCCTTTTAGAAGAATCTTTTAATGCCGGTTTTGCGAATGCGGTTATAGCTACACAAACAGTCAACGGTATCGGGTCAGTCCAGGCCCCGGCCGGGAATATCGGCGGCCTTGTCGGCAGGAATAACGGGACAGTTAGGAATAGCTTCAACAATGCCCGGGTGAATATTGCCGATGTCATGTTAGACGGCCCCCTTTCTCACACGCCGACAGCTACTGTTTTAACCAGTCCGTCAAACCTTGGCGGTATCGCCGGAAGTAATGAAGATTTGGGCAGGGTAGAGAATACCTATGCAACGAATTATCTGCCGCTTCCGCCATATTTTCTGCCAACTTCGCCGGAAAATATACCGGAACTTCTGCAACATTATGAAGATTCGAATATCGGCGGGATTGTTGGTCTGGAAAATGGGGAAATGAGAGAAAATTTCTATATTTCAAACGGCCTGCTTAGTTTTGAAGGTACTGCAATATCCAAAGAAGAACTTAGAGGAACTTTCCGCGGTTTTACCAGCCGCTTCGCGCCATCTAATGAATATCAGGAAGGAATAAACAGATATCATAGATTTAACCCGAATGATGCGGCTGAACCGGCTTATCCTTACCCGGCCCTAAGAAGAAATAATCCTTTTAATGATTTGATATGGTTCTGGGAGGATATTTTCGAGATTCCTTTAGGTTCAATCACATTTTTATATTATGAAAGATATAGAGATAACAGCGGTGCTGTCACTTATGGTTATTCTGAAGGCGGAGTTGCCCCGCTTGCGCGCCTTGACCGGAACCGGATAGTTGAAAACGAAGGATATCTGCTTGAATTTGATGACCGGCGGGAAATGGAAATAATTATCAGTAACTCCGAAATCCCCCGGAACCTTCCGGAGGACAGAAACGGAATGTTTTCTTTCACCCTGACCCCTATTGGTGCTGATGGCTGGGAGTGGTCTTCCAATGATATAACTGGTGATTTACCCGCCCATATCCCGGTCCGTTTTACGCAAAACGGTGATGTTTCACCACAATTCCGGCTATATTTTGACAATCGGTTTTTGGAAAGTTTTACCAACAACGGGCTTAATATCCATTTTCAGGTAAGGGATAGCTCTGAAGAAGTCATTTATCCCCTTACCCCTAGCTTGCAAATTAGATTCAGCCCTTACTTTGCCGATAGCATCGGCCGGGCAGGGAACCGGCTTATAGTGCGGTCGCCCCGCCATTTAAGCCATATCAGCCGGGCTTGTTTATTTGGCCTTGCCCATGATATTAATTATGATTTTACCCAGGAAATAAATATAGATTTTGGATTATACCGTAAAGAACTAGTCATGCCGGCAAATGGAAATATGAATATCAATACCAGCCTTACCCTAGCGGATAATAACCGCGCAAGATGGCCGTTTACCGACAGCGGGGCAGTATATAGCGCGGTAATTAATGATGTCTTTACCGGAAATTATACCGGCGGGGAAGTTCTCACAAGAGTTTATACCGACGGGGTATTTGATCCGGTTAAGTCGGAATGGCTTAACTATGAAATAAGGAATGTGATAGCAAGATACGGCCTGTTTAATGTTATCGGGCATGGGGCGGCGGTTGAAAGGCTTAACATTATTAATTCACAATTTTCTAACGGCGGTTCGGCCGGGGATAATAATGCTGTTGGCAGTATTGCCGCCGTAAATCATGGTTCAATCAGAATGTCGAGTGTCCAAAATACTACGGTCCGCGGCACTGGTACCGGTGTCAGGGTTGGCGGTATTGTGGGGATTAACGCTCCCCAAGATGACATAAATGACACTAACGTCAGTATCATTGAAGATGTATTTTTCCTTTCGACAGCAGAATATCCCGGCTTTTCGATAGTTGAGAATAATATCGTGCTGGGGGAAGGGCCGGTCTCGAATAATGGCGGCGGTATTGCCGGTTTTAATTCCGGTGAAATCAGCCGGGTATTTTATCTTGCCCCGGCACCAAAAGCACAAGAATATGATGAAGCCGGGCGGGTGCTGATAATGTATCCCATCGTCCGGAACGGGGCAAGTGTAAATAATGATTGTATTTATTTGCGGGGGCATCGCTATTCCCGGACCCAAGGCAGTGATTGGATTAATGAGCGGTACAATTTTTCGACCCGGCCGGATGAACCGCCTCCGCCGGTTAGAACTCATGAACGTGCCGGTGTTGGCATGGTAACGAAATTTATTGATTTGGATTGGCTTAATTATTTATCTTCCGAAAATATTTTGGACGATATGAATATGAGCATTAATGATATGGAAAACTGGTATCAGCCGTCACAAAGGTATCCTTACCCGTTGATTTCAGGAATGGCGGTACCTGCTTTCTGGCCGGAAGCCGACAGTCCGGTCCGGCCTGACCAGGAAGACCGGGACGACTGGGAAGAATTTAGGTCGGCGGCAGACCGCCCCCGGGCCCCGACATTTGGCAACGGAGATTTTTCGAGCCCTTTTCTATATACAATTCCCGGCGGGAACTTGGTAGACAATATCAATATCCCCCCATACCAGCATATCGCAAATCACTGGTTTACGGCTGATATGCGGATATTTAGCGGCTGGCTCACCAGGCCGGTAGACCGGAGTTTATTTAATTCCACCCACCCCTTGTATCTTATTCCGGCGGCGGCTGATGGAATTGGAGACTTCCGGCCGCCTTATGACCCTGTTTCCAATCCAAGCCAAGTACCGAGATGGCGGGTAATTGAGCTGCAAACGCCGAATGGTACCGACGATTTTATGCGCACCGATTATCTTGGGCGGAATTTGGCACGAAATGGTATTACCGCAACTAATAATGTCCGGACCCAGGCCAACGGGCAGACCCAGCCGATTCGTTATGCGGAATTAAATGCCGAATCACCGGGTACGCTTTATCAGGTTCTTGATTCCACTCCGGGGGCAGTGTTTTATTATTCATTTTATCATGCAACGAACGGATACCCCGGATTTAATCCCGGTTCGTGGTATACCGCCCCGCCGGCAGTCGGCGACCGGCTGAATTTTTATCTTTCAGCGGCGGATATAAATGAACCGGTTGAAGTTAGTAACGCAAGTCAAGCGGCGGATAGGGATAATGCGATGAGGCTGATTCGCCCCTGCCAGTCACCGCGCTCTGAACCGTCGGTTTTGCGCGGCGGAAACAGCGGCGACCGGATTCTTTTTAGCGCAAGCCCAACGGGAACACCGACATATGGCGCTACACAGCGTACAAATATCAATAACCAGGCAAATTTTGGGACATCAACAGCCGGTTCGGCAGTAGCCCCTGTTAATTTTTTACCGAATTTGTGGCTTAACCCGGCAGCTTGGAATACCGTTGCTTACGGCGCATCAACTCAAGGCCAGCCAACCGGTAATGCCAGCGGCGGCCGGTATGACTTAAGTTATCATCAGGGCCGGGAGTACTTGCAGCCAACCGGAAGGCGGGTAGTGCAAAATATACCGACTATCCCGAATAGTGAGGAGCTTGCGACGATTTATCTTTATGATGTCTGGATAGATACCAGAACCGGAAATCCAGCAATCACTAACAGTACTTTATCAAACGGGAATATCACCGTTAATGCCAATATTAACAGCACTGTTCAAGGCGGATTCAGGTCCGGTTATGGGATAACTTTCTGGTCAACACGGAACCTGACAGCTAATAATGCTGCAAGCAGTGCATCTAATATTCATATTAATGGAATTACCCAAACCCAGTATAATGGTACGGCGTGGGCATGGTTAGATGATGCAAAGACCAATGTCATTGGCTATTGGGATATTTCTTATGGCTGGAAGCGCTTTTATGGCGAGTATACTGTCCCGGACGGCCAGGAGCTGACCGAATTTGCCTTTCAGGCAAGTACCGGGCCTACCCGGATAAATGTCGGGAATTATCTTGACGGGGTATCATTTAGAAGCCCTGCCTTTTTGACGATTGACAAATATATCAAGGATAGTACCGGCAATGACGTCATGTTTGTAAAACCAAATGATGCGTTGACTATTGAATTATTTGTCAAAAACCATGGTGAAACAGTTGCAAACAATATTGTTATCCGTGACCAGTTAGCCCCTTTTGACGAATATATTAATTATGAAGGCGGTACGACTCTTTCGGTCACGAAAGTTACACCTGACGGGACAACTAATGGGATAAGGACGACATTTAACGCGACTGCTTCATATCCTACTACCGGCGATAATGCCGGAACTTTAGTCATCACCCTGCCGGCGAATCAGGTGCTTGAAAATAATGAAGAGTTGATTATCAGGTTCCCGGTCAGGGTGCGGTGGACCCTTAGAAGTGACCCGGACCGGGCCGATACGTTGTTATATTTTATCCGCAATCAAGGTGTTGTTGAATATAGTTCCGGTTTCCTTAGGTACAATATTGAACGGAACTTAAACGGTTCCGGGCCGGAACCGGTGCAAGTATTTATTGACCCGGTTAAACTTTCAAAAACCGTAGCCCCGCCGATTAACGGGCCGTTTGAGATTATGCTGCGGGTTGAGGATACCACGATTGGCAACAGTAGCATTAACACCAATGGTTTGATTACCGATTTGATTCCCCGCGGCTTCCGGTTAGTCCCGGGTGTCAGCCGCCGGGTTAACCATGACCCTGGCTGCGCGGATTGTGTAAGCGGTACTTGCCCGGTTCCATGGGTATCGGCCGATAGTGCTATATTTATTAATAATGATGGTTCGACCCGGATGACGATCGGCGGGGTTAATTTGGGGAATAATTCAGGTACGAATATCAGAAGTATTGATTACCGGTATAACATAGAGTATATCGGTGCCGGTTATGGCGTTGCTGAAATCCAAATCTTGTCAGACTATAAATACTTGTACTCCGATGAGCATATGATGGGTACTGATGTAAGTGTTATGTTGATTTTCCCTAAGGCAGTGATTGGTATCAGTGTTAAAACACAGCCGATTAGTTTCACAACATCAGGCGGCGGGACCAATGTCTTTAATATAACCAGTAACGATAACTTTGCCGAGCGGCTTGCCGACGACAATTATGATGTTATGGCTGCAGTTATCCTAACTGATGCGAACGGTGAGCCCCTACCGCTAACATCTAACCGTTATGTAACCGATTATTTCACGGCAAATATTGTTCAGGGGACATGGAACCTTGAGTTAACCCCCGTACCTGGCGCCGGCGGCGAATTTGTGCTTTATTACCGGATTATGCTGACGGCAACCAAGTCCGGAAGCCCTGATTTTGTATTAAATTCCCCGCCGACCCCGGTGACAATCACGATACCGTCAACGGCGGTTACAGTGACCGCAAACGGGCTTAATAATCTTACAATTGGCGAAGCTGTTAATGGAAGTATTATATATACCCTCGTAAACGGGACATATGCTTCAACAATTAACCCGGCGCACTTTGCTGTCAGCGGTTTACCGGCCGGGCTTTTAGCCGGTGCCCCGGTGAGAACTGACACAACTGTCACTATTCCAATTACCGGGATACCAACAACCGTATCAGGCAGTAGTGATGTGGTATTGCCAAGCAGTATTCCATCATCCAATATTACGGGTATGACGGCGGATATAGTACCGATTGGCACAGTAACGGCCGGCCCGGTAGAAGCGGCGCCGGCACCGTAGGATAAGCTTTATTAGTAATAGAAGGAAAGGCATAATCTGAATGCAGGGAAGGTTTAAAGAATTATATAAGGACAACTCTGGTGCCTCGTTACTTTTCGTACTCGGAATTATGCTTTTTCTGCTTGCAATCGGAACCAGCCTTCTTGTAGCGGCAAGTACCAATGTAGGTTATATGACGAACCAAAGGGAGCATAGCCAGGTCAGGATTTTGGACGAGTCAATTCATATGACGATTATGTTTAGCTTGCAGGATTCTGTAAATGTAAATAGTTTGGGGCGGCAACTTGCCCGGGCTTTATATGAAGCGCAGGATTTATTTGACAGTGGCGGCGGGGGCGCCGGCAATCTCAATGATATTACTATAACCCCGGATGAAATAGAGTTTCTGGATAATGCAGGAAATGAAATAAATTTTGCCAACACGAATGTCAGAATCAATAATATTACGTTTTCTTTTCCGGTTCAGGCTGTTAATATTACGGAAGCGGTTAATTGGCAGGAGCTGGTTTGGGATGACGACCCGGATTGGGCAGGATGGCCAGGCTGGGATGATACATTTCCCGATGAATCTTTTTTCAATTGGTTTAATTGGGGCGATTGGGAAAATGATGATAATTTTCCTGATTTGCCGGATGGAGTAACGATATGGCGGCGGGAGCCGGCAACTGCTTCAATAAATGCGGCTTTGCATGTAATAGTTGAAATTGCGGCAATAAATAGAGTAAGCGGAAATGAGCGGATGATTACCTCAAGGGCGGTTTATGAATATAGCGATGGGTTTTTATTAGAGGATTTAAACAGCATTCCGCTTACACATGTTAATAGCATCGGTGATATAGGAGGTTTATTTTTTGCATCCTCCCCCAATGCAGCTAAATATACGATGAATTTTGCCGATATTGGCAGATGGGAATTATTAAGTTATGAAAACATTGCGAACTAAAAAAATGTTTTGTTCAAATAAAGGTGAATCCCTGATTGAAAGCGTAATCAGTTTGTTTATATTGTCGATTCTGATTCTTGCTGTTACGAGTATAATCCAAGTATCGCTGCGAATGTCAAACAGGTCGATTGCTAATGCGGCTGTAATGCAGGAAAATGTCCTCAACCCGTTATTAAGGTCGGAGTTTGACGGGGACGGGATAGTTGGGGCGGTTACTTTCAATTTTGTGCCGACAAGTGGTAATACTGACCCGCCGGTTGATAATTTTTTTGAATTTGATGCGATTGCAATATCGCAAAATGCTTTAATATACAATCAAGGCGGGCTGTGGGCTTTTTCACCGCAAGCAGACGGCGGAGGCGAGCCATGAAAAACTGTGTGCTTCATAGAATTACAAGAAAAATGTTGAATAACAATCAAGGTCTAACTTTGGTTGAGCTGATGGTTGGTATCATGATTTTTGCGGTTATTACGACTTCGGCAATGTCAATTTTTGCCCCAATGCTTAGAACTATGTTAAGGGCAACTGAAATTGCGGAGTATAATACGTTATTTGACAATATTGCAAATATAATAGTTAGCGATTTGGCAAGTTCAACTGCCGGGCCGGTTTTGTCAGGTGCTGATGTGAGGCTGAATCCCGGCGGGACATTAGAGGATTTTACCTGGACAAACGGCCAGGACTTGTTATGGCTTACGATTAATTTCCCGCAGGCGGTCGTTTATACCGCTGACGGGGACGGGGTTTTATTGCGCAATGGAAATCCGTTATTGCCGCAAATGTTTCTTAATCAAGGGACGGCGGCCACTTTTGTTTGCGTTGAAGTATTAACCCTTGATGCCGCGAATAATGTAACCGAAAGGTTTTACCGGCTTACTCTTACGCTGTCAAACATTATCGGTGACGGTGGTATTACAAGAGATTATATTGTCAGGCCGCTGGTGCTTAATCAGTATTGATGGACTGTGGTTACAGTTCAGCCATCAGCCCGATTTTACTTCGCCATGAAAATCTCCTTGCAAGTTCCCTAATAATAGTGTATAGTCATCTCGAACACTGCATATCGGATGATATGTGGTCAAAATACTTTGAGTTTGGTTTGGAGTTTATCATGGCAAAATACCTTGTAATCGTCGAATCCCCCGCGAAAGTGAAAACAATCAAGAAATTTCTTGGTTCCAATTATGAAGTCCTTGCCTCAAACGGGCACGTTCGCGATATGCCGAAAAGCCAGTTGGGTTTTGATGCGGAAAACGACTATGAACCGAAATACATCACGATTCGCGGCAAAGGCGATGTCTTAGCAAAGCTTCGCAAAGAAGTGAAAAAAGCGGAACGTATTTATCTTGCGACTGACCCTGACCGTGAAGGTGAAGCAATTTCATGGCATTTGTCAAAAGCATTAAAATTAGAAGATAAAAAAGTCTACCGGATTACTTTTAATGAAATAACCAAAAATGCGGTTAAAGATTCTTTGAAAAATGCCCGTGAAATTGATATGGACCGGGTTGATGCCCAGCAAGCGCGCCGGATGCTCGACCGCATGGTTGGGTATCGCATTTCCCCGCTGCTTTGGGTAAAAGTAAAGCGCGGGCTTTCGGCCGGCCGTGTCCAATCGGTAGCACTTAGGATTATTTGTGACCGTGAAGCTGAAATAAACGCTTTTATCCCGGAAGAGTACTGGAGTTTAAATGCCGAGTTTGCGATTGCGGGTGAGAAAAAACCTCTTCATGCGAAATATTATGGTTCTCCTGAACGCCGTGTTGAAATCAAATCAGAAAAACAGCTTAACGGAATCCTTAGTGAACTAAAAGATGCTTCTTATTCGGTGGCAGAAGTGAAAAAAGGCGAACGCATCAAGAAAAGCCCGCTTCCTTTTACTACCTCAACCTTGCAGCAGGAAGCAAGCAAAGCGCTTGGTTTTTCAACAATGAAAACGATGCGGGTTGCCCAGCAGCTTTATGAAGGGATTGATATCAAAGGGCAAGGCACTATTGGTATCATTACTTACCTTCGTACTGATTCGACCCGTGTTTCAAACGAAGCGGAACAAACCGCGGAAGCTTATATAAAGAAAATTTATGGCGATGATTATGCCGCTGCAAAAACTCCGGAGAAAAAGGACGGCAAAAAAATCCAGGATGCGCATGAAGCAATCCGGCCGACAGAAATTGAAATGACACCGGCATCACTAAAAGCTTCGCTTGCCCGTGACCAATTCCGGTTATATCAACTGATTTGGCGCCGTTTTGTAGCAAGCCGGATGAATCCGGCGAAGTATGAAACGACTTCGGTACGGATTGACAATAATACAGCAACCCACCGTTTTACTGTTGCTGCTTCCAAAGTTATATTTGACGGCTTTTTATCCGTCTATACTGAAGAAGATGAAAAATCCGGGGCTGAAGCTGAAACAAAGCTTGTCCTTGCCAAAAGTATTGACAAGAAAACAAAGCTCAAATTTAATGAATTTGAATATCAGCAGCATTTCACCCAACCGCCGTCCCATTATACGGAAGCATCCCTGGTCAAAGCCCTGGAAGAACTTGGTATTGGAAGGCCGAGTACTTATGCCCCGACTATTACCACTATCATGGGGCGCCGTTATGTCATCAAGGAGGACAAAAATCTTTATATTACCGAACTTGGTGAAGTTGTCAACCGGATGATGAATGAAGCCTTCCCGACGATTGTTGATGTTAATTTTACCGCCAATCTTGAAGCATTACTTGACGGAATCGAAGAAGGGGCGGTTAATTGGAAAACGGTGGTCAAGAATTTTTATCCTGATCTTGATGAAGCGGTCAAAATCGCTGAAAAGGAATTAGCAGAAGTTGAGATTGCCGATGAAGTATCGGAAGAAATATGTGAAAACTGCGGCCGCAATATGGTCATCAAATATGGGCCCCATGGTAAATTCTTAGCCTGCCCCGGTTTCCCCGATTGCCGTAATACCAGCCCTTATCTGGAAAAAATTGGTGTCGGGTGTCCGCGCTGTAACAAAGACATCATTGTTAAAAAGACCAAAAAAGGCCGCCGTTATTATGGTTGTATCGCTAACCCGGAGTGCGATTTTATGGTTTGGCAGAAGCCAACCGGCGAGAAATGCCCGGCTTGCGGTGACGTTTTATTAGAAAAAGGACAAAAATTAGCTTGCGCAAATTCCAATTGTCTCACATTAATTGAAAAAAAAGATTAATTTCTTAACAGAAACGTTTCACTATCTATGAAGTAGTTGCATTTTTCCGAATTATATGTTAGACTACAATTTGCTGATGGGGGTTTATATTTAAACTGCAACTTTATACAAAGTTTTATTTCACTCAAAAGTAAAAGGAGGAATTATGAGCAGCGTCCAGTTACTAGACCGAACCAGGAAAATCGGCAAATTACTACATACCAACAGTTCCAGCAAGGTTGTTTTTAATGATATTTGTTCAGTTTTATGCGATATTCTGAAATCCCATGTTTTAGTAATCAGCAAAAAAGGAAAAGTTCTTGGGGTTGGTTCCACGGATTCGGTAGAATCGATATCGTCATTAATTGTGGACAAAGTCGGCGGATTTATTGATAACATGTTAAATGAACGGCTGCTTGCTGTTTTGTCTACCAAGGAGAATGTCAATCTGGCAACCCTCGGTTTTGATGCCGAAATAATCAGAAAATTTCAGGGAATTATTACCCCGATTGAAATTGCCGGTGAAAGGTTAGGTACCTTATTTATATATAAGGGTGATGAGCAATTCGATATTGATGATATTATCTTGTGTGAATATGGCACAACTGTTGTTGGCCTGGAAATGCTTCGGGCTGTCAATGAAGAAAGTGCCGAAGAAAAGCGGAAGTTAGATGATATCAAATCGGCGATTAATACCCTTTCGTTTTCAGAGATGGATGCGGTAGTCCATATTTTCGATGAACTTGGCGGAATGGAAGGCATTCTTGTCGCCTCGAAAATTGCTGACCGGGTTGGAATTACTCGTTCGGTTATCGTAAACGCCCTGCGGAAATTCGAAAGTGCCGGGATAATTGAATCCCGTTCATCCGGAATGAAGGGTACTTATATCAAGGTGCTTAATAATATGGTCTTTGATGAAGTTGACAAAATCCGCAAAAGTAGAGCGCAGTCAGTGAAATAAAAAAGGAATAATATTAAAGGCTAAAGTTTTTCTAAAATATGCCGATATATATTTATAAGCGAAAAATGTTTAAGGGATTAACTGGTAATTTAAAAGGATTTAAGAGCTTCTATTGAGGCAATTGAATCCTTTTTTGATGTTTGACCGACTTAGTCGGTCAAATTAAAAACACCAAATATTGGGTGCCGGTAGAAAAAGAACACTAGATAAGGTATGATTTGGCAAAAAAAAGATAAAAAAAAGACTTGTTTTTTTCTTAGAATAATTTATAATGAAGTAAGATAGCGAAAGGTGGGCAGATGATTAATTCCAGTGCTTTTAATTATATAAATGTCCTTACTAAAGCGGCGGATGCTTCCTGGAAGCGCAATGAAGTCCTTGCCAACAACATTGCTAATAATACCACCCCCGGATTTAAGCGCCAGGATATTGATTTCGAAGGCCAGCTAAGGCGGGCGATGCGCAAAAACCGCTATATGTCGGTTGATGCAAGAATTAATGAGCTGAATAACACAAATATCTCACGGCTCCGCCCCAATATTTTTACCGATAATGGGAATTTTTCTTATCGTTTGGACGGCAACAATGTTGATGTTGACAATGAAGGCGTGATGCTTGCGGCAAACCAGCTTAAATATAATGGATTGATTTCAGCAATGAATCACGAATTTTCGCAATATAAGACAGTATTGAGATAAAACGGAGAAAGCTTCGTTTCATGGGAGTAGAGTATGGGAATTTTTAACGCATTCAATATCAATGCTTCAGGGTTAACAGCCCAGCGTTACCGGATGGACGTGATTTCCGAAAACGTCGCCAATGTTAATACGACCCGTACCGCTGACGGTACACCGTATCGCCGTAAAATAGTTACTTTCGAGCAAATGCCGAACCGGGGAAGCAACTCAAGCTTTAGACGTATATTTGACGGTTACAAAAATACTTTTAACGGCCAGGGGGTGCGAGTCAGAAAAGTAAGCGGTGACCACGAAACACAAATGACCATGGCTTACGACCCGTCTCACCCTGATGCCGACGAAAACGGTTATGTCACCTATCCGAATGTCAATATCGTCATGGAAATGACGAATTTGATTGATGCAAGCCGGGCTTATGAAGCTAACGCAACCGCCTTTAACGCCAGCAAAACGATGGCGCTTAAAGGACTGGAAATGGCACCCTAATAGTATGAAGAGTTTCTAGTTCAAAATTTGCATGGTATTTGCAGGAATGATAATAAAAAAGGAGTAATCAATGGACATCGCAAGTATCGCGAATATTAATAAAATAAATCCGGTTCAAACACAAAATAGAAGCCTGTCCCCGGTCACAGACCACAGCGGTTTTGACGACCTGCTTTCAAAGGCTATGGGGCATCTTAATACAACTAACTCATATATTCAAAATGCACAAAACGCCGAAATCAGATGGGCGCTCGGTGAATCATCCAGTACCCATGAATTAACCAACGCGATGCAGAAATCAAGCATTGCCCTCCAATACACTGTTGCAATCCGGGATAAGGTATTGGAAGCATACAAAGAAATCATGCAGATGCAGATTTAAATTTGCAATTCACAGCTAAAGCTGTTCATAGCAACGACTTAATTAGTTAACACCGGCAATCAGTCATCAGGATCCACACCAATCCGCCAAAAGATTGATTGCTTACCGATACATCATTGCATTATGTTTATATTTTATGTCCGGCTTTCAGAAAGAGAGAGTTCGCTTTCGTGAGGGTGTATTAAAGGTACACCGTCATAAAACGGGATTAATTCCGTAGGAGGATAATATGCCAGAGCAAGTCCAAAAATTCATTACTCCGGTTCTGGAGTGGTGGAACAAATTTACTTCCCGCCAAAAAACCTTTATAATTGCTATTTCTGCCGGTATCATTATGACGATGGCTATTTTGCTTACCCTGCTCAATCAGACCCAATATGTCCATCTTACTGTTGCGGCAAGTCCCGCCGAAGCTTCTGAAATACGTGATTTACTAGCGGCGGAGGGCAATATTAAGTACAAGCAGTCAGCCGACAGCCTGCGGTTTGAAGTAGACCGGAAACAGCATATTAATGCAACGATGTTGCTTGCAAGCAATAATATCCAGTCTGACGTTTGGTCAATTGACAATGTCACAACCGGTGGTTTTTCGACTACCGAAGCAGATAAACAAAGGCGCTACAAAGTATATCTGGAAAACCATATAAGCAGAACGGCGGCGGCGATGAACGGGGTAAGAACTGCAAGTACTACCTTGAATATGCCATACAATGACGGTACTTTATTATCCCAGCACCGGGAAAGTTCGGCCTCGGTCCTGCTTGACCTTAATGGTGACTTTGGTGAAGAGCAAGCGGCCAACCTTGCGAAAATCATCTCGGTCGGCCTTGGTTCAAGCACACCTTTAAATATTAGTATTATGGATACCAACGGCAATATGCTTTTCTCCGGTGATGATATTCATTCAAGTACCGGCGGAAGTGCCAACAATCAATTAAGCACCAAAAATAAAGCTGAAGCCGTCCTTAATAGTGAAATCCGCAATATCCTGCAAGGTACCGATGAATTTGCCAGGATAGTTGTCGCTAGCAATTTGGTTATGAATTTTGCCCGCTCCCGCTCGGTTGATACCGAATATTATGTCGCGGACGGACGGGAGGAAGGGTTTATCCTGCATGAATCCCATTATGATTCGGAATCAACGAATCAGGGCGGCGGTGTGCCGGGAACTGATTCCAATACCGAAGGCGGCCCTTCTTATCAATGGCCCGACCATCATTATTCCAGTATGACAGAAAGCGAAAGGTCGATTGACCGTCTTGTCAGCAATGTTATTACGGAATCAGATTTTCCGGGCGGACATGTTGTATATGCTGAATCCTCAGTTGCAGTTACCGCAGTTTCACACAATATTATCCGCGAAGAAGATGCAAGGCGGCAAGGGCTTCTTGATGGTATTAGCTGGGATGAATACAAAGACTTCAATAGTGAAAGAACTATACTGACAATTGATGATGAGATGCGCTCAATCGTTTCGAACGCATCAGGCATCCCGCTTAGTAATATTACTATCCGCGCCTATGCTGAAAATATCTTTTTAGATGCGGAAAGAATGCAAGTTGCCTGGACCGATGTTACCCAGATTTTCCTGATTGTCATTATTCTCGGACTATTAGCCTTTGTTGTTATCCGCAGTATGCGCTATGGCCGGGAAGAAGTTGAAGAAGAAGAACTGTCCGTTGAAAGACTTTTACAATCACAGCCTGAACTTGAAGATATCAGCATCGATGAAGGTAGTGAGTCCAAGAAAATTATTGACAAATTCGTTGAAGATAACCCGGAAGCAGCCGCTTCGCTTTTGCGCAACTGGCTGAATGAAGACTGGGGTTAAGTATGAAGAGTTCATCTAAGGCATCGTGCGAAGGCACGATACCAAAGATGAACTAGTCCCGCTACGCGGGCACTCTTCATACAGCAAGTTTGGCCATAGGCCAAACATTGCAAGGTGATGGGTTTTTGACAAAAAGGAGCAGATATGCCAAGAGGTGTAAGTGGAGACGGTGCAATCAGCGGCCTGCAAAAAGCGGCAATCCTTTTGATTGCGCTGGGCCCGGAAAAATCCGCCAATATATTCAAACATCTTAAAGAAGATGAAATTGAAGAGCTGACCCTGGAAATCGCCAATACCAGGAGTATCACCCCGCAGATTAAAGAGACCGTGCTTGAAGAATTTTATCAAGTTCTGCTTGCGCAGCAATATATTGCCGAAGGTGGTATTGGTTATGCCAAAGATCTTCTTGAAAAAGCCCTTGGCCAGGATAAAGCAATGGACGTTATCGGCAAACTGACTGCCTCACTTCAGGTTAAACCTTTTGAGTTTGTCCGTAAAACCGATGCTTCTCAATTACTGAACTTTATCCAGGATGAGCATCCGCAGACTATTGCCTTGATTTTGTCTTATTTATCACCGGCCCAATCGGCCCTTATTATTTCTGCTTTGCCGCCGGACCGCCAGTCCGACGTTGCCCGGAGAATTGCGATGATGGATCGGACCAGCCCTGATGTAATCAAAGAAGTTGAACGAGTCCTTGAATCAAAACTTGCTTCATTAGTGAATCAGGATTTCAGCATT
>Ga0131853_10007286_pt1:12500-19987 | contig 19987 bp, 14 predicted proteins | sample TergutLab28metaG_FD_92764 | JGI IMG/M metagenome (GOLD analysis project Ga0131853, IMG submission 92764) | Labiotermes labralis P1 segment gut microbial communities from Petit-Saut dam, French Guiana - Lab288 P1 (version 2) (version 2) | ecosystem: Host-associated > Arthropoda... | reverse complement strand
TCACCACCGATTGTAATCACACAATGACGAAACATAATTGACTATTTTAACAAAGTGTAACTTTAACAAGCACGGATAATGCGCTCCCTGAAGATGGTGTTACTGCACCGAAACATGTCGGAGCCGTTTTAGTGTAATTTTTAACATTGTTTTTGAGACAATCACTTGTGCATTAGTTAGTGAATAATAAACTTTCTTTACAACCATTCACAATGATTTTGTAGATTCAAACAGCTCTATCTCGGTAACAATTCAGAATTAGAAATTGTTAGAAAAATCCCACAATGACCGGTATTCTCACGTTCGAAAATATTGACTTATCCTCCTGAATCACCCTGTACATGTCGAAATGTAAGTCGTCAGAGCAGGGCCAGACTCAGAGGCGGGCCAATCGGGCAGCTGCTGCGGCGCCAACCTATAACAGGCGCCACAATGTGCCTGAATCAATGTGACATATGGTGCCAGTAAACTCAGGTTTCCACACGCGAAAGAATTTCGCTGAAAAGTATTCGCAATTTGGGCACGGGCTCTCAAAAATATTCACAAACCCCCTCGTAGCCCGAAAACTTTTAAAGAATATCGTTTTGAAGGAGACGTTACAATTACTACTCTACCCTGGGCGCCAAATTTTAACCTTGTCATGGGCGGCCACATGCCTCGAACCAGCTCTACGCTAGAGTAATGTACAGGCCAGTTGAAATATGATTGCACACGCGCAGAAACCAGATTTAGTCTTTCGGCGAAACGGACGAGTTCATTTAAATCGGCGGGGGCGTCAGTTCATTCGACTACTGGCAGCCGAGATGTGCGCATCAGCGGTAGTAATGCTGGATACAGCATGTTGCGAGGTAGTGTGAAGGGTAATGGCTACCCACTCCATTCACCAGTTTCCCCTTCACTTCTCCTCCCGTGCGTCTCCGTGTGCCATCACATTTAAACTAGAGTCTAACAAGCTCTATTTACTAACAAAAGGTGTGTTCTAACGGTGCACAAGTACCATTTGTCAATACGCATGACACAACAGGATGCAAACAGCTAACTTAACTACGCAGTCTAAATAACAAGTCTAGGGACTACACAGTAAGCGAAGAGACATGCGCAGACGTGGCCTGGCAGAAACAGTTATGATTTGTCTGGAGTTACTTGGAGCTGTGAGCACTCTGAAATGTTCAACAGGACCACTTGCTAATAGCACAAGTTACGGATTGCCTTTGGCAAGGAAGGATGTTAATTAATGACCCGGCCACGTCCCAGTAGCATCTAGGAGGTCCTTGTCAACATGCAGAACATTAGAAAGTGAAACAAGGAACAAGTGTACACAGTCAATGGATGTGACAGCATAACGGGTGTAAGACTCCAGGCGAGAATTCTCACAGATTTGAAGAGAAAGGTATGTGTCTTTTGACATATGAACACTTGCGAGGTTGGTATATACGAGGGTGAGTCAAATGAAAACCTTAAATATGTTTTCTTTCGTAGTTTATTGTACACAAAAGATGCACAATGACTTCATTTATCTATGTAGTATCGTACTGCCACCTGTTGGCCACTCTTCAAACCATGAGTATCATTGTTGTCACTTACAAGACAATCGAGCTGTGGTTCGAATCTTTACCGCACTTTTAAGGCTTTCAGTTGACCCTCCTTCGCAGTAACCGACATTTCGGAACAGACTACTGCGCCCATCTTCAGCGTCGTCTAAAAAGTCCAATTCACTTAGCAAAGGCGTAATTCAGATTTAGTAGATTTGTGCAGTCAAGGGCTGCAGCGATCTAAACGAATTCCGATCCATAATTTGGAGTAATATCGCTGACACGTCAAAATATCAACACCAGTTGATATTCATCTTGCAACGCGTACGACAGTATATTTACGTACGGTGAGTTAGGGAAGGGAATGTATTGTCGTGGAAAGCTAAAATTAGGAGACGCATTACGCAGCTGGAGACCAGAGCATAAATTTACGCCCTCGGGATTCGAAATGGCCCTCTTCCGAATACAAGCTTCACACGGCGCTTCTCAAGAAAATTCCAGCCTAATCTCATCCTAACCGTAAGGTTCAGCAGGCCTGTTAAGTGAAGTTGAAAGTTTTGTGCTTAAAAAAAAATATTTCCGTTTCTCGCACAGTAACTCCAGAACAATAAAGACGTAATTTATGGAAGTTCTTTATAAACTTCCCGCAGTAAAGAAAGGCACTCACTGCAACTACTGCGAAGTATAGGCTTGAACAATTTTATTTTCTTCTCTGAAGAACGCTCCTAAATATTCCCGGCAATCATGAGAATTAAGGGTGGGAGGGGGGGGGGAATAAATATATAGGACCATCAAAAGAAAGGAATTTTCTAACCCTTTACGGATGAAAGGCAATAGCTTTATTTAAAGACCCAGTTCCTACCGCGCAGTAAACACTTTTCATCTAAATAATAAAACCAATCATTTAACTCCGTATAGCATGTCTAGGCTGAAGCTGTTTCCCGGAGATATTAACCCTTATCCCGCTAACTTGGAGAATATGGTGAGTTTTTATAATGCCAGCAAATGGCAGATGGGATTTAACTTGGCGTTTAAATGGTTAACAATATGGCCCGTGACTTTGTCACTATGTATTCCGTGCACTTTAATTAAAATAATATTGTTTATTCAGGACAGCAAAAAATGTACCCTTGATATATACAATACAATTTTAAGTCTCCAACTGTAGTACAATATGAATTACTTTTGTAATTGATTATATATTAGTCAGTTTTAAATCTTGGTGTCAACCTCCCGTAAGATGGTGTGAAGCCGAAATACGTAGAAGTGATATTAGATTGTATTTGTATATATATCAAAGGTCACTTATGAATAATGTGACATCGTTCATGGTTTGGGGCCTATCGTGTTTATCTAATCCTTTAAAGCATAAAATTAACCTGACATAGTTTAAGGTTGAGCCTGTACCGCGCAGTAAACACACACCGCCTCGATCATAAAAACCAACCAGTTAGCGCTGTATAAGGAAATAATCGCCGTTTGTTATGAGTTCCATACAACGAACATTAATACACCGTGTGGGCAAAACGCAGAATTTGCGAATGTTAAACCTGGTGGTTAGGGAGACCTAAGCGTAGATGGGTGGATAACATCAGGATGGATCTCCAGGAGTTGGAATGTGGGTATGTGGACTGGATTGGGCGGGCCCAGGATAGAGATAGGTGGCGGACGCTTGTGAGTGCAGTAATGAACCTTCGGGTCCCGTGAAATGTGGGGAATCTCTTGACTAGCTGCAAACCAGTTAGCTTCTCAAGGACTCTGCACCATGGAGTAAGTAAGTAAGTAAACCTGGTGGTATGTGAAGTAACAACTGGGCTTTAAATGGTAAATCACAAGTAACTCCCATCAATCTCCTAGCAACATTCACATGTTTACTAGTCAAGGTGTGGAATTTTCTGACTGTCAGTTTGGTGGCTGGACGTCCAGGGGTGTTCCAGTCAGGGGCACGGATTTACTCCCGCCCCCATACCTAAACAGCCTTTGAAGCACATCCAGTCCCGTAACCAATAAACAGTGCACGTGAGAGCAAAACACCAAACGCATGAATAAGATAACGACTCCCCCCCCCCCCCCCCGCGGAAACAAAAAAAGGAAATAACAAAACCTCACCCCCCCAAACCAAGAAAAAAAAAACCCCCCCCCCCCCCCCCCCGCGTGGAACCAAAAGCAGGAATTACACAAATCTGACACCACGAAACCAGCACGACTGCCAACAAATGGCGCCTAGGGACAGCCCTAACTCTAGACGTTACCTTTCACCTGATGATGGATCACGAATGCGAATGTTTATAGTAGCATTACCAAGTTTAATCACGAGCAAAGGAGTTACGCTTGTTTAAAGCAACGTAATGTTGATATCGCCTCATTAAGCAATCAGCCAACAGTGCAACAAAAACACCTAAGTTCACTACGTCTATCATTCATGAAATAAATTGCAAATGAATGTACTAAAGGGTGTACAAAGCCGCAATTAGCTCAGTCGGTACGGTAATTATGCTACAGGATAAAAAGGTAAAGCTGTCCCATTACAGGCCTGGACAGGCCCAGAGGGTTCCAGGAAGTTAAGTCTCCCAGATTTCGTAACAAAGGCACAGGATGGTGGTAGGTTGTCAGCCTTAAGCACCAGCCGCCTTTACCCCCAGTAAATGCTCCTGGTACTCATTTCTGTTAGAATCTGAGTCTACCCCAGGGCCATAGTGCGATCGGAAGAATTTTTATGTCAATGAAAAATCCACTGACACTAGCTGGGATCGAACCACAGACCTTCCGATTTGTAGCACAGCACCTTAACCACTGTGCTACCAAGGTCCCTCCTATGCTACGGGATAGACGAGAAAAAAATAGTTGCTCTATTCTCGGCAAGGGAAATTGAATTTTATTTTCTCCAGAACGTTTATACTGACACAGAGGTCCATACACTCTCCCATTCAGTGCGTAGAGACTGTTTTTCGTCGGGAGTAAATCTGACGAGGCGTGAAACTAACCGCTCATTTCCTCCAGTACTGTGGCTAAGATTGAGTGCAGCTACAGCACCCTCCCCCCCCCCTTTCCACGATCAAAAAAACCAAAACTTTCTAATCAATGAGGTGAAAGGCCTCAATCCCTGTTGAGGTACAATATATAGCGAGTAAATGTGAAGTAATTCTAGCATAGACCTTTAATTAGCCTCTTCCTAAGTGTTTAACTGACTTCCAGTTTCAAAATGCTTCGGGTATTTACCTCGATGCTATTTAGAAGAAAAAAAGTTAGGCGAAGACGCCGTAATTGATAATTTTGTAATCAATCAAAAGGGAGACGCCTGCTCATTAGATCCCAGAGGCAAGCTATGATCTTCAAACCGTAATGGAATAACTGAATTATATTACATTAATTAAATAACTAATCTACACCAATGTGCTCTGCTGTCAGAACGAAGGTTCAGACATCGGACGCTGACCTCAAGAACTTTAATCTAATGCTTCAACCAACGACATACAGATCAGCTGAACACAGCCTCGTGTCTCCGCCCTAACAGTGCAATTCTAGAGTTACTTGCAGGCTCAACGCCACAGTGACTATTCAGTCACATGCACAACTCACCATAGGCTCACCACCAAAATGCCAACCCAGCCACATGGACAACTCACTATTTCCTAATAATTTCATTACTTCTTACAATAAAACCAACTAGATGTACTAATTCCTCAAATTTATTTTTAGAATAAAACTCTACATGTTTCGGACAGTTCCTCTGTCCATCATCAGGAATTTTTCACTCTACACACAGCAAACCTGTATGTATTGCTGTGTGTACAGTATAAGACTCCTGATGACGGACAGAGGAACTGTCTGAAACATATAGATTTTTATTCCAAAAATAAATTTGAGAAATTAGAGAATCTAGTTGGTTTTATTACAAGAATTTATCACGATGCACGGTCACCTGAACGTCCAATTTCATGACTGCCCTATCGCTCTAGTCACATGAACGTTTTCAATTCCTAAGTAAGACAGGCAATGTATGTATAACGCAACACTGAGGCGCGTTCTTTGGAGAAACAATTAGTGTTACTGTACCTGATCCGATAACCGTTATTTTAAAGGAAAGTTAATCTTGTAGAATTCTCGACAAATTTACCCTTAGGGTCAAGCATATCCGGATAATTAGCGATACGGATAACCAGAGTCCGGATAAGTGGAGTTCTACTGTACTTATCACGAAACATTTCAAGATAAGGAATACACTGAATAATGCGTTTCCTTCTTCACTAAAATTTTTATTGCGTGGTTCTGTATTGTGGATTCGATCTTCGAATTCTCCACAAGCCGTAACTTCCGCATTCCTTCTTTTGATACTGACAGAAGACACCAGACGTAGCCGACCCATCGAACTTCTTGTTCATTCTTATAATAAAAACAGCTAGATGCACTAATTTCTCAAATTTGTTTTTGGAATAAAACCCTACAGTTCCTCTGTCCATCATTAGGAGTTCTTCACTGTACACACAGCAATGGTATATGTGATACAGGTTTGCTGACAGCTTGCTCTCAAGCTGTCAGCAAACCTGTATGTATTGCTGTGTGTACAGTGTAAGACTCTTGATGGTGGACAGAGGAACTGTCCGAAACATGTAGAGTTTTATTCTAAAAATAAACTTGAGAAATTAGTGCATTTACTTGGTTTTATTACAAGAATTTATCACGATGCACGGTCACCTTAACGTCCAATTTCATGCCTGCCCTATCGCTCTAGTCACATGAACGTTTTCACTTCCTCAGTAAGACAGGAAATGTACGTATAACGTAATGCTGAGGCGCGTTCTTTTGGAGAAACAATTAGTGTTACATATTCTGATTGTGTTTGTAGCCCTTTTCATCCAACGTCCAAAGCGCATGCGCCGTATTACATCTTAATTTGTGACATACCCCGCTCTACAGAATTTTTCCACATTATTCCACAAACAGCACGATTTTCGGGGGGGGGGGATATTGTTGAAAAAATATGTGTTTACTTTTCGCTACAAAAGTTTCTAAAATATTTCATATTCCAGGAATAATTCAGCGCGACACTGCCATAAATGCAAATCGGTCTTCAAGTAAACTATCCGTTATTCTGTCAGATCTCAATAAAACTTTTAATTTTCTCTAAAGTTTTTCGAAGAATACTCAAAGACACAGTTTCATTAAAACCCGTTCACTGGGAGCAGAGTTGCTTGACACAGAGAGACAGACAGACGGACACGACGAAGTTAATATTTCGCTCTTCGCTATATTGCGAAAGCCTCTAAAAGCCTACTACTACGAAAACACACGGCGCACGTACTAACAAAATTAATAAATTAAGAAGTAGTCCTTGAAAAGCTAACATTTCATCAACTTCTGAATAAATACCTTGAAGTTTATGTACGAGGGTGAGTCAAATGAAAACCTTAAATATTTATATACGAGGGTGAGTCAAATGAAAATCTTAAATATTTATATACGAGGGTGAGTCAAATAAAAAACTTAAATATTTATATATTAAGGTAAGTCAAATGAAAAGCTTAAATATTTATATACGAGGGTGAGTCAAGTGAAAAACTTAAATATTTATATATGAGGGTGAGTCATGTGAAAACCTTAAATATTTATATATGAGAATGTGTCAAATAGAAAGCTTAAATATTTATATACGAGTGTAAGTTAAATGAAAAACTTAAATATTTATATAAGAGGGTGAGCCAAATGGAAACCTTAAATATTTATATACAAGGGTGTCAAGTGAAAACCTTAAATATTTTATATACGAGGGTAAGTCAAGTGAAAATCTTAAATATTCATACACGAGGGTGAGTCAAATGAAAAACTTAAATATTTATATAGGAGGGCGAGTCAAGTGAAAAACTTAAATATTTATATACGAGGGTGAGTCATGTGAAAACCTTAAGTATTTATACAGGAGGGCGAGTCAAATGAAAATCTTAAATATTTATATAC
>Ga0131853_10007286_pt1:0-7500 | contig 19987 bp, 14 predicted proteins | sample TergutLab28metaG_FD_92764 | JGI IMG/M metagenome (GOLD analysis project Ga0131853, IMG submission 92764) | Labiotermes labralis P1 segment gut microbial communities from Petit-Saut dam, French Guiana - Lab288 P1 (version 2) (version 2) | ecosystem: Host-associated > Arthropoda: Insects >... | reverse complement strand
ATCTCCTCTCTCCACCTCTGTATTTCTGGCCATTTCCTGTTCAGAATCTCCTCTCTCCACCTCTTTATTTCTGGCCATTTCCTGTTCAGAATATCCTCTTTCCACCTCTGTATTTCTGGCCATTTTCTGTTCAGAATCTCCTCTCTCCACCTCTGTGTTTCTGGTCATTTTGCTTTTCAAAATCTCCTCTCTCCACCTCTGTATTTCTGGCCATTTTGCTGTTCAGAGTCTCCTCTCTCCACCTCTGTATTTCTGGCCATTTTGCTGTTCAGAATCTCCTCTCTCCACCTCTGTATTTCTGGCCATTTCGTGTTCAGAATCTCCTATCTCCACCTCTGTATTTCTGGCCATTTCCTGTTCAGAATCTCCTATCTCCACCCATATATTTCTGGCCATTTGCTGCTCAGAATCTCCTCTCTCCACCTCTGTATTTCTGGCCATTTGCTGCTCAGAATCTCCTCTCTCCACCTCTGTGTTTCTGGCCATTTCTTATTCAGAATCTCCTCTCTTCATCTCTGTGTTTCTGGCCATTTCAGCAATAGATGTAATCTTTCCCCTCCTCCTAGTATATAAGAATTAATAATATACTTCGTGTGCCAAACTCCGAACAACAGATGTTTAACACCTCCAGGCCGTCTAACGTCACTTTCCTAGACACGCCCGAAGACGAATTAAATAAGACTAAGTAGGAATAGTCCAGGTATTCTTGTAGGTTCAAGATGCTCAAAATATTTTCTATAAGAAAATAATGCGCAGAGTTAGTAACATTTCGCTGACGGTTTCCCTTTTTCTTCTTCCGGTATCGTGTCCCTCTTTAACTACAGACGCCGCTAATCTAAGACTTTTTTCCCTACAACATTCACTCAGCGTCTACCTTTTCACAATTTTTCTCCCAGCTTGGCTGTAACATGCTTTTCTGCGCCACCGCCAACACAAAAAACTCAGCGCTCTTTTCTACAAGCGACTTAGCATTATGCTCTCTAAGTCTCCCATTGTTGGTGACGTTAAATACATACCGATATCGGCATAAAATTGTAGTCAATATTTGACTACTGACGTCACTGCCATAAAATGCCTTCCTTACGAAGCAAAAGAAAAATCATTGAACAAACCGGTGTAAACAGGAAAAGAGAAAGAGAAAGACAAACCAAGCTCTAACTCAAATTGCACGCCCGACTCATGCTACGCATAAAGTATACAGGGTGTTTCAGGAGGAATAATAAATAATTTAGGATGTGGTAGTATGGACTTTTCCGAGTAAATAAGTACCTATAAAGATGTGCCCATTTTTCAATGGGTGTGATGATATAGCTGTTTGAAGTTGGTGCGTACAGATCAGATTTTTGTCTGTGGGGATGGATGAAAAGCAAAGTCTACAAAGAAAATTAAACACAAGAGACGAATTGGTCGCTCGCATTATGAATAGTGCTGCCCTCATAAAGCAAGAACACCAAGACGACCTCAGGAGAGCTACACGTACTGTTGCCAAGAGGGTTTAAATGTGCATTGAAGTCGATGGTGGGATTTTTGAACACTTACTTTGAACTGCTGCAATTTATTGAGATCATTTACATAACCAATAAACGCAATCGATACATCATTTGTCTTTCATTCGTACCTTTTGTAAGGCTTTTTATGCGTAACATTCAAACAGCTGTATCTTCACACCCACTGAAAATTGGACACATGTTTATATGAACTTATTTACTCGGAATAGTCCCTCCTAACACCTCCTAAAATATTTGGTACTCCTCCTGAAACACCCTGTATATCGCAAACTGTATATAGCAACACAATACACTCTGAGGGAAATAAAAATAAATGTAAGCACTTTTGTACAATAGCCTCTAAAATCCCCGGACAGCGCACGTCAATTATATGAAGGTGGCCGAAGAAGTTATCTCGCTTTGAGCCAAGATGGCATACAATGGGGGGGGAGGGGGGAGGCTGAAATCGTTACAAATAAAATGAACTGTAGTTGCAAATAAAAAAACCGATTATATCTTTCCTCCGACAGAAAAATCACTGCTGGAGTTGTAACTGTAAAACATATGAAATTGTTATGTCACATGCAAGTTTCGATTAAAGATTCCGCCCTGATTTGTCATCCGCTTTGCAACTGCTGTGCAACACAATAGGGCGATGACCTGTAAGACACTTAACGTTCACAGAGGGCAGATCATGATTGCACCGAAAAAAGAAATAATAAAGGTAGGAATCTGACGTTCAGGTGACCGTGCATCGTGATAAATTCTTATAATAAGACAAACTAGTTGCACTAATTTCTCAAATTTATTTTGCAATAAAACTCTACATGTTTCGGACAGTTCTTCTGACCATCAACAGTAGTTTTTCACTGTACACACAGCAATGGTGTATGTTATACAGGTTTATTGACAGCCTGCCTGTCAGCAAACCTGTATGACATATACCACTGCCGTGTGTACAGTGCTGAACTCCTGATGATGGACAGAGGAACTCTCCGAAACATGTAGAGTTTTATTCCAAAAATGAATTTGACAAATTAGTGCATCTAGTTGGTCTTATTACAAGAAAGGTAGGAATCTAAAGCATTGCCTGCATCTACCTTTGCTACTGCTGTTCGCAAATCAAGACAGATTCGAAAAATTTAGACTGACACAAACACACACACACACAAACACACGCACACACACACACACTACCGTGCTATCAATCTCGATCCATTTCATCTTACCAATAAACAATTCAAAGTTCAACAGAAAACAATCTCAACCTATCAACTGAAAAATATCCTAAACAATAACACAACCTCAGCTTATCAACCGAACAATATTCTAAACAATAACACAATCTCAACCTATCAACCGAAAAATATCCTAAACAATGACACAATCTCAACCTATCAACCGAACAATATTCTAAACAATAACACAACCTCAGCTTATCAACCGAACAATATTCTAAACAATAACACAGTCTCAACCTATCAACCAAAAAATATTCTAAGCAATAACACAATCTCAACTTATCAACCGAAAAATATCCTAAACAATGACACAATCTCAACCTATCAACCAAACAATATTCTAAACAATAACACAATCTCAACCTATCAACCAAACAATATTCTAAACAATGACACAATCTCAACCTATCAACCAAACAATATTCTAAACAATTACACAATCTCAACCCATCAACCGAGAAATATTCTAAACAATAACACAACCTCAGCTTATCAACCGAACAATATTCTAAACAATAACACAGTCTCAACCTATTAACCAAACAATATTCTAAACAATAACACAATCTCAACCTATCAACCGAACAATATTCTAAACAATAACACAATCTCAACCTATCAACCAAATAATATTCAAAACAATAACAAACAAAGTATTCCTCACCAAATACACAATATCATAAAACATAACTTACACTTGAACCCAGCGATTAATGTGACAATTTTCATACAATCTGGACATCTTGAACACCTCTTCGCTGCGCAGAGACTAGTTTCACAGAACAGAAAACGTTTGGTCTGATAGCGTTACATAAAAATTAACAACTGATAATAAAAATTTTAACACTCTCCGTGGCACTCCAAACCGCATTTGAGGCCATTAAGGTGCCAACTGCCATAACGCTATCAATCCCCGCTTTATATGCTAATGAACAAATGAACAATGCCGAAAACGTATCTTTTTGCTTGCTGTAAATCGAATGAGCACGTTAATATATTTGAGCGGCAACAGGGCTAAACTTGGCACGCTATAATACCGCCAGTTTCTAAGCTGCCCTATCTTCACATACACCAAAGCGGCTTTCAACCCAGTTTGCAACTTTCATTCACTAATACAACTCCTTCGGGTAAAACCTGCATCGACGGGACACTTTTGAACGTCAAACAAATCCGCCATCATTTGAGTGGAATGTATATTCACACCAATTCATTCATGAATCATGCAAGTACGAGAAAAATAAAGTTAAGGAGAAGACCCATTTCGACAGTACAAGACGCTCATCGATATAAACCCGATTCATTTGCAAATTCTTGTATTTATTTCTCCTCATATTATTATTATTATTATTAGCGATTCTTGTGAATACAGTAATAAACCCTTCAAGAATATTATTGTTATGTTCCACTATTATTATTATATTATTAGGATCGGGTAGCTCAGTCAGTATAGCGACTGACTACGGGCTGGACGGTCCGGGATCGAATCTCGGTGGGGACGAGATTTTGCACCCCTCCAGACCGGCCCTGGGGCCCACGCAGCCTCCTGTAAAATGGGTACCGGGTCTTTCCCGAGGGTAAAGTGTGGCCGGGGCGTGCTGCTGACCACTCACCCCCTTCTAGTGCCGCGGTCATGGAACAGTAGAGCTATACCTCTACCCACCCTCTGGGCCACACCGGGCCAGTAACGGGATCACTTTACCTTTATTATTATTATTATTACCACCATCATTAACATTTAATTATTTCATTCCAGTATCGAACGATGGACTGACGTCTCTTGGAGATCCTTCCCTACTCCAGTTAACACTCTGTAAATCACGAGATAGGATAATCTTCACACATATTCGTCTTCTTCCATACAAAACCACAGTATCTTTCAATATCACTTTCACTTCTCAAAGTGACGAAGTTGAAAGTGAAACTGCACGCAGATCACGAAGCTAAATCTGCTCATTTTGTGGTGGCATAATTTATAATTCGAATTCAGTTCATGAATTCGTAAATCAGTCAGACGTCAAACACACGCCAGTAATATTCCACATGACATTGAGTGCTCTTGTTCTGACTCTTTCAATCTCTCTCATCCAAATTCAATATTTATCTTAATACCTTGTCTGACAATACCCCAGCCTTTTGTGTCTGTTTGCATGTCCGTTGGTCAACTGCTTCAAACACGTACATCAAAATAACACAAAAAATTAACGGTTTTCCGTTACACCAAATTAATCATCAGAGGTCATCGCATTGAACTGCCAGTTAACCCTTACAAGGTGTGAATAAAGTCTAGGCCTTTGAAATCAGGACCTCCGTCTTCGGTACTGCAATAAGCCCGAGAAAGTTACCTCCCTACTTCTGCGGAAACTAAATGAATTTAACCCTTCAATGACGCTGGGGTGTAAATTCCAAATACAGTAGGGTCTCGTTTTACGACGGGGTTACTTTTTCGAATATTTTGTCGTAAAACGAATCGTCTTAAAACGAGTTCTATTTAAACGGTTTAAATTGAGACAGATTCACGGGCCAAACAAGTAAGTCGAAAAATTTTATAATTTACAATATTTCTTTACATTAAGACGTATAATTTCAATTTAATGAATTAGGTATAAAGAAAATTACACAGATAATTTAAAAAATCAATCAAATCACTTTTAATTTTGTTGAAAGCCCAGGCCGTGGGTCAGGAGACATCAAGAAAGAATGTAAAGTCAACTGTTTTGAATTTTTCTTCTTTTCTGTCTCTTTGATGGACGTCATGGGTGGAAAAACTCACAGTTAACTTAAAATAACTGCACTAAAATAGAAAAATAAGAAACACATGAATATCGGAAAGAACTAGAAGTGCACTAAGTAGAGAAAGGACGCTTGAGTTGCAACAGAGACGCACCACAAGTTCGGAGTGCTCGGTCCGACTGGACAAGGGTCGTAAAAGTTAATCGTCGTAAAACGGACCGTCGCAAAACGAGACCCTACTGTATTGCCCAGGACGAAAAAGTTTCACATTTAAAGGACCCTTACATGCAATTATGACCTGCATCGAGGATGGCAGCCTGTTAAGAATTAAATATCTGTAAAATTCATCGAAGAAGCATGAAGAAAAGACACAAAAAAATTATGAAAATTATATTATTTTCTCCTGCTGATATTCTACGATTTTTATCGTTGTACCGTGCATTTTGATAACTATAAAGTTCATACCCCAACAAATGCACTTTTTATTAAACTTGACAAAGTTTTAAAATTTACATCAAAAATCACTTTGACTTGCTCCTACACGTTTCGGTCTACGACTATCATCAGGGAGTCTTTATTAGCGCCTACCTAAAGTTATATTTAGCTTAAAATTCGGTAAAAGAGTTGGTAATCTTCCTAAGGGAAACAAAAGTACTCATAAGCAAAGAGGCACAGCCTTGGATATCGGCGGATCAAATGACAGAAGACCTGGCAATTAGATATCTCTGGAATACAAGACTTGAGACTCAAATACAAACAAAACTGGATCAACCGCCTTGAAAGATCGGACAACACCAGACTGCCGAAACACGCCCTCAACTACTAACCTCGAGGAAGAAGAGATCGTGGACGCCCCAGGAAACGATGGCAATGCGTCAATGCCGGAACAGGTCAAACGACCTAATCCATGGAGGATGATGATGATGATGATGATGATGATGATGATGATTCGGTAAAAAAAATTACGTCGATGTATGTTATGCGGTGGTGTGACATCATGTCCGTAATAAAATGTGTTTTAATAGAAAAATGAATTGTAATGGAAACAAATATTTTTACTATATTCACTTTGCTAATTATTTCCATTACAATTCATTTTTCTATTAAAATGCCTTTTATTACGGCGATGCTGCCACACCACCGCATAACATAAAACGACGTAATTTTTTTGTACCGAATGTTAACCTAAATACAACTTTAGCTAGGCTCTAATGAAGGCTCCCTGATGATGGTCGTAGACCGAAACAGGTAGGAGCAAGTCAAAGTGATTTTTAATGTAAATTTTAAAATTTTCGTAAGTTTAATAAAGAGTGCGTTTGTTCGTGTATGAACTTACGATTTGTTTGTCACTAACTGAAGGGCGTTGATTTACGCGGACTGAATCTCACAGAAGCATCTTCGTTCTCTGTGCACCCACGTGACCGGCTAAGGTTTGTCCGTGACAACCATCAGGCGGTGAGGGCGGAGTGACAAAGCTCGCCCTTACTCAGACTTCGAGGGTACAAAGAACTGAACGAGATTTCCAAAAGTTAAACGGAAAATAGTGTGTCCATTGGCGGCCATCTTGAGGCGTCCTACCGGCGCTTAATAATGTAAAGACATGGCAGTCTCTGTGTACCCGAATGCACACTAGAAGTGGCAGATCACGAGTTTTCCGATCGAAATCAACTGAAAGTGACAATAATGCAGAAAACCACACCAACAGAATCCCGCACCTCGTCCCTGCACACACTGAGACGCAATATATATTTCGCCCAGCTGTAGAAAGCATAAATACTCGATACGAACAGCGCAGTTCAGCGCGAGTTCCAGAACACCAGGAGGATCGATAAATGCGGATGCTATCTTATCGGAGCCTGGATAAACTTGTGCGTTTATACTGCGTGTCTGGGCTAGAGGTATACAAAAATACATGCTTATGTTTTAGTACCTAAAAGCTTTATGAAATTTACCTTTTCAACAGTGTACAGAGTAACTCAAAAAGATTTTTTTGCACGTCCGTACACTTCAGTGTGGGCACGTGTTGTAGCTCGACAGATATC
>Ga0131853_10007284_pt1 | contig 19990 bp, 21 predicted proteins | sample TergutLab28metaG_FD_92764 | JGI IMG/M metagenome (GOLD analysis project Ga0131853, IMG submission 92764) | Labiotermes labralis P1 segment gut microbial communities from Petit-Saut dam, French Guiana - Lab288 P1 (version 2) (version 2) | ecosystem: Host-associated > Arthropoda: Insects >... | reverse complement strand
TTCGGCAAAAAATTCCGAAGCTGTGTTGTCTGTGTTGGACAGAAAAGTAGATGACATTGACAGCGAAGTAGCACTGTTACATGAACTGAAAGAAATCGTATTGGAATTCATACGACAAATGCGACAGGTCGATTTTCACAATGACGCTGATGTAAAAATGTTGTTTGCCAAAGCGAATGAAATTGAAACATCATTGACAAAAGAGAACACCAATATTGAGCAGCTACTCGATACGTCAGATGTAGTTGACGAGCGTTTGACGAGCGTAGCGGTGGAATGTATAGAAAATAATGTAGACGTAAAATTAGACAAATTTGAAATCATTGAAAATTTCGGCCCATATAGATTTATCGGAAAGAGCATTTACACGCGTGCGTGGCAAGAATCGTCCATTGCGATTGAGCGTGCGAGCTGGCATTTGTGTGATTGGGTTTTTGAAACGCTCGACAACATGACAGAGTATATCTCAGACCAAAAGTATTACCACTCTCTTTTCACCTGGGATAGGTATGACGATAAAAATCAGCTGATGTGCTACACAATCGGCAAGTTTATGAAGCCTGATACGCCCGTCCCTATGGGCATGGAATACCACGACATCGAAGCTACGACAATAGCCCAAGGTTGGGCAAGCGGTGACATTGAAGGTGTAAAACGCCTCGATCAAGTTCATAATGTGTTTTACGCAAAATCCGGCAAACCAACCTTTGATGCCTTGGCGTTGGCGGATTATAACGAACAATCATGGAAATGGACGGCACAAGTTTTCCCTGTTGGCTATCTCTCAAACCCGCAACCTTGGGATGACGGCAGGTATTATGTGGGGAATTTCGTGCCGTGTGCCCCAAAAGAAATGGAACTTATCCTTTGAAAAGGAGAATGAGATATGTTAGACAAACCAAAAATCAACGAAATCGCAAGAGATAAATTAAATAGTAATTTTGCAAACGACTTTGAAGCATTCCTTAACTTCTTGAAACAGGAAAAAATCACCACGCCATGGCGGGGCATATTGCGCGCCCAACCACACATTATCAGATTTTATATGAAACATAAGGGTAAAGATGTCGGTCACATAGATTTCAACGATGATATAGCAAACTATATTGACATTCAAGTTATTACTGTTGGATGGTTGAAGAATGATTTTGATGTATACTTAGAGGGGCAACCTAATGAAATCTTTGATATGCTCACGGAAAGATTAAGCCAAAAATGCATACATTGCAATACAAACCACGCAAACTGCTCTCCGGGGAGGAGTGCCGAAGTGGCAGGCAAACAGTATGAAAAGATATGTGTGGCTATGACACTTTATAAGTTTGGCGGTGATAATATGCAGGAGCTTACGCTGCATAGACCTCAATACATTGCGACTAAACCTGTTGGTTTAGTTCCGCTGGAAATGATAAAGAAGTTAATATTGGCACGAAGAGATTATATTGCAAAAGCAATTGAAAATAAATTCTATAATTAAACATAAGGGAGAATTAAAAATGGTTGACCAAATAAACGCCTACTCACAAATCAAAATGAAACTCAATGAAACTCTTAGCGGTGAAAGGTTAAATGACGCACTAAATTTTGTCGATTATTTGCATGAAAGCGGCAGAACGTGCGAACTGAATGAAAATCATCCAAGTGCAGTTTTTAAGTTAGCGGATGAGTATTCATGTTTGGTTATGTACCAAGAATGCAATGACAATTCGATGGGTATATGGTTTATCTTGTGCTGGCGGAATAATCGTGATGTATACGAGCATGAAAGTTATTCGATCGATAATAACTTAAAAGAGTTTGCTCAAAACAATATAAAAAATTGTTTTGATTGCGGCGGTTGCAGAAGTCAAGGGGGTGAACCAACTCGCCGAAGCGTTTTCGGGAAAGAATATGATAATGTGTGTAATGATGTTTTTCATTTTTACAGCCCCGAGGGTGAAAATTTGAAAAATGTAATAAAGTTGATGGAATTGCAGAAGTGTATCATTGTCGATAATAACGCCTAATAAGTAAAATCAACACCGCCGATGGCGTGTCAATGAATAGTGAAATTTATATTAGGTGCGAAGGAAGTGCTCTTATGAAACAATCCTTAAAAGTTAGCATCGTAATGCCGTGTTACAATGTCGAAAAGTATGTGATTGAAGCTATCGAAAGCGTTATCAATCAAACGCTGACGGATATAGAAATCATTTGTGTAAACGACGGCTCAACGGACAACACGCCGGCAATTTTAGAGCAATATGCGCAAAAAGACGAACGCATTACAATTATCAACCAGGCAAACCAAGGCTTATCAGCCGCAAGAAATGCGGGATTTTTCCATGCAACCGGCGAGTATGTTTACTTTTTTGACAGCGACGATATCCTGGAGCTAAACGCGATGGAGTGTCTGTATGACAGAGCATCAAGTACAAATTCGCAAATTGTAATGTTTAATGCATCGGTTATCTACGAAAACAAAGAGCTGCAAAGCAAATTTTCGGGGTTCCAGCAAGGTGTTTGCGCGAATTTAGATCTCCCTGATGTTTACAAGGGTGATGATTTCCTGTGTATGATACCTGAGGAAACTATACTGCGCTTAGATGCATGGCGGCTACTGATTGAACGAAAATATCTGCTTGACCATGGCCTAACATTTAAGGTTGGTATATTGCATGAAAGCGTGTTATTTTCTCCGCAAGCTCTATTGCTATGCCAACGTGTGTCTTTTATAAATGAAAAATTGATACGATACCGCATTCGCGAAAATTCAATTATGACAAGGCCATATCACTTTGCCAGGCTTCAGGGCGCGCATCATGTTTTGGTTGGATTGCTGGCGTTTTTAACAAAGCATGAAGCAAGTATAAATAGCGCCGCAATGAATGTCATGAAAGGGCGACTGTTATGGCTGCAGCAATACTTAGGCGGCCAAAAATTACCTGTTGATGAAATGGTTATGCCCAGATATGAAGAGCCTTTATTGGATTTATGGTCTGAATTACTCTGGCGGTCGTATGTTTGGAAAATGGAAGCTGATGAGAGTGCAAAATAAGCATTTTTACAAAAAACACCTGCGGCAAAACGCGGCAGGTGTTTTTTTCACTATATCCATGCGGTCTTTTTTCTTTTTAGCCACTTAACGCATTCCATCGCCGCCACAGAACTCAACGCCAGCCCTGCCGCAATGCCGAAATTTTGCCAGCCAAACGTCGGCGCAATGCCAAATATACCCCGCGCGCCCGGTAGTACTGTCAGTCCATACAGGGCAAAGCATACCACCATTGCGCCAAACGCAAAGCGGTTGCCGAACAGCTTGACCTGCAGAATACTGCGCGTGTTAGAGCGCGAGGAGAAAATTTGCAATGTGCGGGCGAAAATCAATGTGGTAAAGACCATTGCGCTGCCGATTTCCGCAGAGAATAAGGTTGTGCCGAGCCATTGTGCTGCGATGGCGGCGCTGCCGATGAGTGTGCCGCGTGTGACGACGCTGCCGATGAGCCCGTTACCAAAGATGCCTTCGTTCATATCGCGCGGCGGGCGGTTCATGACATGGGGCTCGCCGTCTTCCAGCCCAAGCGCAATGGCGGGCAGAGCGTCGTTGACGAGGTTGATAAAGAGGATTTGCAATGCCGTTAACGGCATATCCCAGTTGGCGATGAGCGCGAACAAAATGACGATGATGCCGCCCAAATTCCCGGAAAACAGATAGCCGACGGTCTTTTTGATGTTATCAAAAATCGTGCGCCCGATGGCAACGGCGTTGATGATGGACACGAAGTTGTCGTCAGTCAAAATCATTGCTGACGCGTCCTTGGCAACCTCGGTGCCACTGCCCATGGCAACGCCGATGTCGGCTTGTTTGAGCGAAGGTGCGTCATTCACACCATCGCCCGTCATAGCGGTGATTTCCCCCTTGGTCTGCCACGCTTTAACAATGCGAATTTTATTTTCCGGCGACACACGGGCATAGACAGAGATTTTTTCGAGATTGTCTGTCAAGTCATCGTCAGACATGGAATCCAGCTCCATGCCTGTGACGGCGACATCACCCTCTTCGGCGATGCCAATTTGTTTGGCGATGGCATAGGCAGTTGTCTTATGGTCACCGGTAATCATGACCGTCTTAATGCCTGCCGCTTTTGCCAAAGCAATGGAGTCCGGCACTTCCTCACGCGGCGGGTCAATCATAGCGGTAAGGCCAATAAGAGTATACCCTTGCTCATCGGCAGGCGTGAGCGCCGTCGTCGTTACTGCCTTTGTGGCATACGCCAATACACGAAGCGCGTCACGGCTGAACTGTTCGTTAGCGGCTTCAAATCGCGCTTTCATAACAGCATCAAACGGCACGACTTGCCCATCGACCAGCACATTCGTACATCGCGTAAAAAGCACATCGGGCGCGCCTTTGGTGAGCATTGCCAGCCCGTTCAAATCATGTACTGTACTCATCAATTTGCGCTTGGAATCAAACGGCAACTCCGACAGCCGCTTGTATTGCGTGCGCAAAGATTCTACGCTTTGTCCTGATTTTTCACAAAAGTTGAGTAACGCCGTTTCGGTCGGTTCGCCCATCAGGTCGCCGTCTGCATCAAGCGTGGCATCGTTGCAGAGTGCCATGGCGTTTAAGAGTGGCTGTTGGTCAGTCAGCAGAAAACTGTCCGTGACGGTCATTTTATTCTGCGTCAGCGTGCCGGTTTTGTCAGTGCAAATGACGCTTGCGCTGCCCAACGCCTCAACGGCAGGCAGATTGCGGATGATGGCGTGCTGGGCGGCCATTTTCTTTGTGCCGCTTGCCAACACGATAGTGACAACTGAGCTCAACGCCTCGGGAATGGCGGCGACGGCGACGGCAATGGCGAACATAAATGCGTTGAGAATACCGTGCTGCAATTCGCCGCCGTCTACCCAAATACGCACGACTTGCACGGTGAAGATGACAGCGCATAATGCTAAAATTGCCAACCCCAGCCGCTTGCTGAAATGTTTCAGCTTTCGCTGCAAAGGCGTTTGCCGTTCCTGTGCTGTTTCGATGAGTTGCGCGATTTTGCCAATTTCGGCTTGAAATGATGTGGCAGTGACTACGAATTCAGCACGGCCGTGCACGGCAATGGTACCGTTGTATACCATGTTCGTGCGGTCGCCAAGTGGTAAGAAGCTGCTTGATAAAATACCATCCTGCTTCTCGATTGACACCGATTCACCCGTCAAAATACCCTCGTCAACGTTCAGGCTGTTACATGCAATAATACGCCCATCTGCCGGCACGAAATCGCCGGCTTCTAAAATTACAACATCGCCAATGGTCAGCTCACGAGCGGGAATGACAACCAGGTGATCATCACGTTTGACTTTTGCCGTGGGTGCGCTGAGGTTGCGCAAGGCTTCCAACGAGCCTTCGGCCTTGCGTGTTTGCGCCACACTGATGACGGAGTTGATGGCAAGCACGGCAAAGATAACGCCGGCGTCTACCCATTCGCCCAACGCGATTTTGATGACGACAACGGCTGCCAAAATCAACATCATAGGGTCACGCCATGCCGCCCAGATGAGCGACAGGAGCGATGCTCTGCCTTTTTGTTGCAGCTCGTTGTAGCCGTTTTGTGCCAATCGTTTGGCCGCCTCAACGCTTGATAAGCCTTGCGGGATCGATTCCAGTGCGGTGAAGATGTCTTGCGGCGATTGTTGATAGCATTCCATGAGTACATTCTCCTTTATGTGGCCGGGCAATAAAAAAACAAAACCCATGCCAAAAAAATGGCAAAAGTCTTGCTAAACACCTGCGAAGTGTTGAAAAAACATTTCAACATGACAGCCTTGTGTCTGTAACACCGGCAGCTAGGACTTCTGACGTTTCGCCTACGACGAAAGTCGACAGTCTGCCGCGTGGTGACGATGTTACATGAGTAAGCTACTCCCTTTTGTATAGCTAAGATTATAACAAGTTTGTAGAAATTTGTCAACAACATAACTTAGGGGTTGCATTTCCTGCAAAAGTATGATATTATACCCAGGTTAAACAACTGTGTTCCTATGCCAACGCTTGTTTTGGTACGAATGCGGAATACAAGGAGAGCAAACTATGGATTTACTGAAAGCCATCGCGGAGCCACAGCTTAAGACAGACCTGCCCCGAATAATTATCGGTGACACAGTCAAAGTGCACGTCAAAATCAAAGAGGGTGCGCGTGAGCGTATTCAGGTTTTTGAGGGCACGGTCATCGCCATTAAACACGGCGGCATCAACGAATCGATCACCGTTCGCCGTATTTCGTATGGTGTGGGAGCTGAGAAAGTCTTCCCCATCCATGCGCCCAATGTTGCTAAAATTGAAGTTGTGCGCCACGGCAAAACACGCCGTGCCAAACTATATTACTTGCGTGACCGCGTGGGTAAGCGTGCGAGATTGAAACAGGATATTTAAGATTAGGCGAGTCATAAGCACAAATTAAAATAAGGCGCGCGGCGAAATATTCTCGCCTCGCGCCTGTAAGTGTAAAGTTAAAAAATGCGTTGGAGGTGTGAACATGAGCGAAATTCATGAGCAAATGCCTGAGGGCGTGGAAATGCAAGAGCCTGAAAAAAAGGACATTCGCCGCGAGCTGTTCGACTGGGCACAAGCCTTAGTCCCGGCATGGATTGTTGTTGTTTTATTGTTTACATTTGCAGGGCAGATGATTACCGTTGAGGGGCCATCCATGCAAGAAACTTTGCAGGACAGGGATTATATCTTGGTTTCCAATATGTTTTATACGCCGCGGCGCGGTGATATTGTTGTTTTTACCCAGCCGGGTCGGGTGAATAACGATGGTCAAATTGTTCCGATGGTTAAGCGCGTGATTGCCATGGGCGGCGATACCATTGACATTCGTGAGACTGATAATGGCATGGCTGTCTACTTACAGCAGCGTGACAGCAACGAATTTGTGCGGTTAGATGAGCCGTATTTGGAAACAGGGCTGAGTTGGCATCACCACCACAACGGCACAATTCCGCGCGGCGGGCTGACCATTCCCGATGGGAAACTCTTTGTGATGGGCGACAATCGCCCCCGAAGTGCTGACAGCCGTGAACCGGGCATTGGGTTGGTGGATGAGCGTTGGGTGCTGGGGCGGATGCTGCTGCGTATTTGGCCTTTTAGTTTGAGCGTGGATTAGATGTGGATTAGATAAGGGGGGGCATATTGAAAAACGCATTTATCGATCGGAAGTTGTTTGCCCGTTATGACAGGCTGCAGGTTGAAAATGCTTTTGCAATATCTTTTATTTTATGAAAGAGCAGATTTATACCATCCAAATCAACGAGGCATTCGACCAAACGGACGGATGCCCTATCTGCCGCTTGACTACCAAGCGTGCCGACGAGTTGTATGAATATATTCTAGGTGCGGCAATGATGGAGCCGGATGTGCGTGTGGAAACCAACAAAAAAGGCTTTTGTCAACGACACTTGCAAGGCATGTTTGCTCGCCCGAATAAATTGAGTTTTGCCTTGATTTTGGAGAGTTTGTTGATGGAAATCAACAAAAAACCGGAAAAAGGCATTGAAAGCCACAAAGATAGTTGTTATTTATGTGAGCGCGAAAAGAGTTATCAAAAGGCGTTGGCATCTAATATCGCACATTTGTGGCGTAAAGAGCAGCAATTTGCGCGTAAGTTTGACACCATTGAAGGTTTCTGTATGCCGCATGCCAATGTCTTGTGCGGCGCAGCTGTTCGCGAACTCGGCAAAAAACATGGCGCGGAATTTTGCCGTGCGGTGATGAACGCGGCGGCACGGCGTTCGGTTGCATTAGAGGAAGCGGTGTCGGGTTTTTGCAAAAGCTTTGACCACCGCAATGCCGATGTGCCGTTTGACAAACAGGCGGTGGAGAAGGCCTGTAAGTGGTTGGGTGGGGAGTAGCTAAAAGGAGGGCTGTATGAAAAAATGGATGCTATCCGGTGCAGCGATTGCCGTAGCGGCGGTAATTGTCGTCGTTTTTGCTGTGAGCCGGATTGCAGATAGGCAGCTCTATAATCATTCTTTGCACGAACCGGGTCATGCAAAGAATCTTTTTAACGGCATAACGCTGTTGACGTCGCCAGCTGTATCGTGGTCATTTATGTGGCAACCTGATAGCAGTCGGCCATCAATGGATTTCGCTTTTGCCCGGTGGTCTTATACGCGTGCAGACTCGATTAATTCCGTGCAGAGCACCGGCACAATTGACTTTCGTCAAAACGGTGGTGTAACGCTTAATGAGTACGATGATTATTTGCAACTAGGTATGTTGACTGCACCGCAGAGCCTATTCCTTGATGGTTCATTGGACGTATGGGGCATGCTTGACGATGACCAGGCCTACATCGCATGGGTGCGCTTTGATGAACCGGTGGACGGTGTCGCATTTGCCGAGCAGTTTTATTATTTCTTTGGTTGGGACGCACCCGACGATATAGACGATTTTACTGCGCGAAGACTCCACATGGTATGGCCAGCCATTAAAACAAGCCATGACTCGACTGATGTTTGCTTGGGAACTGAGGGGAGCGTTTTTAACTGGTGGCATGGCACTGCGCCGCGAATGCATGCGCGGCATCAGGAACTCTTTTTATCGCCCTACGCTGAAACCATGTATTGGCGCACCGGTTTATGGGAACGTGAAGTTATCTTCACTGAGACGTTGCGATTCCTTGCGGAGAATCAGGCCGACGCAGATCTTTTGACCGGCCTTGGCATCTGGGAAAATGCCGAAGTCATTGATTGGGCGGAACGTCTTGCCTTTGTGGAAGCATATGGGTTTCAATATTTGGGGTTTGTTGCAAACATGCCAGGCCATGAATTGCGCGTTTTGCTGGAAAAAGGCTTGCATGTTGTGCGGATTGATTTCGATGTGTAGGATATTACGGTTGTTACGCCTCGTGTACAGCGGTTTTGCGATGTTTTTGCTACATCATCCTCGTAATATCACGCCTTAACCGCGTGATTATTTTTTTCTCCAAGCGTGAGATATAGGACTGCGAAATGCCCATGACGTCGGCGACGTCTTTTTGTGTATGCTCTTCATGGCCATTGAGGCCGAAGCGCATGGAGATGATCTCGCGCTCACGCTCGTTGAGGAGGTTAATGGCCGATTTGAGTAGTTGCAAGTCGACATCGTCTTCCAGCGGGCGCAGCACAGTGTCAGCCTCTGTGCCTAAAATGTCGCTGAGTAGCAGTTCGTTGCCGTCCCAGTCGGTGTTGAGCGGCTCGTCGAGCGATACCTCATTGCGGATATTGACATTTTTGCGCAGGTGCATCAAGATTTCGTTTTCAATGCATCGGCTGGCGTAGGTTGCCAATTTGATTTGTTTGTCGGGCTTATATGTGTTGATGGCTTTTATTAGCCCGATAGTGCCGATACTGATTAGGTCCTCAATGTTGATGCCGGTGTTTTCAAACCGCCGCGCGATATACACGACCAAGCGCAAGTTATGTTCAATCAGCAGGCGTTTGACGCTTTCTTTGCCTTCGGCGTAACCGCCGATTAGATACGCTTCTTCCTCTTTCGTCAATGGCGGTGGAAGGGTGTCGCTGCCACCGATATAAAAGACGTCGTCTAATGGGCGGATGCCCAGTCTATCTAATAACTCGCGTGCCCACAGGGCTAGGTCGAGTTTTAGCTTTCGGTATATTGAAATTGATGTTGATGGGTGCATAGTGCGCCTCCTGTTATGTCAGATTCACAATGGCGGAGTAGTTGCCGTTTTCAATTGGTGTGGGGGAGAGTGCGACAAAAGTGTCACTTGCTGTGCCGTTTATGATGATTTTATCGGGTTTGAAGCCGAGTAAAAGGCCGCTGTCAGTGCCGATGGCTTTGTAGGGAATGAGCCGAAATTTTGCCGGTAATTTCAGCACATCGAGAGTGAGCATTACGGCGGTGGGGTCGCACAGATTGTCGGGCGTCAACAATGAGTATATTTCGGATGTCCAGAGCGCACGTAATGCCTTACTGTCGGCAATTAGGACATTTGTGCCGCTGATGGGGTCGGTCAGTGTGTTGCCGCTGTCGTGCATAGCTTTCAGCGTGACGGATCTGCCGCCGCATTCGAGTGTGACGCTTGCGCCGCCGTGTCGTCGCGTGAGAGCTGCGCCCTTGAAGACCAGAGTCAGCACGACGTAGAAAAATCCGCTTGTGAGCAGCAGCATTCGCGCACTGATGTGTACATATGGCACGTTATTGATCATCATGCCGGCCTGTTGGCCGGTTAAAATATTGACGGCATAGACGCATCCGCCGAAGAGTAAGCCGACTGCCCAGAATGTCAAGCCTGCTCGTATGGTACGCTTGTGTATGCCGAACGCGATACAGGCGATGGCGGCACTTGCGGCGATTTGCAAGGCAAAGGCGCTGACAAAACCCATGCGCGGCATAAAGGCAATAACGGCATACAATGCGCCGACACCTGCAGCGACGGCCAGCCGCCAACGCTTGATGGCCAATGTGCAAATTTTTGCGGTCGTGAGCAAAACAAGGTAGTTGACGACAGCGTTGAGGGTGAACAATGTGTCTATGTAGATGACGGTAGCGGCTTGGTTCATTGGGGACTCCTGTCACGCCCTATGCCGCCTGCTCCAAAATCAGCAGGCAGCTGTTCGGCAGCTCTGCTTGTATTATAAGGCAAGCATGGTGTGGGAATTGTCGAAGTGAGTCAGGGAAAATATTTTTGGAAATTAGCCGATACTTTGGCGTGGTGGTGTGTATTAGCAATGAAAGCGAAAGGAAATTCTTTGATGCGGACGAATAAAGAACTGACCGACATTTATCAGCGACATAAAGAGAGAATTTACCGCGTGTGCTTTGCTTATATGAAGAACCCGAGTGATACCGAAGACGCGGTGCAGGATGTCTTTATTCGACTGATGAATACATCTGTGATCTTTGCCGGTGAGGAACACGAAAAGGCATGGCTTATTCGAGTCGCCACAAACGTCTGCAAGAACGTACTGCGCAGCTGGTGGCGAAAGCGCGAGAATTTGGATGACTATGAAAATTTGACAGGCAAAAACAATGTAGAAGTTGATGAAACATTGCAAGTTGTAATGAGATTGCCGGATAGGCATAAGGCTGCGGTGTATCTCTACTATTATGAGGGATACAGTAGCCGCGAGATTGCCGAAATGCTGGGCAAAAAACAATCGACGATATTAAATCATTTGCATGAGGCGCGGGGGATTCTGCGTGAAAAACTGGGAGGTGCGTTCCATTGAAAAGTGAAAAAATTATTGCGTCATGGGATAAGGTTACGCCTGATAGTGCTTCATTTGAACGCATAAAGGCCAGCGTTTTATCAGGTCAGTCGGTAAGGCAAAAATCTGAGCATAAAACGCCGGAAAAAGCGACTGAAGTGCAGCAGACATTCTCGCCGGTTGCACAAACTGGTGAAAGGTCGCGTTTCAGATGGGGCAAAGTGGTAGCCTGTGCAGTCGGCATCGCGGCGTTGTTGATTTGTGTTCCTTTTGTGATTGGTGTGATTTATGGCGGTGACGGGAACAATATGAGATTTACTGCAGGCTCGCCCGAAGATGACTGGCGCGAGGAGGGGGCGTCGGCGCATCCGCAAGTTGTTGAAGTTGACTTGATACAAGAGCTGTTTAGGGCCTTTCCGAGCGGCTGGCGCGGGACATTCAAAGAACTTGACTGGCCGTATCGAAGTGGGCAGCTTCTTATGGGTGTAGGCACACATACGGCGAACGAAGGTGGCAGCCATGTTGAGCTGCATGTTAATATTCCTGTCAGTGCAGGCTCAACCATTCATATTGGTGCGCTAGAATTTCCCGAGGGATTTAGTTGGGCGGTTGGCTTTGAATTTATGGACGCGCGCGGCGAAATGTTTGCCATTCGCAGCAGCGAGCTGGACTGGGGGCCAGGCCGGGATGCCGAGTGGGGCGACTTCTATAATGTTGCATGGGGCGACTTTGACAGCACGTTTAGAAACGGGTCGTTTAGCCTGGATGACTTTGGAGATAACTTCTCCTGGCGTCTTATGAACGCGCCCGACTTGTCAAGGTTGACGATTACGCAAATCCGCATTTGGTCGAATATGCCGGTGGGTGAGTGGTTTGCAATTGACGAGTTTCGAGTGGTTGCGCCGCAGTCCGAGCCGAGCTTGCGGGACGATTTTGTCGTGGCGCATGATTTGTTGCCTATGATTTGGGGAGAAGGTGCTCCCGGTTTTTTTGAGTTTGCCATACTTGACAGTTACCCGCCACAACTGCACCTGTCTACCAATCGGGATTTAGGCATTAATGGTACACATTTGACGCTGTGGCCTGATATTGTGTTGGATATGAAAAATGAATATTATATTTATCTTTCGGGCGGTTTAGGCACTATGTCGAACGCGGCATGGTCTGTTGGGCTTGACGTAGTGGATGAAGGCGGAAATATCATGACTGTCAGAGCGCATGACTTTGTGGAATGGGAGCAGCTTAGTGATGAATGGGGGCGTTTTGACCGCAATTTTAACCACGGGCGCTTTAATCTAAATGACGCAATACGGCAGATTGCTTCTTGGTCATTCGACGGCGAAGCGACGTTTGCCATGTTGGAAAATTCGCGACTGACGATTACGGAAGTTCGTATTTGGTCGAACTTGACGACTAATGAGGGGTTGGTGATAGGCGACTTCTTTATCGGCACGCGTCATATGGTAAATTTCCCGGAGGTTACGCGGGTGCCGGGTGAGGTTGTCAGTCCGCGAGAGCCGATGTATACACATCCGCCGACTGAAACACCGCTGGTGATGCCTGAGCCTATGCCGGCTGAGTATACGCCGCCGATATTAGTGCATCCAACACCGCCGCAGCCCACGCCTTGGCGTGAGTTGAATGCCAAGGAGACGTTTGTGCGTGTAGAGGATGTGATAGAGCGTGACGACGGGCAGCGAGTGTATCTTGTGCGCGAGTTTGCTTCCGATGGTCTCTTTGGCGGCAGGGCGCATTGGATGCCGCCGTCGGTGGTTTGGCGGGATGCTCCAAGTGCAGGCGCGGCACCTATCAATCCCGAGCTTAGGCTTAGACCTGGCATGAATGTTATTCTTCGCTTGGTGAGCGAGACTTTTGGGGTAACATATGGGCCTCCACCGAATACAGTAGCCGGAGAGTTTGCGTTTTTTGCGCCGTATGATTTTAGGTAATCATAACGCCAAAAGAGGAGCATTTTTGCTCCTCTTTTTTGCTGTGTAGTGTTAGCCGTTTTTGTTTGATGTGCCGGGGTTCTTGTTGTCCATTGAAGTGCTGCCGGCATTGTTGGGTTTTTCTTTCTTTTGTTTGTCCTTGTTTTTCGCCATGATGAACAGCTCCTTTCGATTTTGGTATTCAATGGGTAGGATTGACAGTTGGGGAAATAAATATACGCGGTCGGTTGAAATTTTTTTGTTGATGTGGTATGATAAGAAAACGTATGGCAACGCGACATATCGCACCCTCTTTATGAAAGAGGGTAGGGAGAGATTTTATGAAGCAAATTGGTGAACGCATACGCGAACTGCGTGAGCGCGGTGATTTAACACAAGGCGATATGGCGGCAACGCTCGGCGTGCCGATGGCAGCATATTGTCAGTATGAAGATTTGGGCGTTGACATTCCCGTTGCTGTGTTGTATCAGCTGTCGGTGATGTTTAAGATGGATATGGCCGAGTTGCTGACGGGGCAGCCGGCGCGTATGGACAACCTCACTATTGTCCGGCACGGGCAGGGGAAGTTTACTGCACGGCATGTTGATTACTGCTTTCAGCAGTTGGCGCAAGACTACAAGGGTCGGGCGTTTGAGCCGATGTTGGTTACACTTGAACCGCTGGACAAGACACCCGACATGATTACGCGTGACGCACAGGAGTTTAATTTTGTGCTGGCAGGTAAATTGGAGTTTTTTTATGACGGGCGGCAGATGGTGTTAGAGCAAGGCGACAGCGTGTATTTTGACGCGAGCAAGCCGCATGGGCATAAAGCCATTGGCGGTACGGCGATGTTTTTGGTTGTGACGACGGATTTGGCATAATCTCTGTGTAAATTTGCCATACTAATGGCATGCTGATTTCATTGACACGGACTTTGATTTTATATACTGTTGTTGCCGTTGGGTTGCGCGTGATGGGCAAGCGGCAGGTTGGCGAGCTTGAGCCGATGGAGTTGGTCGTGACGATTTTAATCGGTGAGTTGATTGCCATTCCCATGCAAGATTTGAGCGTGCCGCTGTTGGCAGGATTTGTGCCGGTGCTGACGATTTTGGTTGTCAGCATGCTGGTCTCTTATGTCATGACAAAGAGCATCAAGCTGCGCAAAATTGTGGTGGGCAACCCCAGCATTTTGGTGCATGACGGGCGGGTTGACCGCCGGCAGTTGAAGAAGAACAACATCAACACCAATGAGCTGATCGAGTCGCTGCGGCTAAAAAATGTGACCGATTTGGCGATGGTGCAATATGCTATCTTGGAGACCAATGGGCAGATGTCGGTTATGCTGTATGCTGACCAGCGTCCACCGACAGCTTCGGAATTGTCGGGGCAGAAAGCGGGTGCAGGATTACCCGTCATCGTCATCAGCGACGGGCGTTGGCAAGACGGCAATTTGCAGACACTCGGACTCAGCCGCGGTTGGGTGGTCGAACAGGCGCGGTTACGCGGTGTAACAGGCGGTGTGAAAGATATTTTTCTGATGACAGTTGATGAGCAGAAGAACATTTTTTTGCAGGCCTTTGATGAAGCGGTGACGGCATGAGAGGCATTATATGTATCGTTGTGTTGGGGTTGACGGCGTTGTTTTGTGTGGTGGTGCATGTCAATCTGCAAGGTGGCATTGAGGCATTGGAGCGCGATATGGCGCAAGTGGCAGTGGCATTGCAGGATGACGACTGGGCGCAGGCTGAAACGTTGATGCAATCCATCACGAAACGCTGGCGGCGTAAACAAGGCTTTTACGCGCTGTTTGCGCGGCATCAGTTGTACGAGCCTGTGGCGATTGGCATGAAGACATTGCCGAGACTGATTAGTGAGCAGGAGAAAGAGGCGTACAGGACGGCACTGACATTGCGTGAGGAGTTGTATTTGCTGCGGGAAGCGGAGCGGTTTGCGGCTAGGAATATTTTGTGATGATGGTGTGGGGTAGAAACTTTATATTAGGAGCATTGGAAGCGAGGAATAGTTATGGGCTTAACTTTTGAACACCTGCAAGAAAAACACATTCCTGAATTAGAAGTAATGTTTACACAATATAATCCAGGTGATGAACGCGAGGACAGTTACAAACATAATCCGGAGCAAGTTAAAGTTTTTCTAAATGAAAAGCAAAATATCGCATTTGTTGCCATTCTGGACAATAAAGTGATTGGTTGCATTTTCGGGTATTCGCTTACAATGATTGATGAGGCAGAAAAAGAATTCTATATTTATGGCGTTGATATTCACCCCGATTATCATAACAAGGGTTACGGTACAGAGTTTATGAAATTTGTACTTAATTGGGCGAAGGAAAATGGCTTTCGCGAAAGCTCTGTGCCGACAGGAAGTGAAAATATCGCCGCTTGCCGTTGTTACGAAAAAGCTGGTATGGAACAAGACGATTGGAAAACAGCGAGGTCGTATACGATTGAGTATAAGCAGAAATAAGCATTTTCTGAAACCCCATACATACCGGAGGAAGCACGTATGCAAATCGCCTACATCCCCCTCGATGACCGCCCTGTCAGCGTTGACCGCGCCATTTATTTGGCAGGGTCGGCAGGCGTAGAGTTACTTATGCCGGACAAAGAACTCTATATGATACGCCTGGATGGGCAGCCTCTGCCGAATATCACGCGGCAGGAGCGTATTGATGCGCTGCTGCATTGGCTCCACAACGACGCGGTGCACTGTGAACACATTATTATTTCGCTGGACTTGTTACTGTCAGGTGGGCTGGCGGCAGCACGCTATATATACGATGAGGACTTGACGGCTGAATACGCCGCGTTGGACGCCATTGCCGAGTTGTCACGCCACAAAAAAGTGTATGTTTTTGACACCGTTATGCGGCTGGCTTCGACGGGCGCGTATGCGGGGTATGGTTGGGTTGAATACGACGGATTGCGGGCTTATGGTTCCGTGGCACGTGCTGCATTATGTGGCGATAGCTTAACCGTGGACAATATCATCAACGGTTATCCGCTGGATGAAAACGGCAATGTCGTTGCATCAGAACTGCCGGACATTGTCATCGATCGCTATCACGGCGCGCGTGCGCGGCAGTTGCGGCTGAATGACTATTTGCTGACCGGCGGCGGACGCGGTGATTATCAATTTCTCTATATGGGCGTTGATGACTCCGCGCCCAAGGCAACGATTCAGACCAACGAAATGGCATACATACAAGAACATGTGGGAGAAAATGCCGCTATTCTGCCTGCAACCGATGAGTTGGGCTTGATGTGCATTGCCACCATTATTGCAAAAGATAGCCCCGTGCCTGTTGCCATGGAATATTTCGGCGGCGGTGAAGATGATGTCGGCGACGAATTCGATTACAGTACTCTGCGCCACAGTGTGCAGACGCATTTGGACACGATGGCGACTATGGTTGCCGTTCCGAATCACCCGCATCTTAGCTTTTTGGTACTGACCAATCCCACCGACCCAAGCGCTTTTGACGCGCACTGCCACGCTTTGCTTGACCGGCTGCAGGCCAACACCGCGCGCGGCATTCCGACCGCTATTGCTGATTGTGTGCACGGGCATCGGCGCGGCAGGCTTGGGCAAATCATGCTTGAGCGCGGCATTCCTATGCTGACGCCACTGGGATTTAGTTGTTGGAATACTTCGGCAAACGCTATTGGTATCGCGCTGACGCAGGCTATGACGCGGTTTGTACATTTAAGAAAAGGACAATCATGTGCCGAAGCAGATGAGCAATTTATCAAAAGCATGACTTTCGCCTTCGTCAAGGATTGCAGCTACAAAACAGGTGGCTATTTCCCCGTAAAAGACTACATCGAAACAGAAGTGGGCGATATTCTGAACTTTTACGCCGATATGCAAGCAAAAGGTATTACTGAAAAGGAACTCGAAAGCAGGGTAGGGGAGATACTGCGCGCGGGACAGTATCAATGTCCGATGAAAGATGTGCTTGCCAACTTGAACAGCAGTCCGTTTTTAGTCGATTTGCATGGAAATTTATCGGTGCACGAGGGACAGATTTCTGTCGATGGTTTCCATTTCCCAATGTATCGATTGTTTGAAATGGGGATTGAGATAAAAGTTTGAAAAAAGGCTTGACAAATGCTCTCTACTCGTGATATAGTAGTTAAGCTTGCCCTAAGACAGCATGTCACAGATGTGATAATGGTGCCGAACGCACCGCATGCCGAGGATAAGGATATGCGCCGAACTCTTGAACGGGGAGGATAAGGTGTGAAAAGATGAAAATAGCATTTTTTTCGTCATTCGCAACTTATGCGACCAATCGTAAGAGGGTCGAGGTGTGACACGATGATTGTGTTTCCTTGTCTTTCTCTAATGGGAGGGCGAGGAATTTTTTATAGGAGGTAAAGCAAATATGCCAAGTGCAAAGGTACTCACCGAAAAGCAAGGCGTTGTCGCGGCGTTGAAAGAGCGGATTGATGGCGCACAGGCCGGCGTTTTGGTCGATTACAAAGGCATCAATGTTGCCGATGATACGGCATTGCGCCGCAAATTGCGTGAAGCCGGCGTTGAGTACAACGTAGTGAAAAACACGCTGTTGAACTTTGCCGTGCAAGGCACGGATTTGGCGGAATTGTCCGCCGTGCTATCCGGCACAACGGCGTTAGCGACAAGCACAACCGATGCTGTCGCGCCCGCCAAAGTGCTGAAAGAGTATGCCGTGAAGACCAAAGATGCGTTTAGCATCAAGGCTGGTTTTGTTGAAGGAAAACCCCTTGACGCAGCAGGCGTGAAGCAACTGGCCGATATGCCGAGCCGTGAAGAACTCATGGCGAAATTGCTTGGGTCTGTCAATTCGCCCGCAAGTGGTTTGGCAAATGTCGTTCAAGCCAATATGCGTGGACTAGCCGTTGTCATTCAAGCGATTGCAGAACAGAAATCTGCATAACTATTAAAAACACATAACAAAAGGAGAACACACAAAATGTCTGAAAAAGTTACAAAACTCATGGAAGAAATCAAAGCCTTGACGTTGCTGGAAGCATCGGAACTGGTCAAAGCGCTGGAAGAAGAATTTGGTGTCAGTGCTGCTGCTCCTATGGCAATGATGGCTGCACCAGCAGCAGGCGGCGGAGACGGCGCAGCTGCTGAAGAAAAGAGCGAATTCACCGTTGTCTTGGCCGAAATTGGCGAAAAGAAAATGGAAGTCATCAAAGTTGTACGTGAAGTGACCGGCCTTGGTTTGAAAGAGTCTAAAGAACTGGTTGACGGCGCACCGAGCAACGTAAAAGAAAACATTGGCAAAGATGATGCCGAAGAATTGAAGAAGAAGCTCGAAGAAGCTGGCGCGAAAATCGAATTGAAGTAAATTAGGTTTTCTATTGACAAGGGACGCAAAAGCGTCCCTTGTTTTTTTGCAGAAATCGTTGACAGATGATGGTTGCTGGATATAATGCGAGTAACAGAGAGGCCGTAGAAGTAAAACTGCTTTCAGCGGCTATTTTTGTGTCAATTATCCTTAAATCAGCTCCAGCAAATTACGGTAGGGTAGGTCAAACTCTGTTGCCACAGCTTTATAAGTCATATGGCCGTCATAACAATTTACGCCTAATTGAATGGCGGGGTCGCTTTGGGCGGCAGCTTCTAAACCGAGGTTTGCAATGCGCGTGCCATATGTAATGGTCGCATTCGTCAATGCGATGGCAGATGTTCTTGACACTGCACCCGGCATGTTGGCGACGCAGTAGTGCACGACATCGTCTACGATATATGTCGGGTCATCATGATAAGTGACCCGTGTGGTTTCGCAACAGCCGCCTTGGTCTACAGCAACATCGACAATGACGCTGCCTGGTTTCATACGCTTGAGATGCTCTCGCCGAATCAGTTTTTCTGCAGCGGCCCCAGGCACCAAAATGGCGCCGATGACTAAATCAGCATCGGGCAAAACTTGCTCTACGGTGATTGGCGTGCAGTATAAGGTTTGAATGTTTTGGCCAAACAAATCATCTAAATAGGCAAGCCGTTCCATGTTGTTGTCCAGTATCGTGACATTTGCGCCCAGCCCGATGGCCATCTTGCAAGCGCCGATGCCCACTACGCCACCACCCAAAATGACAACATTTCCTCGCTTTACGCCCGGCACACCGCCTAAGAGCAACCCCATGCCGCCCATTGGCGTTTCCAAGCAGCGCGCGCCAACTTGGATGCTTAACCTGCCCGCAACCTCGCTCATCGGCTTTAAAAGCGGCAATCTGCCGGCCTTGTCTTCGATGGTTTCGTAGGCAACGGCTTTGACCTTTTTCTGCAAAAGCGCTTCTGTTACAGGGCGATTTGCAGCTAAGTGCAGATAGGCATAAAGGATTTGTCCCTCTTGCAAAAGGTTGTACTCTTCCGACAGTGGCTCCTTGACTTTTATGATCATTTCGCTTTTTTGCCAAACTTCTCTAGCAGTAGGCAAAATAATTGCGCCCATAGCTTGATATGCCTTATCAGAAAAGGCTGAACCTTCGCCCGCACCGGCTTGGATATATATGGTATGTCCTTCGATCGTGTATTGCTTTACATTCTCGGGCGTTAGCCCTACGCGGTCCTCATAACGCTTGATTTCTTTAACGCATCCGATTAGCATATTGTGTACTTCTCTTTCTTTTGGTTTACATTAAATAATACTTCAAATGTTCTTGGATGTCAAGGATTGGTGCGGTGATAAGCTGTCAAAAAGCCCCACACAATAATGTGCGAGGCTTTTGTTTGAATTACTATGCTAACAATAACGCATGCGCAGTCGCTGCCGGCGGCTGTTTCCAGTCAACATCCAGCAACATGCGTACCATGCCGGTAAGCAGCTGCTGTGTATCAAACCCAAAGTTGGG
>Ga0131853_10007283_pt1 | contig 19992 bp, 15 predicted proteins | sample TergutLab28metaG_FD_92764 | JGI IMG/M metagenome (GOLD analysis project Ga0131853, IMG submission 92764) | Labiotermes labralis P1 segment gut microbial communities from Petit-Saut dam, French Guiana - Lab288 P1 (version 2) (version 2) | ecosystem: Host-associated > Arthropoda: Insects >... | reverse complement strand
CCAATGGTAATTTTGTTCTTATTTACACAACGCTATTTCGTCAAAGGTGTTTCCCTTTCGTCCGGAGTAAAGGGGTAAACTTAACAACAAAGAAAGAAATATAAGGAGTTTCAACATGTCGATTCCAAGAAATGAATATCCCCGTCCTCAGTTTAAGCGAGAAAACTGGTTATGTCTCAATGGTGAATGGGATTTTTCCTTTGACACCGATTCTTTTGACCAAAAAATTATCGTACCATATGCCCATCAAACAAAACTTTCAGGCATAAATATTCAAGAGTTTCACGATATTGTATGGTATAAAAAGGTCTTCGAATTGCCTCAGGACATGAAAGGAAAAAACATTATCCTGCATTTTGGAGCAGTGGATTACTATTGCCAAGTGTGGGTGAATGGCACATTTATACTAGAACATACAGGCGGTCATGTCGGTTTTGAGGCAAATATAACCCACGCACTCAAAGATGGCGAAAATGAAATTAAGCTTAAAGTTGAAGATGATGCATCTGACCTTGAAATGCCGAGAGGTAAACAATTTTGGGAAAAAACTTCTCGTAGCATATTTTACACTCGAACAACAGGTATTTGGCAAACTGTCTGGCTTGAGCCTGTAGAAGATACATATTTGGAAAAAGTGTGGATGACGCCTGACATTGACAATATGGCTCTGGATGTACAATATGAAATCGCAGGTAGCAACTCTGCAGAACTCAAAATGGAAGTTTTCTTTGATGGAAACCTTGTAACGACACATACAGTAAGCGATAAACGTAATGAGGGCAAATGTTCTATAGGTATCGATACACAGGCATTGCTCGCATGGCAGCCTTTTGAGCAAACTGTTTGGACCCCAGAATCGCCTCGCCTTTTCGATATCACATTTACCGTTGCGGTAGATAGTAAAGTTACCGACAAGGTTGATAGTTACTTCGGCATGCGTAAAGTTTCTGTCGAAAACGGAAAATTCCTACTAAATAACCGCCCTTACTACCAGAAATTGCTTTTAGATCAAGGCTACTGGGAAGATTCTCTTCTCACTGCACCTACAGATGAAGATTTTGTGACAGATATAAAACTTGCAAAAGAGATGGGCTTTAACGGTGTCAGAAAGCATCAGAAAATTGAAGACCCACGTTTTCTCTATCATGCAGATAAAATGGGATTTCTTGTATGGGGTGAAATCGCTGCCGCTTATAATTACTCGAAAAAATATGTTAAGCGCATTACTCATGAGTGGATTGATGAAATATTCCGTGACTACAACCATCCCTGTATTGTTGCGTGGACACCGCTCAATGAATCCTGGGGTGTGACAAGCATTATGGTAGACGAAGCACAACAAGCGCACAGTGCCGCTATGGTATTTCTGACAAAATCGCTTGACAAAACCCGCCTTGTTATTTCTAATGATGGTTGGGAACATACGGTTACTGATTTGCTTACAATCCATGATTATGAGGGCAGAAAAGATATTCTAAAAGAAAGATATAAAGATTTAGAAACCATTCTTGCGGCGCAACCTGCAAGCCGCCCCATGTATGCAAATGGTTGGGCCTACAGTGGCGAGCCCATTCTTATGACAGAATTTGGAGGCATCTCATATAAAACAGGCTCATGGGACGGCTGGGGTTACACCAGTGCAAACTCTGATGAAGATTTCGCAGAACGACTACATGCTGTGATTTCTGCAATGCTGGAATCGCCACTGATCCAAGGCTACTGCTATACTCAAATCACTGATGTAGAGCAGGAAATCAATGGATTACTTACCTATGACCGCAAAGCAAAAATTGACCTCAATATCATTAAACAGATAAATGAGGGAACTTGGAAGTGCGACAAGTAAATAAACAGAAGAGACTATCAGGTTGTCTGCAACGGCAACCTGATTACTTTTCCTTATGCGCCTTTCTGTATTGTAAAGGCGTTTTGTTTTCGCATTTATTGAATAGCCGAATAAAATACTCAACACTTGTATAGCCACATATTTTTGCTATAGCTGATATAGGTTCATTTGTGGTTTTTAGTAATTTTTTTGCATATTCAATCTTCATATTCATTAGGTCTGCATTTGGGGATATTTTGAAGAAATCTGCGTATAAAACTGAAAATCTGCTTTGCGTGAGCCAGACTTTCCTTGCCATTTTAGCGACAGTCCATCCTGCAGGGTTGCACCGCATGTCATCGCGCAACCCTATAAAGCGTTGCCTGTTCTCATATACGCGTTTCAGACTAGGATTACTATCTATGCATTGCATAGAGAGAGTTTCAAACAACTTGTATATGCGTTTGAGAATATCATCCCCATGTGGCTCGGTTTTGTCGGCTACTGCCCAGGATATGAACTCCAAAATAAAAGTGATGTTGTCTCCGTTTTGTATATAAAAAATTTCGTTTTCCGGCAAGTTGAAACGCGCGATAAAGTCAGGATCATCGACATGAAAAGTTAAGTAATTGTTCAGGAAAGCACCATTATAACTTTTGTATTCTTGCCTATGCCCAGGGGAATATATTATGCAGGCATTTTCACTTGTATAATACTCTTTGCCATCTAAAATAATCAAAGCGGGTAAAATGAAATGGACGAAATTAAACGCTGGCTGACCGTTTTCTCGTAAGTTGTGGTAATTCTGCGGTTCTCTTTTTTGGTGAGAAACACCCAAAACATCGATTGTTTGCATTGCCCCCTCCGAAATTGACTTATTCCGCTATTATACGATAATAAGTTTATGTAGTCAAATAAAATCAAGTTATTGAAGCAAAATTCCTTTGCCCATCTTTTTTGCTTAAAAGATAATAAGTCAATTTCTGTGTTATTTGCTGTGTTGCGCTGGAAAATATAGTTAATATTGGATAGTTGTCATTTTAGCGAGAAGATAAAAGCGAAACGAAAACACAATTTTTGCACACAAAATTGTATTGACTTAAGCAACATGCATACATTAAACTTCACATATACATTAAATATCATGAAAAATGTTGAAAAATGGTTATGAATGGGTATGGAAAATTTAGCGAAGGGTCATTGATGTAAACTAATGTATTTTGAAAGGAAAAGTAAAAATGAAAAAGCAATGTTTAGTTGGATTACTTATTTTTGCAATGATGCTTGTCTTAGTTGCATGCGCAGAGCCGCAACCCGGCGCCGACGAAGGTGCGGGAACTAATGGAGCGGAATCTGAAATTGATTTGGATCAGGTTACATCCGAAGACGAAAAAGAGATTATATTCTGGAACCTTTGGGGCGGTGGCGACGGTGCTGTTCTTGCAGAAATGGTAGAAGAATTCAATACCACTAATCAACATGGCATCCGCGTAATTAGTCTTACACAAGATTGGGGACAATATTATACTAAATTGCGCACGTCTTTTATAGGTGGTCAGTCACCGGATTTAGCGATGAGTCATGTTACGCGAATATTGGAACTTCAACAAAATCAAATGATTGAACCTATGGACATTGCTTTCCGAAATGGCGGAATAGATGTGGATTTTAATAACTTTACGTCAGGTGTAATTGACAATATTTTTATTGATGGACGTTATTATGGTGTGCCTGTGGATAATTTGACGTTAACGCTTATGTTTAACCGCTCTGTTCTAGAGAGTGTTGGATTGCTTGACAGTAGCGGACAGCCTATGATTGGAAATGACTATCACAGTTTTGTTGCAGCGCTTGAACAAATCGAAGGTCAGGGGTATATCGCATTACAAGCTGGACAAACAGGGTTTATGACTCAACTGATATGGTATACGCTGTACAAACAGTTAGGTGGAGGCGAATTTCTTGCTTCGGATCTTCGGTCGGTTACACTTGACCAAGATACTGCGGTAAGCGCTGCCCAGTACTTGCAGGACCTATATGCCTTTACTCCACCTCATGTTGAAAGTAATGCAAACCTATTTGCTGAGGGCAACACTGCGTTTATGTTTGAAGGGTCGTGGTCGGTTTCTCACATAGCCGATCTAATAGGAGATGACTTTGGTGTAATGAGATTTCCACAACTTTTTGATGAACTCAGAATCTGGACCGACTCACATGCTTTTGTCTTGCCTGTTTCACCCGATCGTGATGAGCAAAAGACTTTTTATGCCATGTATTTTGTTGAATGGTTTAGCGATAATAACTGGATGTGGTCACAAGCCGGCCATCTCCCCGCCAATACGGCGACATGGTCTCATCCGGAGTTTGTAGCGAATGTCCATGTTAACAGTTATGCTGATGCCGGTAACTACGGTGTCTCGTTCCCCTCCACAACAACGGTTTGGTTGACTTTTTCTGCTGAATTTTCTGAGCCATTTGAAATGTTGATTAACGAGGGAGCGGATGCAGCGGACACTATTGACCTTATGACCAGAAACTTGAACACGGCACTTGCAAGATAGCTTTGAGGCAAATTGGGAATCCCGGCGATTTTACTACAAGGTCGCCGGGATTCTACTTAAGCAAAGTGTTAGGGGGGACTAAATTTTGGATAACATCGCGCGTGATAGTGCAAAAACAATCAATCGAAATAAAAAGAGCCGTTTTAAGCTGCGGGATATGATGATGGGATATATATTTATATCCGGATTCTTAGTTCTGTATCTAGTTTTTACAGTATATCCGTTACTAGATGGTGTTTGGATTAGCCTTAACAGATGGGACATCATAAATCCGATGGAGTTTGTAGGACTTCAGAACTATATTAATTTATTCCAAGATCCGGTGTTTTGGACATCGTTGGGAAATACAACAACCTTTGTCGTTATGTCAGTTCCCAGTATTCTAATCGTCGGCTTTTTACTTGCATTACTAATTAATAGCCGAAACCTCAAAGGCAATGCATTTTTCCGCGTCACGTTTTTTACACCAAATGTGCTTTCTGTGGCCATCATATCTTACCTGTGGGTTCGTGTTTTAGAACCTTATACCGGACTGCTAAGTAACGCTCTAACAGCAATAGGTTTTACACAAGAGATATTTTGGCTACGTGATCGCAGTCTGGTCTGGATTTCTATAGTGCTTATTACATTATGGTGGACTGTCGGTTACAATATGGTGCTGTATTTAGCGTCTATGCAAGACATTCCTGAATCCTACTATGAGTCTGCGGAATTAGATGGTGCAAATGCTTGGCAAAAGACCCTATACATAACTATACCATATTTGAAAAGAACACATATTTTATTGTTTTTCTTGCAAACAGTGGCCTCTTTCAGAATATTCGGTCAAGTCTTTTTAGTGACAGGAGGGGGTCCTGCCGGTGCTACACGCACCTACATTCAATTCATTTATGAAACAGCTTTCCAACGCTTTTTCATTGGCACCGGTAATGCGGCATCTGTCATTCTTTTCATTATCATCTTAGTTGTTTCGCTTTTGCAGCTTCGTATTTTGAAAGCTACACCGGACTAAAAGCAGTAACACAAATAACAAGAAAGGATACATGCTCTATGCGCAATAAGAAAAAATCAATTGCACTTACAATTTTTGCCTCTATTTTGGCTGTAAGCTGGTGGATTTGCATTGTTTGGATGTTTGTCATCGCATTTAAGCCGGATGTGGCAAACGTTACAAATATAGTCAACTGGTTCACACCTCCATTTACGCTTGGTAACTTTGATTTTGTATTGAACAATCCTCAAGCTAACGTTGGTCTTTGGCTTACGAACAGCGTTATCGTCTCCGTCATTACAACGCTCGGAACCTTGACATTGGCGATGTTGGCTGCGTTTGCATTCTCGCGTATCCGCTTTCCATTGAAGAATCTGTGGTTTTGGTTGATTGTGGCCAGCATAATGCTTCCTACAGAAGCAACACTAGTCCCATTATTTATTTTAATGCGGGATTTGGATCTGCTAAATACTTATGCCTCTTTGATTTTGCCGGCAATACCGTCAGCATTAGCGCTTGTCATCCTAAAGCAATTTATTGACGCACTACCCAGCGAGTTGTTTGACGCAGCAAATATTGATGGAGCAGGATGGTTTCGCATTTTCACATCAATAGTCATGCCACTTTGCCGGCCGGCGATAGCGGCTGTCGGGATATTTGTGTTCTTAGGATCATGGAATAACTTTACATGGCCATTTATCAGCATAACAGACCCTAACGTTATGACCTTGCCGGTTGGGCTACCTTTCTTTAACTCGCAGTTTACTGCAAGCATGGGTTATAGCATGGCTGCTAATGCAATTGCTGCCTTCCCTGTTTTAATTGTGTTTTTCATCTTACAAAAATATATTATCAAGGGCATCACATTCTCCGGAATGAAGCTGTAGCATAGTGAAAGAGGTATAAAAATGAACTCAAGACAACGTGTACAGACAGTATTACAAAGAAAAGTCCCTGATCGTATACCATGCGGTCTTGGTGGGTGTGAAACAGCCGGGTTGCATGTTCTGGCTTATGAAAAGTTGCAATCTGTTTTAGGTGTAGATAAAAAACCACCGCGGTTGAACACTTTTATGAGCAATGCAGTGTTTGAAATGGATGTTCTGGATAAATTGGAAGCCGATATTCTATTAGTAGACTCTCATCGAATGTGTAAAGCTTCACTTCGAGGAGCAGACTATGAAAGCCAGTGGAAAGAGCAAACCTTGTGGGGGCGAACTTTAAAGGTTGCAAAAAGTGATGTGTTCGAGACCCGTTCAGACGGTACAGTTGTGTGGAAAACTGGCAGAGATCTCGTGTGTCCTCCCGGTTCCTTCTTCTTTGATGCTCCCGAGGTTACTGATTTGACAGCTGACTTTTCGTATGTTGACCCGGAAAACTATAATCCACCTCATTCTCTTGGCGAAGAATTTCTGCGTAATTTGGAAGAACTTACTAAGAAATTATATAACGAAACAGAGTATAGTTTGTGTTTGGGAGAAACAATTACGGATTTGCAGATTGCACCGGGAGGTGCAATTGGAAGTATGGTTCTTATGATGGAAGAGCCTGAAGTTATGAAAGCATTTTTGCAAAAATCTTTAGAAAGCGCTTTAGCACAGCTAGTGGAATTGGATCAGGCTGTTGGGAAATATGTAGACATTCTAAGCATCGCTCATGACTTTGGAGATAACAAATGTGTAACTATTGGTGATGGACTGTGGCGGGAGATATACAAACCGTTTTATATGGAATTGTTTACTCGGTGGGGGCAAATTACCAGCATGAAATCCAATTTTCACAGTTGTGGTTCGATATACTCCATATTAGGAGATCTTGTTGAATGCGGACTGGATATCTACAATCCGGTACAGTTGTCCGCCACTGATATGGAAGCATCTAAGTTAAAAAACGAATTCGGTGATAAGCTTATCTTTTGGGGCGGAGCATACGACTCCCAGCTTTTTGTAAACGACGAATCAGTTTATAAGAGTGTCGCCGATACAATCCGTGTATTAGGCAAAGATGGAGGCTACATTTTTGCAGGTGTACACAATCTGACACCTGAGATTCCGGAATCGCACTTGAGTGAAATGATTTATGCGTGGAGAGATGTCAGGCAGTATTAGAGAAATTGAAATCCAAATATAAACTTAAAAATAGAAAAGAGGGCTCATAATGACAAAGTGTTACATACCAAATTATCCGCGACCGCAGTTTGTTCGTAATAATTGGATTGACTTGTGTGGGAAATGGAACTTCAGATTTGATGATTCAAAGGAAGGGTTTGAAAAAGGCTGGTTTGCCGGTTTCGAAGACAAAGAAATTTTAGTGCCGTTTACTTATGAAACTAAGATGAGTGGCATTAATGTTGAAGAGCATCACGACTGTGTATGGTATTCTCGCTCATTTGATGTCGAAGACATCAGCGGAGATGTGTTACTACATTTTGAAGGTAGCGACTACATAACGACGGCATGGATTAATGGCCAAAGGGCAGGCTCGCATACAGGAGGCTATTCCAGATTCAGTTTCAGCATCGGCGATTACCTGAAAAGCGGGGAAAATACGCTTACAGTTCGTTGCGAAGACAACAAAGACAAAAGAAAACCTCGTGGCAAACAACGTTGGATAAATAATAATTTTGGTTGTTGGTATGTGCAGACAACAGGTATTTGGAAGCAGGTTTGGCTTGAAAGCGTTTCCCCAATAAGACTTGAAAACGTGAAGATGACACCAGACTATGATAATTCCGCCGTCTTATTGAACTACTCTTTAAACAATCTATCGAAAGACTGTGCTGTTGAGGCAGTAGTATCCTTTAATGGTGAAGTTGTTGCTCAGCAAACAACATATATGAATATGGTGACTAAGACTACCTCGATTGACCTTGTTTCCGGTAATATGGAATGGGACGTGCAACTATGGAGTCCTGCACAACCAAATCTGTATGACATTGAGTTTAAGGTGCTTGACAGCGGAAAAGTAGTTGATACTGTCGGTTCGTATTTTGGGTTGCGAAAAATAAGCATCCATGGAGATAAGGTTTTACTGAACAACACCCCAATTTATCAAAAGCTAATTCTAGATCAGGGATATTGGCCCGATAGTGCTTTGACTCCGCCGTCTGAGGACGCATTGGTTGAGGATATTGATAAGATAATGAAACTCGGTTTCAATGGTCTCAGGAAACATCAAAAAACCGAGGATGAGCGCTTTGCATACTGGTGCGATGTCAAGGGCTTGCTTATGTGGTGTGAGGCTCCATCTTATTACACGTACGACGATTTGGCTGTTGAGCAGTTCACCAATGAGTGGATAAGTATTGTTAAGCAAAACTATAATCACCCCAGCATCGTCACATGGACTCCATTTAACGAGTCTTGGGGCGTATCGCGTATAAAAGAAAATAAAAAACAACAAGACTTTACCGTGGGTATATATCATATAACAAAAGCGATAGATGATATGAGACCTGTTATAACTAACGATGGATGGGAGCATACCTGTTCAGATATTATCACTTTGCATAATTACGAACAAGATGCGGAGAAGTTCAAAAAAGTCTTTGAAGATGAAGGGAAAGTTTTGTATGAAGACCCTGCCATGATTGACTCCCGGTTTACGTTCGCTGATGGGTGGGAGTACCAGGGGCAGCCTGTAATAATAAGCGAATACGGCGGAATTGCTATTGCCGGACGTGGTGAAGGTTGGGGTTATGGAAACCGCGTGGCTGACGAAAAGGGGCTAATCGAGAGATATGTTGCTTTGACTAAAGCTATATTTGATTTAGATTATGTATGTGGCTTTTGTTATACCCAAGTTTCAGATGTTGAACAGGAAGTGAACGGTCTTCTTGATCCCGAGCGCAACTTCAAATGTGACGAAGCGGCTATTTGCGAAGCTAATTCATTAAGATGATTTTTGCATAAATGAACCTACATTCCGCAAACTTCGACTTATCGGGAAGTTTGCGGAATTAAAGTATACTTACCGTTAATCCCGCATCTTTCAAAACATCAACATGGAATTGCGTGACAGTGTTGAGTTCGTATTTTGGCTCAAATGTCATATCAAGTTGTGGGTATTTTGCACCGGCTAAAGGGTTGAAAGGTAGGACTTCAACACACAACTGATTTTTGCTATCTTTAAGCAATTCAGCTACTCCTATGAAATGCTCTTTATTATCATTTATTCCGGGGATTATAGGTAATCTAATCGTAAAGAATTTGCCCGAAGATTTTAGATTTTTTAGATTTTTGAGTATAAGATCATTGTCGACACCTGTGTACATTTTATGCTTAGCTGGGTTAAGTAATTTAATATCAAACATAACAAGGTTGGCGAGGTTAATTGCCTCGCCGAATGCTTGTGAATCGCAATGACCACAAGTTTGTATTGCGGTATGGATAGTCAGGTTCTGAAGTAAGTCTAGTAAGAACTGTGGCTGCATTAAAGGTTCGCCACCAGATAAAGTGACGCCACCTTCAAAACCGCTGAGAGTCGGAGTGAATTTCTCCAACCTTTCAATCAGTTTTCTTGTTGTTATCGACTCCCCGACTTTACGAATCAATCCGTGCGGGCAAATTTTTGTACAGTGCTTCAGGTCTTTACAGTCCGGATGAGTACACGGTTTTGCACACTTTTGGCAATGGTCACAGCCTTGGAAACTTCTCATAACTTGCGGATCAATATTTAAGCCTTCGGGATTATGGCACCATATGCAACGCAGAGGACATCCTTTAAAAAATACTGTTACACGAACACCCGGTCCATCATGAACTGAGAATTCTTTTATATCAAAAATAGTACCTTGGCTCATATTGTATATGCCTGACGGCTGATTACATGATCTTGGAAATCCTTGTCAAGCTCCACAAAATATGCACTCCAGCCCCATATCCTGACAATTAATCGTTGATATAGATCAGGATTTTTCTGTGCATCTAAAAGCATGTCCCGATTAACGGTGTTAAGCTGTATTTGGTGCCCGCCTGATTCTACAAAGAACTTTACCAAACTTGCAACTTTGTCTATGCTTGAAAAATTACGAAAAACTGTGTCGGAAAACTCCATTGTGAGCGGGCCGCCGTTGATGCAACGTCCGAGATTTGGCTTAACAAAGGACTTAATCATGGATAAAGGTCCATTTATTCGTGCAAATAAACTTGGCGCATAGTTTGCACCGAAAGATTCAGATTTACGACGTCCGTCCGGAGATGCACCGATGTCGTTTGGATGCCACAAATAATACATAGCAGAACCAGTGCCGGCTCTATAACACCCACCACGTTCATTTTTTTTACCTTCGAGTGCATCGGCATATGCGTCTAAGAGTTGTACTGCAATGTCATCAACATAATCGTCATCGTTACCCATTTTGGGTGAGTCATACCGTAACGTTGCAAGGAGTTCATCATAACCTTCAAAGTCGTTTTCAATAGCATCAACCAGGTCGTTCAACGTTATTATATTTTCGTCAAACACATTCTTTTTTATGGAAGCAAGAGAGTCTGTGGCTGTTGAAAGCCCTGTGCCATGAAATCCATAATTATTGTACCGGGCGCCTAATGAGATGTCGTTACCGGAATTAATGCAATTATCCATAAGAATTGACATGAAAGGTGCAGGAACCATCCATACTTTGGAACGAGAAGATATTAATTTATCACATTGGATAGATATCTCGGTACGAACATGCGCCATTAACGAGTCGAAGTCTGATATGCTGCTTAAATCTTGCTGTAGCGTGTTATTCACTACTAATGGAAACGACAAAGCCCCTATGTTTGGAATTTCCATGCCATATTTAGGGATTATAAACTCCCAACATGCCGCTACAGCATAGTTTCTTGCATCCTCAAGAGAATATCCGAGTTCCACAAGTCCGTTGACGACAACATCATCGTTGGAATACTGAGGAAATCCCAAACCTATTTTTGTCAACTCCGTGCCAAGGAGATAAATATCAGGTGGTGTGTTTTTGTCAACCCTAAGATTAATTTTGGGGTCAATTAATTCTAGCTCACGACTTGCTTCCAAGCACATGCGAGAAAGAGTATTAAAGCAATTGTTGCCATCGGCATCAACCCCACCAAGAACGATGCTTTGCCCGTTATCACCCTGTTGCACTCCGTGGTAGAGATCACTATCTCTATTGAAAGTAAGGAAGAATTCCAAAAGCAAGTCATATGCCTCAGCGTTGGTCAGTAGTCCTGAGTCTATGTCGGATTTTAAATATGGGTACATGTACTGATCGAATCGACCAACAGTATTATGATACTCACCTTCGCACCAGAGTGTATAGTGTAAAATTCGAAATAATTGCAATGCCTCATGAAATGTAGAGGCACCTTTTTTTGGAACCTGTGACAGTAAATCTGCAATGACATCATTTCCGACATCTATTGCTTTTTCCCTGTAACGCTCACACAAATCATAAACAGCTTCAATTTCTTTAACTACGGCAACATAGAAACTGGATTGCTCCGCAGTATTTTCAGAGCGGTCAAGGTTTTTGAGTGCAATCTGTCGATAATGCTCCAATCCATTAGAGATGACATCCTCGTACCCGGGAGATATGTTGCATACAAACCCTTCTTCGGGAAGGTAATAATGCTTTCTTAACTCTTCATACTCCTCTTTAGTAAATATTGGAGACAAGGAACGAACAGTTCGAAGCAAGGTGATGCGTTCGCCTTCGAGTATTATCGGATCTTCTAAAGCTAAAACGAGAGACAGCCTCTCGCTCATGCGCTGATATGGATTGAGTGCAGACAATGCAAACCCTGTGGCGATATCCGCACCCCAATCTTTGCGAAAAGAACGATGACTTTTTTTTATAACAATTATATCAAATAGACGTCTAACGGACTGCGTCATGCTGCTTTCCCCCCATTACTTGCAAATGATTGTAATATGAATATTTCTAGGCAAGATGTTATTTTGCTTTAAGGCGCAATACATTCCACGATAATTTTGGGAAGACAATCTCTAGTTTGCCGTTCTCCATTTTTGGTAATGTTTTGTTTGTTGGCATAACAACATCAGGCTTATCTATAGTATTAAAAGCCTTGCCATTTTCGTTTTGCATAACGATATGCTCAATCGGTTCATAATTACTATACTCGCGCAACGATAAGGTAGTAAGTGTGTCGTCTTCTAAATCCTTGTTAACTGCGAAGATGGTTAGTTCTCTGCTCTCTTCATTTTCTACAGCAATAGTATCAAGCAAAGGTACATCTGTATAATCCTTGCTGTCGTACTTGTCACAGGTTGTAAGCGTGGTGAGAACCTTTCCTCTGCCGTATTTTGAAGCGTGAAGATATGGGTAGTAAATGCTTTGTTTATAGCTGCCGCCACCGGTTACTGTCATAATTGGAGCAATGACATTTACCAATTGTGCCAAACAAGCAATTTTAACACGATCGGCACGACGCAGTAACGACAACATCATGCTCCCAAACAGAAGTGCATCCTCGAAGTTATAAATGTCTTCGTTAAAAGCGGGGGCGACTTCCCATTCTCTTCTCTGGATGTATTTGTTGTTATCCTCAAAAGCGTGATACCAGACATTCCATTCATCAAAAGAAATATTTACATCTTTCTTTTTCCGATTTTTGCTTTTAATAAAGTCACAAATGGCAATTACAGAATGTATGTATGAATCCATTTCCACTGATTTGGCGAGGAAGTTTGGCAAGTCATTTGCTAAATTGTCAAAATAAATGTGTAGAGAAATATAGTCAGATACATCATAGGCCTCTTCCAGAACAGTTGCTTCCCATTCTCCAAAGGTCGCCATTTTCATATTGGAACTACCACAAGCCACCAATTCAATTGTTGGATCAATCCATTTCATGACTTTACCGGCTTCGTTGGCGATGCGCCCGTATTCATAAGCTGTTTTATGTCCTATTTGCCAAGGACCATCCATTTCATTACCTAGACACCAAAGTTTAACATTATGTGGATCTTTGTATCCGTTTTTAATGCGCAAGTCACTCCAATATGTGCCAGAGGCACGATTGCAATATTCTACCATGTTTCGCGCAGCATCAGGACCTCTTGTGCCTAGGTTCACTGCAAGATTAGGCTCAGTGCCGGCTCTGCGACACCATTCAACAAAATCATCTGTGCCGACTTCATTTGTTTCAATGGCAAACCATGCCAGTTCTGAACGCTTTGGTCGCGCTTCTCTCGGACCAATACCATCTTCCCAGTTGTAACCAGAAACAAAGTTTCCGCCGGGATAGCGTACAACCGGTATGTTTAGTTCTTTAGTCATTGAAATTACATCTTTGCGAAAGCCGAGCTCGTCTGCATCCGGACATGATGGGTCATATATACCACCATAAACACATCGTCCGATATGTTCTACAAAATTTCCGTAAATCCTATTGTCTGTAACACCGACAAAAAAATCTTTGTCCAGTATAATTTTTGCTTTTTTCATAATGTGAATGTCCTCCTAAACATATTTTCAATTAACAAACGCTGTAATGCAATCATATTCCTTTATATGCTATTCCTTTACTGAGCCAAGGGTTATTCCTGTTACAAAGAATCTCTGCATAAAGGGATATACGATTAGAATCGGGATTATTGCTACGATGGTTCTTGCAGCATTAAATGTCCTAAGTGCAGACAGAGCGGCTAATTCCTCAGGAGTCATACCACTTTGAGCCACCATGGTGACATTTGCAGCTATGAGTGACTGTATATATGTTTGCAATGGTATTCCTGATGGTGTGCTTATCAGTAACATACCATCAAAAAAAGCGTTCCAATGATTTACTATACTGAACATTGTCACTGTGGCAATTGCAGGTAAGGCGAGGGGTACGGCAATTTTAACCATCATCTGAAAAGGGTTCACACCATCCATAAGTGCGGACTCTTTTATTTCTTTTGGCTGATTTCTGAAAAAGTTCATAAGCAAAATAGTGTTGAAAACAGGCAATGCGCCAGGTAATACCAGTGCCCAAATAGAGTCAAGCAAACCAGTGGCTCTAATGACAAAGAACCAAGGAACAACACTTGCTACAAATAACATGGTGAAAATGATTGCCCACATATAAATGTTTCTGCCTGGAAACTTTTTCGCCTCCATCGACAGGGGGAAAGCAGTCAGAATCGTTAATACCAGGTTAATTCCTCCGCCGAGTAAAATTCGTTGTATTGATACCATGAAAGCAGTTACATAACGCTCGTCGCGAATTAACATCAGGTATGCGGTAGGTGTGAAATCTACAGGAAAAAATGTAACCAATCCGGAAAGTGCTGCATGACTGCTACTCAGCGATAATGCAAGTAAATGCAAAAGCGGAAGGAGGCAGAGAAATCCGAATAGAAGTAAAAGTAATAGAACAAAAACATCAAATATGATATTAGATGCATTTTTATATCGACGCATAATCCATCCTCCCTAGAAAATACGATAATTCGCGAATTTTCTTGCCAGAATATAAGACGCTGTAATGAGGAGAAAACCGATTGCTGACCTTAATAGACCTACTGCTGCGGCAAAAGAAAACTGTGCAGCAAAAAAGCTGGTGCGAACAACATAAGTGTCTATTATATCTCCGGTTCTATATACAATAGGGCTGTACATGTTCCACACTTGATCAAATCCGGCATTGAGTATTTGTGCTAAATTGAGTGTTGCCACTAATACGATGGTTACGGTCAAGCCGGGAAGTGTTACATGCCAGATTTTTTTTAGACGTCCGGCACCGTCTATGTCTGCTGCCTCGTATAGTTCGGGATTTATTCCCGATAGTGCTGCGATGAATATGACAGCACCGAAGCCAAAGTCTTTCCAAACTCCGGTTGCAATTATTATCGGTCTAAATGTAGTGTTGTTTCCTAGCCATATAATTGGTTCTTCGAGAATACCTGCAGCCATCAGAGCAATATTGACAATTCCGTTTTCATCTAACACATTCCTAAATACGTTAGCCAGGATGACCCAAGACAAAAAGTGAGGCAAAAAACATATGGATTGTACCGTTCTTTTAATAAACACCCCGAACATTTCGTGAACTAAAATTGCAAATAAAATGGAAAAAAGCATAGTAAACACAAGCCTGCCGGAGGCAATTATCAAAGAGTTCATGAAGACTCGTGTAACATCGGGTAATATTGCCATAAAGCGAAAATGCTCCCATCCTACCCAAGGAGATCCAAAAAAACCCAAAGATGGATTGAAGTTTTGAAATGCAATAATGTTTCCCAAAAAAGGTATGATTGAATATATAATAAGAAAAACCATGCCCGGAAGTAACATTAAGTGATACGGCCAGGTATTCTTAAATGGTTCACGCTTTTGGCGTCTAACCTTTACTCCAGATGACAAAATTTCACGTCCTTTCTGAAAATGACCTAAGCAAAAAATAGAGTGCGTAGGAATCCGAGAGTCCTCGGATTCCTACGAGGGGGTCTAAGTGCTAGTTTTCATTCGCTATTGCAGTAAGTTCTTCTATGATAGTTTCTCCGCCTAACGCATGCCATTGTTCAACGAAATCATCGAACGCTGAAATATCTGCTTCGCCGGTCAGTATTCGTAGGAATGTTTCCTCCTCTAAGGTTATCAGAGGTCCCCACCTTGACTCCATTGTTGGAGACACAGCGTATGTCGACTGCCAAATTCTGTTAATGTTGCCTCGGGCATCGTTGTCCTGTATAAGCCATGCGCCAATAGCCCAACCCCAAGCATTGGCATGGGAAATGCTTATATCAGCGGCACCGTGTAGCCCATGTTCCAAAACAGAAGTGAAGCCTTCGTACCAAGTGATGCCATCTCCGGACCAAATATCTTCGAGAGGTTTAAAGCCGTCTACGATGTCCATGACGCTCTGGATTTGAACTTCCTTTGAATCATAATCTATTATCAAAGTATTGATTGGGAAGAAGCGCCAACTAAATCTTGTGTTCATTCCATCAGGGCGAACACCTAGCGCTTGGTCTAAATCCAGGAAGTATTGCCAGTTGAGTGTCTTCATGACAGCTTCTTTGGTCAAGTCGCACGCATCTGCTCTCACCACAACGAAATTGGGTGACGGGTTTCTCATAACAGCGTTTACTCTACCGTCAGCAGCGGGGATCAAATGTCTGTCCCAACGTACGGACTCATCTTCTGCTACAAGCATTTCCATTAACCATTGAGTAGTCCACCATGCACCCCAGAAAATACCGGACTGACTGCTATATACAAGCTCACGATTTTGCTGTACATCTCTGACTGCAAAGCCTGCATCAATAACATTTCTTTCCACGAGGTCACGAACGGCTAACAACGCTTCTCTCATTTCGGGTTGCACAGAGCCGTATGCAACCCTGCCATCATCTCCCCATAGCCAAGCTCCGGGGAATGCATCCATGGCATTAAAGAAACCATTTAGATGGAAAATGCCGCCACCGACATTAAGAATTTGACTTTGAACAGCGAAACCGGAAGTCACGGTGCCACTCGGATTGTGTTCTCTAAAAGCTAATGTGATATCAGCAACATCTTCGATTGTTTGTGGAGGATTTAAATCAAGCTCATCCATCCAATCGCCGCGCACATAAAGGATAGGGATACTATCCATGCCTGGGAAAACTGAAGGAATTGCCATCAATCTGCCATCAAAAGTAGCGAGATCTAGGCTGACACCATTGGTAGAATCCATAGCCTGCCTAAGACCTGGTGAGGCAAATACATCAAATGTTTGAGTCATATCAGCAATCAGCCCTGCGTCCACAAGCTGACGTAACTGTGGATATGTAACCGTCATTACGTCAGGAATATCACCGGAAGCAATCTGCATAGATACTCTCATTTCGTAACCTTGGTTAGCTGAATCTGTTGAAAACTCATAATGATAGTCAATATTGAGTTGTTCGGACAAAAATCGTACGATATAGTTATTGAAAGAATCTTCGCCCGGCTCAAACATAACATTGGGTGTTTCTTCGCGCCCTATTGATAGTGTGATTCTCTCGGCAAGAGGTCCGTATGGATCAACATTACCTGCTACTACCGGTGGCGGGGAATCATCGTCAGTGTCTGCCGGTTGGGTGTCGTCATTTGTGTCTGCCGGTTGAGCTCCGCCATCAGCCGGCGGTGTTGCGCCTTCGTCCGTGTCATTAGTACAAGCGGCAACAAGGCCAAAGAGCATACATAGTGCCAAAATTAATGCGATTTTTCTCATTTGTCATTTTCCTCCTAATTTATTTGTTTGAAGTTTAGAGCTGCCTTTGCATGAGGTCAAGGTTCGCTTTTTGTTGAAAAAATAAACACATAACTCTTGCCCCTTTGTGTAAATTATTGTATCATTTGATAATTACTGAAGGAAATATCAATTTTACGACATTTATATCGAATTTTTGACAACAATTATCAAAAAATACTAGAATCTTTATCGTAGGAGTGATTATCTTGCACAAAATCTTAATTGTCGATGACACCAAAAATGAAAGAGAGTGTATTAGATTTCTTATTGAAAGGTTTAAATTTCCCCTTGAAATAAGTGAAGCAAGTAACGGGAAAGAAGCGTGTGAAATCATTGGCAACAGCCATTTTGATATATTGTTTACTGATGTAAAAATGCCATTTATAGATGGGCTCACACTTAGTAAGGAAGCATTAGATTTGCAGCCGAAAATAAAAATAATCGTTTTCAGCGGGCATGATGAATTTAAGTATGCAAAAGAGGCACTCCGATTAGGTGTGAAAGAGTACTTGCTCAAGCCTGTTGTCCCTAGAGAGTTTTATGACGTAATTACAAAAATACTTGCTGAGTTTGGGAAGGAATCGGATATGGGGGCAATCATTGAAGGTCATCAGGAGTATGAGCCTTTAATTTCTAATAGTAGCAGGATTGAAACTATCAAAAAATATATATATAAAAATTACGATGCCGATCTTAGCCTTGATGTTCTTGCTCAACTTATTTATGTACATCAAGATTATCTATCCCGCGTCTTTAAAAAAGAGTGCGGGGTCACTGTGAATAGATTTATCAGAAATTACAGAATGGAGAAGGCGAAAGACTTACTTATAAATACTCATCTTAAAGTTCGTGTTATATGCACTTCCGTGGGGTACAAGAACTATTCCTATTTCTGTCAAAGCTTTAAGGAACATTTTGGTGCGACTCCGGAGAAAATCAGACAAATTAAGAGAGGGGTATAAACATGCCAAGTTTTTTTGTCAGATTATTTCAGTCCTTTTCAGATTTGAAGATGAAGAAAAAAGTGGCTGTGACTTATCTGGTTCTTGGTGTGTTGTTAACTGTTTCTCTGAGCCTTTTTACGCACTTTTTTATACGAGGTGTTTTAATCGACAATGAAACTAAACTCATAACAGATACGGTGAATCAATCTGCTATGCAAATTAGTTATCAGTTTAGCATTTTTGAAGCATTATCAAATTATATATTTAATGATACTGAATTATTAAGAATAATAAATTACACATATGGCGATTCATATTTTAGTATGTGGTTGGCCTACAGGGATCACATTATACCAACTTTTCAAGCGTACACAGCACTACACCCTGATTTGGTTGCGCTTACAATTTTTACTGGCTCAGACCTGCACAGATATGGCAATTTTGTTTTGCAACTTTCTGCACTGACAGACTTGCCTTGGTACACTGGTATTGAAGGAAGTTTTATGCCGGTGTGGTTGGTGGTTGAAAATGAAGAAAATTATACACTTATCTCAATTCGGCGAATGCCTACACAGGGATTGGACGGCAAAATTAACTATCTATTTATGGAGTTTGATTACAATTCGTTTTTGCGCCTTTGAGAGAAATATCTGAAAGTGATTATGGAGTAACGGTTCTGGATGCGACCGGTTCACCAATCTTCAGTCATAGTAAATTATCATATGATATGGCGACAGGTGCCGTTCAAGGTCATCGCATACGCGAAGTGGCAGATGACTTTTTGATAATTAGCACAGATATCCCTCGTAGTGATTGGACGGTTTATCATTACACGCCACTTGCAAATGTGTCGCAATCAATAAGAGATGTTGTTTTGGCAGTTCATATTGCTTTTTTTGCAACTTTAATAATATTTGGTGTTCTTGCTTACGTTTTTGCAAGTAGACTTGTTGCCCCTTTAATAGCGCTTACCAAAAATATGAAGCAGATTCAGCAAGGGGAATTTTCAGTTACAGTATCAACAAACCGCAATGATGAAGTTGGAATTCTAATCCGAAGCTTTGATAACGCAATGTCTCAGATAAGGTATTTGTTTGATGTTGTGTATAAAAATGAGAGCCAGCAAAAAGAATTACAAATTGCTTTGCTAAGAGCAAAAATAAATCCTCATTTTTTATATAACACGTTGTCTTTAATCAACAGTAGGGCAATTCTTTCAGAAGAAGATGATATTAGCCAAATTGTGCTGTTGCTGACATCCTTCTTCCGTACTGCGTTAAACAATGGTAATGAAATGACTACAGTTGAAAATGAACTAAATAATATAAAATCTTATGTTTCTCTTCAACAATTGCTCTGCAATTATGAGTTTAGAGTGAAGTACAACCTTGATGAACAAGCAATGGCTTATGAGATACCAAACTTCATATTGCAACCTATAGTTGAGAATGCTATAAATCATGGCTTGAGAAACTGT
>Ga0131853_10007282_pt1 | contig 19994 bp, 14 predicted proteins | sample TergutLab28metaG_FD_92764 | JGI IMG/M metagenome (GOLD analysis project Ga0131853, IMG submission 92764) | Labiotermes labralis P1 segment gut microbial communities from Petit-Saut dam, French Guiana - Lab288 P1 (version 2) (version 2) | ecosystem: Host-associated > Arthropoda: Insects >... | reverse complement strand
TTAGTCCGACCTACTTCCCGATGTCGTAGGACGGAATCGATAGTGTCGTTGGAAAGAGGGGTCTGTTCATGTGCCGAATTGCAAGTCTTTTCTTGTTACAGAGGCTGAAAGGAAGCATGTCAGGCGACACGCGCGATTTCAACAACATGGAGACGCGAGTTGTCATTAAGTTTTTTTTTCTTGCAAGACAAGGCGCCGATCTTTATCACCCACCCTATTCTCCGGATCTGGTCCCGTCGGACTACCATCTGTTCCCTGGACTGAAAAGAAAAATTGAAAAGTCGCCATTTTTCGTCCGACGCGGAGGTCATTGCTGCCGCGGAGACCTTGTTGGACGGACAACATTCTGAATTTTTTTTAGTGACTTTCAAAAGCTAGAGCAATGGGCTAAGAAGTGTACTGAGCTTCGTGGGGGGTATGTTGAATAAATCCCGAGTTTGGTCGCTGTAGTTTGTTTCCTTCCTGTTCGAGCTAAGGACTTATCAGCACCTCCTCATATAGCATGCAAACAACAACCCCTGAAAGATTACTACCTTACTGCAAATTACTGCTGCACAACATTATCGCATCCACAAACCCAACATTACGTCTCCACACGAAAGGTAAGCCTTCGTATCGACGAAGATATTACACCCACCAATTCAATGGAATAGATCTTCAAAAATATACTCCGCAACTTACCAAAATATCAATCTACTGTGTTCCTTAGAACTCAGTTTATTTTAATTCGTTACGTGTAATTTTTAATCTTATTACCTGTTGATATATTTGAATGACTTTTTACTTAATTCGTAATATGTTTTAGAAAATGTAGTAGAAATCTCGTACACAAAAAAAAAAACATTTTCGATTGTACACAAAACCTTTGTAAAAGCTGGGCCTGAAGATGGCTCCGGTAACAACAGTTAGGATAACTAGGCTTAGATGGGCAGGACATATAGTACGAATGCTAGATAATCTACCATGTAAGAAAATCACCCTGGACAACCCGGAGCGCAGAAGGCGAGTGGGAAGGCCAAACCTCAGATGGATGGACGGAGTGATGAGGGATGCATAGAGGCTGGGAGTTAGAAATTGGAGGATCAAGACCAAGAACTGAGATGGCTGGAGGCGACTTCTAGAGTCGGCCAAGACCCTGCATGGGTTGTAGCGCCCGGGAGTGAGTGAGTGAAGATGGCTCCATAGAAACGAGCAGAAACATGTAGCTGTGTGTTATGATGTGAAATATATTTTAATAATAATCGCTAAATAGACTGTATATTATATATATATTATATATTTATATTTATACTTATATTTATTTTTATTTACATATATATTTATATTTATGTTTATATTTATATTTATTAGGCTCCGTTTATGCAGGCCTACCACGGGCGAAAATAAAAATATTACTGAGAAAACAAGATTATTTTCGTAGGGAAAATTAATATGAATTCAGAAGCACAAAAAAAAAAAAGGAAATTACACGTAAAGTAAGACTTAGACGTGGGGTTCAAGCCATAACGGAAAGATCTGTATTTATGAAATTTCGAGCTGCGACGCCTTCATGACGTTGGCATTTAACTGACCAAAATCCTTTAGCAATTCAGTCCAACTCACACAAATAAGACACGTTTTATCCATCACCTTGGACACATCTACCACGTATAATAACAAATATATAAATGTATAAATATATGAAATATACAGTCTAACACAACTCAAAAACATTTAATCCCAAATTATGCAAAAAATAAAAAAAATTTAAAAACTTTCAATCCAAATTCTTATAATAAAACCAACTAGATGCAATAATGTCTCAAATTTATTTTTGGAATAAAATTCTAAATGTTTCGGACAGTTCCTCTGTCCATCATCAGGAGTTTTTCACTGTACACATAGCAATGGTATATATCATTCAACTTGCGAGCAGTGAAAAACTCCTGATGATGGACAGAGGAACTATCCGAAAAATGTAGAGTTTCGTTCCAAAAAATAAGTTTGAGACATTATTGCATCTAGTTGGTTTTATTATAAGAATTTATCACGATTCACGGTCACCTGAACGTCAAATTTTTTAACCCCAAATTATGCAAAAAAAATAATTGCTTAACAGAGAGTTGTAGTTAGACTGTGTATTCTATATATCTATATATTACTGCTCATTGCACACAACGAGGATGTCTCACCTGAAAGAAAGTGAAGTAAAATTACAAAAATTCCTTAATAAACCTGAGCGCATAGGAATTCAAAGTGATGAACTGCAATACGTCCCTCCACGCCCCGTTTCGACTCTCTCTGTTCTGAATAATCATATCAGGGCCCGTCAATTATATCAAGAGTCACGCGAGTTCAGGGCCACCATATATCTTCACACGGTGACACTTTATACAGCAAGTGGCGACAAGAGAACGGCCGTCAATGGATGGGGCACCGAAATTGATGCAGAAAAAGCACTCGTATTCTACGGAAATATCCCGACTGTCTGTCCGAAGAGATTGTGGACCGGAAGAAAATAATCCAAACAATTCCTGTAGCTTGTCATTGGTTCTTTCTCTCAGCGGTTGGTTATAATATAGCGCTTTGTCGACAATCATAACGTCACTTCTAGGGCATACCTTCTATTATGCCATTATGGCACTATAGAAAGTATGTCCTAGAATGAATCTGTTCTGATTTAAAAAGTGATGGGCGGGTCATGTTGCACGTATGGAGGGAAAGAGACTCATACAAGGTGTTGGTGGGGAAAACCTAAGGAAAGAAACCGCGAAGAAGACCTAGCGAAGATGGGATGATATTAAAATGGATCTTCAACGAATAGGATGAGGGGCGTGGAGTGGACTGATCTGGTTCCATAGCGTAACAAGTGCCTGGCGCTTGTGAATGAGGTAATGAACTTTCGGGTTACATAAAATGGAGGGAATTTCTTGACTAGCCGAGGACCGGTTAGCTACGCAGGAAGGACTCTGCTCCATGGAGTCCTGTCCTAAATTAAAACACTATCCCTGCGTTACCTGGAAGAATTGAAGACGAACGTACATCTCAGTCTAGACGATCCACCCAGCTTCCTATTCGATGGGTACAAAGTCAATTTCCGCAGGGATCAAGCGGCCGGAGTGTGAAACTGACCACTCAAACACATTTAGTATCGAGGTAAGTGGAGCTATACTGTAGTGTCCCAACTTGGTGGTCCTGGGTTCCGCTCCGAGTATAGGACACAGACGAGGAAGAGTGGGCCTTGTTGATCAAGAGTTATAGCTTACGACAGTCTTCGTCGTTAATTGATGTGTAACTTTAGTAAGTAGATGAATAATTACAGTTGGACAGTAAACGAAAGGTAAGTGCAGGAGAAGAATCAATTTCTACGTCTCCACCCAACAGAGATGTTGACTGGACGGTGATTGCTTAACTTTTTTACGCCTAATGTCAACTATAGTGGTCGTACCGTACCGCTAACCTCTAAAGTTGCATTTTATATATTTATTCAACAAATATAGGTACTGAATATTTGAAACATTGTATATACTCTCCTTTTTGTTCTCTTCAAAATGCAGTTTGTTTCATAATTCTAACATATTTGGTTCCTGTATTATTCACATTTTATGCACAGGGTGTGCTAAAATTAAAAAAATAATTCCGGCGCCAAAAGATTAAAGAATCCCGCGTTCTTTAGGAGACGCCAGGACTATATTAACCACTGGGCCTGCGAAGTGTCACTCTTCTCTCCTAACCTTACCATACACACACAAAAAACACAAGGCACAAGGGTGAATATTCCCTTCACATTGTTGCAGCCAAAACAGTCGTTACACATTCCTGGCTATGTAGACTGTGGGAGGCAATTCATGGTCAGTGGGCCATAAGAGTCACTGGATACTACAATACCTCTACGCCCTGTATAAGCCTTCATGATGTGAACTGGGACAAACGTACAGTCGGTGTTCCTGTCGAAGTTCGAACACAGTACCTTCCAAGTGGAAGACAGAAGCGTTACCGCTCTAGATAGTTGGCTTGGTGTCTAGAGAAAAGGGAACGGTGTGCGGTTTAGAACACGACACGACGTCCTTGCTTATGGTAGATTCTGTATCGACAGTGACAAAAATTCAGCTTATGTAGGAGTAAACTCTTAAATTCAGTTTCAAGAAATAGCCGCACTGGAATGGCACCGTACGACAGAAATATTTAGAGCAGTGTTTCTCAAACTTTGTGAATCCGCGGCCCGGTAAATTCTTTTTTCATAAGATGAGGGCCCGGTCCCAACAAATTTACTCGTAAAAATACATTTCCTTTTTTTTTAAGTTCATACACGAAACTGATATATGTATTAATAATTAATTATGGCATAATCATAAAGAGTATTAGTACACTTATGTATACGGTGTGGCATATTGAAAAATATAAAATTACATTTAAATTAGTTATCAATCACTGGACTAATGAAATCTTGTAGCATATTGTAGTTTCCTCAGGCCAACATCCGGGTCTGTGTTTTTCGACACATTCACGAATATTTTTCTCCTCAGAATATTTCCACTATAAAACATTTATTCATGAAAATTGCTTAGGAAACTAAAATGACAAATTCCAGGAGAACTTCTCGCGGCCCGGTATAATTGATGCCAGGACCCGAAACCGGGCCGCGGTCCGGCGGTTGAGAAACACTGATTTAGACGAGTTTATGCTTACATAACCAGAGGGAAAGAGACCACTTGGAAGACCTAAGTGCAGATGGGAGGATAATATTAAAATGTTTTCAAGGAATAAGATTGGCCCCTAGACTGGATTGATTTGGCTCAGGCAACGGACAAGTAGCGGGCTGTTTTAAATACGGCAATGAATCTTCAGCTTCCATAAAACGCGGCAAATTTCCTGCCTAGCTTAAGAACTGTCAACCTCTCGATCTGGATTCTGCTCCGTGGAGTTAGTCATGCTTGTTCGTATGTGAATACCGCGTTCACGTGTCTGTATTAGTGTTTCCCTAACCTTTTTGCTCGCGCACCTCTTTTGGCCTCTAATACCAGATGGTTCAATGGAAAACCGGAATTATTTGTTTACAGAGCATTTATTGCAAACACTGAAATAATTATATTATTACTGTTCAACATAGTCCCCTTCTAGTTCAATGCACTTCCGCCAGCGCTTGAGAAGCGCGTAGATTCCGCGGGGAAAAAATTCTTTCGGACGCGCGCGCAGCCACTCATGCATCGCCGACCGAACCTCATCGTCGTCTCGTCTCCACAACAGAGACGCCGTTCTTGAACTTCTCAGTCCATTCATACACTTGTTCACGACTCATACACCTGTCACCGTACTGAATTCTCATCCGACGATGAATCTCTATAGGTTTCACGCCTTCGCTAAACAAAAATCTCACAACACTTCGCTGCTCTTGCTTGGTGCACTGTTGCAAGGGCACCGCCATCTTGTCGAACTGTTTCCCAGGTTCCTATGCGTGCCGCAGGCGTGCCAACGCCATCTATTGGTAGCTCAAGGTCACCGCCTTCGCATACCCTACACAAAATGATATCGGTCGTACACGCGATTTTTAATACAACTTTTCCGGTTTTCCACTTAACGGCCCTTGTAATAGCCACGAATCCTCAAATCCGTGCGCAGGTAAAGTGCCCGGATGACGTGTGTCCAAAATTTAAAAGTTTATATCCGTGAAATAATTTTAGATAGCTCCGAATACCTACCAGTAGCATACGTAAGAAGGCGTTGCATGATTTGACGTTAATTAAACTGACTGCCGCTCGTTTCCTGAGTACAGGAAGTTTCTAATTAGATATTCTGACGGTAATACGAAATAAACATATCGTCAAATAAAGAATTTGCGCGATTGTTTTATCAAAACATTATTCCTTGAATTTAAAAAAAAAAATCAGTAAACTTCAAAGGAGCCATTATAGAAATGTATCCACGGATCCCCTGGGAACTGGTAGAGAATCCCTTCAAATCCGCGGAACAAACACTTTGCGAATCGCCGGTCTATATATATCCCACGAAAAACATAAAATATTTTGTGGTTCTGCCGGTACCGGAGCCACAGAGTGTAGCTGCTAGCACTTAACAGTAAGCTTACGTTGCGACAGGACAGTTTTGTAACTTGTCACAAGCATTAAGATCCGATAATGATCTGACCTACTGGCCGGCTACTTTCGCTGCCTTCGTACGTCCGTCAAATGTAGACAGCGAAACCTGATTTCTGTTAACTAGTTACTTAGTGAACGAGGATAGTCTGGGCTGAATATGGCACCAGTTTTATGAAGAATAATAACATTCCTTTAGCCTATAGTAGGAGTTAGTTATGTTAACACTTACAGTCGAACACAACTATATTTGTTTTTATTACAAACAGTTTACAACAACGACATGTTTCAGCCCTATATGTGGGCCATAATCAGGTTGTGGTTGGACTTACAGCTTAGGCTATACTAGCATGCATGTAGTGGTCTTGGGGCGTAATGGGGCGGGTTCGAGATCTACTCAGCGCCTCATCACAAGGCCTAACCTATATTATTCTCACTGACTGTACATATTGTAGCCTAAGTAATTATATATTATATTATACCCCCTAGCATAAGAAATAATCCCTATTGGAGAAAAAACGATATCCAACCAGATACAACCGGGACCATGCTACCCCGTGACATAATGAGATCTCGAACCTGCCCCATTACGCCCCAAGACCACAACACGCATGCTAGTATAGCCTAAGCTGAAAGTCAAACCACAAACTGATGATGGCCCACATACAGGGCCGAAACATGTCGTTGTTTAAACTCCTGTATATTTAAAACAAATATAGTTGTGTTCGACTGTAAGTGTTAACATACCTAACTCCTACTATTGTACAAAACACAACGTGGATGACGCACATTAAAATTCCATTAGCCTATACACAGTGACTGAAGTCTTAGCAGGGCTAAAGGTCAAGACATCCCCATGAAGGCAGATAAGAATAGTAAATTTACAGCTCAATTTATTAATAACCCTCGCCAGAAAATGAAGGCGAGTGTTCAGCTTCACGATCCAGCCGACTTACCACCGTTGAAAGACCAGTGATACCCACTGAACAGCAGGTTGGACAGTCCTGAGAGCTTGTCTGGACGTTTCGGGAAAGAGAAACACATTTCCCCTGTCAAGAAGTCTTCTTCCTCAGTGGTATACAGCTGGAGCTTGCTGTGAGTTGGAACTCCACCCGGAGCAAAGGTGTAAGAAACGCTGGAACCGTATCTCCACAAGCTACCGAGGTCAAAGGGTTGTAGAGCCAACCTTTTTAATTTTGATCTCCGTGCGATAAAGAAGTGAACATTCCGGATATTGTGCTACATTTCATATTGACGTGTTTATAGCACATATTACTACTCAAATGGTGAATACTTTTATACTGATATCAGTAGAGAAGATACAAGAATTCTGATTCATACTATACACGACGACAATAAAATGTGACTTTGCATTGTTGATTTGGTATCCGATCACACACACACACACACACACACACACACACACACATATATATATATATATATATTGAAGACGGAGAAATAGTATCTTTCTTCTTGGCTCTTCCAGCACATCTACCAACTGAATATATATATATATATATATATATACACATACATACATATACACGAGGGTGAGTAAAATGAAAAACTTAAATGTGTTTTATCCCGTAATTTATCGAACACAAAAGGTACACAAAGACTTCATTTTTCTATGTAGTCTCCATTGCCACCTGTCGGCCACTCTTTAAACCATGAATATCATTGTTGTCAACTTACAAGACAGTCGAGCTGTGGTTCGAATTTTTAGCACACTTTCATGATTTTCATTTGACTCTCCCTCGTGTGTGTGTGTGTGTGTGTATATATATATATATATATATATATATATATATATATTCGGCATTGCTCTTTCACACCCCTCTGATAAATAGTACGGATTGTCGTCTATCCTGTATTTTTCCTTATTACTTCCGTCATAAATTTTATTACCTTATTATATGTCCATTTTCTGGCGTCACTGATGATACTTTTAACCCTAACAGTAATTTTTAATTTTAATATTTAAGTACGTTTAACCAATACAACTTTTACTGTAATGATAATTCGTACGGCAGGATCCCGCACTGAACACAACATGACATGCACTAATGTTGACACGTCATCACATTACCATGCTGTTAATCTTGTTCAAAAGACCCGACGTTCGATTAGATAATCAACCCGAAACATGTAGCCAATACTTCCGACTGAGCATGTAAATTGTGATCAACTGAGAATTGTTTTATTTTTCTCGACTATACGCGTCCCTATCGTCCTATGGTACATCTGCTTTAATAAAGAGCTGTAGTCCCGGAACTGGCTGCGTCACATCGTCCCGTTTGCCTCCAGTCAACAAAACCCTCCGCCCGCCAGGGTAATGCCTTCAAACCAAATGGCATCGCCAAGCCTGTTTCCACTTCCTGTTTCCAGTTTACAGCCAGGATGTGCAGATCATACTTCATTCTTTTGTCGCTCACCACTATGGAAAAAGATCGCCCCATTCTGGTTCACCTAATCTTCATAGCCAATCCGCAGTTCTTTCCATCTTCCCTTCTTACTCCATTTCCATCTCTCAATCGTTCTTTGTTCTTCACTTTCACAGTACGTTCACTTTGTCACTTTCCTCCTTCATGTCTTTATTTCTTCCTCCTTACTCTCGTTGTTTCTTTGTTTCCTGTATGTTCCCTTCTTTAACTCTCTGGATGGAGACTTTGCATTGCCACAAGCACTTCGAAAATTCTGGCCTAAAAGTTTTTCCCCGCTCATTAGCACAGCAAACCATCGAATAGTCTCACCACAACAAGGGACGGCTCTCCTACCGTTGTTATGGCAATAATGTAAAGAGAGCTGCAGACATGGGTGAACAGGAAATTACTTATCAAGAGGTATGGTTACCCATTCCATGCTTCTCATACAGACAAGACGTTATTACACTGTAGGCAAGCGACAGATATCGTCTTAATTAACCCAGCCCCTCCCGTCCCTGTGTGCCGCAGTGGTCTATAATCTAACATTCTATCTAGGGTCCTCGCGTTTCTGTATCTCCAGACTGAAACGATCCTTCTCCACCAACCCACCTTTGCAACAAGAGAAGTTTGTAATCAGATGGTACGAATCCGTGCAAAATGAGGGTATGGTTCCATGTCGGGGCGGGGGTGACCAATCTGTGGATTACAGGCCGTCACGTTGCTTAAGCGATTGGTTGCGAACTTCTCTAAGAGTAGAGGAACATGTTTTGCGTCACACAGGCGAGTATGTGGGACTTGCAGAACGGCAAAGCGGCATTGGGAAAAGTCGTCAGGGGACTGACATCATTTCACTAATGCTGTACATTAATTTATCAATCATCGGGACGCGGATGTGGAGCATATAGATGTCTTTCATGGTCCGTACAGTACGTACCATAAATACCTTTACAAACATGACCAACTGACTTTAACCTTTTGACGCCTAACGTCAACTCTAGTGGTCGTACCGCACCGCTAACCTCTAAAGTTGCATTTTATATATTTATTCAACAAATAAAGGTATTGAATATTTTAAACATGGTATATACTCTCCGTTTTTTTTTCAAAATGCAGTTTGTTTCATAATTCTAACGTATTTGGTTCCTGTATTATTCACATTTTATATACAGGGTGTGCTAAAATTAAAAAAAATAATTCCGGCGCCAAAGGATTAATATCGTCTTCTAAACAGCAAATAAAACGTAACAGAAATTAATATTTCACTAATTATGTGATTAATTTAATACGTAGTTAATCGTCATTTTTGCTGAAAACCAAGTTACTTATGCCATGTTTTATGTTACTCAGTCGACTATAATGTTGCTAAAAGGGCGAATAGACGTATAATGGTCCTTATGATCGAGGATTCACGATCACACTCAGACATACGATAACCTCTAGGACTCCTCTGGACGAGTGATCGGCTCGTCTCAGAGACCTCTACCTGAAAACACACAACAATCAACGACAGACAGACATCCATGTTCCCGACGGAAGTCAAACCCCCATTCCTAGCAATTGAGCTGCCGCAGACCCACTTCTTAGACCGCCCGGCCACTGGGATCAGTCACACTCATAATGTAAAGTGCTGCAAAGCAAGACTATATACAACTATGAAATAACCATTACTTTAAGTACTTCTAAACGGTGCAATGCATTCTTTCAAAATTCTCCAGTAACCTGAAGATAGAGGTTTCTCCGAAACGGCGGTAACCCCATACCAAATACAAGGTTTTTTTTGACGTTTTGCTGACCGTGCATCTCATTATATTTATCTCAGCATTTAACCAACTTGATGCACAAAATGTGTTTCACAATAAGTTTTATTTTATGCCTCTACATGTTTCGAGCACATGTGTTCATCACCAGGAGGTCAAAATTGCATTTCACAGCCTCTGGTATCATCAAACCTATAGGCGTGTTGATACCAGAGGCTGTGTAATGCAATTTTGACCTCCTGATGATGAGCAAATATGTTCGAAACATGTAGAGGCATGAAATAAAACTTATTATGAAACACATTTTGTGCATCAAGTTGGTTAAATAGTGAGACAAATACAAGGTGTCAACACCCAGATACAATCTAACAGTGTCTTTAAAATTTATAGTCATTTAGGACATCGCGAAGGTCCCTGATTTGATGGAGCAAGAAATTGCATAGGGATCTCAATACGATCCCATTTTTGGGCTCAATTCTTAGTCATTTTAAGTAGTATTCTTGTCTATAAGCGCAAACCGCATTCCTGAAATCAACGCGCGATTCCAAGCGGTCTTTCTGATAAAGGACTACAGATCTGTTATTTCCCATCCACACAACCGCCTGCTAGACAGTACATACATTTCATAATTTCTCATCTATACATGCGACGAAGGCGTTGAGGTATAGCTCCAATCATTCTTAACCTCGGTACCTGATTAAAATAAGTGGTCAGCTTCACGTCCCGAGCGCTTTACCCACGACGAAAGAATTCCCAGCACCCACAGAACAGAAGGTTGGGTGGGGCCCAGAAAGAGTCTGGAAGTTTCGAAGTATAGACCCTAAAACATTTTACCCACACCCTGTCCTTTGCCCTTTGTAAGCTGAATGGATTACGTGTGCACCCCTTATTTTTCCCTGTAAGCTATACCGGCTGTCCTGAAAGTAATTTTAAAGAGATTACCTTCATATGAGAGCTGAAGACTGTTTAAGAATGAGCGCTTAGGAGAAGTGAAGTTTGAACTGAACAGAAAGAACAAAAATTCCAACAATTACTGTAGCTCCTCAGTATGACTTTCAGCTGGTGGCTAGATATAAATAAAGTTTCTCTGACACGTCAGCATCTCAGCAAGGAGGCTTTTAAGACACTTTGTAAAATATACAGAAATATGGCCAACTTTTCTTACTGCTCCTTCATTTCCCACAAGCTACAAGTGACACCCAATCTTGTCCCCGTCTATATCAGTCACCCTAATAACGTTACATAAAAAGGTAAGAGGATAAATTTGAGCCTAAATCAGGCCAGGAAGTTCCAATGTGGGAGTGCAGATATAGCTCCATTCTTTCTTCAAACTCGAAGGGGTGTGTGAACAATGTCACGCCCTGGCCGCTTTATCCCAGAGAAAGAGGCCCGGTACCCACTTTACAGCAGACTGGGTAGGGTCCAGGGTCTGTGTGGACGGATAATGAATATATCGCCATCACCGAGATTCGATCCCCGGGCCGTCCAGCCCGTAGCGAATAGCTAAACCAACTGAGCCATTCCGGCCAAAGTTATTTCAAACCTGTCTTATGAATTATAAAGTTTCTCTAAGTGTAACTTTCTTCACCCTAGTTGAATAAAGAGAGACCAACTTGATGTCACTTGCTTTTTTATTTCATTATTTAATGCTCAACATGTCTCGGATGTTAATACATCCATCCTCAGGAGCTTGCGACTTATTTGTTGAGTTACTTCATGAGTTGTATTGCTCTGGTTCGATGTGTGTTGGTGTTACGGTATGGTTTGGCTGGGGTGGTGTGGTATCCGTATGCAGGCTGAAGCACATCGAATCAGAGCAATACAACCCATGAAATAACTCAACAAATAAGTCGCAAGCTCCTGAGGATGGATGTATTAACACCTGAAACATGTTGAGCATTAAATAATGAAATAATAAAGCAAGTGACATCAAGTTGTTCTCTCTTTATTCAACTATAAAGATGATGCACGGTCCAATAAACATAAGATTTCTTCACCCTCTTGTTACATATTGTCTCTGATGTACTGATTCGCTACTGGGCGGGCGCCCTTTGTTTTCATATACCAATCTAGTATAGGGTGACTACGTTCACATCCACACAAAGATCTGTTTGTCAGCTTGAAGAGCTGGCAAACTATCAGCAAAAAACTTTTTACTCTCAGTCAAGACAAACGAAGACCAGAGCTTGACACTAAATGCTTGAATGTATTCGCATTTATCTTTCACGTCCTTAATTCCACGTAATATTGATATTACCCTATCAATACCTGTGATACCATACTCGTGTCCTGCGGGAGCCATTGCGTAATGGGCATCTTGTTGACTAAATTGACACTGTAATTCCATTAACAAGGGTCATGTAAGGGAGAATGGCGGAAGAGACAAGCGATCACAGCAGTCTGGCCGGAAAAATAATACACGGAGTGCCAGGTTAGTTAACTGTAAGAACAGTATTGGATTAGATCTTAGTGGCCAGCGCGTGGAATTTGAAGGTTCAGAGTGCATTCAGCAGGCCCAACACTACATGCGAATACTTTCATAAGACACGCGAGTTCATAAAGCATGTAATTTCTTGTTCTGCAGGGTAATTCTAATCTCATACAAAACCATGATTCACTGAAGTAATTAAGTAGCCCCATTTATTTATGTTCTAACAGCCTTACAAAGACGAAGAATTGAAGCGGCAGAAATGAAGTTACTGAGACCTCTGGCAGGCTACACCATTTATGACCACAAAACAAAGGACTATATAAGCCGCGAACTACGGATTACGGGCATACTATACAAGATATATGAATAGAGACGGGACTGGCCTTTACACTTGCAAAGAATGGCACAAAACCCAATCCCTTTGAAATAATACCACTACAGAACACAAGGAAGGAGAACAATTGGAAGACCGAAGAAGCGTTGCCGCGAGCAGCTGTAACTCCGGAGACGAAACGGATCAAATGGTCCAATCCCCGATATTTCTGATGATGAATTTCTTTCTGTGACACTACATGTGCCAGAGTATGTGCGTGCCTTCCCTTTATTTTGTAGATTTTGTTTCCTTTCGGTGGCGCTGCGACCCAACAGGAGCCAGGGCCTCCTCATTCACGAGGTTTCTAGATGACACACAACGACGCAACACGGTCGGTAGGACTCCCCTGGACTCGTGATCAGTGTGTCGCAGAGAACTCTACCTGACAACGCATAACACTCAACAGACAGACATCCATGCCCCCGGCGAGATTCGAACCCATAATCTCAGCAGGCGAGCGGCTGTAGACCTACTCCTTAGACCGCGCGGCCACTGGGACCGGCTGTTTCCTACATTGGTTGTTGGAAAAAAAAAACCTAATCTGTTTACTTGAAGGCGCAGTCCGTACCGCGCAGTAAAAATTCTCTGTCTCCGTTATATGAAACCAATCAGTTAATGATGTATAGGGAAATAATCGCCGTTTGTTCTGCGATCCATAACGAACACATGCATACACTGTGTGGGCAGAATGTAGCATTTTGTAGGTGCGTTTGCAAATTTGCGAAAAAGAGAGACTATTAGCTTTGTCATGTCACGTAGTCTGTCGGTCGGTCAGGCAGTCTGCCTGCCTGCCTGCCTCTCTGTCTTTACGACCGTTCGTTCGTCCATTTGTTTGCCTTGAACATTTGGCTCCCACAAAACGGATTATCACGAAGCGTGATAAACCACATTTGAATATTTTTAGAAAATCTGTCGAGAAATTTCAAGATTCATTCAAATCAGACAAGAATAAAGGCTACTTTACATAAGGACCTGGGTACATTTATGATAGTAAAAAAAAAGTAAATCAGTCCCATTGCAGGCCCAGAGGTGCCCACAGGGTTCCAGAAGTTAAGGTTCCCAGATTACATGACAACGGCACAGGATGGTGGTAAGGTTGTCAGCCTTATGCACCGGCCACTTTTTACCCCCAGGAAATACTCCTGGTACTCATTTATGTTAGAGGCTGAGTCGACCCCAGGGCCATGTAAATGAAAAATTCCAATGACACCATCTGGAATCGAACCAGCGACCTTCCGATTTGTAGCACGGCCCCTTAACCACTGTGCTACCGCGGTCCTTCAACACAACCAAACTTCTACGTATTTCATTACAGCAACATGTTTCGGCCAAAAAGTAGGTCCTTCATTGGGCCATACAAACTGTACAAAATATAAAAGGGAATACATACTAAGTTAAGGTTCCCAGATTTCATGAAAACGGCACAGGATGATGTTAAGGTTGTCAGCCTTACGCATCGGCCGCTTTACCCCCAGGAAATACTCCTGGTACTCATTTCTGTTAGAGGCTGAGTCGACCCCAGGGCCATAGTGCGATCGGTGGGATTTTATGTCAATGAAAAATTCCAATGACACCAACTGGAATGGAACCAGCGACCGTCCGATTTGTAGCACAGCACCTTAACCACTGTGCTACCGCGGTCCCCCATTTATGATAGAATCTCGCTGAATTCTTCTTAGAATGAGAAATGTTCCAAAACACTTTTACACAATATCAAAACATATCATATTGTGTTCATCAACTTCTTTTTCCCCGAAAACGTGCCGTTTATGACGTAATGTGGAAAAATACTGTAGAGACAGCCAGGCTACAGATGACAATGTAATATGGCACACAAGCTTGCATTCTGGATAAATAATGCTAAAAACACACACTCAAACCCTTTAATATCTATTGTTTTTCCACGGCAACAATGGTTAGGCTAACGCGCCTCAATAATGCGTTATACTTACATTACCGGTCTGGTCAATGTTAAACCTGTTGGTAAGTAATGTGTGGGTGTGTGTTTTGTAATGTGTGTGTGTGTGTGTGTGAGTGGGGGCTGTGTGTGTGCGTGCGCGCGCGTGTGTGCATGTGTTTAGGTTTTGTAATGTGTGGACGCGCGTGGGTGTGTGTGTGTGTGTGTGTGTGTGAGTAGGGACTGTGTGTGTTGACGTGTGTGTGTGTGAGCAGGGGCTGTGTTTGTGTGTGTGTGTGTTGGCGTGTGTGTGGGCGAGTGTGTGTGTGAGGTTGTGTGTGTGGTATGAGTGGGGCTGTGTGTGTGTAGATTTTGTAAAGTGTGGGTGTTTTGATAATATGTATACTGTACCCTGACTGAGGGTTTTCCGTGCTTTTTCCTCAGTTCTAAGGCAAATGCCAGGGTAAAACTCGCAAAGACGGGCCACGGCCCGCACTCTTCCAAATTAGTTGCTATTTGTGTTGTTCTGTGTACTGTTTGTGTGCAAATGTGTACCGTACTACTGCCACTGTGTGTCAACCCAATTGCAGTTAACAAACATATCATATCATATCATATCAAGTACATTAACCGCTAAGACTTCAAAGTTTATGTATCGTACGTTTTTATACTTCAACGTCATCACTGGAACGAACTTGCATCTAAAAGACAGAGTCGAAGAACGAATACAGTTCGAAATTTTATATAGATATCTCATATTTGGAAGTCTGCGGTATTAGATCTGTCTGGACACTCGCATGGTACACTCTACTTCTCAAATGAGAGTAGCCCACTCTTGAACTAAACGCTTCAGACGCTTTGAGTGGGGATTAGATGAGGCAGAGATACACCTTCCACCTGCTAACTAGTTTTCCGAGTGCGCACACTTGTTGAGAAGTATTAACACATTTTGTGGCAGTACGGACTTATTCCGTTAACTCGTTAGCAGTTTTGTGCTCTCGTGTCAATACTACATGATAAGGAGGAAGAAATTTTGTTACAAGGTTGCAGGGGAGCTGCGTACCCTGCAGGGATTGATGGGTGTGGTAGAACAAGCGAGATTAAGAACCTTACAGAACAGCTGCAATACAGCCACTACGAGCAAATTGCGACATAGTGTCAGGCTGCTTCTGCCTCAATTAGGATGGCAAATACAGCCCTAACAGAGAACATTTACTACACGTTCCTCGGATCGTTACGATCTACAGTATACTGCGACTGAGATCTGAAGGAGTTTAGTTAATGACGTCTTTCCGCTAGAAATCTACAGGGTGTTTCCGCTAGTAATATACAGGGCGTTCGAGACTACTGATTTGAACACATGGCCTCAGTAATGGAGCTGTGAAAGACAGGACTGCGACTGAGATCCGAAGGAGGTTGGTTAATGACATCTTTGCGCTAGAAATCTACAGGGTGTTTCCGCTAGTAATATACAGGGCGTTGCGAGACTACTGATTTGAACAAATGGCCTCAGTAATGGAGCTGTGGAAGACAGGACTGCGACTGAGATCTGAAGGAGGTTGGTTAATGACGTCTTTCCGCTAGAAATCTAGAGGGTGTCTCCGCTAGTAATATACAGGGCGTTGTGAGACTACTGATTTGAACACATGGCCTCAGTAATGGAGATGTGGAAGACAGGACAGCGACTGAGATCTGAAGCAGGTTGGTTAATGGAGTCTTTCCGATAGAAATCTACAGGGAGTTTCCGCTAGAAATCTACAGGGAGTTTCCGCTTGAAATATACGGCTTTTATCCGCTAGAAATATACAGAGTGTTGCTAGTCCTCTGATTTGAACCCATGGCATCAGCAATGGAGCTGTTGAAGACAGGACACGGCTTAATTCGGCACGGCTACAGCGAACCGCCTCGAGTTTATACAAATTGGCGAAATAAATAGCGCATGAAACGCATCTTCGTATATGCATCTAACAAATTGAACCAATACGTACTTACTTACTCCATGGTGCAGGGTCCTTCTTGAGCAGCTAACTGGTTTGTAGCTTCTCAAGAAATTCCTCGCATTTCACGGAACCCGAAGGTTCATTACCGCACGCAAAAGCGTCTGCCACCTGTCTCTATCCTGGGCCAGCCCAATCCAGTCCATATACCCACATCCCACCTCCTGGAGATCCATCCTAATTTTATCCACCCATCTACGCCTAGATCTCCCCAGTGGTGTCTTTCCCTCCGGTTTCCCCATTAAGACCCTATACACCCCCCTCTCCTCACCCATACGCGTCACATGCCCAGCCCATCTCATTCTTCTCCATTTTATCACCCGCACAATATTGGGTGAGGAGTACAGATCATTTAGCTCCTCGTTATGCAGTCTCCTCCATTCCTCCGTTACCTCTTCCCTCCTAGGTCCAAATATTTTCCTCAACACCATGTTCTTAAACACCTTCAGCTTCCTTTCCTCCCGCAATGTCAGCGACCAAGTTTCAAACCCATACAAAACAGCAGGCAAAATTATAGTTCTATACATCTTGATCTTTAAATTTTTGGATAGCAACCTGGAAGACAAAAGGTTATGCACCGAACGATAGCAAGCATTTCCTGGCCTCAATCTGCTCTTAATTTCTTCGGAAATTGAACCAATAACACATTAAAGAACAATTTCATCCGCGAAGCGGCATTCTTCAAGTGAAATTCTTTTATCAACGTGTATTGAGTATACAGTATACTGTATACAGTACGTATGTATACAGTACAAACTACACTACATTTAACTTCATTAAAAAATATGTAAATTCAGGCTTCCTCCGCGGTGTGAATGATATCTTCATTCTTCTGGGCTGTTACACACCGTAGATTGGTAGGCAGTTGTCGACGTTTTTGGACAAAGTACAGGGCGTTTCATAATGTATTCTGGGATTACAGCAATTTATTATAGGAAAACCGTAGGACACATATTTACGAAACCTGTACAGATAAAAGGAACAACTCAAAAATGTTTTTCCCCGTAAGTTGTTTTTCATCGTAGTTCACATTTCTGTCGCTAGGCGATGCCAGTGTATGTAGTGAGAAAATGGCCGCTCCGGGGGAGAAGTCGTTTTGTGTGTTGGAATATCACACGAGTAATTCTGTGTTTACTGTGCAACGTTCATTTCGTGCAAAGTACGCAAAGGACCCGCCTACAGACAAGACCGTTCGTGCGTGGTGTGAACAGTTTACTGAAACTGGGTGTCTGTGCAAGCAGAAATCAAGTGGTCGCCCATTAAACGCTGAAAAACTTGAATATCGTATCGATGTGTGCCGTGTCACCCGTGGTGCACAAATCGAACATCTCTAGTTGTCAAAAAAAACTTTTTTTCAGTTTTCCTGTGGCTGTGAAGAATTCCATTAAGGTAGGTCTTTTGGGTTTCTTGTTATAAATGTTTGTAATCACGGAGAACATTATGAAACGCCCTGTATTAAGTCCCACAACAAATTTATTCTTGGATTGTTTGACCCCTGAAGATGGGACTAGTAGGTTCTCCCGAAACGTCGGTAAATTACCATCAATCTAAGCTGCGTAACGTCCCTGGAGAGCGCATGACTCAAATATGTTGTGTGTAGCTAAGGCCAGTGTTTATTACGCTCAGTATTGCTGTCAGTTTGGTTAACCTGCTCATTCATTCTTCTTAGCTGCTTTGACGGATAGTTGTGAAAAGTGATTACATCAGTCTAGTTATGTCCATCCGTCATTGCGTATGTCCGTTTATTCCACTTTAATGTAATTAAGTACCCACTTATCCCACCGACCACAAAATAATCCAAAAGGATAACACGAAATAAACGGCTTCCAAACAGAATGTCCCCTCAGTGCGATCATAAACGTACATTGATCTTGTGTAAAGTACCCCTTATTTTTTGTCACATTTTAGCTGAACTTTAACCTTTTGGCGCTGGAATTATTTTTTTAATTTTAGCACACCCTGTATATAAAATGTGAATAATACAGGAACCAAATACGTTAGAATTATGAAACAAACTGCATTTTAAAGAAAAAAAACGGAGAATATACACCATGTTTAAAATATTCGGTACCTATATTTGTTGAATAAATATATAAAATGCAACTTTGGAGGTTAGCAGTGCGGTACGTCAACTATAGTTGACATTAGGCGTCTAAAGGTTAATATGATCGACAGATTTTCGAAAAATGTTGAAATGAAATTTTATGAAAATTCGTCCGGATGGGGTCGGGGGCCGAAATGTTCCATGCGGACGGAAAGAGAGACATGACGAACCTGACAGTCGCTTTTCGTAATTTTCCGAAAGCGAGTAAAGACGCGCCGGAAACACATAAACACGGTACATTCCAAAATTACTTGCATTTCAAAGCCAACAGGTAACACAGATGAAAGAGCGATAACAGTTGTGTCACTCAATCTGGAAGACAGTTGCATCTTCACCAAGGAAATTGCTTTCTTTCATGAAAAAAAGAGTATTCAGAACTAAGAAAGAGAGAAACAATGAGGGAGGAAGAGTATCCATCATTGTCAGCCCATTCCCCTTTCCACTTGCACAACAGTGCCCAAAGGAATGAGAACACAGACACAGAGGGGTACCATTTGAAAACAAATTGCCCTTTAGTGTGTGCTTTGCTAAGAAGTGGTTTCAGTGTGTTATCTTCGATACATCACATAACATGAACACTCCATGATAAGTCTACCGTGCATAAAGAGGACTAAATTAAACTAGTACATAATCACTATGGTGTTTTTGCAGTAGCAGTGGTAGTAGTAGTAGTAGTAGTACAAATACAGGAGGCAGCAGTTCTTTAATTACGCCCATATATCAAAGACCTCGACAGAAGCAAGTATTACAATCGCAGCAAAGCACTGTGGACGCTAAAAGACTTTAGAAACATGTAGACACGAAATGTAGCCAAGTCATAATCATCATCATCATCATGTTCCTGAAGGGTTAGGCGTGTTTCCTGTTCCTTGATCCTCAAGATGAAGTTGGTCCCTCCATCTCTTCCTCGGTCGTCCTATGTTCCTTCGTCCTTT
>Ga0131853_10007281_pt1 | contig 19995 bp, 16 predicted proteins | sample TergutLab28metaG_FD_92764 | JGI IMG/M metagenome (GOLD analysis project Ga0131853, IMG submission 92764) | Labiotermes labralis P1 segment gut microbial communities from Petit-Saut dam, French Guiana - Lab288 P1 (version 2) (version 2) | ecosystem: Host-associated > Arthropoda: Insects >... | reverse complement strand
CTATCAAGAATTGCTTGCTGCCGATGATATTGATGCCGTGATTATTGCCACTCCCGACCACTGGCACGGGCAAATGACGATTGATGCGGCGCGGGCAGGCAAACATGTCTTTCTCGAGAAGCCTTTTTCGTGGACGGTGCCCGAAACCTACCGCATCAGAGAGGTAGTTAGAGAAACGGGGATTGTATTCCAGTTAGGGCATCAAGGACGCCAGACCGACAGCTACATCAGGGCCAAGGAAATCATAGACCGCGGTTTGCTGGGCAAGGTCAATTTGATAGAAGTGTGTACCAACCGCAATACGCCCAATGGCGCGTGGGTCTATCCCATTATTGACGGTTCTTCTCCACAAACCATTGATTGGCAACAGTTCAAGGGGCCAGCCGCTCAAATCGGGGAATATGAGGCTTACATGAAAGCCCATAAACTCGAACGATTCATGGGGCCGGAACCTCGCGAGCGATTCTCCTTAGAGCGCTTCTTTCGCTGGCGTTGCTGGTGGGACTACAGCACCGGACTCAGCGGCGACCTGCTGACCCATGAATATGACGCTATTAATCAGATATTAGAAGTAGGCATCCCTTCTTCTGTTTCTTCTTCGGGAGGCATTTACGTATTTCCGGACGGGCGGACGGTTCCCGACGTTTTACAAACCGTAATGGAGTTCAAAGACAAAGAGATGACCATGCTGTACAGCGCCACTCAAGGCAACAGCCGTCCCCGCGGTAAAGTGGTTATGGGCAGGGACGCCTGTCTTGAAATATCAAACACCCTGCTCATGACTGCCGATCCTGCGTCCATACAGTACGAGCAGCAAATACAGGAGGGAATCATCAAAACCGATGAACCTTTCTACTCGTATATCCCCGGCAGCAATAAAGTGGATGCGGTAACATCTGCCACCGAGTTGTATTTTGCGCAAAGGGGACTTCTGTACACCTATGTGGGCGGGAAACGCTACGACACCACGCACCTCCATCTGCGGGAGTGGCTGTACTGTATCCGCAATAGCCAAACCCCGAGCTGCCATATAGACGCCTCTTTTGAAGAAGCCATGACCGCCCACATGGGAACACGCGCCTATTTGGAAGGGCGTACCATGTACTGGGATAAGGAACGTGAAGAAATCATAAATTAACTATATACCATGAAAAAATTATTTATCCCCCTTGTCGTTTTCTTGATAGCTTCCTGTTGCCCCAAGGAAGAAACAATTAGCCTTCAAGATATTTATGCCCAAAAAGCTGCGGGCAATTTCACTCAAGCAAAAAAACTTATTGATTATTACATCGCCCAAAATTCTTTAGACGAGATAGAAGTGTACCATTTGTACGCCGCAAAGGACACGATGGACAGGATTGTCGTTGATTTTAACCGGACCAAAGAAGACGTGCTGGCCGTCATTACCCCGTACTATCCCGATGTAACGGACGAGATGTTGGAAAAATGGGAAAAAGAGAAGTCGTTGGAATCCATGGTGATTGACGGGGAAAAGAGGTACTTTAGTCGCGGTGCGCCCAATCTATTTCGCATTGACGCAGAGGCTAAAGCGCGCAGGACAGAGGTGAGCGGACCCTTTATCAACCGCTACGACAGCATCCTTGCCATCCGCCTTCCCCAACTGATTACCACCCTGTCCAAAAGCGGAAAGACCCAAGGCGACCCCGTAAAGATGAAGGTGAAGTACAGCCTTACCTTGAGGCCCAATGTCATTCCCGAAGGCGAAACGGTAAGGTGTTGGCTGCCTTATCCCAGAGAAGACCACCGCAGGCAAAACAACGTCAAACTGCTGTCGGTAAACAGCGACAATTATATCATTAGTCCCCACGACTATGCACACCGCACCCTCTATATGGAAAAAGTAACCGAAAAGGATGAACCGCTGGTCTTCTCGCTGGAATTTACCTATTCATCTATTCCCGAATGGTTCAACCTGTCGGCCGACAAGGTGAAGCCCTACAACACCCAAAGCGAACTTTACCAAACCTATACGGCAGAAAGGGAGCAGCATATTGTCTTTACCGACAAAATCAAGGAGGTTTCGGCTCAAGTAGTTGGCGATGAAACCAATCCCTTTCTCAAGGTAAAAAAGATATTTGAATGGATAGACAGCAACTACCCATGGGCCGGAGCCCGCGAATATTCGACCCTTCCCAACATCCCCATGTATGTGCTGGAGAATAACCACGGCGACTGCGGACAGGTAAGTTTGCTCTTTATTACCATGGCGCGCTACAACGGTATTCCCGCCAAGTGGCAAAGCGGCTTTATGACGCACCCCGGAGCGCTTAACCTGCACGACTGGGCAGAGGTCTACTTTGAGGGCGTTGGCTGGGTTCCCGTTGACCAGTCGTTTGGCCGGAGTCTCTTTGGAGAAGATGAAAGAGTCGTCAATTTTTTTGTAAACGGCATGGACGGTTACCGGTGGATTGTAAACGAAGATTATGGTCAGCCGCTGTTTCCGGCAAAAATCTATACGCGCAGCGAGTCGGTGGACTTCCAGCGGGGCGAGTTGGAGTGGCGGGGAGGAAACATCTATTTTGACAAATGGCGCTGGAGGTTTGAAGTAGAATATTTGAATTAAAACGATATGAGGGTACTGATTGATTGCAAAAACGATTTTGAAGCCAAATTGATTGTTGGGCGATTAGAAAACGAAGGCATTAAAGCCGTTGTACTCAACGAACATGTCCATAAGATTTGGCCGTTTAACAGCAGCGAATACTTTGCTGCCGTTCAGGTAGCTGTAAACGAAGAAGATTACAAACGCGCCCTTTTCATCATCAGCGTGGATGAGGCGTCACAGGAATAAAATCCAAAAAAGTCGCAACTTTTGCGGATTTTATTCCTAAAAATTGTATCTTTGCGGCAGATTTAATGCCGAAAAAATGATAATACCTCGAATTTTAAGCCGGAATATTCAAAAATTGCTGCATCAAGGGAAAGCTGTGGTTTTGTTGGGAGCGAGGCAAACAGGAAAAACTACGCTACTAAGCCAACTATTTGAAAACCGCAATAATACATTGTGGCTTAACGGCGACGATGTAGACGTGCAAAACCTGTTTCACCACGCCACCTCTACCAGTTTGCAGGCTGTTATCGGCCATTACAAAACAGTGGTCATTGACGAGGCGCAGCGAATTGAAAATATCGGTTTGAAATTGAAACTGATTACCGACCAAATTAAAAACGTGCAATTGGTAGCTACAGGCAGTTCGGCGTTTGAATTGAGCAACCGCATCAATGAGCCGCTGACCGGACGAAAATGGGAATTTCAACTTTTCCCTCTTTCGTTTGCCGAAATGGTCGCCCACCACGGGCTGTTGGAAGAAAAAAGATTGATACGACACAGGCTCCTGTATGGCTATTATCCGGAAGTGGTGGTAAATCAAGGGAACGAACAGCGCATTTTACGCTCGCTTTCGGACAGTTACCTATACAAAGATATTTTGCAATGGGAAGGTATTCAAAAGCCGGACCGTTTGCTGCGTTTACTGCAAGCGTTGTCATTCCAAGTAGGCAATCAAGTGTCATACAACGAACTGGCGCAAGCCTGCGGACTTGACCCTAAAACCGTTGAAAAATACATCCTTCTGCTCGAAAAAGCATTTGTTATTTTTCGGTTGGGCTCCTTTTCTCGAAACTTACGTAATGAGTTAAAATTCAGTAGAAAAATATATTTTTACGACAATGGGATTCGCAATGCACTAATTTTCAATTTCAATCAAATAGAAATGAGAGACGACAGAGGCGCATTGTGGGAAAATTTCCTTATTTCCGAAAGAATGAAGAAATTGCATTATCATGATATTTGGGCTAATTCCTATTTTTGGCGCACGAAAAACCAGCAGGAAATAGACTATATCGAAGAGAAAGACGGCAATATTTCCGCTTTTGAATTTAAATGGAATGCAAAAAAACTGCCGGCCATAAATCCATCTTTTAAATCATCTTATCAAGTAGAAAACATGCAGATTGTATCTCCGGAAAATGTTGAGGACTTTTTGTTGTAACATGGATTTACAGCAGGGCCTGCAAGATTATTGCCAATATGACCAATATGGTCTTCGATTGGTTCAAGGTCTTAACGAGCTTTGGCGACGCCTTTTGTTCTTCGTCATACATGCTTAGGTCAATGGTTGGTTTTACCTGTATGGTGTCGAGATAGTAGAATCCGGTATAGCCCATATTTTGAAAAGCAAAATAGTAGCCAACCATGCCTACGGAAAAACGGGCATAGTCGGGCAAAGGAGCCTGTCTGCGTTTGGGCAATTTAGGCATCATGGATTGATGGGCAAAAGGGTCAATGTCTTTCCAGTTGTCGGGCAGGGGCAAATACACCGAATAACCCGGCATTTCGCGAATAGTCGTAGAAAAGTCTTCGTTCTTTATTCTATCGGGAGGAATAATCATACGCTTATGGTCTCCCGATTTCATCAAAGAATCCTGCCACCGGTCAATCATGCGTAATTCATCGGCAGTGAAAACGTCCATAAGGGCAAATTGCAATGAGTCCAACTGAGCAGGGGAAAATTGGTCCAACTCCACAAGAAGGGAATCTATCAGCTTTTGATTCAATGAATCGGGAAGAAATCTTTGGGCTTTGACCGGCGCCGCACACCACAGCAACAAGCCAAATATCAACAAGGCTCGCAGGTGTATCAATGGTCGGCGGGTGGTCATACCTCTCGACCAAGCCAAAATCGTGCCAAAAAATCCTAAGGTTTATTGCAGCGATACCTAAGCGCTAAGTAGGGTCTGCGCTAACTTCCCCAAGGCCGTTGGCATATTCTTACGTCCAAAGCCAATCCTAAAGTAAGGCCCGTCCAAGCCAAAAAGCGGGGCGGGAAGGAGCATAACGCCACTTTTTTCAATCAGTTCGTCGCAATAATGGGTGATGGGTTGGTCGCCCAAAAATTTGGGGAAAGCGATGGAGGAGGCCAAAGGGCGATGCCAGCTAAAGAGGTGGGCATAATGAGCAAAGAAGTCATCCAAAAGTCCCAAATTGCGCGTTATCATTTCCATATTGCGCTGCACAATTTGCTCTTTTGCACGCAAACCCATAATACCCAACACTTCGGAAGGGGCGCTGCTGCATATGGTGGTGTAATCTTTGTAAAAGGCGCAGGATTGCAACAGCGCTTTGTCCTTAGAGGTCAGCCAGCCAATGCGTAGTCCGGGAAGGGCAAAACTCTTGGACAGACCCGATAAGGCAATACCCCGTTCATATATCTCGGCCACCGAAGGGAGGCGCAGGGCAGGGTCATGCTCCAAATAGCGATACATCTCGTCCGAAAAAACAGGGATGTTTCGTTCACGCGCCATCTCCACCACCCTGTTTAGGCCGACTTCGTCAAGTACGGCTCCGGTGGGATTGTGCGGAAAATTGATGACAATGAGCTTAGTATCTTTGGTAATCAAGGCGTATAAATCCTCTGTCTTAAATTGCCAGCCGGACGCTTCATTCCATTCCGGCGTCCAAAAAGAGAGGGTACAACCCAAAGAGACAGCCACCTCCGACAAAGATTGATAGCCGGGGCCTGTGGCCACTACATGGTCGCCTTTTTGCAGGAGTGTATTCATGGCTATGTAGATGCCCTCCTCGGGCGCAGCAACCAATACTTCTTGAGGCGTGATGCAGTCGTACAACAAGGCAACCTCCTCGCGCAACAAGGGATGCCCTAAGGATTCGGTATAGCCAAGCCCCAATTTTTGCCAAAGCGCAAGGCTCTCCGTATCGGCCATGGACAAAAGTTCGGACAGTTTTAAGGCTTCACAGTCGGAACAGCACAGCAGATAGGGCGCCGTAAACTCATACTTGGCAAAATAGCGTTCTAAAGCAAAAGGTCTTATTTTCATATGTATGCCATCCGGATTGTTACCGCCGCTCATAGTGTCCGACCGGCATCAGATATAAAGGTTCTTCTTCTTGGGGAAGTTGAAGTACCTGACTTATCCTGTTGTCTACAAACGCGCCTATGGCGCATGTGCCCAAGCGCAGCGCTTCTGCTTGAAGGTAAACATTTTGTGCAGAATGTCCCAAATCCATACATACGTATCTTTCACGACCTCTATCGCCATACTTCTCTGTCATCCTGCTAAAAATGGCGCTGTATACCACCGTTGCCGGCGCTTCTTCTACCATGGCTTGACCCAAGGCCGCCGCACGAAGTTCTGCCCTAACGTCTCTGTCAATCGTCCTTACTAATTTATGCTCCTCCGAAATGTATTTATAGACGCCCGGTTCAATGTCTTTCACCTTCCCGACCACCGCGTAAATTTCAAATGGATAAAGTGCGCCGGCAGAGGGAGCTGTGCGCAAACCGCCCCTTAAAAACGCGCGGTCGGTCCTTGGTTCGGTAACTCCGTAGGCAGCCCACAAAATTTGCGACAACTGCTCTGCCGAAATCGCCCTGTCTTGAAAACGCCTTTGGGAGCGGCGTTCCTGCAATGCTTTTTCTACGCTCACTTTACCATCGGTCTGGGGAGATGGTAAGATGTAAGTCAATGGCGCGTCATCCGTTTTGGTCAATACAGAGCCGCCATGCTCAGATGTTTTGCCGCTGCATCCCCACAATGCCACCGCAACCATCAAACAAAATAATCGGTTTTTTTCAAATAAATTTTTCATGAGTACAAGGTTTTTATGTGTTAATTATTCGTTGCTATCGTTGTGTCCTGCATTGCATAATGCTGTGCCCCAACAAGGCGGCATCAAACGAGTGGTCGGAATAGAAGTGGTCAAAGTCGAACCACGATTTTTGCGCCTGCTCAGGCAGTTGGGACAGTCCTTCGTAAATGGTAGGCCAATCCCCAAATACTTTTAGTCCTTCCGGCTTACCGTGTAGCAGGGCCTTTTCCAAGTCAAAAAGACCCAAATAGTTTACATCGTGATTAAAGTCAATATTGACCCTTGCCATGGGGTCGTTAAGCAAAAACCACCCCGCCTTGGCAATATAATACTTGTCCTCTCTGCACAATATGGTCCCAATGGTCAGCGACGATTCAAGCAATACCTGTGCGGCATAAGGCGACAGTCCTGTCTGAACGGCAACCTCCTGCCGGCTTAACCCTTCTTTGTTTTGGGCAAGCAACTCGAATATGCCAAATTTAACCATCAGGCGGGAGACTTGAAACACCACGGGGCCAAAGGCGATTTCTTGAGCAAGGCGTTGGGCCTCTGAAGCGCTGAAACGCTCTTGGGCGTATATTTCTTTGGAGGAGGATGAGGGGGTCATGTATCAGAATATTGCAGTCATCTTGCGTATTTCGGCAAGGCGTGCTGCGAGGGACTTATCACAACTTGCGATTTGCAAATTATATTCAGTTTGAATGTTGATGATAGAGTAGGCCGGAATGTCCAATGCCGCTTCAAACATCATTGCCGTGGTTGTGGTGACAGGACGGCGCTCATTGAGTATATCGTTCAAAATTTTGTATGATATTCCCATTTGTTTCGCTAATCTGCTTTGAGAAAGTTGTCGATATTCTATTTCGTCTTTTAACACTTCGCCGGGGTGTACCGGACGGGCGCATACATACTTTTTCATAATCATCTTATTTATAATGCTTTGACAATTCAATAATATTACATATCGTTACAATGGTTTCGGTAACTACCTTTGTTGTTTTAAATTCTATCCTATACTGGTCGTTTACCCGTACCGATTCCAAATTTTTCTTGTCTCCATGCAAGGCTTCATAACATAAACCATTGTAGCGATAAAGGTCTTCTACCCGCAAAAGAGACGCAAGGAGAACTACAGTTTTCTGATATTTTGTAATTATCTGCGGCTGAAAACGATACTTTTTATCCGCTGTTTTGCCGGTTTCATACAATTCACGCAAATATTCCTTATCAAACCTTATTTCCATGCCTGTTTCCTAAATCGAAGCAAAGATAATACAATTCTTAACTACTCCACAAATATCGTGGAATTATTTTCATATTTCTTCATAAACTTTAAACTTCCCAACCCATGTACCCGTTTCCAATGCAGTTGAGGAATGGGGTGTCGTTTTAGGGGATAGCGTTGCATGGTTTGGGGGTCAAGCCAATAAGCTTGCGGAGGCGTTTCCCCAGCCGCTTCAAACCCCAATTTGATGTAGGCCGCCCCCTCCGACCAGTCTTTGTTGGCATAGCTCATCACATCGTCGGGCTGATGCTCCATTACAAAGGCCGACAAAAGTTTACCCATGCCTCCGACCATCCTTGTTTCCGGTAACGAAGCATAGCGCACCCATTCGGCCGAGCGGCAAAGCCGCTCGCCGCGCCGCATCATCCGCATATTGCTGAACGCCGCCGCCGCCGCCAATTGTCCGCGGCAATAAAGTCCGTAGTAATACTTTGCCCGTGCAGCGCCCAACAGATGGCTTTCCTCAAAAAACAAGTCGGCTTCCTCTTTTTTTATCGCCTGCAACCTGCAATTTCTGGCAAAAACCGGCCTCCTCCCACATATCTCTCCCGCCAACCACGTCTTCACCAGCACATTTTTTCGTATCCACAGGTCTTCCCACAAGTAAATAGTGCGAACCTTTTCTCCGACATCCTCCTTTACATCAAAAAAAATCCCTCTATCTATGTGCATGGGAACAATCCGGATTCGTTTTTGGGGAAATAGAAAGGATTCGGATTCTTGAACCAAAGGCGAATCCAATGATTTGAGAAAACTAAATATTTCCAATTCAGTAAAAATACTACCCAAACGCCATCAAAGCGTCAGCAGAAACGCATATTGCAACGCGATTAATTTAAGCCGCTCGAATCGTCCGGAGGCGCCTCCGTGCCCTGTCTCCATATTGCAGTCCAAGTACAACTTATTGTTGTCGGTCTTTAGGGCGCGCAATTTGGCCACCCATTTGGCCGGCTCCCAATACTGCACCTGCGAATCCCAGTAACCGGTTGTTACCAACATGTTGGGATAGTCTTGCGCCTTTGTCTGGTCGTAGGGAGAGTAGGAAAGCATATAGTGGTAATACTCCTCTATGGCGGGATTTCCCCATTCGTCCCATTCAAAGGTGGTAAGGGGAATAGAGGCGTCTAACATGGTGGTAACCACGTCTACAAAAGGTACTCCGGCAATCACGCCCTTATAAAGTTCAGGCTCCATATTGATAACGGCGCCCATCAATAATCCTCCGGCGCTGGCGCCCATGGCAAAAAGGCCGGCGGGAGAGCTGTAGTTTTCAGAAATCAGAAAGCGGGCGCAATCGTTAAAGTCGGTAAAGGTATTTTTCTTGTTGAGCAACTTGCCGTCTTCGTACCAGCCCCTTCCCATTTCGCTTCCCCCTCGGATGTGGGCAATGGCGTAGGCAAAGCCCCTGTCCAAAAGACTCAAGATGTTACTATTGAAGGATGGATTGGAAGAATTTCCGTAGGAACCATAGGCGTAAAGCAGCAGTTTTCCGTTTCCATCTTGTTGGAATCCTTTTCGATAGACCATGGAAATGGGAACTTTAGTACCGTCTGCGGCCGTGGCCCACAGGCGTTTGGCTTCGTAATTATTTTTGTTGAATCCGCCCAATACCTCGGTTTCTTTAATCAACTTCACCTCTTTGGTTTCCATATTGTATTCGTAGATAGAATTGGGAGTGGTGAGGGATGAGTAATTGTAGCGCAGGGTTTTTAATGTCGGCTCCACATTGGTGCCGAATCCGGTGGTATAGACCTCCTCGGTAAAAGGCACATGCTGCTCCGAATTATTTTTCAAATTAATAATTCTCAATCTATTAAGGGCATTTTGCCGCTCATTGACCGCCAAATAATCGGTAAAGAGGGTATAGCCTTCCAACAAAACATCGCTGCGGTGGGGAATGACCTCCCTCCAGTTCCTCTCCTCGGTAGCATTTTCATTGGTTCTCATCAGTTTAAAATTGAGGGCATCTCGATTGGAACGAATATAAAAGACGCCGTTCATGTGGTCAACCCGATAGAGATGATTGTGAGACCTTGGGGTAAATACCCTAAAGGCGCCATCCGGCCTGTCGGCTTCCAAAATGCGTGTTTCCGAAGTTAGGGTTTGGGAAGAAGACAGCAGAATATATTTATTGCTCTTTGTCTTGCCCACTCCTATGCTAAAAGTCTCATCTTTTTCCTCATAACAAAGCTGGGCGTTCCCAATTTCCGTACCCAAACGGTAGCGAAAGAGGCGATTGCTGCGCAGTGTCTGAGGGTCTCTGGTGATGTAAAATACTGTTTTGTTGTCGTTTGCCCACACAACGCCTCCTGTGGTGTTGGGAATAGAATCGCCCAACAGCGCTCCGGTGGTTAAGTCCATAAAGTGAATGGTAAAACGACGACGGCTCACATAATCGGTGGCATAAGCCATCAGCCGGTTGTCGGGGCTGACCGATATTCCCGTAACGGCACAATAGGCTTTGCCTTCTGCAAGCAGATTGACGTCGAGCATCAATTCGTCCACTGCGCCCTCTTTATTGGCCCGGCGATAGTAGTAGGGATACTCCTTTCCGGTTTCATATTTTGTCCAGTAAAAATAACCGTTGTCTAAATAGGGGGCCGATTCGTCATCTTGCTTCATGCGCCCTTTAAGTTCTTCAAACAATTCAGTTTGCAATTCTTGAGTATGGGCCATGCCGGCCCTCAGAAAGGCATTTTCTTCATTCAGATAGTCCAATACGTCTTGAGTTTGGGCATCGGGATAGACGGCGTTTTTCTGCTCATCGCTCAAACGCATCCAATGGTAATTATCCACACGGATATTTTCAAATTCTCGAAATTCATGGGGAATCACCTTAGCAATCGGGGCCTTAACCTTGGGTTGGCAGGCGCAACAGCCGATAATGGCAAGCGCGCATAGTGTTTTTTTCATAGTTCTGTTATTTAATGATTTAATTTATCGAATCTATTATTTTTCTACAATTCCTTACTTCGTCTGCATCGGTTTGATAATAATCAGACCTTGGCATGGCGCCAGTAATCTTCTTCTTGGCAGAGAGATGAATGGCGGCAACTCCCGTTTCCAACGCCAATGCAGCCACATGGGCGGCTTTGATTCCGCAGCCCGCCATAATCGTCAATCCTTTAGCCTGAGCTTTAGCCGCCAACTCTTTAATCAATCCTGTCCCCTCTACTGCGGTAGCTGCCTGTCCGGAGGTCAACAGCGTGTTTACCCCCATTTCCATCAATATCTCAAGTGATTCAAGCGGATTCCTGCACACGTCAAAAGCCCGATGAAAGGTAAACGATACTCCTTTTGAGGCTTTCATGATTTGCTCCATCGCCTCCACGTCAATATTCCCGTATCTGTCTAAAGCGCCGCACACAATACCGTCTGCCCCCAACTCTTTGGCAGCATATATATCCCCGCATATCGCGGCAAGTTCTTCTTTGGAATACAAAAAGTCGCCTTCGCGCGGGCGTACCAGCACATATACGGGGATAGACAGCAGACGCTTCACCTCCTTAATCGTCCCGTATCCCGGCGTAAGTCCGTCCAAAGGCAAGGCCGAACACAGCTCTATCCGGTCTGCCCCACCCTCTTGTGCCGCCAGCGCCGAAGCCACCGAACCGGCGCATATTTCTAATAAGATTTTATCCATCTCACAAAGGTATGCATTATTTTGCATAAAATAAAAAAACCTGCAAATCACAGGTTTTGCAAGTTTTTGAACCGAAACCGAGCAGAAATAACAAGGCATGGTCATTCGTTTGTGTTGTTAAAGAATATGTGCTTTTCCAAAAAACATGTTACATTTGCGGCACATAATCCGACGCCGGTAGGCTGGCGATATTATCCGTATGCAGACAGGTCATATGAACATAGAATTAAAAACACTCTTACAGCAAATAGATGGCCTAAAAAGCAGATTGCAGTCCATACGGCCGTTGCCGGTAGAGGCGTTAACCAAAATCAAAGCTGCCTTTGAAATGGAGTACACCTATGAGAGCAACCGGATAGAAGGCAACACCCTCACTCTACAGGAAACGGCTTTGGTCGTGAGCGAGGGGGTTACCATTGGAGGCAAAAGCATGAGGGAACATTTGGAAGCCATAAACCACGCCCAATCGGTTGAGTTTATCAAAGACATAGCACATGCCGATGTAGAGATAACGGAACGAACCATAAGGGAAATCCACGCCCTTATTTTGCACGGTATCAACAAAGAACAGGCAGGCAGGTACAGGAGTGTGCCGGTAATGATTGTTGGAAGCAGGCATTTGCCGCCTCAACCCTATTTGGTAATGCCGCAAATGGAACAATTCATTAGAGACTACCAAACCATGCAAAAAAACGGCGCTCATCCGGTCATCATAGCCGCCTTTCTGCATGACGAACTTGTAAAGATTCACCCGTTTATAGACGGGAACGGGCGTACTTCACGGCTTTTAATGAACCTGTATCTATTATCCAACGGATATACGATTACCATCCTTAAAGGCGATAACGAAGCAAAGTTGGCGTATTATACTGCATTGGAGCAGAGCCATACCGATGACCATAGAGAGGGGTTTTATTTGTTTGTGGCAAAGGCTGTAATGCAATCCATGGAGCGGTATTTGGATATTGCTCAAGTTTGAGGTCATAATTATTTAATGTTTAGGTTTTTACAAGTGTTGCAAAATCTTCCAATCAGTGTATTGTTAAGTCATTGATTTCAAACAAAAATCCCTCACAATCAATTTATTGCGAGGGATACTCAGTGATCCGTCTGGGGCTCGAACCCAGGACCCCAACATTAAAAGTGTTGTGCTCTACCTGCTGAGCTAACGAATCAGTCCTTTTTTGTTTTGAGGGTGCAAATGTAGCGCTTTTATTTGAATCTGCAAGAAAAATTATACTATCTTTGGCTTTTTATTTTCAAAATGATATGTTTCTAAATATCCAAAACAAAGAAGACAGAATAGCATTGGTAGGGTTGGGATATGTGGGACTGCCTTTGGCCTTGGCCTTAGCCAAAAAATGCAGCGTGATTGGCTTTGAGATTGATGGTAATCGCCTACAAAAACTCAAAAATGGAGAAGACCCCAGTCGGGAGTTGGAGCCCCAAGCCTTTGCCCAAGCCGACATTCTTTTTACCGATTCTTTGGACGAATTAAGCAAAGCGCGTTTCTTTATAGTGGCCGTACCCACTCCGGTAGACGCATACAACCAACCCGACCTCAAACCCTTGATTTCTGCTACGGAAACGGTAGGAAAAGTCCTAAAGAAAGGAGACTATGTAGTCTATGAATCTACCGTTTATCCGGGCTGTACAGAAGAAGTTTGCCTCCCTTTGTTGGAACGGATATCCGGCCTTAGCTGCGGCCCCGACTTCAAGGCGGGCTACTCTCCGGAGCGGATTAATCCCGGAGATAAAGAACACACCCTAACCAATACCGTAAAGATTGTGTCCGGCTCCGACAAAGAAGCCTTAGAGCAGATTGCCCGGGTTTACGAGCTGGTGATTGAGGCGGGGGTTCACCCTGCGCCCAACATAAAGGTGGCAGAAATGGCCAAAATTATCGAAAACACCCAGCGGGATGTAAACATTGCCCTAATGAATGAATTGTCTATTATTGCCGGTCGCTTGGGCATCAATATCTACGATGTCATCGAGGCTGCCGGCACCAAGTGGAATTTCATCAAGTTTAGCCCCGGATTGGTAGGCGGGCATTGCATTGGCGTAGACCCTTATTATTTGGTTCATAAGGCATACGCCCTCAAGTATCATCCGCAGATTATTCGCGCCGGACGCTATGTAAACGACACCATGGGCGGTTATATAGCCAAAAAATTGGTTAAACGGATTATTGCTACGGGGGCGCGCATCATGGGCTGTCGCATATTGGTGATGGGCATTACCTACAAAGAGAACGTGTCGGACATCCGCAACTCCAAAGTGGTGGATATTATTAACGAACTCAAAGATTTTGGCGTGGAAGTAGATGTAGTAGACCCGTTTGCCGATTCCAACGAGGTGATTCACGAGTACGGAATCAACCTAAGCGCAGCGCCGTCGGGCAAATACCGTGCGGTTGTGGTGGCCGTTACCCACGACTCCTATAAAAATCTTTCCGAGGAGTATATAGAGTCCCTGTGCGAAGAAAACGGTTTTCTATTGGACATCAAAGGCATCTATCGGAATAAAATACAAAGGCTAAACTACATGAGTTTATAGTTTAGCCTTGCTCCATGGACATTTACGCGCCTACCTGTTCCCCGACTTATCGGGCCAAGCAGGTATGGCCCTTGGCAGGTAGATGTATTCCTTAATCTGCCGCAAAGCCACCTCAATCGCCTTATTCAGCTGTTCATCTATGCCCATATACTCTTTATACGGGTCATTCTCAATATCTATGTGCGGTTCAACGCCTTCGCCTTCAATAATCCAGCCGCTCCCGTCGTGCGCATAAGGAGCGTAGGAAGGCGTAACAATGGAGCCGTTGTCTACCATGGGAATGGCGCCGCTGTATCCGACCGTTCCGCCCCATGTCCTTCTTCCAATGACCGTACCCATGTCGTAATGTTTAAAGCGATAAGGGAAAAGGTCTCCGTCAGAAGCAGAATATTCGTTCATTAATAGCACCTTGGGGCCTTCATGCGTACCTACGGGATTTACGGAACCGGACGTTTGGTTGGTGTGCATGGTAAAATAGGTGATGGTACGCTGGAGCCGCTCAATAATCATGGGAGAGACGTTTCCTCCGCCATTATACCTGTCGTCAATAATCAGCGCTTTTTTCTGCAATTGTGGATAATAATGCTTGGCCCATTCATTCAGACCGGGCGTTCCCATATCGGGAATATGGATATAGCCGACTTCTCCGTTTGTAGCCTCGCTGACCTTTTTGATGTTGCCCTGCACCCAGTTGTAGTAATAGAGCGAATTTTCGCTTGCCAAAGGCTCAACCAATACTTTTCTTGAACCGGCCAACTCAGGCTTGGTATTTACCTCTATTTCCGTAAGGACGCCGGCCAAGCCCACAAGATATTCGTATATGTTGTCTATGTCTTTAAGCGAACGACCATTAATGGCAAGCACATAATCGCCGGACCTCACGTCCACGCCGGGCATGGTCAAGGGAGCGCGCGTAGCCGGGTCCCAGTTGGCGCCTTCGAGTACCTTTTCCACTTTAAAATAGCCCGACCTGTCCTTGGAGAAGGTGGCGCCAAGCAAGCCCGTGGGTATTTTTGGGGCTTCGGGACGTTCTCCGTTCTGCGAATATGCGTGTCCCACATTAAGTTCGCCAATCATCTCTCCAATCAAATAGGTAAGGTCCGACCTGTGCGCCACATGGGCCACAAGCGGAGCATATCTCTTGTAAACGGCATCCCAATCAACCCCATGCATATTCTTGGCGTAGAAAAAGTCGCGCATCTGCCTCCACGTTTCGTGGAATATCTGCTTCCACTCCTCTTGATAGTTCACCAATTTTTTCACGCCGCTCAGATTTATCGGATTGGATATGGTAACAGCCGCTCTGGGCACGTCTATCACCTGCGCCCTTGAACCGGACACGGCAACGGCCTTTTTATAATCGTATCCAAACGTGATAGATGCCTGAAGGTCTGTTGTTCTCTTATTCTCCATATCGTACATGGAGGTCCCTGTTCTGGCATTGTAATAAACATGGGTGCCTATCATGTGCAGGTTGCTGTACGACCCTCCGGGCACGGGCAATTCTACGATTTTTCTGGCCATATTGTTAAAGTTGTAAACCAATTCTTTCGACTCGTCCCTCCTCTCGGCAGGCGCACCGGAAGGAACCACCTCGTCGTTCTTGGGAGCAAGCGGAATAAAGGCGTCTTCGGTGATGGGCAGCACGTAGATTTTGGTCATATTGGTGTAGATGTGGTTAAACTCGGTCGAGCTGTTGGTGGGGTTGAAGGTGCGGTTGGAGGTAAACAACAGATGCTTTCCTTCTTTACTAAAGTTGCTCGAGCCGGACGAATACCACTCGTCCGTAATCTGTATCTTCTTTTTATCCCTTGTATCATAGACCATCACCACGCTCATGGTTTTGGTGGGAAGCGTATAGGTAATCAGTTTACTGTCCGGAGACCAGTTATAGCTGTTGAGCGAGCCTAATCCCGACTGCTCTATTACTTCGTTGCCGCCGGTGGCCACATCCAAAAGGTTAAGCGTATTCATCTTCTCGCTCCACAAGATTTTCTTTGAGTCGGGAGACCATTTAAAGCCGAATATATACCCTTTTATATTGGTCAATTTGCGTTCTTTGCCCGTAGCGGTCTCTCGGTAGTAAATATTGAACTCGCCGTCCTTATCCGAAACGTAGGCGTATCCTTTGCCATCCGGCGCCCAAGCCGGAAGACGGTTATGAGACGAGGAAGTATTCGTTAGGTTATAAGTAACTCCCTCTTTGGCAGGAATCGAGAAAATATCTCCCCTTGCAGAGACAAGAAGCCGCTCCCCATTGGTAGAGGGCGCAAACGACCGTACGGAGCCGGAAAGGTCCATCCATTGGGGTCTGTTGTACAGTAGGTCGTTCTTTATTTCCACCGGAATTTTTACCTCTTTCTTTTGGATGGGGTCCCATTTGTAGAGGTAGCCGCCATGCTCGTACACCACGGTATTCCCGCCTATGGAGGGGAATTTGATGTCGAACTCCTTGTGGAAGGTGAGCTGCTCCGTGGTCTTGGCGTTTACGTCATACGCATAGAGATTCATGTGTTTATCCCTGTCCGACAGGTAATATATTTTGCTGCCGTCTTTGGTCCACATGGGGAATACATCTTGGTACACGTTGTCGGTTATCCGCACCGATTGTTTGGTGTCGAAGTCGAATATCCTAATGTCGTCTGCCATACCGCCTTGATACCTTTTCCAACTTCTAAACTCCCGCATGATATAGTTGTAGGCCAACTTCTTTCCGTCCGGCGAAAAGCTGTTGAATCCGCCGTGCATCAATGGAATATCGGAAGGGAGGCCGCCGTGTACGGGAACGGTCATCAGTTGGCCCACAAAGCCGCTCAGTCCGTTTGCCTTATTCCTAAAGACCACGTTCTTGCCATCCGGAGTCCAGCCCATGACAATATTGTTGGGCCCCATCCTGTCGCCAATGTCGTCCCTGCTCATGGTTGCGGTATAGGTCAGCCTTTGGGGAATACCTCCCTCTGCCGGAATAACATATACCTCTGTGTTGCCGTCGTATTGGGCGGTAAAGGCAATCATGCTCCCGTCCGGAGAAAAATGGGGAAACATCTCGTATCCAATGTGAGAAGTGAGCTGTCGGGCCACGCCTCCGTTGGCATGAACAAGATAGAGGTCTCCGCCATAACAGAATACTACTTTATCCCCATGAATGTTGGGGAATCTTAGAAGCCTTGCCTCCTCTGCGTAGGCATAAAAATGCAGGGCGCACAGGGGCAGCACCAGCAGCGAAAAAATAAATGATTTGACAAATTTTGTAAATGGTTTCATAATATTAGTTTTAGGTAAAAACGATTTTAGATTTGCAAAGATACTTTAAGATTTTCAAATAACTTTTCTTATCTTTGCGCCAAGCATATTTTTTTACTTAAAACCAAAAACTATGTTATCGAGACGCACATTTCTCAAAACTTCTGCCGCGGCCGGAGCCGCTTTGGGACTGGGCATAACCCCCTCTCTATGGGCAAAAGCCAAAGTTAAAGGCTCTGCCTCTTTAGATGTCTTAATCAAAAACGGACTAATATATGCCGGAGATGGCCGCGCGCCTATTTCGGGCGACTTGGGCATCAAGGACGGGAAAATTGCCGCCATCGGGAACTTGGGCAACGCGGCAAATCAAGTGCTGGATGCAGCCGGTCGCGCCGTTTCTCCGGGTTTTTTCGACATCCATTCCCACACCAATACCAACTTGTTGCAGTGTCCTCCGGGAGACAGTAAACTTTATCAAGGCGTTACCACAGACGTGGGCGGCACCTGCGGCGGCTCTCCTTTTCCCTATTCGGACGCCGAATTTGCCGAACAAAAAGACCAGTTGCGGTTTGGTTATCCCTCTTGGCAACACATTGACGGTTTCTACAATGCCTTGGAAAAGAATAAAATCGGGATTAACTACGCCTCTTTTACGGGACAGGGACAGTTGCGCTCCATTGCGGTGGGAAGAAACGCAGACCAAGCTACTCCGGACCAAATTAAGCTGATGAAAGACCTCTTGGCAAAGCAGTTAGAAATGGGCAGCATAGGCATGTCCAGCGGCTTGGAATACGCCCCCGGCTCCTATGCCTCCGACGAAGAACTCATCGAATTATGCAAGGTAGTGGCCGAATATAATGGACTGTTTTGCATACATATGCGTGACGAGGGCGACCGCGTGGCAGAGTCGCTGAAAGACACCATCGAGATTGCCCGCCGCTCCGGAGTCCGCCTCCAAATTTCTCACTTTAAAGCGGCCAATCCCACCAACTGGCACAAAATGCCCATTATGTTAAAGACGATAGACCAAGCCGTTGCTTCGGGCGTTGATATAGCCTTTGACCGCTATCCCTACACCGCTTTTTCTACCGGCCTCTCCATCTTTGTTCCCTTGGAATACCTTCAAGGCAGCAACGCCGATGCGGTCGCCCGACTTCAAGAGTCCCATAAGGGAAAAGAGATAGCCCGCCACCTATCTTCTCGAATCCAAGGATTAGGAGGCCCTCAAAATGTGATAATTACCTCATGCCGTCAGCCCGAAAACTTGGCGTACAGAGGCAAGAGCCTGCAAGAAGGCGCCCAAATGGCGGGGATGGAATTCGGAGCATTTGCCCGCCATTTGTTAATCTCAGAAAACATGAGGGTAAGCATGATTGCATTTGCCATGTCCGAGGACAACCTCCAATTGCTCTACGCCCACCGCTTGAGTATGCCCGGCTCAGACGGCAGCGTCATCTCCCCACAAGGCCCGCTCTCCACCGGTCTGCCCCATCCTCGGTCCTACGGTACGTTTACGCGCTTTTTGGGCACCTATGTACGCGAACAAAAAGTGATTGACCTGCAAACCGCCATATACAAAATGACGGCCTTGCCCGCCTCCCGTCTGGGCATTAAAGACAGGGGCCTGCTGATTCCGGGCTACCAAGCGGACGTGGTGGTCTTTGACCCCGCCACCGTTCGCGAATTGGCTACCTATGTCCAACCCCACCAGTTTAATAAAGGCATTGAACACGTCTTTGTAAACGGGGTGTGGACAGTAAAAAATGAACAACACACGGGCGCTTTAGCCGGGTCTGCTATCCGGTTGGGCTAATCGCGCTCGTCAAAAACCCATCATATTAACCCCTAAAATTTAAAACCTAAAAATCAATTTATGAAAAAAATCCTAACACTCGTGCTAACGGCTCTATGTTGTACCGCCGTCTTAGCACAAACAAGGGTTACAGGCACAGTAACCGCTGCTGACGATGGGACTCCGGTCTCGTTCGCCACGATTGCTGTCAAAGGCAGCACTAATTTGATTACAACCACCGACATGGACGGAAGATTCACCTTTGCCAACATTCCGGGCAATGCCGTGCTTATAATCAGCTACATTGGCTATACCACTCAAGAGATAGCCGTGAATAACCGAACCATCGTAAACATCCTCCTCGCTCCCGACGCTACGGCGTTGGATGAGGTGATGGTAGTCGCCTACGGTACGGTAAGGAGAGAAAGCTATTCCGGAGCGGCCAGCGTCATGAGGGCCGAGAGGTTGCAGGATGTTCCTGTAATCGGCTTTGAGCAGGCCTTACAGGGAAATCTTACCGGCGTTCAAATGTCAAACACCTCCGGTCTTCCGGGCGCCTTTCCCGAAATCCGAATTCGTGGAGTAGGCTCCATGCAGGCTGGCAACGACCCATTGTATGTGATTGATGGCGTGGTGGCTATTAGCGGAGACTGGTCTGTCTCCAACACTTGGACCAGCGCCATGAACTTCTTAAATCCGGGCGATATCGAAAGCATTACCGTTCTCAAAGACGCCGCCGCCGCCGCTTTGTACGGCTCCCGCGCTTCTAATGGAGTGGTATTGATTACCACCAAAAGGGGACGGGCCGGAAAAACCAAGGTTTCGTTTAAAAACAACATCGG
>Ga0131853_10007279_pt1 | contig 19996 bp, 16 predicted proteins | sample TergutLab28metaG_FD_92764 | JGI IMG/M metagenome (GOLD analysis project Ga0131853, IMG submission 92764) | Labiotermes labralis P1 segment gut microbial communities from Petit-Saut dam, French Guiana - Lab288 P1 (version 2) (version 2) | ecosystem: Host-associated > Arthropoda: Insects >... | reverse complement strand
TCTAACTTTCAAACTGGTCAACCCCGATTTCTCATTGATGGCTTTCTATCAATTTCCAATTTTAGGTAATCTATGAGTAAGTAGTTTTATCATTTATAGATGAGTGTATGGCTCTAGCTGATGCTAACCAAAGCCCCGAATGCAATTGCGGAAGCAAATGTATTCGAGGCTTTGCGTTTCTGATAGTCTATGAATTAATTCAAAAAAATCCCTGTCAAAAATTTGCGAACCTCTCCCCTAGCTGGAATGGATTTGTAACATCAATTTTTACCACTAGTGATGGAAAGGTAACCGAGTTGCATAAATATTATTTAAAAACAAAGATAGCTTTACTCGTCCATCCTTCAAGTTAGTATATTGATTTTATTAGTTTAGGTGCAGGCTATATCGTCTACTTACTGTTATTACTGTAAATGATAAGCTCAAAGCTGTTTAACTTTCTTCTAACTTGTGATAAAATAGGAATTAGTACGTTATCCTTTATTTTTTAGTTCTATGGACTAGACAATTAAGGATGACTACATTGGATTTTTTTATGTAGGAGTGGGAGTATGGATTTTTCTAAACCAAAAGGAACTTATGATGTTTTACCTGTGGATTCGGGTAAATGGCAGTTTGTTGAGGACGTTGTGCGTGAAGTGGCGCGTGTTTACAACGCGCAGGAAATTAGAACACCGATCTTTGAATCGTCGGAGCTGTTTCATCGCTCAGCGGGTGAAACGAGTGATGTGGTCAGTAAAGAGACTTATGACTTTGAAGATCGGGGTAAGCGTCGCATGACACTGCGTCCAGAAGGGACTGCCGGTGTGGTGCGCAGTTTTGTTGAGAATAAATTGCACGTTAAAACTGGGCTGCAGAAGATGTTTTACGTGGGTCCGATGTTTCGTTATGAGCGTCAGCAAAAAGGACGCTACCGCCAGCACATGCAGTTTGGGGTAGAGGCATTTGGTAGTGACTCGCCGCTCGTTGACGTTGAAGTGATTGCGATGGCTTGTCTGGTTTTAGAAAAGCTAGGGCTTGATCAGAATGTTGTGGTTAAACTGAATTCTTTAGGTAGCAAGGAAAGTCGTGCGCTATACCGTGAGGCTTTGGTGAAGCACTTTACACCGCATCAAGAAATGCTTTGTTCGGATTGCCAAACACGCTTGGAGAAAAACCCACTGCGTATTTTAGATTGCAAACGCGATGCTAGCAGTGATGCGATGGCCGCAGCACCAGCGATGATTGATTACCTTGTTCCTGAAGACCTAGCTTATTTTGATGCGGTGAAAGCGGGGCTTGAGGCGGCTGGGATTAAATATGAGTACGATAGCAATTTAGTACGTGGCTTTGATTATTACACGCACACGATTTTTGAGGTTCAGGCGGATATTCCTGGCTTTGGTGCACAGACGACCCTTTGCGGTGGTGGGCGCTATGACGGGTTAGTTGAAGAAGTAGGCGGACCTTTCACACCTGGTTTGGGGTTTGGGATGGGGCTTGAGCGTGTGTTGTTGGCACTGGAAGCGATTGGTTCGTCGCAAGGAGAAGATCAGGGGATTGATTTGTTTTTCTTACCGATGGGCGAAGCGGCGCAGATGATGACGGCGGAAGTGATGCGTGGGTGTCGCGGGTCGGGTGTATCGTGTGAGGCGGATTTTTCACAGCGCAAGTTGAAGGCGAGGTTCAAACTAGCGGATGATGCACAGGCGCGTTATACGATTGTGGTCGGTGACGACGAGGTGGCTAGCCGTGAGTTGAATGTAAAAGATGCGGTGACCGGTGAGCAGACAGTTGTTCAAGTGGATGAACTAGTGAAATTTTGTGAATAAATTAAAGGAGTGATTGACATGTTAGTAGTAACAACACCGTTTTTAGAAGGAAGAAGAATTGTAGCGTACAAAGGGCCTGTGTTTGCACAGGTAGCAGAAGGGGCCGGCTTTGGACGTGGATTAAGTGCAGCGTTTCGCGCGTTTGCTTCTGGTCGTTCAAGTATGCACGAAGATATGATCAAGCAAACTAGAGAAGTGGCGATGCAGGAGATCATGGAAGAGGCACGAAGACTTGGTGCTAACGCGATTGTTGGCTTGACCATGGATTATGAAACGATGGGGCAAGATGCGATTTTAGTTTTTAAAGGCACAGGGACCGCGGTAGTGGTGGAGTAGATCATTAGATAGAGAGGTTTAAGGATGAAACGAACACACAATAATGGACAGTTGAGAATTGAGAATGTGGGGGAAGAGGTTTGCTTGAAAGGGTGGGTGGCGAAGACGCGCGATTTAGGTGGGCTGGTTTTTATCGATTTGAGGGATCGTTATGGGATTACTCAGTTAATGGTGAACCCGGAAACAGCTGATGAACAAGTTGCTAGGGTTGCAGAAGCACTAAGAAATGAATATGTGGTTGAACTTGTCGGAACGGTAATTGAGCGTGAAAGTAAAAACGCTCAGATGCCAACGGGGGATATTGAGATTGAGGTGACGGCGATTCATTTGTTGTCGAAGGCTGAAACGACGCCGTTAATTATTGCGGATGCGACGGATGCGTTGGAAGATACGCGATTGAAGTATCGTTATTTGGATTTGCGCCGACCGGTGATGCAAAAGACGTTTATGTTGCGTCATCAGATGATTTCTAATTTCCGTGCGTTTTTAGATCAGCATGATTTTATTGATGTGGAGACGCCGATGCTCACGAAAGCAACGCCAGAAGGGGCACGTGATTATTTAGTGCCGAGTCGTGTGCACCCAGGGGAGTTTTATGCGCTGCCACAGTCGCCGCAGATTTTTAAGCAGTTGTTAATGGTGGCAGGCTTTGAGCGTTATTACCAAGTGGCGCGTTGTTTTCGTGATGAGGATTTGAGGCCGGATCGTCAGCCAGAGTTTACGCAGTTGGACGTTGAGACTTCGTTTATGAGCCAGGAAGAGATTATGGCGATGGCTGAGGAGATGATTAAGAAGATGATGCGCGAAGTCGTTGGCGTCACGGTGGATTATGATTTCCCGGTGATGCCGTATGCGGAGGCGATGGCGCGTTATGGATCGGATAAGCCGGATACGCGTTTTGAGATGGAGCTAGTGGCTTTGAACGATGCGGTGGCTGATTGTGGGTTTGGCGTTTTTGCTGATACGGTTAAGAATGGTGGTATGGTGAAGGCGCTTACCGTGAAAGGCGCTGCAGATAAATTTTCGCGTAAAGACATTGATAAGCTGACGGACTTTGTGAAGAAGTATAAGGCGAAAGGCCTTGCTTGGATTAAAGTGGCAGAAGAGGGGTGGACCGGGCCGATTGCGAAGTTTTTTGAGGAGTCGGACGTTGAACAGGTCAATGCGGCTACTGGGGCTGAAGCGGGAGACTTGCTATTGTTTGTTGCAGATAAAAAAGAAGTGGTTGAAAATAGTTTAGGGATGCTACGCGCTCATTTGGGGAAAGAGCTTGGATTGATTGATGAGTCGAAGTTTAATTTCTTGTGGATTGTGGATTGGCCGTTGTTTGAGTACGATGAGGAAGCGGGGCGTTATTTTGCGGCGCACCACCCGTTTACGATGCCGGCGGAACAGGATGTGGCTACTTTTGATACGAATCCTAGTGCTGCGTTGGCGCAAGCGTATGATGTTGTGTTGAACGGTTATGAAGTCGGTGGTGGTTCTATCCGAATTTATGACCCGGAAATTCAAGCACGCATGTTCAAAACGCTTGGTTTTTCGGAAGCGGATCAGCAGGAGCAATTTGGCTTTTTAATTGAAGCTTTGAAGTATGGAACGCCACCACATGGCGGGATTGCGTTAGGTCTTGATCGCTGGGCAATGATTTTAACCGGGACTGAAAGTATTCGTGATGTGATTGCGTTCCCGAAAACCAATTCAGCGTCGTGCTTAATGACGTCTGCGCCGAGTATGGCGAGTGCGGAGCAGCTGGAGGAATTGAGTATTAGATCGGTTGCGGAGAAAAAAGAAGATGCTTAATGGTGATATAACTTTACTATAACAAAAGTTTTACAAAAGAGGTTTTTATGAAAACTAAAACATTCACAGTCCATTCACCTGCCGAAACCATGGCAATTGCGCAAAAACTAGGGTCAGTTTTATCGGCTGGCTCTGTTTTGACGTTGGAGGGGGATTTGGCAGCTGGGAAGACGACGTTTGCTAAGGGGTTAGCCGTTGGGGTAGGGATCTCGGATGTCATTGATAGTCCGACGTTTGCGATTGTTAAGGAATATGATGGTGGCCGGCTTCCACTCTTTCATATGGACGTGTATCGGCTGGATGGGGATTCTGACGTTGAGTTTGTGTTGGAGTACTTTGACCGTGGTGGTGTGTGTGTCATTGAATGGGCATCGAACATTGCCGCTGATTTACCGGATCAACGAATCGATGTTAGGATTGAGCGGCTTGATGGAGAGGGTCGTGAAATAAGCATTTTTGGTTTTAACTTCAAGGAGGAGGAAATGGACCATGTTAATGTTAGCGATTGATACGAGTACGAAAGTTTTATCATTGGCGCTTGTGCGTTATGTGAACGAGGAGCATGAGCTTTTGGGGCATGTTGATGAACAGACACAAAATAACCAATCGGAAATTTTGATGTCGCGAATTGAGCAATTGTTGCAAGAATGCGGGGTGACGCCAGCCGATTTAGATCGGATTGGTGTGGCGGTGGGGCCTGGTTCTTACACGGGTGTGCGTGTGGGCGTTACGGCTGCGAAGAGTTTAGGTTATGCTTTAGGGATTCCGGTGACGCCAGTTTCTAGTTTGCAGGTGATGATTTGGGTTGAAAGCGATGCTGATGTGCGTGTGCCGATGATGGATGCGCGTCGCGGGACTGTTTTTGCTGCTGCGTATTATGCTTGGGGCGATTTGATTGTGCCTGAGGGGCATTACGAGATTGAAGCGTTTATTGAAAAGGTGCTTGTGACAACGGGTCATGATCAGATTGCTTTTATCGGGGATGGTGCGCTGGCTCATAAGGAGCGTTTGGTTTCGATTTCACCGAAATGGGTGGAGGTGCATGCCGAGGAAGCGTTATCTTCAGGGAAAGCAGAAGCTGTGGCTTTTTACACGGCTTTTGAGGAAGAATTTCCACCGCTGGCAAACACCCACGATTTGAAGCCTAATTATTTACGTAAGACGGAAGCGGAGATGAATGCGGGTGTCTGAGCGAATTGAGATTGAGCAGGGATTTATCGCGTTTATTCAGGTGGCAGATTTCGCAGACATTCACGATGTGGAAGTGTTGCCTGAACGTCGCGGGCAAGGCTATGGAGCGGCATTGTTGCGATTGTTTTTGACTGAGATGAAACGCCGCGGTGTTTCGACTGTGACGTTGGAGGTCCGTGTTGATAATGCGGTTGCCATTAGCTTGTATGAAAAATTCGGATTTGAGCGGGTGGCTGTGCGCAAGGGGTACTATCAAGGCGTGGACGGTTGGTTGATGAAGCTTGACAAAAGTGAAAATTTAAGACAAAATTAAAGTACACTTTATTTTTTCATAAAAATCAGCAGCATAATTGCCTAGTTGAAGGGCAAAGCACCAAATCACTGCAAAGCTCAAATGACGAGTGCTGCAGTGATTTTTCTATTGTTTCCACGAAACGGAAGTCAAAAGGTGTAGATTTTTGCTAGTGGGGCACGCTATAATAATGGCATAAAGCGTGTTTTGATGCGCTTTGAAAAGGGAGGTGAACCGTGTTGAACTTAACGCAGCGACAGATTCAAATGATCAAGCGACTCTTTAGCGAGGAAGCGTTTGTCACTTCTCGTTATTTGAGCGACATTTATCGCGTCAGCACGCGTTCTATTCGTTATGACTTGGATACGATTGAATACCACCTCGAAAAGCAAGGGTTAAAACTAATCAGAGATCGGACGAATGGCATCAGCATTGAGGGCAGTGAAAAAAGGAAAGCAGCGTTTTTATTACTCCTAGAAAATGACGATAGCAACATTAATTTCCCTTATCTCATCGCCATCGAGTTACTACTTCAATCAAAGTCCACGGTGCAAAAACTAGCCGAGCAACTATCTGTGAGTCGAAACAAAATCATTCAATCTTTGCCCAAGGTTGAGCATATTTTGTCTACTGTTGGCGTAACCTTAGATAAGCGCCCTTCGATCGGGATGCACATTGGAGGTGCTGAAAACCGAATCAGAATGGCTAAATTTAAGCTAAATCCCCTCATTTCAACGGATTTAGAAAATTACTTTTCAAAAAGATTATCTCAGCACAATGAAGAAAAAATCACGCAAGCCATCGCCAACTATCAAACCGCAACCGGCATGGGATTTAGTGACCAAGGCGTTAAAGAACTTGTGTTAACCCTTTGCTACCAGCAACTGCGCATTAGCCAAGGCCATCTCATCACTTATTCTTACGAAGAAACAAAAGCGGCGATTCTTTCTGAAGAATTCGAAACGATCATCGCCTGTTTCAAGCAGGTGAAATTAGAGCTTAGCGTGGAAGAAGGCATCTTTGTGTTGCATCAAATTCGAAACACGCAAATGGTCTACTTACCGGAAGAAAAAAAAGAAGGCGTTGTTCATCCGGATGCTGATGCGTTAACGCGCGAATTTGCCCTGCTTGTCAGCGAGCGTCTGGGCATCGATTTCCTAGGAAATATTAGCTTTTTGAATGGTTTGAAGTTGCATCTGAACGTGGCCTTGCATCGCTTGCGATCGGGGCAGATCATTAAAAACCCGTTGACTGAGCAGATCAAATACAAGTATCGCTTTATTTTTGAAACGTGCAAGCAGATCTTATTGAAGTTAGAACACGATTACGACTTGAATTTCCCTGATGATGAGATTGCTTACGTGGCGATGCACGTGGGGGCTTGCTTTGAAATGTCTCAGCAGGCAGGCTTGATGCCAAAGGCGTTGGTGGTCTGTCATTCTGGGTTGGCAACGTCGAATTTACTGGCGACAAGATTGAAAGTCATGTTACCGGAACTTAGCATTTTAGGACCACTTGGCTTATCAGAATTAACGCCTGAGCTCGTCAGTGAGGTTGATTTTGTTATTTCGACCATCCCGTTTTCGCTCGCCTCGAAAGATTTAATATTAGTTAATCCACTATTGGGCATCGACGATGTTTTGGTGTTGAAAAAGCGGGTGATTAACATTGCGAGTAAGAAGCAGTTGTCTTATTTGATTTCGGAAACGCCTGAGAAGGTGTTGCAATTAGGGGACTTGTTGGCAGCGGATGCGCTCTTGTTGCAACGGTCGGTGGCGAATTGGCGATCGGCGATTGAGTTAGCAGCGAGGCCGTTGCTTGTGGCTGGTAGCATTAGCGATGATTATGTGCAGGCAATGATTGAGGCGGTTGAGAATTTCGGGCCGTACATGGTCTTTATTCAAGACATTGCGGTGGTGCACGCGGAGCCGAGTCGCGGGGTGTTGCAAGAGGGGTTGAGTGTTTTGACCCTTGAGGTGCCCATTGTGCTAGGGGACATGCAAGGTGTGCCGGTGAGTTGCTTTATTGTGTTGGCGACCGCTGAGAAAGAATCGCAGCTGTTTATGAAGCTGATTAGGCTACTTGATAACAAAGACAACGTGGCGAAGTTGCTCGCCAGTGCGTCGAAGGAAGACGTTTTGGGGATATCGAATGAATCATGATATAAAAAACCTTGAAAGGGGTGAGAAAATGTTAAGTATTAGTCGTATTAAAACAGGGGTGAAAGTTGCTAATTGGAAAGAAGCGATTAAAGCTGCTGGTGAAATATTAGTAGAGGTGGGTAGCAGTACCAAAGATTACGTCAATGCGATGATTAGTTCGGTTGAAGAATTAGGCCCTTATATCGTCATCACACCGCAAGTAGCTTTGGCGCATGCACGACCTAGTGACGCGGTTCTCCAAGCTGATATGAGTTTGGTAGTGTTAGAGGAAGCGGTCGAGTTTGGGTCAGAGGCGAACGATCCGGTTAAATTGGTGTTCGCGTTTTGTGCAACGGACAATGACAGTCATCTTGAACAGTTGGGGAAACTAGCGGCGAATTTAAATCCAGAGACGATTAATCAATTGGCAGGAGTAAGTAATGCTGAAGAGGCGGTCGCTATTTTAGGCGGATCGTAGATAAAGAAGAAGTTTACCCTAGAGGGGCTGATATAACGGGGGTAATAGGGAAATTTTACCCTAGAGGAGCTGATATAACGGGGGTAATGGGGAAATTTTACCCTAGACACCCCGATATAATGGGGTAATAGGGAATGTCGCAATGCTAACGAATGAATAAATAGATGAGGAAGAGGTGTTTGAAATGTCAAGGAAATTAAAGATTATCACGGCATGTGGGTTCGGTTTAGGCTCATCAATGCTGTTAAAAATGAAGGTAGAGGAAGTGCTTAAAAAGCACAGCATTGATGCAAAAGTTGAAACGTCGGACGTTGGTTCGGCACCATCGGCTGCGTGTGATGTAATTTTCACTTCGTATGAGTTGGGTGAGAAAATGAAGAGTCAAACCGAAACACCGATTGTGATGGTGAGAAATTTCATGGATACGGATGAGATTGAGAGTGCGGGATTGGGGGTTGTGAAGGGGTTGTTGGAGTAGTGGTTGAAGGCGTGATGCTTGGTGATTGAGGGTGTTTGGAAGTACCTTGTTAGGTTAGTAAATAATTGGAACAAAAAAGACAGAGGAGGAAATACATATGTTAGATTTTATCATTAATGATATTTTGAGGGAGCCGGCGATTTTCCTAGGTTTAATTGCTTTTGTTGGGCTGCTTATTCAAAAGAAAGAGTTCACTGATATTATTAGTGGCACGGTGAAGACGATCGTTGGGGTTGTGATTTTAGATGCCGGTGTTGGGATTTTGGTTGGGTCAATTTTACCGCTAGCGGGTGCATTTGGGGTAGTGTATGAGATGCCAGCTGAGTATTCGTTTGCACCTGAGGCGATGACGTACGGGATGGACACTTTCCTTTCGACTTATGGCACGCAGATCGGGATTGTGATGTTATCAGCGTTCTTGCTTAATCTAGTCATTGCTAGGTTTACGAAATGGAAGAACGTGTTCTTAACGGGTCACATGTTATTCTGGTTCCCGGTTGTGTTTTTAGCAGTTGGGATTAACGCGGGAATGTCTGGGAATGCGGTGTTGATTTTCGCTGGTATCGGAACCACGTTGTACATGGTGGTTAGTATGGCATTGATCCAGCCGTTAGTTAAGAAAGTAACGGGCTCGGATTCGTTCACGCTTGGTCACCCAACGGTTGGTCTATCGTTAATTGCCGCTTACGTTGGTAAATTAGCTGGTGATACTTCTAAGTCGACGGAAGATTTAAAGTTTCCGAAGCAATTTGAATTCTTACGTGAAATTACGATTACGTCAACGTTGGTTATTTTGATCGCTTACGTCACGATTGTGATCATCTTGACGATCCAAGGTCACTCAGCAGCAGAAGTATTGGGCGCTGGGAATAACGTCTTTATGAACGTGTTTATGCAGTCGATCACTTTCGGTGCTGGTTTAACGATTATGCTTCAAGGGGTTCGTATGATGTTAGCAGAAATTGTACCTGCGTTTAAAGGAATCTCGGATAAAGTCATTCCAAATGCGATTCCAGGTCTTGACTGCCCATTGATCTTCCCGTACGCACCAAATGCGGTGATTATCGGGTTTATCGTGTCAATGGTGACGTCAACGTTAACGCTGATCATCATTGGAACCACGGGTGCGTTCTCGTTCGTTATCCTGCCGCTGATCATCACGTGTTTCTTTGAAATTGGAACCGGTGCGGTATTCGCGAACGCAACGGGCGGGCTTAGAGGGGCGATCATTGGTTCTGCTGTAGCGGGGATTGCGATGATGATCTTCATGGGATTATCGTTACCGTTCTTCTCGGATACAATTGCAGACTGGATGCTCATCTTCGGTGGAAACGACTTCTCGATTCTCGGGGTGCTCGGTGGGTTTATTGCCCGTATATTTGGAGGTTAACTTAGATGGCAAATTACATTTCGGAATACTACAATAAACTACAAACGATGCAGAAAGAAGTCGTTGACAAGCAGCAAGAAAACATTGAAAAAGTGGGGAAACTCTTTGCAGAAACGATCAAAAACTCCGGGACACTCTGGGCGTTTGGGGCTTCACATGCCGGGATATTAGCAGAGGAATTGTTTTATCGGACAGGTGGTTTGGCATTAATCAACCCACTTTTCAGTCCAACCCTCATGCTTAACACGCGGCCTGCTACCGTTACGTCGCAAATGGAACGTCTTAATGGTTTTGGAAATGTTATTTTAAACGGTTCTGCGGCCAAAGCGGGCGATACGATCTTGCTGCATTCGGTCTCGGGGCGCAACACGGTTTCGATTGATATGGCGATTGCGGCAAAGGAAAAAGGGATGAACGTGGTGGTCATTACGAACATGGCGTATACGAAAGACGTCACGTCGCGCCATCCGTCTGGGAAAAATTTGTACGAGTTCGCCGATATTTTGATTGATAATCACGGTGAATTCGAGGATTCGAGCATGTTGCTAGACGGAATGAACCAAAAAATTGCGCCGACTTCTTCGGTGGTGGGGTGCATGATCGTGAACATGATCGTGATTAGCACGGTTGATAATTTGCTGAAATTGGGCATCGAACCGCCTGTGTTTAGAAGCGCAAACGTGGACGGCGGTGACGAAGCGAATAAAGTTATCTTCGAAAAATACAAAGCTAACATTCATTACATGTAACGTAGCTACAAAAAAATAGGCAAAAACAGACCTCCTTCGCATATGCTGTTAGTATGTCATACTAATCCCTGTTGGAAAGCGCCTAAGATTTGCGCGCTAATGTGCTGTTTTACAAGGAAACGAGGACGACGCGTACCGAAGAGGTACGTTAGGACGAGTTGACGCAGTAAAACAGTGCATTAGCCGCAAAGATAGGTGATTTCTAATAGGAATTAGTATTAGGAGGTTTTTTGCATGGAAACCAATTATCAAGGTCAATATTTTAATGCACAATATTTTTTTTGTTACGACCAATTGGAAATGGATCGACTGGCTGCGACGAGGAAGGATGAATTGCGTGGCGTGTGGGTGACGACCGTGAGGAACAACGATTTTCCAAGCCCGGCTGTCTTTAATGGTGAATTTCATCTGGAGCAGTTCAAAAAAGAATTCGCTGACATCCTAGCGACCTGCCGAAAGTTCAACTTGAATGCCTTGTTCTTCCAAGTCCGGCCGGAAGGCGATGCGTTCTACCCATCTGGGGTTAACCCGTGGAGTCAATATCTCACCGGTGAACAAGGCACTTCACCTGGTGTGCCCGGCTTCGACCCGCTTACCTATCTCATCACCGCCACACACCAGGCAGGCATGGAATTCCATGCCTGGTTGAACCCGTACCGCTTAACACCGTCGACCGGCAAGGCAAAAGATCGCAAAGCCGCTCTTGAATTTCTGAGCCCTTCGCACTACGCGCGCCGCCATCCGGATTGGGTCTACTTTTATCACGGACAACTGTTTTTGGATCCGGGCGTCCCGGCCGTGACCGAATTCATGGTTGCAACGGTTGATGAAATCTTAAACAATTATGCAGTAGACGCGATCCACTTAGACGATTTCTTCTACCCGTACCCGTACTTAAAAGACGGAAAAATGCACTATTTTTCGGACACGTCGCCGGATAAAAAAACGTATGAGAAGTACCGGACCGACGCTTCGCAGACGATTGAAAAATGGCGTGAAGCGAACATTAACGGACTGGTGTATCACCTACATCAAACGATACAGCGTTATAATCGCAGTACAGGGAAGTATGTGGAATTTGGCATTAGCCCGTTTGGCATTTGGGCAAGCGAAGAGGAAGCGATCGGCGGCTCGAAAACCTCGCCCGGGCAGCTATCGTCGCTCCAAGAATACGTGGACACGAAGCTGTGGATCGAAGCCGGCTGGATTGATTACATCGTTCCGCAAGTTTACTGGGCCTTTGATAACGAGCTCTCCCCGTTTGATGTCGTGGCGCAGTGGTGGAACGACGTCGTAGCGGGCACCGGTGTGAAACTTTACATTGGCTTGGGGCTCTATTTATACGAAGAAGATCAACTGTGGCAAGACCCAGAAGAAATTATCCAACAACTCAAATTTATCCGCCAGCTACCGAACGTCGATGGCTTTGTGTTTTTCACCTACCACAATTTAGTCACCAGCCTTGCGACCACAGCCCCGATGACGCATGCGCTAGAACTGCTAGAACGCGAAATATAAAGAATGATTCATCCCACAACCGTCCATACTAACCCATATACAGGAAAGTGACGGTGGAAAGCATGGAAGAATTAATGCAAAGGCGCTCCGACCTCGCGATTGAGGCGGTAGCACAATTTATTGGTGAAGCGAGTGGCGAGATAAAAGGGATCGTGAAGCAGGAAGAAACAGTTGATGAGCTAATCGTCACGTGTATCGATGTGTTAAAAGGTTACGAAAAGAAAATCGGTAAGAAAGCGGGGCGCTACCTTTCAATCGACACGTCTCAGCTAGGGCTCGACACGGCTGATAAACTCGAACAGACACGTAAAGTTTTTTCGACCGAACTGCAAAAACTACTCAGCTATAAAAAAATCAAAGACGACGCAACGTGCTTGATCATCGGGCTTGGAAACGAGCAAATTACCCCGGATGCGCTTGGCCCGATGACGGTTGATAACGTGATCGTCACACGGCATTTGTACGAAATGAACCTGATGGAACAGGATCCGGATTACCGTGAAGTCAGCGCCTTGGTTCCTGGGGTGATGGGGCTGACGGGGATTGAAACGTACGACATTATCGAGTCGGTCGTGAAAAAAGTGAAGCCTGACTTTCTGGTGGTCGTTGACGCCTTAGCTGCGCGCGCCGTTACGAGGGTTAACAAAATGATTCAAATGACCGATACAGGCATTTCGCCCGGAAGCGGAGTGGGCAATCGCCGCCGAAAAATCGACGAGGAGTCATTGGGAATTCCCGTCATTGCGATCGGCATCCCCACGGTTGTAGATGCGGTTTCTGTAACCCATGATACGATAGATTTACTCATTAAACACCTCGGGCGCTCACTGATGTCCCGGGAAGATGGTCGCCACGACTACAGCGTTTTGGACGATGAAAAGGGGGAAGACGTTGACCTAGAAGTATCAGATGCGAACGTGCGAAAAGAACTGCTAGGCAAAGTCGGCATGCTCAGCAAAGAGGAAAAACGGCAATTACTAGCGGAAGTGCTAACGCCAGCCGGGCACAATTTGATTGTCACGCCCAAGTCCATCGATTCAGAGATGGAAGACTTATCGAGGCTTATCTCAAATGCGTTAAACGTAGCGTTGCACCCGAGAATCGCGTTTAGCGCGTAATACTAACGATATAAAAAGTGAAGCTGTGCACATCAATCGCGATGTGCTTAGCTTCACTTTTGTTATTTTGGAATCTGATTCGTAATGATCCGATTAGCTGGTTTCGCTGATTTTTTATACAGCACAATCACGCGCCCGATGACTTGCACGACCTCGGCCTCAGCGTGCTGCGCGAGCACAACCGCGACCTCTTTTGGCGCGGCTAGGCAATTTTGCAACACCGACACTTTGATCAATTCACGTGCTTCCAGGGCTTTTAGGGTTGTATCCACAACGGTTTCAGTTACGATGTGTTTCCCGATTTGCACCACCGGCTGCAACTCGTGCGCCTGACTTCGTAAAAAACTTTTTTGCTTTCCTGTTAACATTTAAATACCTTCTTTCATCAAAACGGGCTAGTGCTAAAACCCAGCAATAATATCCCCACTTAACTTCTCAATCACGCGCTTTGCTAAATCCACCGCCGCCACGTAATCCTCGTAAGCGACGAACCCGTGATGGCTATGCACGTAACGCACCGGCACGCCAATCACCACGGTCGGAATCCCGTTTTCAGCGAGATGCAAAGCCCCCGCATTCGTGCCACCGCCACTACGAACCGCCTCTTGAACCGGAATATCAAACGCCTCCGCCACGTCTAACACAAACCGTTGGAAGCGCGGATTCGTGATCATTGTCACATCGAAATGGCGCAACATCGGCCCGCGTCGCATCCCACACTGAATGGCCTCTTCACCATAAAATGTATCGTCCGCCGGGCAACCTTCAAACACGATCGCCACGTCCGCATCCAAGCGATTCACCGCCGCCTTCGCTCCACGCAAACCGACCTCTTCTTGAGCAGAAAACGTTCCGATGATGTCAACCTCCGCACCACCGTTTGCCGTTTGATTCAACGTCTCGATTAAAGCCGCCACCCCAATCCGGCAATCAAAAGCCTTCCCGAGAAACAAATCGTTCGCCTCGTCGTAGCTACAAGTTACATTCGGCACCACCGGTGCAGCCACGGGAATTTTGAAGTTATTCTTAAGCTCATCTAGACTTCGCGCCCCAACATCGATGACCATCTGCTCCAAGCTCGGACCTTTGCTACGCTCAGCTTCACTCATAAAATGAGGCGGCTTCGCAGCCACAATCCCAGGAATGTAAGCACCGTCTTTCGTTTGAACACGCACTTTACTAGCCACCACCGAAGACGGCGCCCAACCACCTACTGGTAGGAATTGGAGCGTCCCGTTATTTTTTAAGTATTGGACAATAAAGCCAACTTCGTCCGTATGCGCATCAAGCCACACCTTTGGTCTTGTACCCGTATTCGTTTTAGCAGAAAAATACAAGTTACGAAGTGAATCTTCGTCGAAATCCACGACGTCTTTGATTTCAGCTTTACAGAGTTCTACGACTTCGTCTTCAAAGCCGGAAATCCCGTTCACATCAGATAATTTCTTGATTAGTTCGATGTTTTCATTTTTCGTTCTCATGTTACAACCACCTTTTTGATTATGATGCTCATTTGTAAAGTTTCCTTGAATTGTATCACATTTCTCTGGATGTTGCTACCTTTTAATTTTGTAGGGCGCTTACTTTACCTCTCGTTTACAATTTCGTGGTATAATGTCAGTAGTTGTAGAAGATTGCAAGTTAAAGGAATTGAAGCTTTGATGAAGAGAGAATTTAAAATTGGTATTGATATTGGTTCGACGACATTGAAGGTCGTTGTTTTGGATGAAAAGAAAGAAATGGTATTCCAAGTGTACCGCCGTCATTTTGCAAATATTCTCAGGACGTTACGCGAGATTTTAAGCGAGGCCTACGCGTCGATTGGTGAAGCGGGCGTGACGATTGCGATTACGGGTTCAGCAGGGATGAGTTTGGCTCAGCGCTTAGGCGTGTCGTTTGTGCAAGAGGTTGTCGCGACAACAAAAGTGCTGAAAGCGAATCATCCCGAGGTGGACGTGGCCATTGAGTTAGGGGGCGAGGATGCGAAGATCGTCTATCTCACCAACGGTGTGGAGCAGCGCATGAACGGGATTTGTGCAGGTGGGACGGGGTCGTTTATTGATCAGATGGCGAGCTTATTACAAGTCGATGCCGCCGGACTCAACGAGTTAGCGAAAAATTACGATGAAATTTACCCGATCGCGGCGCGTTGCGGGGTTTTTGCGAAGACGGACGTGCAGCCGCTCTTAAATGAAGGGGCAAGCCGTGAGAACATTGCGGTTTCGATTTTGCAAGCCGTGGTGGTACAGACGATTAGTGGGCTTGCCTGTGGGCGGCCGATTCGTGGGAACGTGGCTTTTCTCGGTGGCCCGCTATACTTCTTATCGGAATTGCGCGAACGGTTTATCCAGACGCTAAACCTAACACCTGAGCAGGTCATTTTCCCAGACAATTCGCAGCTTTATATCGCTGTGGGAGCTGCGATAGGAGCTGACGAGCAGGTTCATTCGCTGGCAGACTTTATCGTTAGGGTTAACACAACAGAAACCGGTCGTGTAGAAGACCTTGCACGACTAACACCTTTGTTTGATTCGCAGGTGCAGCAGGTTGCCTTCAATGAGCGTCACCGAGAAAATTCGGTTAGATACAAAGATTTAGCGCGTTATGAGGGGGCGTGTTTCTTAGGGATTGATGCCGGTTCAACGACGACAAAAGTGGTGTTAACCGATGCGGACGGGAATTTGCTGTTTACGCATTACGGCTCAAATCTCGGAAATCCCCTTGCGTCAACCACAGCGGTTTTGAAAGAACTGTACACGAAATTGCCGTCATCGGCGCGCATCGTTCATTCAGCGGTGACCGGGTATGGCGAATCGCTCATTAAAGAGGCGCTCAAAATTGACATTGGGGAGATTGAAACGATTGCCCATTACAAAGCGGCGAATCATTTTTTGCCGAACGTTGATTTCATCCTAGACATCGGCGGGCAAGACATGAAATGCCTGAAAATCAAAGATGGAAACATCGAAAGCATCATGCTAAACGAGGCGTGTTCATCGGGGTGTGGCTCGTTTTTAGACACGTTTGCGCAGGGGATGAACCTCGGCATTGAAGATTTCGTCGAAGCAGCATTGACCTCAAGCGGTCCAGTCGATCTTGGCACGCGCTGCACGGTTTTCATGAATTCACGTGTGAAGCAAGCGCAAAAAGAGGGCGCATCCGTCGCAGATATCGCAGCAGGTCTGTCGTACTCAGTCGTGAAAAACGCCCTCTATAAGGTGATTAAAATCCGCGACCCGAAAGAGCTTGGCGCGCGCGTCGTCGTTCAGGGAGGCACGTTCTACAACGATGCCGTTTTGCGTGCGTTCGAATTATCAACAGGTAGAGTTGTGGTGCGACCAAACATCGCGGGCATGATGGGTGCCTACGGGGCAGCGCTCATCGCCAAAGAACGCTATCACGTGGAAGCAAGCGGCAGTACGTTGATTGGGGCGGATGAACTGGGGGAATTCGAAACCAAGACCTCGTCCGCGCGTTGTAAACTATGCGCCAACAACTGCCTGATGACCATCCACAGATTCCCAGACGGGCGTCGTTTCGTCTCAGGAAATCGCTGTGAGCGCGGGGCAGGAAAATCAAAACAAGCCAGCGAACAGTTGCCAAACTTGATGGCGTATAAATTAGAGCGCTTGTTTGATTACGAGGTTCTCGAACCGGCAGCGGCTAAGCGTGGGACAATCGGAATCCCACGCGTGTTAAACCTCTTCGAAAACTACCCGTTCTGGGCAACGTTCTTTAAAGCACTTGATTTCAGCGTCGTATTATCGGAGGAATCATCGAAAAAGATTTACGAAAAAGGCATGGAAACCATCCCGTCAGAATCGGTTTGCTACCCAGCAAAAATCGTGCATGGGCACATCATGGATTTAATCGAAAAAGAAGTCGACACCATTTTTTATCCGTCGATTATTTATTCAAACAAAGAAGACGATCAAGCGGCCAACAATTTCAACTGCCCGGTTGTCACCTCTTACCCGGAAGTCATTAAGTTGAATGTGGACGAGGTGCGTGAAAAGAACGTTCGTTATATGAGCCCGTTCTTACCTTTTACCGAGCCGAAAAAATTGATTGCTAGGTTGCATGAAGAGTTTAGCGCCTTTGGCGTTAGGAAATCAGAAATTGCCAAAGCCGTTGATTTTGCGTGGAACGAGCAAGAAAAAACGCGTGTGGATATCCAACAAAAAGGCGTTGAAACGCTAGCTTTAATGCGCGAAAAAGGGCTAAAAGGCATCGTCTTAGCCGGTCGCCCGTATCACGTGGATGCGCACATTAACCACGGCATTCCAGAGATGATTAATTCACTCGGCATGGCCGTGCTAACGGAAGATTCAGTGTCGCATTTAGGCGAAGTGAAGCGTCCTTTGCGCATCATGGACCAGTGGGTTTATCACACGCGCTTGTATGCCGCAGCGAATTTTGTTGCAACACAAGACGATTTAGAACTCGTCCAGCTCAATTCATTCGGTTGCGGACTCGATGCTGTCACGACCGATCAAGTACAAGAAATTATGGAATCACATTCAAAAATTTACACAACCCTAAAAATTGACGAAGGGGATAATCTAGGCGCCGCAAGAATTAGACTGCGTTCTTTGCAAGCGACAATGGCTGAGCGCGAGCGTAACGGTTTTGAGCGTCGGGTGATGGATAATAGCTACAAGTCTTATCCGTTCACGGCAGAAATGCGCGAAAGCCATACCATTCTTTGTCCGCAAATGTCACCACTGAACTTTGAATTTTTAGAAGCGGCGTTTGAATATTCAGGCTATAACATCGTGGTGTTACCGTCAAACGATGCCAATGCGACCGAAACAGGATTAAAATACGTGAATAACGACGCGTGTTTCCCAGCTATTTTGGTTGTCGGACAAGTGATCGCTGCGCTAGAGTCTGGCGAGTACGACGTGAATAATACGTCGGTGATTATGAGTCAAACCGGTGGCGGTTGTCGGGCAAGTTGTTACATCGGCTTTTTCCGTAAGGCGTTGCGTGATGCTGGCTTTGAGCATGTGCCGGTGATTTCGCTGTCCGCACAAGGTTTTGAGTCGAATCCAGGATTTAAGATCAAATTGCCGATCCTTAACCGTGCCGCAATGGCGCTCGTGTATGGCGATTTGTTTATGAACGTGCTGTACCGCACGCGCCCGTATGAAGTGACGCCAGGGTCGGCGGATGCCTTGTATGAGAAGTGGCGTTTGAAATGTCGGAAAGCTTTAAAAGAAGCAAAGTTTTCTGTGTTTAAAGGGTTGATAAAAGAAATTGTTAAGGAATTTGACGAACTACCACTTTTGGACGTGACTAAGCCAAGGATTGGTTTGGTGGGGGAGATTTTGGTGAAGTTCCATCCGACGGCGAATAACGACATTGTGAAGGTAGTCGAGGGCGAGGGGGCTGAGGCGGTGATGCCGGGCTTGGTTGATTTCTTGTTGTATTGCGCGTACGCGGCGGATCGGGATATTATGAAGCGCGATTTGAAGCCACGTTTGGCGGGTGATGCGTTGATTGCGGTGGTGGAAAGGTATCGTAAGCCGATGAAAGTGGCGCTTGAGGCGAGTAAACGGTTTGATGCGCCGATGGCGATTGATAAGATTGCAGCGGCGGCGAATAAGGTCGTTGATCTCGGGCATAAAACGGGTGAAGGTTGGCTGTTGACCGGTGAGATGGTTGAGCTGATTGAGATGGGGGTGCCGAACGTTGTGTGTATGCAGCCGTTTGCGTGTTTGCCGAATCACATTGTGGGTAAGGGCGTGATTAAAGAGTTGCGTCGGCAGTTCCCGCTGGCGAATGTTGTGGCGGTGGATTACGACCCTGGTGCGAGTGAGGTTAACCAGTTGAATCGGATTAAGTTGATGATTGCGACGGCGTTTGAAAATTTAGATAAAGCGAGTGGTTAGTTGAGTAGTGAAATTTGGGCAAGTGATGCGAATGACACACTTGCCCGCTCTTTATTAGAGATCCCCTGAATATTTTTTTGTTCTTCATACATAATAATAATTAGCTTTAGTAAAGGTGGAAAACCTGTGGAAAAACGACTGAAAATGTCTTTCTATATATAGACTCAAAATGAGGGCACAAAAATAGGCGTAAAAAATGGCTTAGAAATAGTATGACAAAAATAATTTAAAAAACATTAAAAAAAAACAAAAAAAGTGTTGACTGTGAAAGTGAGTTATGGTATTATATTCAAGTCGCCAAACGAGGCGTCGGAAAAAGTTCTTTGAAAACTAAACAGAAGTGAAAAACGAATTAAGACATGTTTGTTGGTTCTTGAGTAGAAATACGTTGAGAAAAGTACGAACAAAAAAGAAGTAAAAGACGAGCTAATTAAATTAGCCATTGAATAATAATGGAGAGTTTGATCCTGGCTCAGGATAAACGCTGGCGGCATGCCTAATACATGCAAGTCGAACGGGGTTGATGGTGCTTGCATCATTAACCTAGTGGCGAACGGGTGAGTAACAGGTAGTTAATCTACCCTTTGGACTGGGACAACTTTTGGAAACGAAAGCTAATACCGGATAGGAAGCAATTTTAAAGGTGCTTTATGCATCACCAAAGGAAGAGACTGCCCCTGATTAGCTAGTTGGTAGGGTAAGAGCCTACCAAGGCGACGATCGGTAGCCGGACTGAGAGGTTGAACGGCCACACTGGGACTGAGACACGGCCCAGACTCCTACGGGAGGCAGCAGTAGGG
>Ga0131853_10007278_pt1 | contig 19998 bp, 10 predicted proteins | sample TergutLab28metaG_FD_92764 | JGI IMG/M metagenome (GOLD analysis project Ga0131853, IMG submission 92764) | Labiotermes labralis P1 segment gut microbial communities from Petit-Saut dam, French Guiana - Lab288 P1 (version 2) (version 2) | ecosystem: Host-associated > Arthropoda: Insects >... | reverse complement strand
CTCAGGAAGTGGGATGTGGGGGTATGGATTGGATCAAGCTGGCTGAGGATAGGGACAGGTGACGGGCACTTGTAAAAGCGGTAATGAACCTTCGGTTTCCATAAAATGCGGGGAATATCTTGATTAGCTGAAAAATGGCTAGCTTCTCAAGAAGGACTTTGCTCCATGGAGTACGTAAGTATCCAAATACAGTTAAAATCTATTTCGTAGTGAGAATAATGTTTTTCAATTTGTTATATTTCTTTATTGAAAATCATTCCATTTTTTTTTATCGCCAGGTACTGGGGGCGCACTGCACGTGTTTCTTTGTTTTGTGTTACACGATTGTATTATGTTGTTATTTTAACAGTTTATTTCCACATTCCCTGGCAATTGAATTCACTTCTTCTTAAATAGTTTAGCCATGTATTACCGTATGGCTCACATTGGACTCTTTCACTGGGGTAAAGTCTGCCGCCTGACTGTTACCACTGGCCTCAGTATGATGTAGAAGTTACAATTTGTGGAACTTCACATTCATCGTATGAATGTCTTTACACAATTGTTACCTAACACGCTGGCGGTTGGAACGTACCCACTTTGAATCGTAGAGGGACTATCCCAGTTCTGATTACTTGTGGAATTTCTCAACCGCTACTGACAATTACCGGGGTAATCCCTCAAAATGGGCCGAGATTGTCTTCTCCCAAGTCGTTTGTACTGCTACATCTCGCTGTAATACACACTGTACATAATGTTTTCAGCAACACGTCAACGGAAAACCAAAAAACATTTGGTCATGATGCAGTGACAGTACACATATCTTTGTACTGTCGTGTAAAGTAAAGTGGCACGCCATAATTTTCAGTGTGGCTGATCACATGGACAGCGTGTTGCACCTTTAGTGGTGCGCGATTGTGAATGTCGTGCTTGTGGTTGTTGCTCAGGGGTTGTTGCTGCGCAGCCACCACTGCTTTCCCAGAATTATCGAGTAACCTCACGTACATCAATCGTCATTAATTCCCTGCTTGGTGAGGCATGCGCGGCAAAGCACAGAGAATTTCCTATTCGTCTAGTAGATGTTTAAAACATGGCGTTCTGGCGATCTGTGATCGTAGAACGCCTATGTTGTACGCTGTTTCATCCCGTTCGTCTCAATGCTGCAACACAATGTTTCCCTTTCCATCTGTCGTAAACACATCACAAAGTAGGACGGTGATTTTGAAATTTTCCAGAACACGAGTCACGGTGTGGTGCCATGCCTGAAGACTACGTTAATTCTACTTAAGGTGCAGAAATCTCCCACCAAATGTGGACGTTAAGTTCCTAATAAAAATGTCGCATTTATCAAGACTAAATTCTTGTGGAAGATTGGAGGTTGGAGTAAGCACAGAACCTGTTAAAGATCATCACAGCCTAATTGGCCTGTTCTTCGCCAAATACAAAAGATACACATCATGTTTAAAAATGGTAATATTAAATGTTCAGTTAACGTAATAATTCAAGAAAAGAAATCAACCAGTTTTGTTATTTACAATCTAGGTAGGTGGCACCCTTTTGTGCCCCCTAAACTGAATCACAAGGACTTTTTTACTCTGTACAAACAACTTCATTAGTAAACAATGCATATCTTTAAAAATTATTACGGATAATGACTATCATACCCCTGTTCTTACGTTTGTTTTTGCTCTTAGCTTGACTGGCAAATAAACAGGAAAGATTGTTGACTAATAAAAGTATGTTGACAAATTAAAAAGTACTGAACTTATTAGCTTCATTGATTTTTTTCCACCTTGCTTACTGATATTTAATACACCACTGTCCAGGGTCAGAATCGGTCGCAGTCTTCAGGCTTACTTCTAAAAACAAAACGTTTCTACATAATAACTATTTTGTGTATCGGGTGTTCGATGAGATTTGCATGGTCATATTTTTTAAACTGTTATACGTAGAAATGTGCTGAGTTCACTAATTTCGACTTGAGTACGTGTTTGTTAACCAGAATGTAAACAGTTATTATGTAAAAACATTTTACTTTATAGACATAAGCCTGAAGAAGCGGACGATCCTGTCCTTCAAACGTCAATATGTTATGTATCAATACATACGATGGAAAAAGTCCATGAAGTTAGTAAGTTCGTGTGTTATAATACATCATAGGAACCACGTAGAATGGTAAAAAGTTACTTTCGATTAAATTTGCTGTTGCTTACTCACTCGCTCTCTAATGGAGCAGAATCCTTCTTGGGAAACTAACCTGTTCTCAACTAGACAAGAAATTCCCCTCGTTGTATGGAACCTGCAGGTTCATTATCGCCACCTGTCCCTATCCTGGGCCATATCAATCCAGTCCATGCCCCCTCTCCCATCCCACTTCCTAAAGATCCATCTTAATATTATTTCTCACCTACTCCTGGGTCTTCCAGTGGTCTCTTTCTCTCAGGTTTCCCCACCAAAACTTTGTATACACCTCTCCTCTCCCCCGTACGTGCCTCATGCCCGCCCATGTCATTCTTCTCAACTTGATCACCCTGATAATATTTGTACAGATTATTAAGCTCCTCATTATGTAGTTTTCTTTACTCTTCTCTTACCTCGTCCTTCTTAGGTCCAAATATCTCCTCAGCACCCTATTATCAAACACCCTCAACCTAAAGTCACTTCTCTTCATTCCAACTAAATGCACATAATGTGTTAAATACTTACATTTGTGCAACATTAAAAAATCATACAATTTTTGAGCAAATAACGCAATGGTCTCCTTGAAGATGGTGTAACAAACACCGAAGCTTGTAGGGGGTAATTGGGATAAATATATGTATTCAGCATATGCGCATTTAGTTGCAATAAAAAGAAGAGATTGACTGCAAGAATGCACGGTGTGAAAGCTTAAAAAACTGCAAAACAACACTCAACCTAGGTTCCTCCCTCAATATGAGTGACCAAGTTTCAGACCCATACAAAACAACAGGCAAAATTGTATTTATTTATAGTTTAATCTTTATATTTTTGGATAGCGTACTGGAAGACAAAAGATTCTGCACCGAATCATAGTAAGCATTCCCTGACTTCATTCTGCACTAATTTCTTCCTGAAAGAATTTTGATAAGTTGGGGATTTTTTCCCCAAATATTCGAAAAGTTCCACCCTTCCAAAGGAACTATTATCTATCGTTATATTGTGACTTCATCCTTCATTCTGATCTGGATTCATGACCATGCACTAACTCGGAACTACTGAAACTTTTGTGTTTTTCATTGTAGTATGTACTCTTCCGCCCAATATATTAACATCATCAGCGTAAACCAGAATCTGATATGTACCGTTTAATTTCAAACCTTTAAATTTTCTGTTTACCATAAGAATTTAGATTACTGTAATTTTAATTCCCCCCGATATGAAGTCAATATGTGTGGTGACTTCATGAGAATTGTGGCAACGAGAAGATTGTAGCCCATTTTATTGTGAATAGGTCAATATTCTAATGTTTGAATGATTTTATAGTACGGAGATTTCAACGACTATATTATGAGAACTTGCATAAAGCCTATGTGAAATATCTTAATTATAAACTGTATTACCAAAAACTGCATTTAAAATACTTGCGTAACTTGGCAAGGCATTTATTACAAGTTCCCTGAGGATGACACGATAGTGTCGATACATGTAGGAATGTGATATTTTGTGAGATAATTGTGCATTTGTTGGTCATTGTACAAAACAATAAAAGATTCACGGTACATGTATTAAAATAAAAAACCAGACTGCTGTCATTCTGGCCTCATGACTGAAAGAGAAAAATGATCGGATGACGGAAATATTGCGAGGTGGGTTAGAATTCACGAAGAAAACTGATGGACGTTATATCCTTGATCCAGAATGTTAGTATAGTGGAGACTGGCGACGGAGCAGGAAATCTTAGGGACAGGTGGGTTAGAATTCACGAAGAAAACTGATGGACGTTATATCCTTGATCCAGAGTGTTAGTAGAGTGGAGACTGGCGACGGAGCAGGAAATCTTAGGGACATAAAACGTATGTTTACACCTACGTTCTTCTTATAATCCCGTTTGATGAGGGAGGAGCAACACTGCAATTAAAAATGTACTTAACTTTACACCGTCTGGCAATTAAGTAACTTAAGAGTACAGGTATATTATTTGTTGAATTGGAGGTAAAGTTAGTGATATATTTTTCGCTGTCCACACCTGTAGGAAATTAAGGAGTTTAAACAGTACTTCCACTCATTCTTGCACTCTGCACTGCTTGGCACCGAGAGGTCAAATTCACGCCTCAGCTGACTTACACTTATAACCGTTTCGAATTCTGTAGACAGTTCGAAAGTTTCTCCATCTTATCGCGTGCGAAATTACGTCATTACGATGAAATTGTCGTCCAACTAACTCATTAAACTTAGAGGTCAATATATAAATATATATTTACCGCAAAGTTGAACAGTAAAACGTCATTGTATGTTTGGTTAAACAAAATCAAATTAAAACTCCGCGTTTTGCTCGCAAAAATTTTTTATGCATTTCTTATGATTCTCCTTCTCTAATAGAAATGATATGTTTTCTGTGAGGTGTGAACTAAATCATTATATACGCTATAAATTAATTTTAGTCTTCAGATGTTTAATAATCTATCCCTCAGGGGAACACAAATCGAAGAACCACCACAATGAGAGGCGGTCAAGCCTGGAAGAGGGGAGAAGAGCCGACGAATAAGAACAAAAAAAAGGCATCGAAGAAGAACCGAATCACTAGGAAATGGGACTGAAATGACACAGAAGAAGCCGTGGAATTTGAAGACGGAGAAAAAGGGGAAGAATAACAAAGAAACGCAGTGGGAGGCAAAGGAAAAGAAAATTGAGAACAGAACGCAAAACTGAAAGAAAAAGAAGACGAAGAGGGACTTGAAGAATATTACACGCATGTTTCGGTGTCATGATGAATACGGAATTACTGTGAAGAAATCCTTTAGACGCTTCCTTTTACTCGAGTCACTTGGTACACAATTTTATTAGTTTTCTTTGTATTAACCTGCCAACGAAGCTGTATATTGCTGGCTGACTTAAGGTATTTCACGGCCCACTTCACAAGACACGTCATGACATAAGACTGATACCTTCCGTAGTATCAACCAAAACCACCTGTCAAATCGCCCCAATTTTCTTCCTAATGACCACTTCGGGCAGGTTTCGCTCTGCGTATGCAGGTTTCGACTGCTGCTATTTTTTACTGCGTGGAAAAGAGTGAGTGGGGCATCAAGTGGGGTGGGGGTGCTGACTCGCGGGAATTTTTAAAACAGGTTTTCTTCTTTAAGGGCTTAGGTTGAAAGAACCGTAAAAAAAAAAAGAAGGGGTTAATTGTGCGTAGGATGAGGGGCTGGCCGGCTGTGGAGAAATGTTGCATAGTCTGGGGGAAGTTCGCACACTGCCTGAAATCCTTTGACTCGACCTGCTACAAAACATCTTACCTTGGAAGGTAAAATTGACCCCTATGCAAGTTACGAAGGCATTCTGTGGAATGGACGTATAGCTCCACTCATTCCGAATTTCTGTGCAAGATGGAGGTCAATGGTCTACTTCACGCCTAGGGTGCTTAACCCCCTCCCCATCCCCCGAGGAAAGGCCATTGGTACGTACTGAATATGAAACTGAGTGGGTTTCTGAGCGGTTGTTGACGCTTTAGAGAATAGAAACATTGGTTGCCTCTTGCAGGAATTGAACTACCATTCGTCGGTCTTGCGTCAAGTGGCCTGCTCATGAAACTGGCTAAGATATCCTGGCTATCTTCACTGAGAAGTCACTGTCTACTTGACTGCACTGTTTGATATGAAACCCTGGTCTTCAGCACCACCCCCACAGAAACTGTACTGAAGAATTAGAACTATTATTTGTCGGAAAAAGCCAGAGTATTCGGAGTTACTTCTCCTCCAGCATCATTTTTGCTGCCACAAATAAAGAAGGACTGCCTTGGAGTTGACCCCAGTTCACGGGGAAAACTAGGTTGAGACTTATGGTACTGGTTATTGCATATCGTACACTTCTTTGCTATTCGTAAGCCTTATTATCATAGTGGTAAAGGTAAAGTTAAAGATAAAATTCACCCTTGAACAGGTCATGAAGACCCGGAGGGGGAGTAGAGATAAGCCCTACACTTTCTTTAACCTCGGCGCTAGATGGGGTGGGTGGTCAACGCCACGCCTCGGCCGTTTTGACGCCGTGAAAGACCCGGTACCCATTGTGTAGGAGGCTGGGTGGGCCCCAGGGCCGATGCGGAAATCTTGCCCTCATCGGGATTAGATCCCCGGACAGTCCAGCCCGTAGCGAGTCGCTATAGCGACTACGCTATCCTGGCCCACATTATCATAGTGTAACTAATGTATGTCACATACATTTTTCACATTCTTTATTACAATTTAATGTTATATAAGTATAATTCAGTGTCTCATTCTATCAGCAATCTGTTATCAGTTTCATGTGTCTGACAAGTTATGCTGTTGTTGTTTATATTGTTTGTGAAGATTGCTACAGCTGGTACACATAATTACTCTAATTTTATACAGAGTTACAAGCGTTAAGTAACAGTCAATTCAGGACATGTGCTCAAGCAGTAAGAGAATTTCTTTATTTCTGTACATTGTATAAGAAAACCCATGCCAACAGTCGGTACTTGATATACAAACCAAGAGTGGTTTTATGAAGAAAAGATTCTGTAATGGTCTCAGAAGTAAAACGTAATTGCCTAAATTGATTTTCAAGTTACTAAATTTTATGGCGTGTGATAGAGTGCGATGTCGATTTTGCGTGTAGCTCAGCGTCTTGTAATCTGTGATTCATGTTGAACCACCCGATTTTGCTTCATGTGCAGGAAACGAGTGGCAGTGCGTCATACCGAACTCCACGGCGCTGTTTTACTCTTAGTCGCCATTGCCGTGTTCACAAGTGCTGACCACTGAATCCTATATGTCAGCAAATCGGAGTTAAAGCGTGTCCATCTTCTTCTATAGGATCCATATTTAGGCGCGTTCTCAAAATTTGCGAAAAGCGACTATTATTTCTGTCATGTCTGTCCGTCCAGCCACATGATACAACTCGGCTCCTACTGGACGGATTTTCGTGAAGTTTGATATTTGAGTATTTTTCGAAAATCTGTCGAGAAAATCCAATTTTCATTAAAATCAGACAAAAACAATGGGTACCATACATGAAGACCAATACACATTTTTGATCACATTTAGCCCACTTCTTCTTAGAAGTAGAAATGTTCCAGATAAAAAGCCGCAGAGAAAACGAAACACGCAGTTGAACTTTAATAACGTTTTTTCGAAAATCATGCCGTTTGTGAGGTAATGTGGAAAAATATTGTAGAGTGTGGCAGACAAGGCATGACAATATGGTGCATGCGTATTGCAGGATGGATACCTAACATTACAAACACACACTCAGAATATGTAACACTTATTGCTTTTCCACTGCAACACTGGTTGCACTAAAGTGCCTCAATGGTACATTCACGTACATTGTCAGTCCTGTAACATATTCTTTTCTTCGCGTAACTCTCCATTCTTTATTTCCCGACAAAACTTTTAATACAGTTATCATCTCCCAGATGCGTGCTACGTGCTCCACGCTTCTTATTCTCCTTTATTTAATCGTCCAAACAAGACTTAGTAAAGCATACAAATTATGGTACTTTCATTATGCAATTTTCTGCAGTTAAGGTCTCTTCTTCGCTCTTTAATTCAAATATTCTTCTCAGTAGCGCGACACGAAAGACGCAGAGTCTTTTATTGCCAGGTATCAAATTTGGCATCCATAGCGAAACCTAGTCAAAATTATACCTTCGTATGATTTAATCTTCAGGGCTGTATGGACTGTAGTGACCGTTCTTCTGAATTTAATATGCTCTTAAACTGCTCATGGTCGCATTTTGCGTTTTTCTGTCATTCCATTTTGTTTGAATTCTGACAAGTTTTCTAAAGGGTTCAGTTATATCTCGCAAATGCCTTATGCAGCTCAGAAATCCACCTATTGCTGCCTCTATATGTGACATCTCGATCAATACGAGGCTCAGAACTGAGACCAAGAATGAAAATACAGATAAGAACACTTAAGAAAAATCTGACAAAAGAAGAGGGAAAAATTCTTCTCCACGTCATTTCAAAATATTGTGGTGCATATAACATACCGTGGATACGGTTTTTAAAAGTAAGTTCATCAAATAATGGAATAATTATGAGCCCATGTCTGTCCGTCTGTCCTCATGTTCCACCTCTGATACTGCTAAGAGAATTCCAAATAAAATTATTAGTGTGGCACGGAGATGCTTCTCCTGCAGTAAAAACAGATATATGCAACTGCTGGAGCTCAGCCGGCATCTTGTCCAGTGCGTGTCGGTCTCCCTTTCTACGAGAGAAAACGGCTGGAGAGTGAAGCTGACCAAGCATTCCGTGTACAGTTGCGACGTGGTTAGGAACGGAGGGGGTATCACTTTAGCTGAATGATACTTGTATCACCAAATTCGTGACAAATTCATTTTTCGCCTTGTTCTTTTTAATCTGTCCTGCAAACCGTCGAGTGAATTTATTTTCGGTTATAATAACCATATTTTATTTAAACATTACATAAAATTTCGCATTTTTCTTAAAAGACATTTGCACAAAAAGGGTTTACTAGAAATAAGGATTTAAGTCTTCCTGCTTCTTTTATTTGACACATATTTCTACCGATATGTTTGACCATGATTATTACAATCTGTTTACATGCAGTATCGTAATTGCAGTCTTATTCTACTCACTTCCACTCTGAAAATGGAGGCAACATTTTTCTCCGAAACTTTGGTTTTCACTTACACTGCTGAGCGATGGTACGTGAGAGAAAATCGCGCTTTTAAATAACTACTGACTCTTTTACTGTGTAATTAGCTTCACTGTAGAATGATTAATGTTAAATGAACATCAACGGAATGCAGTATTCATATATCTCAAAGAACCTTGGAAAATAACGTAAACTTGTTGCAGTAAAATAACCACAGTACTTTTTTTTTATATTTCTCTAACTCATTTCGAAAAAGCCCAAATAGGACAAATCCATTTATCCAAAATGCGAAGGTCTGTCAGAAAAAAATTATGGGTATGATTTCTTAACGGAAGAACGTACACTGATCGTGAAAATATCATGGAAATTTGTCACTGAACGAATATAATGTGTACATCTGAAGCAAAATTTTGACGACCACAAGCCTGAAGATGATCACGATTGCTGGCAACACAGGACATGGATTGCTGAGAGGGCGGAATAGAACAGCTCGTCCCACGATAAGATAAATGCCTGAGGTGTGGCAAGAACTATGTGACAAACTACCGCGATGACGAAAACATTTAAATCTGAAGAGATCGTATAATATTTAACAATAAAGAACCGAAATATATGCTTGATATTCTTCATATTGGCTAAAGCTTGAAATTCTGTGCTTTGAAGGGAGAAACTGCGGAATTTCTTAACCAACCGCAGAGATATAAACTAATCTTTTCGAAAAAAAATTTCAGTGTCATTGAGTTGTAAGTTGTAAAATAGACTTACCTGACGTAGATCTGTTCTACCATAATGTACTGATGGTGGTATATCTCATTGGAAATTATTAATTTTATAGCCTTTGCTCACTGGTTCATGGGGGGTGAAACAGATGCTGTTACCGAAACGTGGTGTGTTATTAATTTCCTATTATTTTTAAAAAGATAGGATGGGCAGAATTTATGAAGTGGAAAATTCCGGATTGCCTTAACTCAGAAAACGGTCCATACGACAGGAATTTTTGTACTACAATGGTGAAACATAAAGTGAACCGCATGGACGTAATTCAACTGTTCGAGACGCCGAAATTAAATTGCCCTACTGAAAAGAGGACGATTCTGGACTTTGTCCTATCCCGTATAAACGCGGCTCCTATTTGTAATACTATTTCTTTAATATTCACTTTAATATTATCCTTCCATCTACGCCTAGTTACGTATATGTTCCGTTCCATGCAACTTAATACAAAACGATTTAATAACATTTGCTGGAGATTAGAAATTCCTAATTTCAACGCAAAGATTTTATTAAGCCAAAGAGTTGTGACACGGATGGTCCAAACTGTGTGCGAGCAGGCACAGGGCTGCAGATGGCGGTGCAATCTGGTTGTCCTTGGACATGGGCGGGCATCAACAGCGGGCCGAATAACTAACTTCTTTACCGTCAGACTTATCTGCTGGGAAAGTATGGGAACGAAAGGGTAAACCCGCGCCATCCTGATGAAGCTTGATGGCGGTAAAGGGTGGGTTGCGTAAAAAAGAGAGAGGAGAAGGGGCTGTTTGCCGGCGAAATCTAGCCTCAAATTCTCCCTCTCCTATCCCCCCCTTTCCCTTTAGCATTTTTTACCAACCACTATTCTCACTCGCAACTATGCATTTCCATGCGTTCCTTCTCTCTTTCTTTTTTGTTATCCACCATTTCCTCTTCAGTGCTGTGCAGGTTTTTTTTCTTCTGCTTGTTGAAACATCCCTCACATATCCCTCCATCATGACACAATGTGCATTTCATATTAAGATTATTTTTTCTTTGGTGTCTGGTGGAATGGTCTGTCTGTATACATAGCTAAAGAATGTCTTGCAGGTGTCCCACTGTATTTCATTCTAAGTATCTTTTTCAATCCCCGCAGTTTGCTTCTTGATTATGTTTTATTATGAAAAGAAAATTGTGAAGCGTACAAAATTTTAGTTGGAAGGCATGAAGGGATGTGTGTAAGGTGGAGACATAGTTGCAAATGGGAAGATAAAAATAAAACAGGTCTTAAATAGGGGGTGTAGACTTAATGTGGATTCATCTGGGGTAAAACAAGGACATAACGTGAGCATTTTAACCAGCTACGCAATTGAAAGAGTCTAAAAATTTATATTTAATGGCATTAACAGGCAATTAAAACAATGACAGTATGATTACATGCTGTTTCTTCTGAAGTCCATCTGCTACTTCTTACGGAAATTTTATCAGTGTCATTCGTCCGTTGTTTGATTCGCATTTTATGTAGATTGCGTCGAATGAGCTTGATTTTAGGAATGGCGGAAAGCTACAGCTGTGGTCTCGAGGCAGTCTTGGGTTACTGTGAAGCACTTGCTTGGATATAGTGAGGGAAATGACGGAAAGAGTCAGTCAGACTGAAATTCGAAACGAGTTACACTACAAAAATTCTCGGCTCCTACATCCAATTTTTTTTTTTCATGATCGCTGCTGTCGTCCATCTTGCTGATTTCTTAACAGTCTTTCTTCAGTTCTGGGTACGTATTCAGCTGACAAGGAGTCTGTAAGAAAGCCAATGATACCTGATCATCAACTCAAGAGTTTTTATTTCAGTGAAATTACTTCTTCCGTGTCTATACGGATTTGAAGCATTTAGTTCAACGATAGGCGGAGAATTTCTGCGAGTAGTTGAATCAGTGTTAGACCTTTAACAAGACTGTACTCCACTCAGGTATCTCAGCAAGCATAATGAGCGACTTACGGTTCTGACGGTAAACTTTGCTTCTATGTAGCGGAAAGGATTTTCTCTTCGCCGCCAGTGTGCTGCAATAGACCCTACTGGCGGCCTCACTTCTATCTAATGTGTATGAAGGTCTCGTTCCCTGAGGGCAAGCGGTCGTATTGTGACACACCATTAATTGTTGAATGTGTAAATATCAGGAATGCATTAAGTTTTATTTCAGTTCCTCTTCTGCGCTTTCGTAGTCTGGTGTTATGACTCGCACCTTGACAACTTCACTATTTTTTGGTAATATCATCCCGTTGTATTTGTTCAATGAGTTTTTGTCTTTTGTTTATCCAATCAGGATATTTTAATTGTAAAGTAGAGGCCTGTAACTCAGTTCTCTCTTGTATATTATTGTAGCCTCTACGTAAGTTCTCCCTTGTATTTTATTGTAGCACTACCCGACGTTGGTCGTAATTACCGGCCTAAACATGTGTAGTGAATATGATAAACACACGAATATAAAACCATTTATGGCGTTGTGTTGGTCTGTTAAACGGTAAATAAACACTGATTAAAACTATTTGTGTCATGTGTTTGAAGATTAGAGGCTTTTGGTATATGACGCCTTGTTGGTTGGTATTTTGTTACCGACGTTTTGTAAGATCTTTGTGCCTTCATTTGCAAAGTAGCCGAAGAAAAATAAGTTGCTGCGAGAATACTGCATATTATTATTCTTCTACTCTCTTGAAGTTGGAGGCAGTAACTTTCTCCGAAACGTCTGTAACAAATCAACACGGCATCATGCCCCGGAAGACATATCTTTATCAGCAACGCTGTAAAGTATTCATATCACACATTTATGTGGTTGTTGCTGCCACGCGTGCTGCGTGTTCCATTGCTTTCTGGCTGTGTGAATAGAGCAAATTCTTTAGCTACTTGTTACGTAATAATCTCAGTTCTGTTGTACTATAATTGTATCTTCTAGTTCCGCATGAAGAAATGCTGTTTGTATAAAACAAAAAACATCCTACTGCATCTATTACACGGCTAAGTTGAAAACAATACTGAAGTTTTTGAACATTTTTAATGTAAATACAATGTCCATTTCCTGCAGCTTATCGTCTCTGTGGCTTCGAACACAGATACGAAAGAAAAAAATAACTTTATTCCTGTGCTTATTACTGAGTGCCACGCCGTGAGGACATATAAGGACGTGGGCGTAGAGCTGTACGCATTTCTAACTACATCACTGGCTGGATATGAATGATCAGCCTCACGCTTATTCCGCTTTACTCTCGAGCAGCCCTCGACGTAATCACTGGATAGGATTCTGAGTTGGCACTGTGGTGGCGCAGAGAAAAGTTTGTGCGGAGACCATAAGCATTAATATATCCGAACTTTCTCCCTGCAGATGAGTGTTGTACTTTCAGTTAAATTAGGCCGAGATCGCTGTCATTCACGACTGTCCCGAGACGTCACCAATTTCTGATTCCGTTTTACGTAACTTTAACAGCAACTGGCGCAATAGATTAAATGAATAATAACACCCAAATGTTTCCACATTTTTCACTCGTCTTAAGCTTGTATTTTACTGATTTGTTTCCTGTATCAAATTTTTATGAGTCTGAGTCCTTTTTAGTACCGGGTTCACACTTGAACCAAATAATCTATATTGATAATACGGTATATTTAGTGAAGCAATTAAACTGACATCTACATTCTATAGGAAACAAAAAAACTGAATACAAACCGGAAATAATATGGTGGCATCAAGGAGGTTATAGCTTGTCCGTGATGTTTCTGATCTGTCTTCTAGAGGACCACTTTCGAAACTGGGCTGTGTTACCGATGTCCTGATAGAAGTATCTACGTTTTTTTCTTGGTTTCTGGAGAAGAGTGTCGTGGTGTATTCTTAAACATGACGGGCTCCTTTGATATCGCTAAATAATCTCCTGTTTTATTACTCTTCTATTTGTGTCATGATCTCTCCCGTTGAAATATTTCATTAATTGATTTAACACTTTAAACAATGAACTAAATTCAGTTCTGCCTCACTGAGAATCATCTCATTCTTCACTATAAAAAATCTGTTCATGATGTTTGGGGAAATAATAGCCGTTTTTTGTGGGAGTTATACGGAACGAAGGTATAAAATCGGAGGGTAATTGCAGAGACTTTAAGTGTTAAAAGTACACTTAATGACCACTGGATTTGAAAGTCTGTTATGGCTAAACATTGGACATCAGACATAATCATATCCATAGTTGATACACGGTTGCTCTACCTTGAAGGATTAAAGAGTAAATATATATATATCATGCATGTTGTACTTTTGGCAGAGTACCTTACAGCCAGTGACATATTTCTTTTCATCTTTGCAAATGGCTAATAATTTTCCACGTCCCATAATCATTAGCCTATGTGAATCGTCGGCGAAAGTAGAAAATCTTGTTCAAAAACTTGTGTTGATGGAGCTCGATTTTGGCACGAAATTCACTCTATATCTCTGGTTTACGTTGGGGGTTAGGGGTATTTTTGGACAGCTCTTGGTTAGTTTAGTAAGCCTGCTTTTTTGTGACTATTTTGTCGAGTTGTTAAGGGAGTGGTGGTGCCAAAACCAGACTAGCAAGCATTACAGAGCGAACAGTTTTTACGACCGTTTCTAGCGCACAACGTCGCGGCCCCATGCAGCCTGTATTGGCTGACATCCTGCGAAACAGAATCTGCTGCTGGTGGCTCTCTCGACCCACTGACTTTGCTCCCTTTTCATCAGTCACTAATACTGTAATGCCAGAAATAACCCTGAGTCTGTGCTTTTCGTACGTGGAAGCAGAATGTTTTCATTATTATGCTGCGTGGTTCAACTTCCGTTGTCAAACATCCCTCCTTTGCAGCTTCGAGTCGTAATACTGATGTGAGTTTTCCTTGACTCTCTTGCAATTGCTATGCTTCGTCTGTGTAAATCAAACACAGTAACACAAAACCTTTTGTTCCACGAGCTAAGAACTTCGAAATTGCTACAGTGTGACCAACAAATGTAAGCATATCTTTAGAATTACAGTAATGTTTTAATACGTTAATTCCTACGTGTTTCGAGACTTACTGGCCCATTCTCAGGGAGTGCATAGTTGTAAAAACAAAATAACCCTTCTATCATCCCCAGCGTATAGAATTGTCGCAAGTTTTTCAGTGTATGTGTGTATATAGATGGATAGCTGCAAAGTAATTAGAGCAGCCTGTAGTTTTGAGTGTGTTCACGGTATTAAGGTGCGGAAGGTGGGACGGAAAACAGACATAACGCATCTAGGTCACTTTAGGCGTGACGTAATATGAAGGGCAAGAAAAACAATTGAATATTAATGTACGGAATAAAAAATGTAAAAAACTTCGAAATTCTAAATTCTCTGCAAGAAAATGTTGAAAATACAGTTTGTCAAACTTAAATATATTCTTAATAGAGAATGGCATGATTGGAGCTACAGAAATTACAAATATAAGCGAGGGGTAGGAAAATGGTGACAACTATCATCCAAACTGTTTAACGTGTTTGTCAGTAATATAATAAAACTGAATGGATGTTAGTGGTTAAATTTATGCCCCTGTCGCTTTGCACCGCGCAATAATTGCAGTATACACTGAATTGAAGTCTGAGTGGCAAACATAGCCAGTCTTGACGTTTCGGAGAATTAAAAATTCTTGTGTCCTTTTCGGGATTCGAACTTCGGATCGTCCTGCCCGCAGTCTGGTCACTACACTGACTACGATATGTGCTTATCTGTTTGCAGTTTTAGTATTTTCAGTAAGAAATTTATTATTTGTTTGAAATTATCAATGTTCCGTGCAGTCAACTCAATATTTTTTCCAACAACTGTACATAAGTAAAAATGCAATATTTTAATGAATTTGTGATACTCTTCCTATATGTCGGCATACATTGGCCATCTTCAGGGAGGTGGTTAACAAAGGAAAGAGTTGTGGCTGACCATGTTAAAGATGTGCATTTAGAATGCTAAAATACATACGTTGAGTAAAATACATATTTAAATGCTCAAAACTTGGAAATGGTTAACAAGTTTTCGCATATATCGTGATACTTTACATCAGAGATGGCCAAACAGTCGGTCGGGGCCACTTTTGGTCGTCATCTAAAATTTATTTGCCACTTCATTACGGTCAGTAACTTTTCGTTTGACACCGTTTTGTGGATCAGCCTACTTCAGCGAAGAAGTATTCTCCCAGATGAAGATAATTAAATCACGATATCGAAACCTTGTGGCCGATGAACTTTAAAAACACTGCCTTCACTTGTTCCTAAATTATTACGAACCGTCTCTCAGTAAGTTATCGTAACATGTGCATGGTCGGGCATCAACTTCGCAGTAGGAAGGTTAACGAAAAACATCTTTTAATTGTAGTAAATTCTGTTAGTTTTAAAAATATTTTTAATAAGCAAACAATTGTATTTTTATACGTTTGGTGTTATTATGCTGTTTTACATCTCATTGCCTAGTTGATCTAACGTGAATAAATTACGTATTATGGCAGATATCGAAAGATTTTCAGACTTTAGATTAGGTCACTGAGTCCAAGAGTCTGACCACTTAAGCTTTACATTTTCAAATACACACAAACATCTGTGTCAAATATATCCATCTTGTTGTTTATATTTGTCCTGAAAATAGTTAAATAAAAGTAAACTGTTATTACTTGTTAAATCAAGTAGTTGTATTGCAGAGATTTGAAATATAATTGTAAATAACCTGTTTCGACAGTGTTCATGTTACAATGGATAAAGCATTACGACCTGTTTTTATTAATATTACATATTTTAACATCTTACGTTTCTTTTAATTTTACGTTTAAAATATCCATGCGAATCTCGGTACTCTTAGAAGATCTTAAAATCGAGCGTGAGTTTTTGTAATTAAACCTGTTTTTAGTTTGTGTGAAGACTTGTCGGACTACCAGCCATGCGAAAAAGGTCTGGGCATCCTGCGTTTTGGAGACTGTCCGTGCCTCCATTGTCAGGAGTTGTTATGTTGGTTGACTGAGTCTTCCGTTTTATTTCGACACATTATGACGGGGCCCGAGAACGAATTCTTGTACAAACGCAACAGTAAACTTTGTTATAGTCAAATCAAACACTGACGATGGGTACAGAAAATGTCTCCATAAGACAGAGAGCAAGGCAGTTCTCAGCTTGTCTGTATCGGATACAGCGAAGAATGCTTCTTTGCATAGAGTCACCGTGGAAGCGTCAAATCCTGTATTTTTAGTTTCTACTTCCCAGAATTATCCCGTGAACCACGCCACTAAGACTGGCGATCACCAGCGACGGGCTCCTGAGCTGTGGATTGCCACCACTTGAGAAGTGTGTACAGAGTGGCGCAAGAGTCACTTGACACTCGAGGCAACATGATTCGTTTGAAATGTCGAATAGTTTTCGCACCACTCTGTATTCATTTCTTACTTCCAGCGAAGAACAGTGTCCGACACAGTTATTGCACAGTAAATCATCGCCGACAATCTTGATATATTTGTTAACTGCAGTTGGGTTAACACACCGTGGCAGTAGTACAGTACACATTTACACACAAACAATACATAGCACAACACAATTAACAACTTTGGTTGGAAGGCTTTCTGGGATTCGAACCCAGAGTGGTCAAACTAAAATCTTCTTCACCACAGTATTTCCTTGTTTATACACCACGACGTAATAGGCTTTCGCTTAATCGGCTCGCGTATCATCCTGCACGTCTTTTTCCCCACCTTAGTATGTAGTCTACCGGTAAATTCCGCTCAGGTTTGCTGCTGTTATTCATCTGCATGTCCAGTTTCGTTTTAGTGTATGTATGTATGTTTGTACTCGTATGTATGTATGTGTGTGTGTATGTATGTATGTTTGTACTCGTATGTATGTAAGTATGTATGTATGTGTGTATGCATGTATGTATGTTTGTACTCGTATGTATGTATGTGTGTATGTATGTATGTTTGTATTCGTACGTATGTATGTTTGTGTGTGTTTGTATGTATGTGTGTATGTATGTATGTATGTATGTAAGTATGTGTGTATGCATGTATGTATGTTTTTACTCGTATGTATGTATGTATGCGTGTGTGTGTGTATGTGTGTATGTATATATGTATGTATGTTTGTATTCGTATGTATGTATGTGTGTGTGTGTGTTTGTATGTGTGTATGTATGTATGTGTATGTATTCAGACATGTATGTATGTGCGTATGTATGTGTGGGTATGTATGTGTTTCTGTCTATGTATGTAGGTACGTATGTATGTATGTATGTGTGGGTATGTATGTGTTTCTGTCTATGTATGGATGTATGTAAGTATGTACGTGTGTATGTATGTATTCAGACATGTATGTGTGTATATTTATGTATAAATTCGAAGACTAACTACTGCTTTAAAAATGCCAGTGGTCACTTTCACGTAAAAGAAGACAGCCCGAACGACTCACCAGATAGCATTATCATTTAAGGCGAAGTGTAACAGAAATATTTCCTGTTTTAATGTACCAAGTTTTTTATGAGTGTACGGTATAGTTCTTTATATCCTCTGTAACTAAGCCCGTTTCTGACAAGTAACAGACAGTCTGCATGAAAGCTTAGTGTGAAGAGATGGTGTGGAATTTTTCTAGCCTTCACTCTGAACATTTTACATAATACAAACAAAACCTACCATCAGCATATATCTCGTCAACAGCGCCGCATTTTATATCTTCAGAACTAGATCACATTGAATTCACTAACATAAATTCCAAGGACTGTACAAAACAGTTCACCATAAAAAGAAGCTCATAACCTAAAATTACAAAATCGAAAATATATTCTAAATTAAGAATCATTCATCCAATCTACCTTCAAGATAAGAAAACTTTAAAGACAGGAATTTACTCTATAAAATCTTCACAAATTAAAATTATTCAGTATAATCTACCTTAAATAATATAAATTTTAATCGACAAAGATGGCACTCCAAACTGCTGCAATACTTAAAATTCAAAATGTATTTCCATAACATAACCTTCTATGTAATTTTTATCATCCATGTAAAAATGAGACCTCATTCCTTTTAATAGAACTTTACTTTGCTGATTTCTTTCCAAGTGTTTTTACATGTTTTGTATTACGTGAAGATGGCCATGTTGGCCGAAAAATGTCGTAAAAAATAATAAATTTTGAAAATCATGAAAAAGTTTAGTTGCGATTGAAGGTTTACTTCAATATTTTTTTAAAGCTTTATATTAATGACTGCCTTGTGTACGAGACGAAGACTCCAGACTGTGAGCGTAATCTCTCGTTAATAAGTAGGAAAATGTCAACATTTAATTTCCGTAAAAGAGAAGAATTTCCTGACTTCCTGTTTCGGCATGGTGTCTTCAGTTTTTATTGGAGTTGAGTTTTAAATTGCACTTTTTGCATACGGAGTGTATTTACTGGTTTTGTATGGTTGTTAAGCGCTTTTCGCAAAATTGCGAAAAGCGACTATTGGCTTCATCATGTCTGTCCGTTCTCATGGAACAACTCGGCTTCCATGAAATTTGATATTGAAGTGTTTCTCGAAAATCTATTGAGAAAATTCAAGTTTCATTAAAATCTGACAAGAATAACGGTTACTTTACGTGAGGGCCAATAAATATTTCTGATCATATCTCGTTAATTTCATCCTAGAATGAGAAATATTTCAGGCGCAACTTGTAGAGAAAATAAGAACATATATTTTATATTCAATAACTTTTTTTACCAAAATCTTGCCGTGTATGAGGTAAAGTAAAAAACTTTTGTAGTGCCTTTCAGACCGCAGATGACAATATGACGTATGTGTATTGCATGCTGGATACGTGAGGCTAAAAACACGTACTCGGCATATGTAATACTTACGGCTTTTCCACTGCAACAATGGTTGCAGGAACGCGCGTCAATGGTACGTTGTACGTACATTGCCCATTTGGTTCATACAAACACGGAGTCCGTGAGAGATTTGTATTGGCCACTGGGATAGGTTTTACTACGAGTACATCAATTTTTCCCTGTCAGCATCTTCCCACCAATGCTCCACGCTCATCTTCATCTGCACGTTGCTCTCACCGGTTGGAAAAACGGGCGAAGACTGGGAGTCTTAAAAAAATGTGATCTTTCGGAAGTTGGTAAGAATTGGATAGAAAAGTACTTTTTTTTAATTTAGTGTTTGAAGGTCCGTCCTCATGTTGCGGATAGAGGAAGACCTCCTTTATTGAGGGTAGCTGCGAATAAATTGAATAAGCAGTCGTGGACAGCCGACAAGGGGTGGTCCTCCAGCTGGGGGGTTGGGCGAGGTGCTAACAACCCCTCCCTGTAAAACATTAATGTTAAGAAATGCTTGCAGGCATGATGCTTCCTCTGGAGATAAAGCAATCCGGAGGTAAACTACTCCCCCGCTCGGTTCTCCGGGGGGGGGGAGTGTTTCTAGGGGAAGCATCGCGCAAAATATACAGGGAAATG